>Ga0210384_10003689_pt1 | contig 17546 bp, 18 predicted proteins | sample IncBWH2MmetaG_FD_160574 | JGI IMG/M metagenome (GOLD analysis project Ga0210384, IMG submission 160574) | Forest soil microbial communities from Barre Woods Harvard Forest LTER site, Petersham, Massachusetts, United States - Inc-BW-H-2-M | ecosystem: Environmental > Terrestrial > Soil >...
ATCGATCTGACGTGTTGCAGCGAGATCGACCTTACTATCATCAGTGCCGACAACCGCCCCGGAAAAATCGCCATCGGCCTGCGCCTCACCGATTCAAGCTCCATCGGAAAGCCAACCGAAAACTTAGGGGAACGGACCATCCTCTCCAGTCAGGCTGTCAGCATCCCCATCAACCGCTCACCGATGAAAGAAACACTGAGATTCCCCATCTCACGATCGGCAACCTTGCCTCGGTTCGACGCAATCACCATCGCGTTCCTGCCAGCAAAGGAGCGTTCTCGAGGCGGCGCCAAGGTCTCCATCCAAAGTTTCACCCTCATCCCCCGATAGAAGCCGGCCGCAAAAAAAATCCTCCTCATCGAACGGCGAAACGGGTGCCCCATCTTCGCGACGGTCTCATCGTCGCCAAGATTCTCTCTTGATTTGCAAGTTTTTTCTCTTTAGGGTGTCGAGAGGGGATATTTCTCTTTATCCGGTGATGAGTGCCGGGAAGAGCTTGCGACCGTCATAGGGTGTCTGGCTGCGGAAGATGCCGTAGATGGCATGGAGCAGTTTCCGTGCAACAGCGATGAGGGCCTGCAACTTGGCTTTATGGCGGCTTTGGAGGAGTTCGTAGAAGGCCTTCAGATGCGGGTCCCAGCGGACTGCGACCACGGCGGGCATGAAGAGCGCACGGCGCAGATGGCGATTGCCGGCGCGGCTGATCCGCGAGGGCCGATGCACCGAACTGCCGGAGACCTCGTGCGCCGGATCGAGTCCGCTATGGGCCACCCACTGCCGCACCGACATCTCCGGTGATAGCGGGGCAAGTTCGCCCAGCAGTTGCAACGCGCTGATCTGGGCGATCCCCGGCATGCTGGTCAGCAGTTCGAACCGCTGCCGCATGGCGTCGTCGGCCTGGACCAGTGCTGTGGCCTCGCGCCGCAACCGCACGGTCCGCCGCTCGAGCGCAGCCAGTGAGCGCTTCAGGTCCTCGACTACGCAGCGCGGCGTGGAAGCCGATCCTTGCGGCGTGCAGACGGTTCCTCTCCCGCGTGTGCTGCACCGTCAGGCCGTCGATATGGCGGCTGAGGGTGCGCAACCGGAGCCCTTCGCAGTCAGGCGCCCGCCACGCCACGAACGGCATCCTGCGACTGTACGCAGCCAGGACCTGGGCGTCGGCCGAGTCCGTCTTCGACCGGCGCAGCGTCTGCGCGAACCGGTTCACCGCCTTCGGGTTCAGCACCGCCACTTCGACCCCTTCGGCTGCATCAAGCGCCAGCGCCAGGTCCAACGAGTAGATGCCCGTCGCCTCCAGCGACACCCGCACTCCCGCCTTCCGCTTGCACAGCCACGCGATCAGCGCCTTGTGACCGGCAGTCGAGTTGGCGAACTCACGCTGCTCGACCGGTTGACCTTCCTGTTCCACGGCGACAGCCAGAGTCGCAGCACTGACATCAACGCCGCAGAACACCATCGCCCGCGTCTTGGATACTTTGCTCATGGACCTTCTCCGATTTAGGATGTGGTCTCGGCTTCCGTCCCTGTCCGCGGACACGGACCCACTCTTCCCGCCGACCTTGAACATGCAGGCTCAAAAGGCCTCCGATTCTCCACGGCGTAAAAAGAGAGGGACGGGGGCCGCTCTTAGCAACAGGCTCAGATCTCTCCGGCCTCAGGTGGGCACGGCCTCTCCGCCGAAACGCAACCCATCGTTACGCTTCAAACCGCAACATACAAGGTGGGTCATTCTCTGGTGGAACACAAGAGCAAAGGCGAACCTTCCCTAACCACAGATATTCTCTCCGCCCATTCCATCCATGCCACAAGAAGTTACCCCTGTGCCCTCCAATTTGTCGGAGGCGGGAGCGAAGCCCGAAGGGTTCAAGCCGACGCCGCTATCCCCTTCGCAATTATTTTTTGCGTTTTTTGGCCCAAAAAACGCATGTCAAGTCCCTGAATCCCTTAACCCTTGATCCCTCATACACATCGGCGTGCATGTTAGTTATGCTCGATTCGGTATAATGGATATATAGATCGGAAAAACATGATAGCCCCGCTGGGATAACAGCCCCATCCGGGGCTAACTCGTTTGTCTGACATGATTTAGCCGTAACCCATTTGTTATGAATATTTTACAGGCATCAATCCACCGTAGGTTATTGAATGGAGGATATTTATCGCCGGGCAATGGGGGTACCCCACGTTGCCGAAGCGGAAAATAGGAACGAGGAACTCTACCTACTTCATCAGACTGAAGAGAGTGGGACCCGATAGAGCATTAATGACACTCAGCAGAGCCTGATGCTGGGTCTCGGATTGGGACAACTGGGTGGCCACGGCAGCAGGGTCGGCCGATACCAGATTGCCCTGCGCCACCTTCAACTGGCTCTCCTCCGTCTGCGCGTAAGTGCTTGTCGTTTGTAAGCGGCTCAACGCGCTGTCGAGCGTGCTGCGTTGGGCCGACAGTTGCCCCAACGCAGTCGTCAAAGCGCCTGTGTCCGCCGTAAGCGCAGCCGTTGTAGCGCCGCTCGAAAAATCGGAGATGAGCTGGTTCAACGCGCCCAGCACACCGGAGCCTGCCGCACCGAAGACCGCCGACCCGGGAAGATTGACCTGGATCTTCTGTCCGCTCGGAGTTTCGACGTATTGCATGATGGAATCTCCGTTGTAGTTCGCGGTTGCAGGAGTGGTGGAGGTATCGAGCGTGAACGGAGGCGCAGAACCCTGGCTTCCGCCAAACAGAAACTGCCCCTGATAACTTGTATTGGCGAGCAAGAGCACCTGGTCACGAATCCCGCTCAATTTTTGAGCAACGCTCGCAATGTCGCTCGCGTTCAGCGTTCCATTGTTGCCTGCAACCGCAGTGGACAACGCCGAAGTAATCTGGGTCACAACCTCACCCAGCGTCGAATCGGTGACCTGCATCCGCGACGATTCGTTCGAAGCAGTCTGAACGAAGGTATCGTCCTTCGCAATCGAACTGCCCAGCAGCGTGCTCTGCGCCACCGCAACCGGATCATCCTGTAGGGATGCGACCCGCAATCCGCTGGACAACTCGGAGGCCAGCCTGGCTTCTTCGCTCGCGGACTGATCGACCGCCGCTGTCAGGTTGATAACGTAATTCGGATCGACTCGCATGATAGTGCTCCTAAGTTTCAGTCTTGGAATTCGGTAGTGACTCATCGCCGCCTTTAGGTCACGGTCGTCTGGACGCCAAGGTTCAGAGCGCTTGCCATGATGGAGTTGCCGATGTTGAAGACCTGAGCCGCAGCCTGATACGCACGCTGATACTGCGTCAGATTCGCCGCCTCCTCATCCAGAGCAACGCCCGAGAACGAATCTCTTTGAGTCGTCAACTGCGTCAGTGTCGTCTGCTGTGCGCTGTTGTCTGTCGTCGCAGCGGCAGTATCGCTGCCGATCTGACCAAGAAACGAGGCAAAGAATCCCGAAGCTGTCTGCCCGCCCACAATCTTCGCGCTGGAAAGATCGGCCAGAGCCGAAGCATTCGAGTTCCCCGCGGACCCTTCCCCTGGCGAAGCCGCCGCCACAGCATTCGGATCCGCCGTCGCAACCTGCATCAGCGCAGCGGCGCCAGTCGAAGTAGGAGGAAGGCTGAAGAGAGCCGCGCCGGGATTCCCGTTACCGTCGATTCCCACCCCGTTCTGCTGGTTCACCTGAGTTCCGACAGCGAACGCCAAACCATCGAGCGCGCTCTGATACGCAGGCAACTTCTGATCTCTCGCCGCGAGAACGCCGCCAAGATCGCCGCCAGTGAGGTTGGAGGTCACATCCTGGCCGCCAACTCCCGCAAGAATGTGAGTCACTCCTCCCACCTGCGTCGTGCTCAAAGCAAACGACTGGCTGCCGCTAACCAGCACCGCGCCGTTGCTGCTCGTAAGCGTAATGCCGTTATTCTCAGTCGAAATTTGATCCAACCCAACCAGCTTGGACAGTTGCCCGATTGCAAGCTGTCGCTGATCCTCAAGAGCGCCAGCGTCCACGCCAGGGCTAAGAGAGGTAATCTGAGCATTGAGCGAAGCAACAGTCTTCGTAAGCGAGTTCACTTGGCCGACATCGCCTAGGACCTGTTGGTTGAGGCTGGTAGATACCTGCGTGAGCTGATTGGATGCCGAATTGAAGGCCGCTGCCAACGTATCGGCCGCAGTAAGCACATTCTGCCGCGTCGCGGTATCGGAGGGATTGCTTGCCAGCGCGGAGAGTGCGCTGAAGAACGAATCGGTCGCAGTACCCACAACCGTCGAACTGGCGGAGCTGGTCGTTGAACTCAGACCAAAGATGTTCTGGATCTGCTGCAAAGCAGATTCAAGCGCCCCAGACTGCGCCTGGGTCTGAGTCTGTTGCTGCACCCGTTGTTCGAGAACCCGGTCTCTCTGTGAAGTGGCGCTTGCAGTGACACCTGAGCCGACAGTGGCTCCACTTAGGGTGACCGCATCAACCGACTGAAAGTTGACAACCTCGCGGGTGTAGCCTGCGGTGTTCTGATTTGCAACGTTGTTCGACGTCACATTCAGGGCTTCTTGGTTGGCCATAAGGGCCTGTTGAGCGATGTCCATTAGTGACGTTATTGTGCCCATTGATTCCTCATACTTCTGGGGTGGAGCTGCGTAAGTCATCAAGGCTGAACTTAGAGTTCTCGAAGATGATTTCGAACAACCTTTTTAGGATCTGGTCGGCGCCGTCTAATTCAAATTCTCGTCGGACTTTGCGAGCGCGACGATTCGCTGCTACAAAGCGTGAAGCCCGTCTGAATCTACATCGCGGAGAGCTTTCACGGTCTTCCTCGAGGATGTCTGCTAAAGCCCTATCGATCCCCGTACTTAGCCCAATAGTGACTGGATGATCTTGTCTGCCACATCCGACGACGACACGCTATAGGTTCCAGTCGTGATCGCCTGCTGCAAGGATGCAACCCTCGATGATCGTGTATCCGACCCTTCCAAAGCTTGAGCAACAAGGCCTCCGGTCGAGCTTAGGTTTGCCTGATCAACTTGTTCCACATTTGCAATCAGCGCCCCCTCGCTTCCCTTGGCACCCCTATCCGACGCATTCACCTGTGTCGCCGGCTTCGCCTCGCCGGGTGTAATCGAGTTGATCGCCTGCCGCAGAGTATTGATTCCGCTTGGATAATTCATGTTGACCTCCGTCTACTTGAATGTATCGGCAAGGATTCCACAAACTTTAGTACTAAGAGATTTTCTTTTCGGAATTTCTCTGATGCTCCAGCGTTACCTTCGAGACGATTTGTTTCGCTATCCCGAAGCCGCCTCCTTTAGAGATAGCCTTCGCGATTGTCTCAGTTCCAAAACTGCTTATCGTGTCCGAAGCTGTGTCGTCGCTCTTCTCCTCATCGGCCCAGCTACTTTGTCCATGTTGCATGGGCTTTAGCAGCTCCTGCAGCATCGCTGCCTCAAACTGCTGAGCAGCATCGACTAGCTTGGTCTGCTTTTGCCCCTCAATTGCATTCGCCGGCTGGCTTGTAACATCTGCGCTGATCTTCATAACACCTCAATCTCCGCTTCCAAAGCGCCGGCAGACTTCATCGCCTGAAGAATTGAGATAACGTCACGCGCCGAAGCTCCGATTGTCTGTAGACTTCGCACTAGGTCATCCACAGTTGCTCCCTGCTTCAACTCAATCCGATTAACTGGTTTATCTTGTGCATCGATTCTCGTCTGCTGCACAACCTGTGTCGTCCCCCCGGACGAGAAAGCATTCGGTTGTGACACCTGAAACTCGCTCACCACGTTTACCGCCAGTCCACCATGCAGGATAGACACCGGCTGTAAAACAACTGTCCCTCCAATAACGACCGTTCCCGTGCGTTCGTTTACGACAACCTTTGCCCGAGGAAAGACAGGCACCTCTATCGACTCAACCTCCGCCAATAAAGCTGGAATCTCCTCACCATTGCCGACCGACAGCTCGACTCGCCGGCTATCAAGGACGTGGGCAGCCGAACGTCCCAGAGTTCGATTAATAGCGAGAGCCATGGACTCTGCGCTTCGAAAGTCGGCATCATTCAGCAACAGTGAAAACTGGCTCTTGCCCTCCAATTCCAGTGACACTCCGCGTTCCACGATCGCCCCGAAAGGAACTCGGGCTGTGTTCGGATGGTTGAATTGCTTCGCATTACCATTCGCGGTCACCGAATATCCGCCTACAACGAGCGAGCCTTGCGCCTGGGCATAGATCTTGCCATCTGCTCCATAAAGAGGAGTCATCAAAAGCAGGCCGCCCTCAAGACTTCTCGCATCTCCCGCAGAAGAGACCGTAATATCAAGCTTCGTACCAGAGCGGGCGAAGGGAGGTAACGTTGCCGAAACAAAGACAGCGGCCAAATTTTGGACGCGAATCGACGATGCCGGAACACTCACTCCCATTCGGAGCAGCGTGCCGCCAGCGTTTGTATCGGGAACGTTGTTTGTTGGCTATCGCCGGTGCCTTGCAGACCTACAACAATGCCGTATCCGACCAGCTGATTATCGCGGATACCCTCGATCGAGGAGATGTCCTTGATTCTTGCCTGCCTTGATGTTGTCGGATCCGAGGCAAGAGCATTGGGAGCAAAAATCAGAAGCAGCGTGAGCGCACGCGCGATACGGTGAGAGGAGCAACTGACACACGTCCTTAAAGCTTTTGACATCTTCGATTCGCTAACTTCAGCCCACATAGTTCCCCACTAGAAGATCAATACTTTTTGCAAAAGCCGAACAAGAGCGTTTTGGCGATGAGTGTAATCGTTGATAATTCCCTTCCCGCGCACTTCCAACTCAAGGCTTGAAATGGCGGTTGATAGAACCTGATTCTGCTGAGAGATGTCTTCCGGTCGTACTAATCCGCGCAGAATAATGGTCTGGGTCTGTTGGCTGAACTCTACCTGCCGGGCTGCTTCAACCACGAGCATGCCGTTCGGGAGCACCTCGATCACTTGCCCTCCGAATGTCGTACTCAAGCTGGAATTCGTCGCACTCGTTCCTTGCGCATTCAGTCCGGATGACGATGTCTGATTGACCAAATTCTGCAGTGCGTTACCTGCGTGTAAAGTTCCAAACAGCGCTGAAACCGTAGAGCTCGCATTGGAGGCTCGCGAGTTTTTCACTGTGCCATCGGTAGAGGCTGCAAGGTTCTCTGAGACAACAACGGAAATCAGATCGTGAGGCCGCATAGCGCGCACGTCTGTCGCCATACGGGTTAACCGGCCGCTGTCAGTCCATACAGAGCCGGGGATAGCTTGTACATTGGAATTTTCCGCTCGTACCCGCTCTAGGTATGACGACAGGGATGCGGCCGCAACGTTCGGTTTCGGCTCAATCATCTTATGAATGGCCTCAACCTGTCCTCTCAACGAAGGGGTCGTCAATAATGAAAACAATATAAGGGCTGTAATCAGCGCAAAATTCCCTGGACCTCTATCTTCAGGTGGCTGAAATGTAACGGCCACAACTTTGATCGGGAAGCTGCATGGCGCCTGCCACGAAGGCACGCTGAACGACAAATCCATCTGTATTGAATTCATTTTGATTGCATCTCCACATCCGAGGGTCCTCGAACAATGCCAGAGAACTGTCCCGGTATTGATTGGTCATCTGCGTTCCTATGCAGCAATCGCACTCGGATGGTCTTGCCCAAACCGCCACTTTCTTCCGACACTCCAGCAACTTGGATACGTATAAAGTTCTCCTGTCTCCACAACCGCACCACCTCTCCGGCCCGTACTACAGGAGCGGCCCTGAGCCCGTCGATCACAGAAAGCTCCGTCGCCTTAGTTGTCGCAAGCGAACTTATTCCATTCGCCGGAAAAGCAAACCCAGGCCAGTCGGGATGATCACAACGAGCCATCATGGCCCATCGCTGTCCTAACACTGGGTCCAACTCGATTCTCGTCACTCGATACCCGGCTGTCGCTATGGCTCGAGAGAACGACGAATTTGCGATGAGTGCGTCGATTGCTGCATGTGGCGTGATGTAGCATGCTGCCCTCGAGGGAACAGTCATAGACATTCCTTGCGTGAACAGAAAGACTATACTGACGGAATTGCGAACACTTCTCATATTGCTCCTACCGGATCAGACCGTTGATCTGTGAATACATATCGTCCGCTACGTGGATCACTTTGGAGTTGCTCTCATAGGCGCGCTGTGCCAGGATCATCTGCACAAACTCTGCCACGACGTCAACGTTCGAGTTCTCTAGATAGCCTTGCTGCAATGTGCCCATTCCGCTGGTTCCTCCCGGCGCATCGGTGATGGGATTTCCAGAGGACGCCGTTTGTTCCAACAGGTTCCCGCCGATCGAAGTCAAGCCTCCGGGATTGACGAAGGTTGCCAACTGGATTGTGCCAAGCTGGGCTGCATTCGTCTGGCCAGGCAGAGTTGCCGATACGATTCCATATTGGGAGATCGTAATGTTGGTGGCATTCGATGGGATGGTGATCGCTGGCAGGACCATATCGCCGTTTGTGGTCACCAGTGTTCCCTGGCTGTTTGGATGGAAGTTTCCTGCTCTGGTGTAGGCGATGGTTCCATCGGGCCGGGATATCTGGAAGAAGCCTGCGCCCTGAATCGCTAGGTCGAGCGGACCATTTGTCTGGTTGAAATCTCCCTGCGTCATGATTACTTCGCTGGCTGCGGATTTAGTGCCGAGGCCGACTTGCAGACCGGCGGAAAGGGTTTGTTGCGTTTGCGCCGAACCAGGAGTGATGAGGTTCTGATAGATCATGTCCTCAAACTGCACTTGACGCTGGTGAAAGCCTGTCGTCGCCGAGTTCGCGAGGTTATTGGCCACTGTGTCCAGATTGGTTTGCTGAGCACTCATTCCGCTTGCGGCTGTGTATAACGCTCGAATCATGTCTAGCTCCTCTGCTGGTAGAAATACGAAGTCAGCTGCTGTCGGATTACGTCAGACTCTTGGAAGATCTTCTGAGGCTGTCTTGTCGAAGTCGTTGTTGAAGACGCTGAGCGCTTTTTGCATCATCTCTGCCTGTCGTTGCACCAGCACCAACTGCATCGTCCCGTGAACTGCGTCTTCGTTGGCACCTTCGACTGAGCCTTGTTCGAGCGAAGCGTTTGCCGGAATCGGCTTTGCTCCATTTGCGGAGAAGCGATTCGCGCCTTCTGCGGTTAGAACAGATTTTTCAGGGAAGTCGAAGGCCCCCACCCGACCGACGATCGCGCTGCCGTCGGCTGTAGAGACGGAGATGCTGCCATCTGGCGAGACGTAGATGGTGCCGGTGGGTATGGTGATGGGCTTCTGGTTGGCGTCGAGGACGGGTTCGCCCTGGGCGGTCTGCAGGACTCCGGTGGGGGAGCGGGAGAAGGCACCGTCTCGGGTGTATCTGACTCCGCGGGATGTCTGGATGGCGAAGAAGCCCTGACCTTCGAGCGCCAGGTCGAGCGGATTGCCTGTGGCTTTTATCTCTCCCTGGCCGAGATCGAGGCGGTTACCGCCGAGGACGCCGAAGCCGTTTACGGATTGGCCTACTTGAGAGGCGGTCTCCGGATCCTGATCGATGCCTCCGGCGAGGATGCCACTGAAGTAGTCTCTCTGGGCGCGGAAGCCGGCCGTTCCCGCATTCGCGAGGTTGTTGGCCGCGGTGTCGAGCGCCTGTGTGCGCGCCAGAAGGCCTGTATATGCTGCGTAGAGTCCGCTGTCCATGCCACTGGCTTATGCAGTTGGGTGGCCGAAGTTGGTGAGTCGCGGGTTAGAGGACGCTAAGGCGGAGGTTGCTCAAGCTTTGGTGACGGCTTGCCGATACTGACTTCAGACCAGATGCAGTCTGGATGTTGAGTTTGGGGAGGGTTGGTTGCGAGCTCTAATTGTGGACGATTCGGCGGTGATGAGGAAGGTGATCGAGCGGGCGCTGGGGCAGGCCGGCCTGGAACTCACGGAGGTTTTGCAGGCCTCGAATGGCGAGGAGGCCCTGCAGATGCTGCGGGACAATCAAGCTGCTTCTACTCCTCTGTCGCTGATCCTGAGCGACATCAATATGCCGGTGATGGACGGGTTGCAGTTTCTGGAGACGAGGCGTCAGGAGAATCTGGCGCAGGGCGTTCCAGTGGTGATGATTACGACGGAGGGCAATGAGGCGTTTGTTCTGCGCGCCATTGCTGCAGGCGCTCAGGGTTATATCTGCAAGCCATTTACTGCGGAGCAGGTGAAGGTGCGTGTGTTGCCGTTGCTGCGGGCGGCTTAGCCGCTTCCGTGATTGCTTTGCTGCATTTCAAATCTGAAGTGGGAAGAGGACAGGCGTGACCAAGGTGCAGGATGAGGCAATGACTCGGCTCGATTCGGCCGTCTCGGAGGTATTTGAGACGATGCTGGAGCGAAGCTGCGATCCTTTGGAGGGCGAAGTCGACACGGTCGAGGGACGCATCGTGGCGAGAATTCAATTTACCGGCGCTGTTGATGGCGAGTGCCTGTTGTATGCGAGCCCGGCGACGGCATCGGTGACAGCGGAGGCTTTGCTGGGGACTCCCTCCGAGCCTCACGATCCGATGGTGGACGATGCGATCGGGGAGTTGTGCAACATGATCGCCGGCGGTTGGAAGAGCAAGCTGGCCTCTCCCGATTCGAATTGCACGATCTCGACTCCGGCCGTGACGCGAGAGGGGCTCGAGGGATACCAGGCCAAGTTCGGAACCAAGTTCAGCCGCAACTACTCCTTTCAGGGGAATGTGTTTGGGGTCGTGCTGGCGTTTTAATGCTGCACTACCCCTCCTCCCCAGAAAATTGTGTAAAGTCTTCATAATAGAAGACTTCCTTTTGGACTTTGCCCGCAAAGTGTTCACAATAAAGGATTCCTAACGCAAAGTCCTCTTTCTAAAGAAGTTAGCCCCGAAGGATATCTATATCCCTGCGGGGCTTGCTTGTTTTGATCTATATATTCAGTATAGCATTTGGGGGCTAACTAATTTTCACGTGGATGTTGTTGCTGGCTAATGGGTTAGGTGGTTTCGGGGCTTGACATGCGTTTTCTGGGCAGAAAACGGGGAAAAATAATTGGGGATTGTTTCCGAGGATAAGAAAAGCGGTTCGCGCGTAGCGCGAATGCCCACCTTACCAGCAGCAGTGGACCCACCTTATCGACGATGAGACCGTCGCGAAGATGGGCACCCAAATTTGTGGTTATTCAGACCTGGGCCACCCGTCCAAATTGATGCTCGCCGCCCTTGAGGGCGTATCACCTCCCGGAACGTTGGGACTTTCGCCTAAGCTTCGAAAGGAACTCGCGATCCGATGTTCTCCCTTAGAGGCAGCTGCCCCGAAATCTTGGAGGAATCGGCAGAACAGGGAACGCTGAATCTTCTCGCGCTTTCGCAATTGTGAAGGTAGATTCAAGGAGATGGCGCTTTCGCGTAGAGGCCGGCTCGCAAGGACTCGGTATCTACTTCCACCTCAGGAGGCGATTCATGACTCGGTTCCGTGCGACCTTCCTCCTCTGCATCTCCCTTGCTATTGCTTCCGCGGTGGGGGGGCAGTCTGCGCCCGGGTCGACGAACTCTCGGGACGCCTTTCCTGGCGCCTCCTGGCAGCGAATCACAACTCCAGAGAAGGCTGGTTGGTCCAAGGACAGACTAGCCGCCGCGCGTCAATTCGCCGAGACAGATTCGATCCACACCTCCGCGGTCATGATTGCCCAGGGCGGAGAGGTTGTCGATCAGTGGGGAGACTTCGACAAAAAGATCGACGCCTATTCGGTACGCAAAAGCCTTATTAGCGCGCTCTACGGAATCTATTCTTCCGAAGGCTTAATTGACATTGGCGAGACCCTCGAACAACTGGGAATTGATGATTCACCCCATCCGTTGACCAAGGAGGAGAAGCAGGCACGGGTCGTGGATCTGCTGGGCGCACGATCGGGTGTGTACCACCTCGTCGATTTTGAAACTGCATCGATGACCAAGAATCGTCCGACTCGCGGTAGTCACGCCCCGGGAACCTTTTGGTACTACAACAACTGGGACTTCAACGTTTTGGGAACGATCTTTGAGAAGAAGACCGGTTTAAAGATTGGCCAGGCGTTTTATGAGCGCATCGCCAAGCCGATCGGCATGCAGGATTTTCAATCAAACGACGTATTCTATTTTGGTGGACCTGCTTCCATCCATCCAACGTATCATTTCGAAATCACAGCGCGCGACTTAGCTCGGTTCGGGTTGCTTTATCTGCATCATGGACGCTGGAATGGAAAGCAGATCGTGCCCGAGGCCTGGGTCGAGAAAAGCAGTCATGCCAACGAAATGGTTTCGTCCAATGGGGTGAATCTTGGGGGATACGAATACCTCTGGTGGATCGACTACGGCGGTGTACACTTTCCCGAAGTTTCCCTTCCTGGCATCTATTCGGCGCGGGGTGCGGGCGCGCACTATCTCGTCGTGATCCCGACGCTCGACTTAGTCGTCGTTCACCGCACCGACAACGATCCTCCGGTACGAGATGCGAAGACGATCGCGGAAATAAGCAACCGCGGTTCCATCAGCGAGGACAGAGCGCAGTTTGGCCATCTCCTGAAGCTGATCCTCGACGCACAAAACAGGCATTGACCAGCCGATCTACCGGCTTGTCGCGGTAGGATCACCTCCCACACTTCAGTTACTGGTTGGTTAGCCTCCCGGCCCGGTTGGGCGTTGACGCCCGGTCACATTCGTGTCAAGGACACGCTGCCACCGATGATGATTTCACCGCAGATATTCGGGAGGTATGGGTGCAACCCCCCGCTGTGCGGCCCGTAGCGACTGATAGACGATTGCCGAAAGCCGCCGGCTTGCGGCTATGCCGAGTTGCTGGTTGGCTTAACTGATTTCGGGGGTCGAGAAGCGGATTTCTCCGCTGCGCTGCTCACAGTGAGGCCGTGAGCAGCTTCGGTCGAAATGACGGTTTCTGCGGTTGGGAGAAGAAAGGCAACTGCAAAGACGCGGCAGTGGCTGGGATGCGGTTTGGGTAGAGAAGCAGATTCCTCCGCTCGCTGCGGAATGACAAGCAAAAAGGCTACGGCGGTTGTGTGATCAGTTCATGAGGCTATTGAAGAAGAGTTTGAAGGTTCCGTAGGTCTGGGCGCGGTGCTGGGCTCGGAATCCTATCAGGATTACTTTGCCTTTGCCCATCTCGGCAGAGATCATGGCCGCTTTGCCGGTAATGTTTCCTTCGCCTACGAGCCAGCCGCTCTGGAGGATGTCGCGTTTTTCGTAGCTGACGATGATGGAGTAGTGCTCGTTGGCGGAGCTGGGGGTGATCTGGAAGACGGGGTCGCCCTGGAGGTAGAGCGCGAGGCTCTCTTTGGGCATGCCGTAGCCGAGGGGGTTGGAGGGATCGATGGCGACTTTGAGGGTCGAGCCTGGGCACCAGAACTGCTTGGTGGGTAGGTCGCCGACGATGTTGCGTGCGTGGACGCCGAGCTTTTCGATGGCGAAGTCGCTGGAGGTGCCGAGGGTGACGATGGTGCCGCCTTTCTGGACGAAGGACTTGAGCGCGGTTACACCCTCTTCGCCGAAGCCGCTTCGATACTCGGGGGCGAAGTCGGTGGGGGTGCGTCCGAAGCCCTCACCGCCCCCTCCACCGCCACGACGTCCGCCGGCGGCTGATCCGGTTTCGCCGGTGAGGGTCGAGGTGGAGTCATCGGGGATGACAATGACGTCGAATTTCGCGTTGAGGTCCCCTTTTTTGAGCTCGGGGTCGAGGAGGCTGGTGGGGTTGTAGCCCCACTGCTCGAGTAGCCATCGTGTCCAGCCCTCGTCGACGTTGCCGCCGTAGAAGTGCTGGTAGAGGCCGATTCGTTTCTGCTTGAGGGAGAGAGTGCTATCGGCGGGGATGGCTGCCGCAGGCGTGAGGTCGACGCCGGTGGATTTGGCGATCTCGCGAATGTCAGCTTCGGAGCCTTTTGCTACGACGAAGTCCCCGAGGGCAGTTCCGTCGACTGGCTTGACGATTCGGCTGATGGCAACACCTTTGGCCTGGAGGAGATTGACGGCTTTGTAGGAGGCGTCGAGTTTGGCACTGAGAAGATAGCCGGAGGATCCTGCGGCTACTTTGCCTGGGGTGAGCGGAGCTTCGGTGATGAGCTTCGCCTCGACGTTGAGCGGGCCGGCGACATGATCGACGCGGACGCCCATGAATTCGGCTACGTTGTCGGTCGAGAGGTCGTAGGGACGGATGGGATCGCCGTTCTTGTCGCGGGTCCAATCGTTATCGGGGAAGAAGTTGCGATCGAGAAGGTTTTTGACGAGACCCATTTTGGGTTGGGCGAGCGAGATGATGTAAGAGCCGGCGTCGTAGGTTTGTCCGTCGGCCGAGGTAAAGGGTTTGATTGCCTTTTGGATATCGATGCCCTGGACGAGGAGCTTCTGGATGAGGAAGTTCGTGGTGATGGGGTCGTACTGGAGGGTGGGGACGACGTAGTTCGGGGTGTCGGATGCGGCACCACGAGCTGTCTGGTTCTTGGCCTTTTGGTAGGCATTCCAGAGGACGGTCTCGCGGTTGCGGGCGGAGAGATCGAGTGCGGCCCAGGCGGCTGTCTTCTGCATGTTGACGATATCGCGGAGATGCCACCAGCCACCGGGCCAGGGATCGGGGAAGATGGTCTCTTCTTCATACTTGGGCAGGTTGCGCGCACCGCCTGCGAGTTGCTCGGGCAGGATGTACATGGGAGAGGCGAGCTTAGCGCTGGCTGATTCGGTGAGCATACCGTCGATGTTGTGGAAGGGTGTGATCCAGTGAAAGCCGAAGTGACCCCAGCCGGAGTAGATGGCGTTGTTGATGGCTCCGGTGTAGCCGTTTTCGGTTTCCTTGTAGGCCATCTGCGCGCCATACCAGGCTACTTCGCGCCAGATGAGCGGGTCGGCGTAAGGACGGGTTGGTTCGGCATAGGGCGGAAGCGAGATGCGAGCGCCGTAGCTGCCCATGTGGTGGTGATCGACGTAAACCTCTGGCCGCCAGCCGGTGAAGAGCAAGCTGGCCATGTACTGGCTCTCGTTCATGGAGGTGAGCAGAGCGTCGCGGTTGTCGTCGTGGCCGATGTATTTGGCGTAGAGAGAAGGATAGTTGGAGCCTTCGTAGGGGGTGCCGAGGGTGCTGTTGTAGTAGTCGGTGACCATGATCTCGCCGTCGGGGTTGAAGCAGGGGACCTCGATGAGAACGACGTTATCGAGGATGCGCTGGGCGTCCTCGTCGGTGCGGCTGATGAGGTCGTAGGCGAGTTCGGGGGCCATTTGGGTTCCACCGATCTCGGTGGCGTGCATGCTCATGGACTGGACCTGAATGACCTTGCCGGTGGCGACGAGTTTCTTGATCTCGGCCTCGGGTGTGCTGTGCGGATTGACGATGGTGAGGTTGTTCTTCTTGATGGTGTCGATGTTCGCCATGTTTTTGGCCGAGGTAATGATGACCATGAGGAAGGGATTGCCGTTCATGGTGGGGCCCATGTTGATGACCTTCATCTTGCCGCTACTCTGTTTTTCGATGAGGTTGTAGTACTCGACGATCTTGTCCCAGCGGGCCATCTTGCGATCGGCGCCAAGCTGAAAGCCGAAAAATTTATCGGGCGGGGTAACGGTGGACTGGGCGAAGAGGGTGGCGGTAACGGTCAGGATGAGAGCGAGGAACGAACAACCGGAACGAAAACAGCGCATACAGCGGGGCCTCCAGATCGATGAGAGTTCATGCGTTACGAACGATGCGGGGTCTGCGCGTCAGAAAAGCCGGACAGGCTTTTGTGAAGCAAGGTAGTGATAGAGAAAGACCGTCGGCGCGATGATAGCGCTCGCCGGTACAACGCAGTGCATGAATTGTGCGGGTACGCGGCAAGTGTAATCGCAGTGTGAATGAAAGTCCAGATACGATCGGCGGCGGGACGTAGCGCTTATTGCTGAGACCCTGAACCGCGGCAGGATTACTCGACGGTTTGGCTACGAATTGGAAGAGCGGCGAGTCATACTCGATCCTGACAGTAAACGATCTTCCTGGCTGGGGCGTCTTATTGAAGGTGTCCCGAAAGACTCAGTCAAGGACTAAGGAGATGATCCATGATTGACCCACCGCGGATTACGCAGACCGCAGGCTTGCTGACTGCCTTTGTTCACCTAACGGTTCCGCGCGAGGATATCCGCAAGGTCATGGGGCCGGGATTAGGCGAGGTGAGAGCTGCAGTTGCCGCACAGGGTATCGCTGCGACTGGACCGTGGTTTACGCATCACCTTCGGATGGCGCCGGGCATCTTCGATTTTGAGATCTGCGTGCCGGTGGCAGCGCCGATCGATCCCGTTGGTCGGGTGAAGCTGGGCCAATGGCCGGTGACGACAGTGGCGCGGACGGTCTTTCATGGGGACTATGAGGGGCTTGGCGCGGCGTGGGGCGAGTTCAATGCGTGGGTTGCGGCCAAGGGGTATACGCCGCGGCCCGATATGTGGGAGTGCTATCTTGCTGGTCCGGAGTCGGGGGTTGATCCGTCGGGCTGGCGCACGGAGCTGAATCGGCCGCTGGTCGACTAAGCCCATTCGTGATCACAAACAAGGCAAGTAAAAGCCAGATCTTCGCAGATAGCACGATGATCGGGCTTTTGTGTTTTCGTTGGGTGTTGCCTATGACTCGCTTAACTTATTTAACTACGGACTGAAAGAGCGGCGAGGTGAGGAGGCTGGCGAACTGGCTGTCGGTGGAGGAGTAGGCGACGGTCAGGGTTCCTGAGTTGGAGTCGATGGTGGTCTGTTCGAGGGCCGATTTCTCGAGGGGTGAGCCTGAGGTCTTCCTCATGATTGATACACCCTTCAACAGCGTCGCGGCGGTGGCGGCGGTGATGGTGTCAGACATGACGACTGCCATGTCGAACTTGACGCCATTCTGGAAGTCCATGGTGTAGCGGCTGCTCTTCATGCGATTTTTGACGGTGTCGTAGTCGGCTAGCTGGGCGGCGTCGCCGAGGACACTCTTCATCATGGTCTGGGTGCCCTTGGCATCGAGCAGGCTCCATACGGCCTTGGAATCGACGACTCCCATTTCGTTGACCATATCGCCGTTGGAGAGGAAGTCGGGAACGATGCCGTCACGTGCGTCCATTGCTTCCTTGACTGAGTCCTTGTCGCCAAAGACCATGGTGGTCTGGTTGAGGAAGACGACGCTCATGCCGTTGGAGCCCATGGGGTAGATGCTGTTGTTGCGGAGCACGAAGGGCTTGGTTTTGTTCTTGGTGAAGTTGGCCATGATCTCGCGGGTGTGGAACTGGCCCTGGGCGATGCCGACAATGCGAGTGCCCGACCCCTGTTGATCACGGAAGGCGGCGAAGGCGAGGACGTCGGCGTCCTGATCGACTTTGAGGCCGGAGCTTTTGAGAGCGGTCTCGAGACGCTTGAGTTCGGGAGGAAGGACGCGGTCCTTGAGATCCATAGCTGCCGGGGAGTTCTGCATGGCATGGTAGTCGACGACGATGAGCTGCTGAATGTCTTTGGGGATCGCTGATTTGGCGTCACTCGAGAGCTGTGCGGCGGACGCGAATGTGGGGGCCATGATGGTCGCGATGGCGACGGCCGTGGTGAAGATGTTCTGCCTGATGGAT
>Ga0210384_10003690_pt1 | contig 17546 bp, 16 predicted proteins | sample IncBWH2MmetaG_FD_160574 | JGI IMG/M metagenome (GOLD analysis project Ga0210384, IMG submission 160574) | Forest soil microbial communities from Barre Woods Harvard Forest LTER site, Petersham, Massachusetts, United States - Inc-BW-H-2-M | ecosystem: Environmental > Terrestrial > Soil >...
GTGATGCCACTGGGTTACTGCGTTCAGTCGACTGTGCCTATTGGAACTAGCGAACAGGAGGCGGATTTACAGAACTTTTCTGGCTAATAGGCCGTATTATCCGAAGAATCAGATTTCACAAGTAACAGCACGGAGATTTTTGCATGCAACGTTGCCTGGTCTTATTCCTCGCCCTTTTCTTCTTCGTCTCTCCTCTTTCCGCTGCCGACCACGCCAAGCTCTTCGATCAGGTCTGGACCCTCATCAACGAAAAATATTACGACCCTGCCTTCAATGGTGTCGATTGGAACGCCGTTCGCGAACGCTACCGTCCACGCGTCGACGCCGCGAAAACCGACGCCGAGTTCTACATTGTCCTCAAGGAAATGGCGGGCGAATTGCATGACGCCCACACCCGCTTCCGCTCACCCTTGGAACGCGACCTTTCCAAACACAAGCAGACCACGACTGTCGGCCTCACGCTCTCCGAAATCGAAGGCCAACCCGCCGTTTTCAGCGTAACGCCGGATTCGGAAGCCTCACGCGCGGGTATAGAACCCGGCATGATCGTCACCTCCATCGATGGCATGCCCTTCGAGAAGAAACTATCTGAGGCTCGTGAGGAAGTTGGCCCATCGTCCTCCGAGCGCGCTTCCCAATTTCTGGCCTACCGTTCCATCGTTCGTGGAGAACCGGGCTCCATTCTGAAAATCGGTCTTAACCGCGCCAATGGAGAAGCTTTCGAAGCAAGTCTTACCCGTCAGGTCATCAGCGCCGCGCCTGCCGTCGAGGCTCGCGTTCTTCCCTCGGGCCTTGGCTACATCAAGTTCCCTTTGTTCGACAAAGCTGTTGCTAAGGATTTTAAGCAAAAGCTCGAAACCATCCGTTCCGCGCCTGGCATTATCATCGACGTCCGCGGCAACCCCGGTGGTGAGGTCAGCGCTGTGCAAAACATCATGGATAACTTTTTGGCTGAGAAAACTCTCGTCTCTCGCATCACCGTACGGGGTGGTAAGAACCCCTCATTGTTGCTTCGCATGGAAGGTCTCGAGCCGGAAGTCTACGCTGGCCACGCCGGCGGCCAACTCTACGCTGGGCCCGTCGTCATCCTTATCAATCAAGCCTCCGGTAGCGGCGCTGAATTGTTCTCCGGTGCCATGCAGGAAATCGCTCGTGCCACTATCCTGGGACTACCTTCTTGTGGATGTGTTCTGGGAACGGAAGGCCACAAGGTGGCAGACGGCGCTGAAGTCGACGTCAGTGAGTTCATGCTCGTGACTGGCAAGGGCCGCAAACTTGAAAACACCGGTGTGATCCCTGATAAGACTGTGCCTCTTACCCTCGCCGATCTCCGCAATCATCGCGACGCGGCGCTCGAAGAAGCTACGCGCAGCCTAACCGGCCAACAGAAGCAGTCGAAAAAGTGAGACCAGGATTTCCGCTTGAGTCCGAGCGAGTCGCGCCGGTGCGGCACCGTCTCCTGTAATCCTTTCGCAATAAACTACTTAGCTGTCCCTGAAACGTCCAATACGCGCGATAAAGAATTTCAATTGGACTTAGCTCACCCGCCACGCCTAAAGTCCTGAGGTGCCGTCAAGCCGTCCCAGGCCGCGAGGTCTTCTGCACCAGATGCCTATGCTGCCGGATTCTGTGCAATCGATGTTCCGCCCGCCCTTCCGCAATTATCAGTTCGATGCTGCCTACGACGAGATGTTCGAAGCCCCGGGGCAGCCGCGTCCGCACTATCAGGCACTTTTTCGGACCCTGCTCGAATTGCCTCCCGAAGAATTGCGCAAGAGCCAGCAAGCCGCCGACCTGTCGTTCCTCCATCAGGGTATTACGTTCACCGTTTACGGCAACGAACAAGGGACGGAGCGCGTTTTTCCCAACGATTTACTGCCGCGCACAATTCCGGCTGAGGAATGGCGCAAAGTCGAACGCGGGCTGACTCAACGGATTATGGCGCTCAATCTGTTTCTGGGCGACATTTATCACCAAGGCAGAATCCTGGCAGACGGCGTCGTACCCAGAGAACTGGTGTATAGCTGCCGCCACTTCCGGCGCGAGATGCGGGATCTGAGCGTGTCACGCGGAATCTACGTAAGCGTCTGCGGCTCCGATCTGGTGCGCTTGCCCGACGGCAGTTTTGCCGTGCTGGAAGACAACCTGCGGGTACCGAGCGGCGTTTCCTACATGCTGGCGAACCGGAAGGTTCTGAAGCGAGTATTCCCCACGCTGTTTCGGGATTACGGCGTCTCTCCGATTGACCACTATCCGCAGTCGCTATTGGCCACAATGCGCTCGCTGCTGCCGGCAAATTGTTCTGGCCGCCACGAGCCGACGATTGTCCTGCTCACACCAGGCGTATTCAACTCCGCATATTTTGAGCACACTTTCCTTGCCCAGCAGATGGGGATTGAGCTGGTTGAGGGACGCGATCTGCTGGTGCACAACAACGTGGTCTATATGCGGACAACCGCTGGATTGCGGCGTGTGGATGTCATCTACCGGCGCGTGGATGATGATTTCCTCGACCCGTTGTGTTTCCGCCGGGACTCCAGTTTGGGCGTGCCCGGACTTTTCAATGCGTATCGCGCCGGCAACGTCACCCTCGCCAACGCAATCGGAACGGGCGTCGCCGACGATAAGGCGATGTATGCCTACGTCCCCGCCATCATCAAGTATTACCTCGGGGAAGAACCCATTCTTGCCAACGTCCACACCTATTTGCTCACGGACGAGTCGCAACGGAAATACGTCCTCGAGCATTTGGACCAACTGGTCGTGAAAGCCGTGGGCGAGTCGGGAGGGTACGGCATGTTGATTGGGCCGCAGAGCACAGCGCCGGAGCGGGCAGAGTTCCGCCAGCGGATTCTGGCTGAACCCCGGAACTATATCGCGCAGCCTACGCTCAGCTTGTCGCGAGCCCCGTGTTTCCTCGATGGCGAGGTGCAGGCGCGCCATGTGGATTTGCGTCCCTACATTCTCTATGGAGAGCATGTCACGCTGGTTCCAGGAGGGCTCACGCGCGTCGCGCTGCGCCGGGGGTCGCTCGTGGTCAACTCCTCGCAAGGCGGAGGAAGCAAGGACACTTGGGTTTTACGAGCATGAGGTCCAGAACATGAGGCTGCGAACATGAAACAAACTGGTGCCACCACCATGCTCTCACGAGTGGCGGACAGCCTTTACTGGATGAGCCGTTACCTGGAGCGTGCCGAGAACACGGCACGGTGGATTGACGTGGACTTGCAACTGCGGCTGGATCAAGCTCCGGAAGCAGGAGCTGAGCGCTGGCGGCGCATGGTGGAAGCTTCCCGCGTTCCGATTCCTGAGATCGAGAAGATGGACTCAGCCGCTCTCACGCGCTCACTGACATTTGATCGCACCAATCCCTCTTCCATCGTGTCTTGCGTGGCTGCTGCCCGGGAGAACCTGCGGCAGGTGCGCGAGCAATGCAGTTCGGAGATGTGGGAACAGCTCAATCGGCTCTATCTGCAGATCAATAGCACTGCGCCTAGCGATGCCTGGTTGCGGCACTCTCATCAATTCTTCCGCGCCGTGCAGGAGGGCGCACACTTGTTTCAGGGGGTCACGGACTCGACCATGAGCCACGGCGAAGGCTGGCACTATATCCAGCTCGGGCGCTACGTAGAGCGCACAGATGCCGTCGCGTCGTTGATTGGAAGTTACTTCAACCTGTTGCCCAATCCTTCGGACCATGCGGCGGAGAATGAGGAATATCTGGAATGGGTGGGACTGCTGAAATCCTGCACCGCGTTCGAGGCCTACTGCAAGGCTTACACGGCCGAACTCCGTCCGTTGCGGGTAGCAGAATTCCTGCTGTTGAACCCGGAGTTTCCACACGCGGTGCGGTTTTCGGTGGAGATGGTTCATGCCGCGCTGCGGGCCATCGGCGAGTTAACCGAACGCAAAGCCGAGCAACCGGTCCGTCTCGCCGGGCGTTTACGCGCGGCACTGAGCTTCAGCCAGATTGATGAAATTCTGGCGGACGGCGCCCTTGCCTACGTTACTAATATCCGTTCGCAGTGCGCACAGGCTCACACCGCCATCCATCACATCTATTTTGATTATCCCGTGGAATCGGCCATGCTTTCGTGAACGCGACGTTCTTGCTACAGAACGAGGGAGAAAGGACTTCCGTGATTTACTCGGTGCGGCACGTCACCACCTTCCACTACGAACCCGCCGTGCGCGAGAGCGTCATGGAACTGCGCTTGCAGCCGCGGAGTGACGCCCGCCAGCGCTGCCTCAAGTTCCATCTGGACGTCGATCCCTCGCCGAACATCATGGAGTACCGCGATTTCATGGGGAACACGGTTCACCATTTCAATCTCGCGGAAAGTCACACAAAAATCAAAATCACTTCCCAGGCGCTGGTGGAGGTGGATCTCGAACCGGCTCCGCGCGCCGCCGAAGCGGGAAGCTGGGCTGACTTGGATGCTTTGATCGAGAACGAAGACCACTGGGAGATGCTGTTGCCCAGCCAGTTTGCGCAGTCCAGTGAACTTTTGCGGACTCTTGGCAAAGAATTCAACTGCACGCGCCGGGATACGCCGCTGGAGATTTTGCTGGAATTGAATCAAGCCATCTATCAGACGTTCGCCTATGTGCCCAATAGCACTAAGGTGGACTCGCTAATCGACGAAGCTTTGCAGAGCCGCCAGGGAGTTTGTCAGGACTTTGCCCACATCATGATCGCCCTGGCACGCCAACTACGCATTCCGTGCCGCTATGTGAGCGGCTACTTGTTTCGCGGGGAGCACGACAAAGACCGCTCCGTGGAAGGAGCCTCGCACGCATGGGTGGAAGCCCTGGTACCGGGTTCGGGATGGATCGCATTCGACCCAACTAACAACTGTCTCGGGGAGGGCCGCCACATCAAGGTTGCGCTAGGACGTGACTATGCCGACGTTCCACCCACCCGCGGAGTCTACAGAGGAGGAGCTCACAGTGAACTGAGCGTGGCGGTAATGGTCACGCCGTCGAATGCACCTACACCAGCAGAGATGGCTCCCAGTATCATCATCCGGTCGCGGCCGGCATTTACACCAACCAATACGCGTTCCAACCACGAACAACAACAGCAGCAATGAGATACGCTGGTATGAGGTCGCACAATCAAATGCCCCAAATCAAATGCCCCAAATGCCTAAGATAGATATTTTCAATTGGACTTCGCGCATACCAGCACCTAAAGTTGCGAATCGTCGAAGGTTTGCGAATCGCCAAGGGTTTGCGAATCATATTTTGGCCGCTCGCCAGCCCCGCGAGAAAGGTACACAATGGCCGTCCACGACTCCAGCATCGAAGCTGACATGAACCCAAATCCTCAGGCGACCGATGACGGCTACGTCTTAACCCGGGATGAGATTGCCAACCTTGTGCATGAGAGTGGCAAGCCCGTCGAGACTCTCATGAACGTGGTGGCGTTGATTGCCGGGCATTTTCACACCGATGTCTGTTCGGCGTATTTGCTAGAACCTGACAGAGCCAACCTAGTGTTGGCTGCGACACTCGGACTGCGCCCACAGTGCATTGGCACACTTCGTATGGCGCTGCATGAAGGTCTCGCGGGCCTGGTCGCGGAGATGGTGCGCCCGGTGGCTGTGGAACAGGTGAAGACACATCCCCGATTTAAGTACTTTACCGAGGCGGGCGAAGACGACTACCAGTCGTTCTTGGGCGTTCCCCTCATTGATCGAGGAGTTTTGCAAGGCGTGCTGGTGGTGCAAACCATCGAGCCCCGCGCTTTTCTCGAAAACGAAATTCGCGAACTAACGGAAGCAGCGGCACAAGTCGCTCCCGTAGTGAGTGAGGCGCGGACGCTCGACCGCTTTATCGCTCCCGCACAAGAACGGCTCTGGGCGCTGGCCCGCAACCTGTGCTGGAGCTGGGATCCCGAATCGTCCGGCCTGTTCCTGCAGTTGGATCCGGTGCGTTGGAGAAAATTGAACAAAAACCCCGTGGCGTTGCTGGCCGAATTTCCACTAGCGAAACTGGAGAGCCGCGCCGCTGAACTCAGTCTGGGCAGCCGCATCAACTACTCGTACCGCAGGATGAGGGAGTACCTGGCTGCGAGTCGCACCTGGGGAGCGCGCCATGCCGGGGTCTTACGGCCTCGTCCGGTGGCGTACTTCTCAGCGGAGTTCGGCTTGCATGAGTCGCTTCCAATTTATTCCGGAGGACTGGGTGTGCTCGCGGGCGACCACATCAAGAGCGCGTCAGATTTGGATATCCCGCTGGTGGGAATTGGATTGTTCTACGGGCAAGGGTATTTCCGGCAGCGGCTCGATAGCAGCGGCTGGCAGCAGGAAGAATATCTGGAGACCGATATCAGTCAGTTGCCCATGGATCCGGCGATTGGGACCGACGGCAGGCCGGTCGTGATCCAGATCGAGACCCGCGATGGTTCCATCCAGGCAAAGATCTGGCGCGTGAAAGTGGGGCGTGTCGATCTGTTTCTGCTCGATTCGGATGTCGAGGGCAATGCGCCGGAAGACCGGGAACTGACCTCGCGTTTGTATGGCGGAGATGGACGCACGCGGATTCGTCAGGAATTACTGCTGGGCGTTGGTGGCTTTCGTGCCTTGGCGGCGATGGGCATCACGCCGGGTGTTCTCCATCTGAATGAAGGCCACAGCGGGTTTGCCGTGCTCGAAGCAATTCGCCACCGTATGAAAGAGGAGGGCATTGATTTCGACCAAGCTGCTCCTCGCGTTGCTCGGGAGGTTGTCTTTACCACGCACACGCCAGTGCCGGCGGGCCACGACCGGTTCAGCGCTGAGCTGATCGAAGAACACCTTGGACCCCTGCGCGAGCAATTGGATATTTCCAGCGAAACGCTTATGAACCTGGGACGCGAGGTGGCCGGCAGCGGGGAAACGTTCTGCATGACCGTTCTTGGACTGAAACTTTCGCGGCGGGCCAATGCTGTCTCCGCTCTTCACGGCGAAGTATCCCGCGCCATGTGGACGGGGCTGCATCCCGGCAAGCCGGAAGACGAAGTTCCCATCGGGCACATCACCAACGGCGTGCATGTGCCGTCCTGGCTGGCCCCGCAGATGTTCCGCCTGTATGACCGCCACCTGGGCACAGGCTGGCATTTGCGCAGCAGTGAGGCGTCCATCTGGGAGGGGATTGAGAATGTGGATGATGGCGAGCTTTGGGAGGCGCACCTCAATCTGAAGACACGGCTTCTGGAGTTTGTGCGCCGTCGCGCGGTGGAACAGGCAGAACATCGTGGAGAATCACGTGCAGTGTTGCAGAGGCTAGAACGGGTTTTGAGCCCTGATGCGCTTACGATTGGTTTCGCTCGCCGTTTTGCGACTTACAAGAGGGCCGACCTTATCTTGAGGGACATCGAACGGCTGGCGTCCATGGTGAACGACCCAAAACGTCCAGTGCAGTTTGTGTTTGCCGGGAAAGCGCATCCGCATGATGAACCCGGCAAGCGCATGTTGCAACAGATTGCCGAGCTTATGCGCAATCCACGGTTTGCCGAGAGGTTCGTCTTTGTCGAAGACTACGACATCAACGTCGGACGCCATATGGTGCAGGGTGTCGATGTTTGGCTGAACAATCCACGTCGTCCTTTGGAGGCTTCCGGTACAAGCGGCCAAAAAGTAGTTTTGAACGGAGGCTTGAACCTCTCTGTTCTGGACGGCTGGTGGGCGGAGGCCTACGACGGGCAGAACGGTTTCTCGATTGGAACGGGACGGACTCACTCCAACATGAGCATTCACGATGCGCAAGACGGAGAAGCTCTCCATCGCACTCTTCGCGAAGAAGTGATTCCGCTCTACTATCAGCGCGACCAGGACGGCTTGCCCCGCGGCTGGATCAAGCGCATGAAGCGCACCATCCGCACACTCGGCTGGCGCTTCAACGCCGACCGCATGGTGATGGACTACACCCTCAAGTGCTATGTGCCCGCGGCGGGAGGCACGTCGAGCGACATGCGGATGGCCTAGTAAGCTCACGGTGCTACTTCTTGTGCGAGATCTTCTTCCGCGCCGCGGCTTTCTTCTTTCTTGCTCTCGCCCGTTTCTTCAGCAGCTTCGCCCGACGTTCCATTTCCTCATCGGAATACATGGTTCCGCGGCAATTTTTCGCGTTGCAATGGCACTCGGATAGATCGTCCAGCTCGCCATCGTAGAGGCTGTAGTCGTAAGTAAGTTCCTCGCCGGCTTTAATGTTGCGCAACGCGAAAATCCAGACACGTCCGCCAATTTCATCCGGCTCGCAATTGGGAGCGCAGGAGTGATTAATAAACGCCGCGATACCCTCGCCGTCGATCACGTGCTTTTCGTCATCCAAGCCGAACAGGTAGGTACGCGTGGCCTTCTTGTATTTCTTATTGGCTTCCGCAACCGTCAGGCGTGGACCGGTGTATTCGACAATCTGCGTGCCCTTTTTGATAGGGGCTTTGGTGTAACAACCGGCATTGTGGATTTTGGAACGGCGAATTACGAGACTCATAATTGGGATGGTTCGACCTGTTTCTGAATTCAGTGCAGTTTTGTTGATGGGAGCCCGGTGATGGGAACCTGGTCTACGCTCGCTCGAAGGCGTGCTTTTTCTCCAGTGCTTCGAGCGCCAGTTCCTGCGCTGCTTCGAAAGCATCCGCATGCGCCAGCATTCCGTCGAGAGCTTTTGCTGAATTGCCTTCGATCTTCATCACGCCGCGCGCGGCCATTTGCTGCGCCAGTTCCAGCAGCTTCTCTGGCGTTGCGCCTAGATATTGCGCGTCCACGGAATCGGCCATCAGCGCGCTCCCGCCGCTCACCTTGGCCTGCCAGTACACTTTCCGCAATAGGAACTCGCAGATTTGCTCTTCGCTGGCCGGATGAAACGACCAGCGTTCGCGTTTGAAATCATAGTGACGGCTGGAAAAGGGCAGCGGGATCAGCTTTGCCGATTTCAAGAACTCGATTTGATAGCGGTCGATTTCTTTTCGCAGCGCATTCACCGTTGGCGATTCTGCATCTTTTGGTTCGAGCGACGGCAGCACCTGGCGCACGGTCGCCGACACATTCACCGCTACCTTCGCGTGCAGTTCCTTGCCCACTGGACGGATTTCCGAATGCAGCGTCCAAAAATCCGCACCGGATGTGGACGGGTGATAGGGCCAGTCCAATTGAATCAGCAGCGCCAGCCCCGAAATCGTTACGTAGACTTTTTGTCCACTTCCATTTGCAGTCATTACCAATCAATCCTCATCGCACAAATATCTATTGAACTACACAACGCCCACACGCGCCCCAAAAAACGCTTCTACACTGCCAAGAATTTCCGGGCCGTTGCGCGCTTCGTAAATCGCCTTCCGCAGCGCAGCACCACCGGGCACGCCATGTGTGAACCAAGAGGCAAACTGCTTCATCTTGCCTTCCATCCCCGGCAACTCTTCTTCAATCAGCATCTGGAAGTACGTGCGGATCATGGCATAGCGGTCGGCTTCCTGCGGTTCTGTGTAGGTTCCCGTCTCGGTGTACTGCGCGATCTGGCGAAAGATCCACGGATTCGCCGGAGCCATGCGACCGATCATCACCGCATCGCAGCCCGTCTGCGCCACCATCGCCGCCGCGTCTTCGGGCGAGCGAATGTCGCCATTGCCAATTACCTTAATCTTGACCGCATCTTTGATCGCGGAGATCCACTCCCATCGCGCATTCCCGCTGTAACCCTGCTCGCGCGTCCGCGCATGCAGAGCCACCGCGCACAACCCACACTGTTCTGCCAGCCTCGCCAACTCCACGCAGACAATCTCGTCGTCGTTCCATCCCGCGCGGAACTTCACCGTGAAGGGAATCTTCACCGCTGCCCGTACCGTCTCGAAAATTGTGGCAATCAGCGGCAAGTCGCGCAACAGCCCGGAGCCGCCGTTACACTTCACAACCTTCTTCGCCGGGCACCCCAGATTCAAATCGACAAGATCGAATCCAAGATCCTCGACCAGTTTGGCAGCTTCGCCGAGCACCGCCGGGTTGCTGCCAAACAACTGCGCCGAGATGGGATGCTCATCTTCATAAAAATGCAGATACCGTCCACGTGCCTTCATATCGCGCAGCACGCCATCCGCCGACGTGAACTCGGTCATGATGAGCCCGCATCCGCCCAGGTTTCGGATGAATCGGCGAAACACGGTATCGGTCACGCCCGCCATCGGCGCCAGCACGGTCGCCGGACGAATCTCCACCCCACCCAGCGAAAGCAATGGCGGCACGGGCGTCCGCGCCCGTGCAAATGCGTCTTCGGGCGACGAACCCCCCGGATTGTCCCAATATTTCCGCATGTCAACTACATTCTAACGGTTCGCGCAAAAACAGCTACCCGCGCCCAAACAAAACCCCCGGGATCCCGGGGGTTTCAAGCTTCACAAGTTGGAGTAAGTACCCACGCCCGCAAGCGCTGAAATCTACTTCTTGGCCGCTTCGCCTGGCTTGGCATACTTCCGGCGGAAACGCTCCACGCGCCCTGCCGTATCCAGCAACTTCTGCTTACCCGTGAAAAACGGATGGCAAGCCGCACAAATTTCTACAGAAATATCGCTTTTTTGCGTCGACCGCGTCACAAAATGGTTTCCGCACGCGCAATGGACGCGCCTCTCGCTGTATACCGGATGAATTGCTGCCTTCATAGTGCTTCCCGACCCTTCTCTGGAATCTCTCTATCTTACCGGATTTCCACAGCGGCCTGCAAACGCGGCTACTGCTTCGCCTTCGGCGCCTCCGGCTCCTTGTTCGGTTTCTGCGCTTCCTTCGGCTTCTGCGCGTCTTCCGTCCACGGAGGAACGACGCTATTCATTCGCGCGTAGGCGATGATCTGTCCTAGATGCTCGGCCGCATGCCGGACCACGAACAGCAGAATTCCGCGCTCAGTGTTTTTCCCGCCGAACCAGTCCATGCTCTTTTCGAGATCCGCGTCAGGTGTTGACGAGATCGCCTTGCGAGCGTGGGCGAAGGAGTCCTTGAGCGTGGCGATGACCTTCGCTTTGTCCGTGGTCGACTTCTCCAGAGTCTTTATGTCGAGCCCCGCAGGCGGAGGCGTGCCAACCAACTTGTACAGGTTGTAGTTTGCAGCAGAAACGTGCAGAAACACTTCGGCAACTGAGCGCACGTCGGCAGCCGGACGCCAAGTGTATTTTTCAGCGGGTATGGCTTCTGCCAGGCGCACAAATTTATCTTCCTGGATCATGACTTCAGCCAATACTTCGGAACGGTAGCCGGTCACTCCGGGAGTTCCGTCTTTGTAGGGGTTGACCTGTGCGGTCACAGGCATTGCGAAAAGAGTTGCGAGCAGGCAACAAAGAGCGACCAAACTCCGTTTCATGAGAATCTCCTCTGCAGGGTGTAAGCGGGCTATCAGCCCAGACAAGCTTACATGGTCCCATGCAGCGGATAACAGAGCTTGATCTCCACCGTTTGCTCCGGGTGGCTCACTTCAAACTTCGCTTCATCGAAGCGTGGCGCGCGAATTCTTGGGCGTGGATCATTCGACGCTCCCCAGCCTTCCTTGGGAAGTCCAAGCACGTTCATGTCGTAAACGCCGTTCGCATTCTCATCGTGATATGTGATGATGGCATAGGTTCCGGGTGGTAGCTGGGCGAATCTGGCGATGACCTCTCCGTTACGGATCACGCCATTCTGAATCCGCAATGCCTTGGCCTTAACCGCCGGAAACCCGTCCGGCTGGTCATAGAGCGCGATATACGCGAATCCGTCGGAGTTGCGAAAGCCCGTGATTCGAACGGTAATTGAGGATGGCCCCTGGGCATCGAGAGGAATGGAAAACAGCACCAGAAAAATGGCCCAAAACAAGCAAAATAGGGAGCGGAATTTCATAGTGAGGTTGGAAGAGTATAACAATTGGACTGGGCCATCAGCACGGAACGCGAGTACGCGGAAGGCCATGTACTGATGGCATTGTGGAAAACTCGTGGACGGAGGAGCGCTACATGGGACGCATTGGCTTGTCGTAGAATGCAGTTTGGCGCGCCCGTAGCTCAGCTGGATCAGAGCATCTGCCTTCGAAGCAGAGGGTCGGGAGTTCGAATCTCTCCGGGCGCACCATTTCAATCTCCCGAAATGAGCAAAGAACCTCGCGTAGCGATCATCACTGGAGCAGCTCAGGGCATTGGTCGTTGCGTCGCAGAGGTGCTGGCCGAACGCGGCTACGCCCTGGCTCTCAATGACTTGCGGTCTCTTGCCGAGACACGACGCGCTGCGGAAGAACGTGGAGCCGAGGTCATCGAATTCCTTGGCGACGTTTCAGATGAGGACGCCGTCGCGCGGTTCTCTGGCAATGTGCAAAAGCAATGGGGCCGCGCTGACGTGCTCGTCAATAACGCTGGTGTCAGTTTGATTTCCCCCGCCGAGCAGACTTCCGAATTCGATTTTCGGCGCGTTCTCGCAGTGAATCTCGTCGCTCCGTTTCTACTTTGTAAGGCCTTCAGTACGATGATGCTGGCCCAACGTTCCGGAAGCATCGTCAATGTGGCTTCGGTCGCAGGGCTGGTGGGGATTGCGGACCGCGCGGCCTACAACGCTTCGAAACACGGGTTGATCGGGCTTACGCGCACACTTGCGGCGGAATGGGGTGGGCGCGGGGTTCGCACCAATGCTGTCTCTCCGGGCTGGGTAAAAACTGAAATGGATGCGGCCGATCAAGCTCGTGGCACTTACACAGACAGCGACATCACGGGACGCATTCCCATGGCGCGATTCGCCACACCGAATGATGTAGCGAAGGCGATCGCATTTCTTGCTGATCCAAAAGAAAGCGGCTTCGTCAACGGACACACCCTGGTTGTCGATGGCGGATGGGTCGCGGACGGCAGTTGGGAGTCGCTTCGCCTAAGCCACAGGTAGTCAGCGGTTTTCGGTGCTCCGCAAGCCAGCCGCGCCGTCGCATTCAGGACTGCGTCTTCCGACAGATGAGCGCAAGACAGATGAACGTTCCGAGCCGCATAGCTACGGGGCGTATGCTGTGTTCGGGTCAGCGTCCAACAGTCAGGCCTTTTTCAGTAAGCGGCTCACCCAAACCAAGATAACAGCACCGACAAAGGCCACGATGATTGCGCCTATCACGCCGCCACCCGGCCAGATTCCTAAGAGCCCGAAGACCCACCCGCCTACGATGCCGCCGAGAATGCCCAGAATGATGTCAACCAGTATCCCATAACCACCGCCCTTCATCACCTGGCCGGCCAACCAACCTGCGATCATTCCAACCACGATCCATACGAGAAATCCCATTTGAACCTCCTTGGACCCGTTTTCACGGGAGGATGAAATGTACACCTAAGTCTTCTCAATACTCAAGGGCTGCCGGATAACTCAGACCCTTGGGTCGTCTCACTGCCTCCAACGCCTGAGTGCAATCGCCTGTTTACGCCTACAATCTCGGCAACTTGTAGAATTCTTTTGGATTTCTTTGATCCACAAGCCGTCGTCGGCTGCGACTTAACCAAAATGTCTTCCCACGGAGGCGAGTGATGGCAAATACGATGCGTTGGAGCGTGGCGCCTTACTTCATCGTTGACGATGTAGTGGCTACCGCCAATTTCTACCGCGACCAGTTGGGCTTCCATTACGAACGCTTTTGGGGTGACCCGCCATGTTTTTGCATGGTTGGTCGTGGCGGGATCATTATCATGCTCAGCCAGTTTTCTAAGACGGGCGTGATGCGCCCAAACCGCCTGGCCGATCCAGATAGGGAAGCCTGGGACGCGTATGTTTGGGTTGAGAATGCCGACGCGTTGTGTAACGAATTCAAGGCCAAGGGCGTGAAGATCGTACGGGAACTTTGCGATCAGCCGTACGGTAACCGCGACTTCGACGTTGAGGACTGCAATGGTTATAGGCTGTGCTTTGGGCAAGACATCGAAGGGTAATCCGGTTCAGATAGATATTTTGTCCCTCGCAAGATCTCCGATTTGCGGCTGACTGGGTTGTGAGTATAGACGCCTGTTTTCGACAGTTAAGAACGTGGGGGTATGATTGTGTTTCAACTCCATGCCCCCTCTCAAGGGACGTACTCAAGACACTCACGGCCACGACGAAATGAGGGCCATCGATGGCTGATGGTCGCTATCCCAAGGACTGGAAAGAAATGTCCCTCGACATGAGACTCATGTTCGGCTATCACATCTCCATGATGGTGATGATGGTCGGCGGCGGTTCTTTGACCGTGCGACAAGAGCTCACAATCGCGGCTTCCATCGCGGCACTCATTGTCTTTGTATCCCGCTACCACCGACAGAGGAAGCACTGGAGATGGCCGGGGGTAAAGTCACTCGATGTGCTGTACGCAGTTGGCGGTATAGTCCTGATCTCGTTGTTCCTATACTCCGCGACGCCGCTTTTCCCTCCAAACAATGGTCATATAGTTCCGTGGTACTTGGCTGGTCTTGGGATAGGTCTTTTCAGCATTCTGCAATCCCTCAAGGTTGCGTATGCCGCCGAAGCCGAGTTCACTTCCAACTGCATGATCATTGACCAATATGGACGAGAGCTTGAACCGGTCAATGAACCCTCTTCGGTGCAACGATCTGACCCGAGTTGGATGCGGGTCACGAAAGTCACGTACACGGTCGTGTTCATGCTTGTGTGGGTTTGTGGTGTTGCATCGTTCTATTTTTTTGGAACTGCGTTTAAGAACGGCTCACCTGAACCGACGGCTACTCAAACTGAGTCCCTGGAAGACCATGGCAAGACCGTATACGTGACCCCAAGCGAGAAGCAGCGAGTGCATGTCCTGCAACTGGTCTCCGGGGTTGGTGTTCCTTTATTACTTATCACTGGAGCAATCCTTCACTTCCTCGTGGGAGTAAAGTTGTTCTCGAACACCCCGACTCTCGCTGAATACATGAATCGAGACAAGAACAACCCCTCACCATAGTCGGCGAAACATTGCCATTACACTCACAATCGGGTTCTGATTGGAATCGCCTGAGCGCAACATTTGGGAATTGCTACATCTGCAACCTCACGAGCGGTGTGATACGCTGCCTTCGAAGGCAGACCGTTTGAATGCACAGTTCTCGTTTCTTTGTAGTTCTGATTCTTGCGCTTGCGCCGCCACTTCTGTGGTCTCAAAACCCTAACACAGCACCAGAGCCGCTTTGGACTTGGTCCGGTGATTGCCACGATAAGACGCACATGGGACTTGAAGTGTTGCTTAACGGGAAAGTAATCCACCGCTCATCCTTTCCCATTTGCCCAATCAGTGACCGTTTCAAAGAGACAGACCGCCAGCAGAAAACCGTTGCCTTCTCCTTCAACGGTGGACACGTCTTTCAAGCCGAGTATCACACGACGCGGACGCAAACAATTGAGGGACACATCTGGCAGGCTGGAACTGACCCCGGCACTATTTTGTTTGGCATGTCTTTCTCGACCAAGAAACAAGTCCTGCTAAACACAATCCACGTCGCTAAACCGGGCAGAGGGTCTACGTCTGAAATTGATCGCGGCCTCGTCGTTCGCACATTTCCAATCATTGCCAAGGGGTTCTGATCATTGCCAAGGGGTTCTGAGTGGAATCGCCCGTTGGCAACAGTTGACTTCCGGTTTGCCCGTGATCTAGGACTTAGTTACTCTCTGACCGGCTAGATAAGGGGGCGCGATCAGGCCCGGGCTAGCCAGGATAAGCGCCCCCTCCATTTCTGCCGATCCGACAGCTCTCTTTCCGTGGAGCTCAGGCAAGGTCGTAGCGATCAAGGTTCATCACCTTGTTCCACGCAGCCGCGAAGTCCTTCACAAACGCCTCCTTCGCGTCGGCACACGCATAGACTTCCGCGAGTGCTCGCAGCTGGGAGTTCGAACCGAAGACGAGGTCGACGCGCGTTCCGGTCCACTTGATTTTCTCCGTCGCCCGATCGCGCCCCTCAAAAACGCCTTCGGATATAGAGGTCGCCTGCCACTTCGTGTCCATGTCGAGCAAGTTGACGAAGAAATCATTCGTCAACGTCTCTGGCCGTTTCGTGAAGACACCGTGTTTGGACTGCCCGAAGTTTGCATTCAGGGCGCGTAAGCCACCAACGAGAACCGTCATCTCGGGCGCAGTCAGTTTCAGCAACTGCGCCCGATCCACCAGCAACTCCTCGGCCGACATTTGGTGTCCGTTCCGGAGGTAGTTGCGGAACCCGTCCGCGATCGGCTCCATTACGGCGAAGGAGTGTACGTCGGTCTGCTTCTGCGAAGCATCCGTGCGCCCCGGCGAGAAGGGAATCTTCACTTTGTGCCCGGCTTTTTTCGCAGCTTCCTCGACGGCTGCGCAGCCGCCCAGAACGATCAGGTCAGCCAGCGAGACCTTCTTTCCTTTGCTCCCGTTGAACTCCTTTTGGATCGCCTCCAGCTTCTTGAGCACTTTCGCCAGTGCGGCCGGTTGGTTCACTTCCCAATCCTTTTGCGGCGCGAGACGAATGCGCGCCCCGTTCGCCCCACCGCGCTTGTCGGAGCCGCGGAACGACGCCGCCGACGCCCAGGCAGTCGTGACGAGTTGTGAGATCGACAGTCCGGATTTGAGAATCTTGGCCTTGAGAGCAGCGATGTCCTTCTCCCCGATCAATTTATGATCCACCGCAGGAACAGGGTCTTGCCACAGCTGGGGCTCCTTCGGAACGAGCGGGCCAAGGTACCGCGAGATCGGGCCCATGTCGCGGTGCGTCAGCTTGAACCACGCCCGCGCAAACGCGTCTGCGAACTGATCCGGATGCTCGTAGAAACGCCGCGAAATCTTTTCGTAAGCCGGGTCGAACCGCAAAGAAAGATCCGTGGTCAGCATGGAGGGCGTGCGACGCTTAGACGGATTGTGCGCATCCGGCACGGTACCGTTGCCTGCGCCATTTTTCGGCGTCCACTGATGCGCACCGGCCGGGCTCTTAGTCAATTCCCATTCGTAGCTGAACAGGTTCGTGAAGAAGTTGTTGCTCCACTTCGTCGGCGTCGTGGTCCAAATGACTTCCAGGCCGCTGCCGATTGCGTCACCGCCTCCGCCCGTTCCAAATTTGCTATTCCAGCCGAGGCCTTGCTCCTCGATGCCGGCGGCTTCCGGCACTGGGCCGACATATTTGTTCGGATCGGCAGCGCCGTGAGTTTTGCCAAAGCTGTGACCGCCGGCAATGAGTGCAACCGTCTCCTCGTCATTCATCGCCATGCGGGCGAAAGTCTCTCGAATATCGCGTGCCGCCGCAATCGGATCGGGCTTTCCATTTGGCCCTTCCGGATTCACATAGATCAGACCCATTTGCACGGCAGCGAGCGGCTTCTGAAGATCACGGTCGCCGCTGTAGCGCTCGTCCGCCAGCCATTTGCCCTCAGGGCCCCAGTAGATGTCTTCTTCGGGCTCCCAGACGTCCTCGCGCCCTCCGCCAAAACCGAACGTCTTGAACCCCATCGAATCGAGAGCGACGTTGCCTGCGAGAATCATGAGGTCGGCCCAGGAGATTTTCCGCCCATACTTCTGCTTGATCGGCCACAGCAGCCGGCGCGCCTTGTCGAGGTTCACGTTGTCCGGCCAGCTATTGAGCGGCGCGAAGCGCTGCT
>Ga0210384_10003691_pt1 | contig 17543 bp, 14 predicted proteins | sample IncBWH2MmetaG_FD_160574 | JGI IMG/M metagenome (GOLD analysis project Ga0210384, IMG submission 160574) | Forest soil microbial communities from Barre Woods Harvard Forest LTER site, Petersham, Massachusetts, United States - Inc-BW-H-2-M | ecosystem: Environmental > Terrestrial > Soil >...
GGCTCAGTTCACCCGTTCCTGTACCTATGACCGCGCGGGGCTGGGTTGGAGCAAGGGTTCATCCCGACCGCGAACCGCCCAAAACGCCGCGGAGGAACTGCTGGTAGCTTTGGGGCAAGCCGGGATCACGAATCCCGTGCTCATGGTGGCTCACTCTTACGGAGCGCTAGTCGCTGAAAGCATCGCGGTGCAAGCTCCGGATAAGCTGGCTGGGCTGATCCTTCTCGACCCTTCTTACCCCGCCGAAGTGCGGCTGGAAGGCGCGCCCTCGACAGCGCTCGCTCCTGTGCTCCCGTTCCTGATAGCGATGGGCGCCTGGCGCTTCCGGAATCTGTTCGATCGGCACGATCCACGGTATTCACCCGAGGCCGACCGGGAGATTGGCGCGCTCACCAACCGCAGCACTCACCTCATCACATTCATTCAAGAGATTCAGGCGTTGGGCGAAAGCAGCCACTTCCTGGAGATCCATTTCCTGGACGCCCATGCTCCGCCCCTGACAGACAAGCCTGTGATGATTCTCGCGCGGGGCACGCCCGACGGCGCGAAAGATCTTGCGTCGCGGCATGGACAGCAGATGCAGTTGGCACATGCGTTTCCCTCGGGTAGTTTCGAAGTCATACCGGCAGCCGATCATTTTATTTATTTGGACAGCCCGGAAATAGTGGTCGCTAGAGTGCGCGAAATTGTTCAAGCCGTGCGTGTCTCGCCGCATCCGGCATGGTAGACCGCATGTCGCGCAAACCTCAGGTCCCCTGGCGGGTGTTCCTCACGTGCTGGTTGGCTTATACGGTTTTCTGGACACCCTACATCGTGCGCGAGCATTTTCCGGCGATGACGCTGGCCGAGCGGGGCAGCTTGAACGTAGCGCCCTACATAGGATGGACCGAAGATATTTTTCGCGCGCCCAATGGTGGCGGCTACATCAACAACAATCCCGGAGCGTCGATGGTGGGAGCCATTCCTCTTGTGCTCCTTCGCCCTTTGCTCAAGACCGTAGACGACTGGAATCAGCGGCGGGTGCGCACCATCGTCAGCAGCAGCGGGGAGGGCAAGACATTTGCGCGCATGGCGGCCGAGGGACGCGAATTCTACTTTCTTCTGGTGGCCTTCGTAACCGTGGCTCTGGTGATGGCTCCCGTGACGGCTGCTACGGTCGCCTACCTATGCTCGAAGTTGATCGGGGCGGGCGTGCCGGCGCCCTCCGCAGCCTGGGCGGCGCTTCTCTACGGCTTGGGGACGCCGGTGTTTTTCCGCACCGGTTATTTGAATCACAACCTTCTCGTGGCCGATGCTGGACTCGTAGCTTTTCTGATGCTTTGGGACCCTGCCGGCAAGGCGCTTGCTCCGGCGCGGGCGGCTGCGGCTGGACTGCTCGCCGGGTTCGCATTTCTGTGCGACTACAGCGGCGCGGTCGTGATCGCCGTTATGTTTTTATATATCTGGATGCGTTCGGCCGGGCAGCCGCTATCGCGACGCTGGCGCACGCTCGCGGCATTCGCAGCGGGTGTGATTCCGGCAGTGACGGCCTTGGCTATCTATCAAGCGTGGGCTTTCGGAGCGCCTGCGCGGCCGTCGCAGTACTACATGGCTCCGACCGTCCCGACCTCGCGCGGCTATCGTGGCATCGACTGGCCGTCACCGGCGCTGCTGTGGGCGAATTTTTTCGATCCGCGGTTTGGGCTGTTCGCCACGTGCCCATTGTTGATGCTAGCCTTTGCCGCTCCCTTCCTGACGCGTGTCCGGTATCGCATGCCGCGCCGGGAAATGTGGGTTCTGCTGGCTTACTTCGCGCTCTTCGTGTTGTTCTGCTCGGCGAACCAGTATTCCTGGCTGCAAACCTCCACCGGATTCAGATATCTGGTGCCCGTGGTCCCCGCGCTCGCACTTCTCGCCGTGCAGGTTGGGCAAGCTCTGCCACGGCCCATGAGGTGGATGCTGAGCGGTGCAGCATTGGTGCAAAGTTTTATCATTGCCGCTGCGCACCAGAGCGATGTCCTCCTGGCTGCCAGCGCACTGATGCGGAACCAGGTTGAACTGCCGTGGATGATCCGTTTGCGCGCAACCGGCCTCCCGGTCAATTGGCTTTGGCCGGTGGTTACATTTCTGGTACTCGCACTGGCGGTGGCGCTCATCTGGCGGAACCCCCAGTTGCGGCGCGCCCCCGCCGGGCCGGGCGCGCCGTCACGTAACCGGCCAGTTCGCCCAGTGCCCAACTGACCAGCAACATGCTGGTAAGGGGCAGAGCCTTCAGGTAAGGCGCGAGTGTGCGACGCTTTTTCCACGCGATCGCCGTCATCCGAGCCAGCAGCAGCGCCGGCAGCGCGGGTGAGAACAGCGCCCAGAGTACGCGCCGCTGTGGCGCCAGCCGGCCGCGCAGGGCGGCGTAAGACCGTCCCCACACGAAGCGTTCCCTGAGCGCGGAGCCGAAACGCAGTCCTTGTCGATGCTGGTAGAGAACCATGTCCGGCGCCAGCGCCACCACTTCACCTCGCGAGCGCAGTGCTTCATTCACGGACGGTTCGTGAAACGCATCTTGCCAAACCGGCCGGATAGATTCCAGCGCCGCGCGCCGATAGGCGATGTTCGCGTCGCTGGCAAATGCCGAGTCTCCTGCCTGCACAGGGTTTTGGTATCGAATAAAGTCGCAGAAGTAAACCGCCCAGTTCAGCGGACGATCGATTCCGTTTTCAATAGCGCCACCTACGGCGGCAAATCGAGGGCTGAGACCGGCGTGGACATTGGCGCTCCAATTCGGCGCCGGAATTCCGTGATCTTCTATGAGCGCGATGATGCTGCCGCGGGCTACCGCCAACCCCCGGGCACGTAATTCATCGTGATGTTCCCGGCTTCCGCTCCGGCCGGTGTACGTCCGCATACCCTCGACTTCGACGAAGCGGACGGTCGGATATTCCTCGACCAACGCAGCGATTCCGGTCATGCCGGGGAGATGGGGAACGATAATCTCCATAGTGGCCGCGGCCTTCTGCCGGATGAGAGCGGCGAGGCACAGTTCTAGATGACGGGTATCCGGGCGGCCCGTGGTGTCGCTGACAATCGCCACCACCACCGAGAGCGCGGGGCCAGCAGTCTCGACCATCTATTCCACCTTGGACAGCGCTTCGCCCGGACCTGCCAGGTAACCCATGCACTCCCCCGCCACGTAGGCAAAGAGAGCGGGAATGAGTAACGGGATCGACAGCGCGAACTTCTTCACGCGGCAGCGGCGGGCCACGACGCGGGCGGCCATCCGCGCGAGTAACAGGAATGGCGCCAAGGGCGCCGCCACAAGATAGACAATCTTCCGAGAGGCCGGCAGATGTTGCGAGCGTGCGCCCGCATAGGCGCGGCTGAACCAGTATCGCTGCCGCAGATAGTAGCCGTAGTCGAAAGGCCCGCGATGATGCACCAGCATTTCCGGCGCCGCGTGAAACTTCACGCCGCCGGCCACCAACCGCGGATGCAGTGACGCTTCCCAATATCCGCCGCTCAAGAACTCGCGATATTTCATTAACACGGCGCGAGTATAAGCGATGTTAGCTCCGTTCAGGTCGTGCTGTTCCCCATCCCGCCACGGAGGCAGGGAATTGTTGTATTCGATAAAGTACACCACCCAATCGCGCAGCCGCGTATAGGCGTTGTCCGCCACCGGTCCGCCCACCACCCCGAACTCGCCGCCGGCGTGGGCGTCCAGCGCGCGCGCGAGCCAATCCGGCGCCGCCAGGCAGTGCTCTTCGAGGATGGCGATGACCTCGCCGATGGCTTCCTCCACGCCCCACTTCCGAAGTGCGGGAACGGTTTCCCGCTCCGCGCGATGAATTACGCGGACCCACGGAGACTTCCGCGCGATTCTCTCGGCATATTCGGGGGACCCGCAGGCTACGACAATCACTTCCGCGCCGAGCGCCGCCGCCTGTCGCTCCAGGGATGCGAGGCATTCATCGATGAACGGCGCGCCCACCAACGAGGCGATCACCACCGAAACGCGCGGGTTGTTCATGGCGCCGAAGAATTCGCCTTCGGTTCCAAAATCGCAATTTCACTAAAAAAGTAAGGATCCTCGGCCCAGTTCTTGACCGCAGCAGGGCCTTCGGCGGCTCGAATCCTGCCCACTTCGCGGTAGTTATCAAGCATCGCTTGACGGATGCCGCTGGGCTTCGCCCACAGATAATGCTCGTAAGCGAAATCAGGCTCATGATAGTCGCGAACCAGGATCTTGGAATAGCGTTTCGCGGCGATACGTGACAGGATGCCGGAAAAATCACCCGCGCCGGAATAGCCACGCTCGCCAATGCTGGGAGAGCGATCGCCCATAATCACTCGCTGTTTCCAGTAGACCCACGTGCCGGCGTCGAGCAGGATCTGGCCTGCGGGCTGGCCCTGAAACTCCTTCTCGATGTCGCGAACGTAGCGGTAGGCGTCTTCGGAAATGGGCCGGAGCGGAATTCGGATAACTCCCCATCCACTGAACACCAGCGCCACCGTGGCCGTGAGCGCCCCCGCGCGGATCCAGTCTTGGACTCCCCTGGTCCGCGAGCCGGTGGCAAAATCCCAAACCGACGCGAGCCCCGCCAGGCACCACACTCCGGCCAAAAGTGAACCAGGACCCATGTGGTTTAGCGTCCAGGCGATGCCGGTGGTGTAGGTCTCCGCCGCAAGGACCAGAAGAGACGCCAGCCAAGCGCCCAGTAACAAATCCGAGTTGCGGCCGCGCAACATTGCCACTCCCCCGAGCAAGAGCGCCGCGAAATACGCCCAAGCATCGAGAAGATGTTCGAAGCTTCTCAGTGGAGAGAGTGCATGCTTGGTCAGCATGGAAAACACCCAATAGAAGAATGGTTCGCCCCACAGCGCGTAGCAGACGGCGACCGATGCGCCGTACAGGGCCGCGGTAGCTGCGGTGAAAACCGCCAGCCGCTTCCAGGACCGGCCCCACATGGCCAGAAATCCGAAGTAACAAACGGCCCAGATGACGGCGTTCTGCCGGATGAAAAATCCGACCGGCACCATCACCACCATGGCGGCCAGCACCCCGCGCGAGGGGGTCTCAATGTACCTGAGAAGAAGGTAGAATGCCGTCACGTTCGCCACTTCAGCCAGCGCGTCAGCGTGCATGTTATGAGCAAAACGATTGGTAATCGGATTAGTGGCGATCAGAAGCAGCGCCGCGCACCAGAAAGTGTTCCATAGCCATCCGTCGCGCATGCGCATTTCCGGAAATGCAAGACGCAAAATCCGGCGGCAGCATAATGTGGCGATGAAAGCCGCGATGGCCGCGTAACCCACCTGAACGATCCGGTAGGCGGGGATCGAAGCGCTCTTGCCCGCTATCCAAACCAGCAGATACGTCAATAACTGCGCACCGGGAACGTAGTTCAGCGAGTCATTATTAACCTGCGGGCTGTACAGCGGGTAGCCCACCGAGAACTTCAGGATGTCGTTCAGAAAATCTCCTTCCGACCAGATCAGAATATCGGCCGGAAAGAACACGTACGAGCTAACCCAGAAAAAGTAAATAGCCAGCAACGAAATCGCGCAAGCCGTCAAGAATGCCAACCCCGCCGTTCCGGGCAGCGCGCTTGAGCGTCGGCGGAGCACATAAGCAGCCGGCACTGCGGCCAGAATCGCAGCTAAGAAAATTCCCGTATCGAGGACAGCTCTCTCGAAAGTGCGCCCTGCTTGTAGCGACGCAATGCATCCGCCCAGCGCCACCGCCGCACCCACAACGCCCGCACTGCTGATCGCGGGCGCGAAGCGGTGAGCGGCCGTCGAGGGCCTGCTCGCTCGCGGTTGAGTGGTGGTGGAAGCGCTCATGCCGCTTCACTTATGATACCCGCCCTCACGAATCTGCCGGCCGCGGAGTAACCTTCACCACCAAACATTGATTGCCGCTCAATTCGATGACTGGCTCAGGCTTATGCTCGAAAAATCCGTCGAAAGCTTTCCGAACGCCCGCAAACGCGACATAGTCGTGCGAGATGAGAATAGCGCCCGAATTCATCCGGGGATAAAAGAAGGCGAGTGCCGCCACAGTGCTCTCGAATAGATCCACATCCAGGTGCACGAAGGCGAAGCTGAGGCTCTTGACGGGCTCGCCCGTCACGGGGAAGTAACCTTTATAGAATTGAACGCTAGGGAAGTCCTTAAGATAATCGCGCACGCTTTCCAGACTGCACGCATACTGGCCGGCCTGGAAGCCGGCGTCGAAACGGCTGGCGGGAGGCAGGCCCTCGAACGTATCAAATAAATGCAATCGCCGGTCGCCCTTGGCCTCGCAGATCACCTTGGCCGAGGTTCCCCTAAAAACGCCGACCTCGGCCAGGTCGCCTTCGACCTTCGCGGTACTGAGCACAGCACTACGGATCATGTACGCTTCATCCGCGTTCATGACCTGCGCCGGCCAATCCGCCAGGATCTCACGCACACGTTCAATCGCGGAGGCCCGTTCCGGCTGATCGTAGCTCACCACCTCGCGATGATGAAGAGACAACACATACTGGACCGCGCGAAGGAGCGGATGGCCAAGCGGACCGAGGAGAGGGCTGGTCGCAATCCGCTTAACAGAGCTCTTGACTGTACGCTCTAGCAACACTGGTTCGATGATTCTACTGCACGTAGCCAAGCGACTTCAAACGGTCCAACGTATCCTTGTCGATCCTGGGGGGTCCATTCACCGGAACCAAATTCTTTTGCCACGCCGAAAGCACCGCGCTCATTTCTACTGCCACTTGAAGTTGCTCTCCCAGCACATTCCTGTTTTCTCCGGAGTCGGTGGAAAGGTCATAAAGCGCCTGCGAGGCCGCACTCGACTCAATCAACTTCCAGGAATCACGGAACATCGCCCGCTTGGTCTGACTGAGGCGCGGGAGCAGTTCCCACATTTCCCACTCCGGATAAGACTCGGCGAACACGGCCCGATTGGTCCGGCCCGGCATTCGCTGTAAAGGGAGACCTGCCAGATAACGCCCCACCGGCGCGCCCACGGCTTCCATCAAGGTGGGATAGAGGTCCACGCCGCTTGCAAGTGCGCTCACTTCGGCCGCTTCCCGCTGGCCAGGGAACTTGATCAGCAGCGGCACGTGGACCTGGTCCTGATACACAGACAGCCCATGATCCATGAGCGACTTTTCACCGAATGCCTCACCGTGGTCAGATGTAACGATGATCAGCGAATGGTCGAAGACCCCCACGCGCCGGAGTGCCTCGAAAAGAATTCCTAGCTGATGGTCCAAAAAGGCTATTCCGCCATCGTAGGCGGCGATTAAATCTCGTCTCTCCGATTCCGTGAGGACCCGCTCGCCGCGGTCCACGCTCACGACTAATTCGAGGTACTTCCTCATGCTGCCGTTCTCGCTTGGCGCACTGAAGCGGCTGCGAAAAGGCTCCGGAGGCGTGCGCGGCCAATGAGCATCCATGTAGTTCAAGAAGAGAAAGAAGGGCCGATGTCCGGCAAGCCGGTCCACAAGCTCGAGTGCCGCGCCCGTCATCTTTTCGCCGCTCACGTAAATCATTTCTTTCTTCGCCGCGGGCAAGAGCCGGTGCCTGATCCCACGAAGAACCGACGGGTACACGCTCTGCTCGAAGACCGTCCATGGCACCGCAAGCCGATAGACGTTGAAGCCGCGGCTGAACCCCAGCGAGTCGGCCAGAAAGGCGTAGTTCGCTACCACACCCGCGGTGCGGTAGCCTTGGCGAGCTAGCATCTCGGTCAGCGTGGGCACCGCATCCGGCAGCTTGCCAAGCCTTTTGTTCGGCAGATCGAAGCGGACACCGTGGCGAAGCGTGTACATTCCGGTGAAGATCGAAGCATGACTGGGCGCCGTCCAATTCGCGGCTGATATCGCGTTGCGGTACAGTGTGGACTCCGCCGCAAAACGGCGCAGATTCGGTGTAGTATCACGATCGTAGCCGTACACGGAGGTGTGGTCGGCCCGCACCGTGTCCATCGAGATCAGAATAATGTCCGGTTTGCCGTTGGCTTTCACCGAATCAGCGGAGCTGATGAAGCGCGAGGGGTTCCGAATTGCGAACCCGCCTGCGATCGACAACAGTCCGAGGAGCAGCGACGCGTTCCTAATCCACCGCACGGAAGGCGGGCGCTCTCGGTTGACTCGCCTTCCTATCCGGTCGAGCAGCCAGGAAACTACCACAATCACAACCAGTGCCAACGCCGAGGCGATCATCTGCCAGACTCGAGCGGCGTCGCGGAGCATGTCCTGGTAAAGCCAGGGGCGCACCAACAAGGCCAGCGCAATAGTCACCGGATTGGTTATAAACCAAAGTTGCTGCGCGCGGCTTTCGTTCAGACTCGCCCACAATACAATGACCGCCAAAGCCGCCGGAAGAGCCAGCGCCAAAACTAGCGGCAACACTCCGCGACCGCTGTTGGCAGCGACCACGCCGGCGAATACGGCAATGACGCTAAAACTGGCGCCCCCGGCGAGCTTCGCCTCGGTCTGGTTCGCAACAGCAGTCCACAGTAATCCGGCGGCCGCTCCCACAATCGCCCCGCCAACGATCATCGCTAGCAACGCCGCTACGCCGGAGTTCCAATAGGAGGAGTCCGGAACATATTGTGCCGGCCGGAGCAGAGGCGCAAGGGCATCGGATAAGCCGTAGTCGATTGCCGCATAAAATCCCCAGTAGACAGCGCCCCAGGACAACGCATGAGACGCCGCCAACATATGTTTACTGTACATAGCCCAGCGACTTCAGACGGTCTAACGTATCCTTGTCGATCCCCGAGGGTCCATTCACCGGCGCCAAATTCTTCTGCCAAGCCGTTAGCACAGTCTCCATGCGAGCGGCTACCTCGGGTTGTTCGCCCGTCACATTGCGGTTTTCGCCGACATCGGTCGAGAGGTCGTATAGTTCCCGTTCTCCATCGCTCGATAGAATAAACTTCCAGGAATCGCGGAACATCGCCCTCCGTGTCCTGTGAAAGCGCGGGTAGATGGTCCACATATCCCATTCCGGATAAAACTCCGCGAACACCGCCCGCGCAAGCGGGCCAGACGCACGCTGTAGTGGAACGCCTGCAATATAGCGCCCGCTGGGCGCGCCCACGGCCTCCATCACCGTCGGGTAGAGATCCACTCCGCTGACCAGGGCGTTCTGTTCCGCCGGCTCCCGCTGTTCGGGGAACTTGATCAGCAGCGGCACGTGAACCTGGTCCTGGTAGACAGACGTGCCATGATCCATGAGCGACTTATCACCGAACGCCTCTCCGTGATCGGACGTGACAATGATCAGCGCATCATCATATACGCCCGCGCGTCGCAGCGCGTCGAACAGGACTCCGAGCTGCTGGTCAAGATAGGCGATGCCGCCGTCGTATGCCGCAATCAAGTCCCGCTGCTCCGCGCCTGTGATGGCCCGTTTGCGGACGAGCACCGCGCGCTCCAACTCGGCATAATCTTCGCTGCTCATAATTCTGCTGGGCGCCCCGAAACGGCTACGGAAGGGCTCCGGCGGAGCGTAAGGCCAGTGCGCATCCATGTAGTTTACGAACATGAAGAAACGCTGGCGGCCGGCGAGCTGACCCAACACGTTGATTGCTTCCGCGGTCATTCTTCCAGCGTTTGAGTACGTTATTTCCTCCCCGGCGGAGGGCAGTAGACGGCGTCGAACCCACCGCAAAACCGACGGATACCGGCTGCGCTCAAAAACTGTCCATGGCATAGCAAGGCGATAAGAATCGAAGCCGCGGCCGAACCCCAGCGATTCGCTCAGGTAAGCATAGTTCGCTACCACCGCTTCAGTACGGTAGCCTTGGTGAGCCAGTTCCTCAGTCAGGGTGGGTACGGCATCGGGCAGCCTGCCAAGCGTGTTGTCAGGCAGATTGTAACGGACGCCGTGGCGAAGCGTGTACATTCCCGTGAAGATCGAAGCGTGACTCGGCGCCGTCCAACTCGCGGCTGAGATCGCGTTGCGGTACAGGGTCGACTCCGCCGCAAAACGGCGCAGATTCGGTGTCGTATCGCGATCGTAGCCATACACGGAGGTGTGGTCGGCTCGAACCGTATCCAACGAGATCAGAATAATATTCGGTTTGCTGCTGGCTTTTCCTGCCGAGCCGGAGCTGATGAAGCGCGAGGGATTACGAACAGCGAACCCGCCCGCGATCGATAACGCTCCCAGCAGCAGCGCCGCATTTCTGATCCACCGCAACGATGCGCGTGCGTCGACTTTCCTTCTCCGTGCGATCCGGTCGAGCAGCCAGGAAAACATCACGATCAGAATCAGCGCCGACGCTGACGCGATGATCTGCCAGCGTGGCGCAGCGTCGCGGAGGATATCCTGGTAAAGCCACGGGCGCACCAGCAAGGCCAGCGTGATGGTCACCGGGTTGGTCAAAAACCAGAAAAGCCGCGCGCGGCCGTCACTCAGACTCGCCCACAATCCGACCGCAGCCAGAGTCACCGGAAGGGCCAGCGTGAAGATCAGCGGCAACACTCCGCGAGAGGTCTTGGCCGCGACCACTCCCGCGAATGCGGCGATCACGCTGAAACAGGCGCCCGCCGTGAGCTTCGCTTCGCAGGCGCTGGAGGCTCCATGGTTCGCGACAGCGGTCCAAAGTAGTCCGGCAGCGGCTCCCACAATCGCCCCGCCGAGGATCATCGCGATCAACGCCGCTACGCCGGCGTTCCAATAGGAGGAATCCGGCACATATTGGGCCGGCCGCAGCAGAGGCGGAAGGGCATCGGATAAGCCGTAGTCCACCGCCGCATAAACTCCCCAGTAGACCGCGCCCCAGGACAGAGCTCGACCAATCACGGTGGCGCTAAGTTTGAGCATCGCGAAAAGTAAGTTCCATCATCTCATCCGCCAGCCGGACAGCCGCGGGGTCGCGCGTGAGTCTCCTCAAAAACGCTAAGGAGCTGGCGGGCCGACCGGTCCCAGGAAAACTCGTTTGCTCGGCGGAGAGCGCGCTGGCCCAGAGCGCAACGGAGTTCCTGGTCTGAAAACACTCGATCGATGGCATCCGCAATCTGTTCGATGCTTTGCGGGTCCACCAGAATGCCTGCGTCCGCGATCACTTCCTCGAGCGAGTTTCCGCGGCTAACAATCACGGCCTTGCCGCAGGACATCGCCTCGACCGCGGGCAAGCCAAACCCCTCGTCAAGCGACGGCATGACGAAAACCGTGCACGTGTTATAGAGACGGCATAATTCGTCGTCGCTGACCAGCCCGGTCAAAATCACACCATTTTCCAGATCCAATTCCATAATGAGGCTTCGCACCTCGGCGTAGCTCCCCTTGAACTGATCGGACTCGTAATCGCCCGCCAGAATCAACTGGGCGCCTCTCGAGCGCGCTGCAGTTCGCGCAAAACTGCGGATCAGCGAAGGCAGATTCTTATTGGGGCTGATCCCGCCGACGTATAACGCGAAGGGGCGAGGTGGGGGCGGATAAGACCGCGGTCGAAAGACCGAAGAAGCCGCCTCCTGAATCACGGCGATCTTGCTTGTGGGAACTCGGAACCATTCCACGATCGAGCGGCGCGAGTACTCCGAGACCGTCACGATGGTGTCGGCCTGTGCGAGGGCCGCCTGGACTTTCAACCGCCAGAGCCATTCTTGTTTCTTCGAAGAAAACGCAAACCGCGGATTTCGATCGGCGATCGTATCGTGAATTCCGACCAGAACCGGAATACGGCGCAGCAAGGGGAAATACGAGTACACCGAGGGGAAGAAGAAAAGACCCAGCGGCTCTCGGACGCTGCGGCTCATGGCCGCTATATCGCGCAGTGACCGGTGACTGGTTTCCGTCGCGGATTGAATTGCGCCTTTTTGAGTGTTGACCTGGTGGGCTATGAAGGGAGAGCCTAAGTCGAACTCCGGATAGGAAGAGGAATCCAAATACACGTGGTAGCTGAAGGCGGAATTGGCGCGGCCCAGCGCAGGAAGCAACTCTCGCAGGAAGCGACCGTACCCACGCCGGTGATTCCAACAGCAACCGTCGATTCCGATTTGCATGTGGATTACGGCGACGCGCACTTGCGAGCGGCTCGAAGGGCTCTCCGAACGCCTAGATACGTCGCGCTCGATCCAGAAAAAATCTGGCCCAAAGACCGCTCGCGCCGGAGATAGTAAGCGTCGATGCGCGGCAGATCGAAACGGTCTGAATGCCGCGAGACGTACGCGAGCGTCGTACCCACCGCTAATTCGAACTGCCGGCCCGCCAGCAACCGAACCTGGGGGGAAGAAGCTCCGTAAGGATAAGCCAGCCAGCGGACCGGCCGTCCGGTGCGCCGCTCGATTTCTTCCCGGCAGTGGGACAACTCGTGCTCGCAATCTTCTCGCGACAGCTTGCGGAGATCCCGGTGAGTCACGGTATGTGCCCCTAGTTCGACCGATGAAGGCAGCGCGGCGAGTTCTTGCCACGGCATCAGCGGCAAGCTAGGCGCCGCACCCGCCGGCTGATCCGGCCACTCATTGCGCCGCCCGCAGAACCCGCTTACGACGAATAGAGTAACGGTAAATTGAAGTTTCTCGAGCATCGGGAGCGCGACATCCGCGAAGTTTCGGTATCCATCGTCGAAGGTCAGCGCCACCGACCCCCGCATGGACAGCACCTGATCCAAGGCGACCACCGGCACGCCGGATTGCGCCAGCGATTCCATTTGTTGCTCAAATATCGATGGTGAAACAGAAATTACCGATCCGGAATCATCGATCGAGTGGTAGGTGAGAATTGCGGATCGCAAGCGACTGGCTCGCTACTCTGTCTTGTGTTGGAGCGACCTGGCTCCCAGCAGGGCCTGGGTCAATTGCAGGGGCTGGAACACAATACTGGGCCACAGAAATACTTCATTGGTGCAATAGCACCGTTTGGCCCTGATCTGTGCCCGAAGCGTTTGGGCGGCTTCCGAGTCCCAAATTTCGAAGAAACTTGTTTGACGTAGGTTGCCCAGTGGAGCGTGGGTCTCGCAGACACTCACATCACCGTTCGCGTAAACCACTCCCGTCAAGTTGCCGGCAGTGCAGGGAACGTATTGCGATTCCGTTTCGATGGTCTTCATCTTCGCCCACTGCAGCATGGGCTCCACGATCGCGCCGAAACGATACTCTTCGCGATCGCTCCACACCTGCGCGATATGCTGATAGAGCGCCTTGTATTGCTGGAGCGCGGGACCCTGCAGGCTCGAGTTTTTACGATCTCCACGGATGATCGCGAGATTGTGATGCTCCATCGAGGGGCAACGCTGTCTCAAGTATTCTGTGAGGCGCCAGATCTCATCCATGTTTTCACTCATGGCGACGCTGTTTGCGTGGATCGCCAGCCGCGGTTCCGACTCTTGCATCCCCGCCAGCATGTCGTAGGTTTCCATCGCCTTCTCGAACGATTTCGAGTTGCCGCGAAAGCGGTTGTGATATTCGGGCATGCCGTCGAGCGAGAGTTCGCACACAAAACTGACCAGCGTCGGGGATTGAAATACCCGCTGAAGCTGCTTTTCGGTTCGTTCGGTGAAGTATCCGTTAGTCGGCACGTAAATCCGCTTCACCCGGTTGTTTTCTATAAACAAACGGCAGATATCGGCAAACTCCGGCCGGATGAAAGGCTCGCCGCCGGACAGATTGAGATTTTCAAACGAGCCGAGTTCCGCGGAGAGCTTCTGGAACTCGTCGAAACTCAAATCATCGCGCTGGTTCAGATTTCTCCAATAGAAGCAGTGTTCGCAAGTCAGATTACAGATCGAGTTGATGAACACGATCATGAAGGGAGGTGTGGCCCGCTCCCCGTGATTCAGTGCGCTCCAGGAGAGTTTCGTGTGCCGTTGGATGCGATCTATGACGCTCATCCGTACCAAAAAGCGAACTATGTATCATTCTAGCGTAGGGAGAAGGTGACCGGGCCGACCGTGATCCGTCCGTAAGCCTTGGCCAACGATGAATACGCCACGTTCAGTATCAATATGGGCGTGCGCTACGAAGTGGAGACCTCGCCCACCGAAGTGAACAACCTCACCGATCCCAAGATGCCGACGCTGCACGGGGTAGGGCCGCGGTTTGGGTTTGCGTGGAACCCGCTTCAACCCTCCTTCCGTGCAGGTGCTGGAAATCAATACGCCGAGTTTGGTGGACGCTCTCGCGCTGGCCAAAGCCGCCCCGACCATGAAGCCGATTCCGGGCGCTCAACCGGACTTGTATCTATTGAGCCCGGATCTGGTCCTTCCCTACACCCACATGTATAATTTCGCGCTCGAGTGGGCGCTGCCGGCGCAAACCCTGGTGCGCCTCACCTACATGGGGAGCCGGTCTTTCCATTTATTGACCCAGGGAACCTACAACCGGCTCGTAGTCGATATGCTGCCCAACACGCCAGTCAACGTGAAGAACCTAGCGAAATATGCGATTGAGAGCCACACCAGGCGCAAGTAAAGCAAACCCTTTTAAAGATGAGTTGTTTACTATAAAACATGGCAGAGAACGCTAAGAAACCGGCAAAAAAGAGGAGCTTAGGAGGGAAGCAAGCACTCATCATGAAAAAGAGTGGTTCCCAGAGAGTCGAATCTGCTTCTCGACTGATAGACGCGAGAATCCAGGAGCTAGGCGACTGGCGCGGAGAGATGCTTTCCCGCCTCCGCGCTTTGATCAAGCAAGCCGACCCTAAAGTCGTCGAGGAGTGGAAGTGGAGGGGGACACCTGTGTGGTCCCACGACGGGCTGATCTGCACCGGCGAGACCTACAAGAATGTCGTAAAGATGACATTCTCCAGGGGCGCCTGGTTGGATGACCCCTCAGGTCTCTTCAATTCAAGTCTCGAGGGTAGAGCGAGGCGTGCCATCGACTTCCGCGAAGGCGACAAGGTTAACGAGAAGGCTCTGAAAACTCTTATTCGCGCCGCCGTGGCCCTGAACACGACCTCGGCCCCAGATGGCTGAGGGAATTCTACCTCGGCTACTTCGTCGTAGGACCCGGATTAGTTCTGCGCTTGGGCCGCGACCTTTATTTCGGTTCCGGGGATTCCGCCCAGTTCGCGGAGTAAAGCCGCGGTGCTGTCCCAGAACAGTTCCGGCCGCGCGGCTCCACGCGCCCGAGTCGAACGGCATAATCGGGCCTCCATCGCGACGCTCCGCATCCAGCTCGCGCGCTATCTCATCCACTAGCTTCCGTCTTGCCCTTTCTGCCGCTCGCTCCGTTTATCACACAGTAGTACTAGGTACGGATGTCAACACGCCAAATCTGAACGGGACGCCCAACCTTCTTTCGCTTAGCCGGATCTATTGCATAGCGCCAGAGCGAAACTAGTATGTAACACCTGCGCCTCGCTCAACGTCCCTTAGTTGAAGGGGTCAAGTTTATTGGCAATCCAGCCGATAAACATGCGAGAATGTAAATGTTTATGGACATTCTTGGTGATCGCAAGTTTGTCGAGGTGCCCGGCACCGCCACCCATGAGCTGCCTCCGCTTCTGGTGCACATGTCGCCCGACGTGAAACGGCTCGATCGGGTGATGGGCATGGCGAACGACCTCATCGAGCACGAAGACATGATTCCCGTCCGGCCGATGGTCCAGGAGCTTCCCCTGGAACTCGAACGCCGCAGAATGGACCTGGCCCTGAACCTGGTCGATCAATATATGGGCTTCATAATGCACTGGCGGTGGGGCGACAGCATCGTCGAGTGGATCAGGCAATGCGAAACCACGTTTGAACATCGAATCGATTTGCGGAATCTGCTGCGTCCTGACGTGTGGCCGCACGCGGCCCGCGCAAGTTTCGTGACGTTGCTCGAAGACAAATCTGTTGAAACGGGCGGCGTCGATATCGAAAAAGCGGTCGGCATGCGTCTCACCTTCCGCGAGCCGCCGCCGCTCAAGTGCTTCTCCAACCAGTTCCTGTTCTACCTGAATTCCTCGGTCGCCAGCACGGCCTACCAGACTTGGGCGCGGATGAGTCCCAGCCCCGTCAGCGCGCTGCCGCCGGAACGCTTCTGGTTCGAAGTGCTTAACACGACCCTCGAATAGCGCGCGGAGACCGAGCGTTCATTTCCCACCGGCCGGAGCGCGGCGTCGCAGCTCGTCGAAGAAGTTCAGCAGGAACGTCACGTGCGTGGGCTCTCCGCTTGCTTCATCGCTCGCCAGAATCGCCGCGAGACGCGTGCCGTCCGGCGCCAGGTCGTAGACGGGGGTGCCGCCAGAATTCACCACGCGAGTCTCCGACCACACCCGAGGCTTGCCGGCGGCGAAGGAATCGCCCTTGGCGTTGTAGTTGACGGCCATCACCCGCTGGTCCAGAGTTTGAAAAAGCAGTTCACGTCCGTCCCGCGACCACACGGGGTCTCGGCCGCCACCCTTCGATATCTGCCATCTGCCAACAGGGACAGGAAACGGCCGCACGTACACTTCGAAGGTCCCCGACTCATTCGACGCGTATGCCAGCCACCGCCCGTCGGGCGAAAACGCCGGATACTCCTCGTTGAACGGCGTCCCCAGAAACAACTCCGGCTTCCCGAGACGCACGTGGCCGGTGTCGCCTTCGATGGGCGCCGTGAAAATGTCGCTGCTGCCGTGCCCGCTCCCATCAAAGGCCAGGCGCTTTCCGTCCGGCGAAAACGAAAATGGATGTTCCATAAGCTTTCCGTCTGTCAGGCGCTGCGCCTCTCCCGAGCCGTCCGAACGGATCCAGTACAAGCCGGGCGCGGGCGAGGCCATGGATTGAAAGACGATGTTCTTCCCATCCGAGGTCCACACCGGGAGGCGATTCACGCCGGCGAGGAAGCTGAGACGAGAGGGGGTATCCCGGTCCAGGTCCTTCACCCAGATGTCCACCCCTGTGCCGCTAGCCACGGCAAACGCCAGCCGCTTGCCGTCGGGCGAAAAGCGTGGGGTGCTGTAAACGCCGGGCGGTGCGTGCAGCGGCCGAGTCTTGCCCGCGCTGTCCAGCCAGGAGATCGGCAATTCCTTTTGTCCCTGCCCGGCGAGGTAAACGAAAGTTCCCGGCCCGGAGGGGGCCCCGCCGAATGCAAAATTCCCGCCCGCTCCTGCGCTGCTGCTGACATCCTCCAGAATGGGCGCCGGCACGCCGGCCAGCGCCAGCCGGTCGGGATCGAAGGGCACGGCGAACAGCGTGCTCTGGTGCAGGTAGACCAAGTGCCCGATGCCGTTCGAAGTCGCCAGGTAGCGGGGGAAAAAGCCCCCGCGCTGCACTGTCTTTCGCTCGGCGGTCTTGAGCGAGACAACGTCGATGTTCGCGTCGTCGTAATTGGTTAACCGTGTAGACGCGGTGAATAGGACCGCCTGGCTCCCGGGGAGCACTTGCGGCCAGCGGTGGGTGGATTCGCCCGGATTCAATTTCGTGAGCGGCGCGCACCCCCCGCCAGACGAAGGCACCCGCCAGAGTCCGCCAGCGCGACCATCGAGCGTCGCGACGATATTGCCGTCGTCGCCCCAGCTTGCGCCGTCGGGGTCGGGCGCGTCGCACAACGTAACCGCCGCGCCGCCTTCCACCGAGATTTTTTTAAGTTTACGGTCGGCAAAAAACCCTATCCATTCTCCGTCGGGAGAAAAGAATGGGGAGTAGGCGTCCTCGGTCCCCG
>Ga0210384_10003693_pt1 | contig 17541 bp, 12 predicted proteins | sample IncBWH2MmetaG_FD_160574 | JGI IMG/M metagenome (GOLD analysis project Ga0210384, IMG submission 160574) | Forest soil microbial communities from Barre Woods Harvard Forest LTER site, Petersham, Massachusetts, United States - Inc-BW-H-2-M | ecosystem: Environmental > Terrestrial > Soil >...
CGATACCTTGCAGATGTGGCAGGCGATGGTGATCCTCGTCATCCATGGCTGTGCCGGCGTGCTGTGGCAGACGCCGAACCAGATGCTGCTCTATGACATCGTCGGCCCGCAGGCGCTGGAAAGCGCGGTGCGGCTCAATGCGATGGCGCGCTATCTCGCCCTTCTGGTGGGACCCGCGGTCGGCGGCGTCATCCTGATCGCGCTCGGGCCGGCGCACGGCATCATGCTCAACACGCTGTTCTACCTGCCGCTGGTGTTGTGGCTGATCAAGGCGCCCTATGGTCCGAAGTTTCGCACCGGTACACCGGCGCCGCGGCGTGCGGTGCGCGGCCTCAACGACATCCTCTCGACGATACGCGGCATCAGCGGGCACACCACCATCGTCTCGATGGTGCTGCTCGCGGGCGCCGCGTCGTTCTTTGTCGGCAATGCTTATAGCTCGCAGATGCCGGGCTTTGCGGCCGATCTTCATCATGGCGATCCCGGCGTCGCCTACAGCATGCTGCTCGCGGCCGATGCGGCCGGCGGATTGCTCGGCGGGCTGATCCTGGAGGGCGGCGGATTATTGCCGCCACGGCCGCGCACGGCGATCGTGCTGGCGCTGCTGTGGTCCGCAGCGATGACGGTGTTTGCGCTGGCGCCGATCTACTGGCTTGCGGTCGGCTTCCTGTGCCTCGCAGGCTTCCTCGAACTATCCTTCAACGCCATGGCCCAGAGCCTCGTGCAGCTCAATGCGCCGCTCGATCAGCGTGGGCGCGTGATCGGCCTGTTCAATATGGCAAGCCTCGGACTGAAGACGTTCAGCGGCATCTCGGTCGGCCTGACCGGCAGCCTGATCGGCATTCACTGGTCGCTGGCGCTGTCGGCCTTGGCGGCGATGGCGGTGGCGGCAACGCTGCTGTTGCTGACGCGGCAGCCTGCCGTGGAGTAATCGCCGCCGCTTATTTCGCCGGCGGATCGGCGGAAGCGGCGGGGGCAACGGCGTCCGGGTCCGGCTGCTTCTGTCCCGTGAGGCGCTCCAGCACCGAGCGCACGGCATCGCGGGTGTTGCGATCTTTCAGCGCATCGAGCAGCGGCGCGGTGACGGTCGAGCGCTTGATCAAGGCATCGGCTTCCGGGAATATCAGCGGATCGTCCCACGGCCCTTGCACCACGAAGGGCAGGTCAAAACTGCTGGTGCCGTTCGAGACCAGGCTGGCGGTGCCCTTGAGGTCGAACTCGCGGCTCGGCACCGTGATGGTGCCGGTTATCGTGACGTTAGCCGCCGGTCCTTCTAGCTTCACGTTCTCGGTGGTCGCAATACCGTCGGCGAATTTCAGCGCGACCGTCAAGGTGTTGTAGGGCGTCGAGCCGGAGCGGAAGCTGCCCGCGCCCGACAGCGGCCGGCGCTCCAGCCGGCGAAGCAATTGCTCGACATTGAGGCCCGAGATCGCGCCGTCATGGCCGTTCAGGGTCGCGGTGCCGTCGAGCGATTGCATCAGCCCGAACGGGCTCGAGCCGGATGCGACCAGCGAGACGTTGAGATTGCCACGGCCGGAGAGGCGGTTGATGCCGAATAGTTCGCCGGCGACGGCCGCGAGGTCGACGTCGAGAAACTGGAATTGCGCCTTCACGTCGGCGGCAGTGTCGGAGCGGGCGACGCCGAGCGAGCCCCTCGCGAGGCCGCCATAGACCTGCGCCTCGCCGACCGAGAGCGCGAGCGCGCCGCCGCGCAAATTGGCGCCGAAGGCGGTGCGGCCGAGCCGGGTCGGACCGACGGTGACCCGCGCCGCCGACAAGCGCATGTCGAGATCGGTGGTCGACAGCGCGTTGAGGTCGAACATCTGCCGGTTCCAGTCGCGCGCGCCGCTGGCGAGCAGGCGGAAGGTGGAGATGTAGGGCGTGAAGTCGAGCGCGTCGGCGGCGAGCGTCGCCTGCAACGTCTGCCGGCCGTTATTGGCATAGGTCATGACGCCTTCGGCGACATTGCCGTCGAGCTCGACATTGACATTGGTGAGCGCGATCGAGGCGCCGACCACATTGGCACGGGCCTTGAGCGCGAAGCGGCCGAAACCGCCGGAGCCGGGCGGCGCCTGTCCGGCCCAGTTCAGCGCGGTGCGCAGCGACGGGCTGTCGATGGTGACCGTGCCTTCCATCAGCGCCGAAGTGCGGTTGGCGACCGTGCCGTCGAAGGCGAGCTTCACCGGATTGGAGGAAAGCCGCGCCTTCAGCCCGGAGCGATCGCCGGACAGAGCGGCGAGGAAATCGGAGACGCTGATCGCGCCGTCGACGCGCTCGCCGCGCCAGTCGAACTGTCCGGTGACGGCAAAGGAGCGCGAGATCGACGGCCAGGCCAGCGAGAGGTCGATATCGTCGAGCTTCTCCCTGGCGTTGTTGCCGGCATCCTCATACGTGAGCACGCCATCCTGAATCCGGATTTCGGAGAACGACACCTGGTTGTCGGCGCCGGGCTTCATGGTGCGGGCGATGGTCTGGATGAACGGGGTCCAATTGCTGTCGCCGTCGGCTTCGCGCTTCACGCGGATCTGCGGCCGCAGCATCATCACATCCGCGATCTCGAAGCGCTGCAGCAGCAGCGGCAGCAGGCGCAGATTGGCGGTGAGCACGTCGACCCGCAGCGCCGGATCCTCGGTGCCGCCCTTCAGCCCGACGTCATGGAACGAGACGTAACTGCCCGGGAACACCGAAACGTCGATCGCGCCCTTCACGGAGAGGTCGAGCCCGGTGACGGCACGGATCTGCGCCTCGACCGCCTGGCGCAGCGCATCGCGGTTGATCAGCCAGGAGCTGGCGATCAGGCCGGCCAGCAGAAGGCAGAGCAACGCCGCGATCGGCGTCCCCAGGCGCTTCATCCCTTGGGCCATCGTCACTGCCATGTCCTGGTTGGGCTGTCGGTCGGATCGCGATTGAGCTGATATTGGGCAGGGTGCGCCGGGACCCTTGCCAACCCCCGCAACTTGAAGGCTTTTCTTGACGCTTTCAAGGCCGTGTCAAGCATGTGGAAGGCTCATCCGAAGCGTTGTTTGGTCGCGCCGAAAGCAGGGGGCGGAACGGGGAGGCCTGTCATTGACGCATTGCGAAGATTTCGCCTAATAATCCCTGCAATGACGGCCGCACAGGCGTCTTTCTCCCATCAGGTCATATTTCCATGAACAAGGTTTACCCCGACGCCAAATCGGCCCTCGACGGTCTCCTCAAGGACGGCATGATGATCATGTCCGGCGGCTTCGGCCTCTGCGGCATTGCCGAGACCTTGTCGGATGCGATCCGCGACTCCGGCGTGAAAGGCCTTACCGTGGTTTCCAACAATGCCGGTGTCGACGGCATCGGCCTCTCCAGGCTCCTGGAGACGCGGCAGATCAAGAAGATGATCTCGTCCTATGTCGGCGAGAACAAGCTGTTCGCGCAGCAATATCTGGCCGGAGAGCTGGAGCTCGAATTCAATCCGCAGGGCACGCTGGCCGAGCGCATCCGCGCCGGCGGCGCTGGCATTCCCGCCTTCTTCACCAAGACCGGCGTCGGCACCCTGATCGCCGAAGGCAAGGAAGTGCGCGAGTTCGACGGCGAGAAATATCTGATGGAACGCGGCCTGTTCGCCGATATCGCCATCGTCCATGCCTGGAAGGGCGATACCGCCGGCAACCTGATCTACCGCAAGACCGCGCGCAACTTTAACCCGATGATGGCGACCGCCGCGAAGGTCACCGTCGCCGAGGTCGAGCATCTTGTTCCCGCCGGTGAACTCAATCCCGACCACATCCATACGCCCGGCATTTTCGTGAAGCGCATCGTCGAGGTCGGCACGGCCAAGAAGCGCATCGAGTTCCGCAACACCCGTCCGCGTTCTGCGGCGTAAATTTCCCAATCAGGAGAGCCTTATGGCCTGGACCCGCGAACAGATGGCCGCCCGCGCCGCCAAGGAGTTGCAGGACGGATATTACGTCAATCTCGGCATCGGCATTCCGACGCTGGTGTCGAACTACATCCCCGACGGCATCGATGTGAACCTGCAGAGCGAGAACGGCATGCTCGGCATGGGCCCGTTCCCCTATGAGGGCGAGGAAGACGCCGACCTCATCAATGCCGGCAAGCAGACCGTGAGCGAGCTGCCGACCACGAGCTATTTCTCCTCGGCCGATTCCTTCGGCATGGTGCGCGGCGGGCACATCGATCTGTCCATCCTCGGCGCGATGCAGGTGGCGCAGAACGGCGACCTCGCCAACTGGATGATCCCCGGCAAGATGGTGAAGGGCATGGGCGGTGCGATGGACCTCGTCGCCGGCGTCAAGCGCGTCGTCGTGGTGATGGAGCATTCGGCCAAGGACGGCGCGAAGCTGCTCAAGAAGTGCGACTTGCCGCTGACCGGCGAGAAGGTGGTCGACATGGTCGTCACGGATCTCGCGGTCTTCACCATCGACAAGCACGGCACGGGCGGCATGGCCCTGATCGAGCTCGCCGACGGCGTCACCCTCGACGAGGTCAAGGCCAAGACCGAAGCCGAATTCCGCGTCGCGCTGAAGAACGCGTAAGGCTGAGCGTGGGCGGTCGCGGTCATGATGCCGGAGATACGCCCCGAGATACGTAAAGGGCGCCCTGACGACGCGGATTTCATCGCCCGCACCATCCTGCTGTCGCAGCGCGGCCCGCGGCCGCGCGGCTGGTTCGACATCGCGCTCGATCAAGACGAGCCGCTTGTGCTCGATTTCCTGACGAAGCTCGCGGTCGCCAAACCGCGCTCCTGGTATCACGTTTCGCAATTCTGGATCGCCGAGGCTGACGGCGAGCCTGCGGCGGCGCTCTGCGCCATGCCCTCGCGCGAGACGCGTGCAACCATGCGCGCGGCGATCGAAGAGGTGGCGCGCGACGAGGGGATGAGCGCTGCCGACCTGGCCGCGATGTTTTCCCGCGGCGCCTATGCGCGAGATTGCTGGATCCAGGGCAGCGAACAAGATTGGCTGATCGAGCACGTGGCGTCGGTGCCCGCCCATCGCGGCCGCGGCTTGATGCAGGCCCTGATCGCGCGCGCCCTGTCAGCCGGCCGGGAAGCCGGCTTCTCCAGCGCCTCGATCACCTTCGTGATCGGCAATGACGCCGCCGAACGCTGCTACGCCAAAGCCGGCTTCACCTTTGCCGAGGAGAAGCGCGATGCTGCGCTCGAGGCACTGACCGGCACGCCGGGTTTTCGGCGCTTCTCTCGCGCAATCTAGGTTCGTAGCCCGGATGAGCGTAGCGACACCCGGGAAACGAGCTCCCGCATGTCGCTTCGCTCATGCGGGCTACATTTGCCCGGCCCTAAAGCTGCTTCAAATACTCCAGCAGCGCCTTGCGCTGATCGTCACTCAGGTCGCCGGAATAATCATGTCCGGCGTTGCTGTTGCCTGCTTGCGCGCCGCTGCCGACCACCAGCGTGCCGTCCTTGTAGGGTGACTCCGTCGTCACGTAGCCGACCTTTTCGGAATCGTATTTCCGGCTGCCGACCATGAAGGACGGCGAGCGCTTGTCCGGCGATAGCAGGAGCTCGTAAAGGTTCGGCACCGAGCCGTTGTGCAGATAGGGCGCGGTCGCCCAGATGCCGTGCAGTACGCGCGACTCATAGGCGTTCGGCTCGCCCGGAATCTTGTACATGTTGGCGACCCTCGCTTCGATGTGGGTGCGTACGTTGTCGCGCACCGAGGGCTCGAGCAGCGAGATCAGGCTCGGCAGCTTCTCGTTGTCCGCAAACAATGAGGCGATGTCCTTGTTGATCGCGAGCCACACGCCGGCCCTGGGATTGGGCAGCCGCGGCAGCGGCGGGATCGCGTCACCGAACAACGCGCCGACGACCGTGGTCGCCAGAATGTCGCCAGTCGCAGCGGTGGCGCCGAGCTTCGATCCCGGCGGGTTCGGCGACAGTGCGCCGTTGAGAATCCCGGTGTCTGAGGTGCGGAGCGAGTTCTGGTACATCTTCGGATCGGTCTTGGCGTCCACGACCTTGGTCAGCCACAGGCCCTCGGGCGGGATGCGCCGCTCCTCGTGGCAGCTGCCGCAACGTTCCGCGAACAGCACGCGGCCCTTGTCGACGAGGTCCTGATCGATGTCGAACGGCCAGGGCGGCGGGCGCAACGAAGTGATCTTCTCTTCCTGCGCCTGGAGATTGGTAAAGTTCAGCGAATTGTTGCGGTAGTTATGATAAGGCGGCAACAGCTGTTTCCTCGGGGCAAAATCCGCGAACACGCCGAACACCTCGCCGGCGTTGCGCCCGATGGCGTTGATGTAGAGGCCGTTCGGCACGCCGCCGTTCCATTGCGTCCGGTCCTGCCGCGATGCATTCCACAGGAAGGGATAGCTGACCGGCGCGTCCGCGACCTTGAAATTGCCGTCGATGCCGAGGTCCTTAGCCGCGACGCGGTTGAAGATCATGCCGAAGGCATCGAGCCGGCCGGGCCCCCATGGCGAAGCGGGCAGGCTCTTGTCCATGAAGGTGCCCCACTGCTTGACCCAGTCGCCAAAATCCGACTTCAGCGTATCGAGGCGCGACGACGAATAGCGCGAGCCGAGCGCGGCATGGGCGAATTTGTCGAAGCGGGCGGGATCGCTCAGCGTCGCGCGCGTCGCCGCGGTCAGGTCGGCGAGGAAAAGCTGGAAGTTCGCAGCTGCCGGCGCGCCGTCGATACGAAGCTGCTGGGTGACGCCGTTCTTGACGTATTCGATCTGGCCGGTGTGGCAGGCGGCGCAGGTCATGCCGAGCTCGCCGGTCGTAGCGGTGCCATCGATGACAAAGCCGACCGGCAATCCCTCCGGGTTGAGCTTCGACTTTTCGTTCGGCAGGTAGCCGTAGCGCTGCAACTGATCGCCGGCGAACGGCTCGTCGACGTCGAGCCGCTGCAGCGCCTTGAACCAGGCGTAGGGGATCATGTGCGAGCCCTGGCTCGTGGTGTAGAAGGCCTGCCGCTCGTCCTCGGTCCAGCCCTGCTTGGCATATTGCAGCGGCGGCGTGGTCTCGGCCCAAGCCCGGAAGGAAGAAGCCGGGACTGAAAATGTGATGACGGCCGACGACAGCAGCAGAATCGATAGTGACGCTCTCATGAAATCCCCTCGCGTGCCACTGGTGCGACCACTTGGAATATTCTTCGTAACGCGGTGCGCCGGAGACCCTTAAATCAAACACCGTTTGAAACAATCAAAAGCTGCGCGATGAAAAAGTGATTCCGCTCGGCCGATTGTGGCAGGCTCGCGTGCCATCCGGGCTCGGCTGTACGGGAACAGCGGTCCACTGTCCGAGACATGCTCATTAATTCCGCTTGGCGGGAGCCCGACAAGCTGCTTTCCGCGCGAAATGGGTTTGACGAAGCCTGACGGCCGCTCCTACACTCCAAAAAAATAATACTTGGAGGAAGCGATGCCTTCGCCTTTGCCGGCGCCTGGCTTTGAGCAGCATGCCAGTGAGCTACCGGCGGCTTCATCGCTTCCGCGTTTCCGCATCGGCAAACCCAATCAGGAGCAGATCGTGCTTGCGATCACGATCCTGCTGTTGATCGTGTTCGGCTTCACGCTGAACGGCTTTGCCACGGTCTCGAATCTGCTCAATCTCTTGCGCAGCATTTCCATTCTCGGCGTGCTCGGCCTCGGCATGGGGCTGATCGTGATCAGCCGCGGCATCGATCTCAGCGAGATCGCGATCATGGCGGGGTCCTGGTCGATCGCGTTGATCGAGATGCAGAATGGCATGCCGGTCGCGCTTGCCGTGCTGCTGGCGCTCGTGCTCGCGGTTTTCATCGGAGCCATCAACGGCGTCATGGTCGCCTTTGTCGAGGCGCCTGCGCTGTTCGTGACATTGGCCGCAGGCTTTGTGATTTACGGTCTCGCCTTCTGGTTCGCGCCGGCCTGGGTGGTCTATGCGCCAAAGAATGCGCCCGGGCTGATGTTCCTCGGCGCCGGGCGGCTGTTCGGCATTCCCGTGCCGATCCTGGTGTTCGCGGTGGCCGCGATCGCCATGCAGCTGTTTCTGTCGCGCACCTCGATCGGGCGCTTTGTCTATGCCCAGGGTGACAATCCGGAAGCCGCGCGGCTCTCCGGCGTCGCGCTGCGGCCGCTGATCGTGCTCGAATATGTGCTGGTCGCCTGCCTCGCCTGGATCGCGGGCTTCGTCTGGGTCGGCACGACCGGCAGCATGCAGATGGCGATCACGCAAGGCACCATGATCTTCGACGTGGTGCTGGTGGTGGTGATCGGCGGCATCAGCCTGGTCGGCGGCCGCGGCAGCGTGTTCAGCGTCGTGGTCGGCTGCGTCCTGATCGGCACGCTGCTCAACGCCTTCACCATCATGGACGTCAACAGCGAGGTCCAGAACATCATCAAGGGCGTGGTGCTGCTCGCAGCCATCGTGCTCGACAACTTCCTGCACCCCCGCGACGAGGAGACCGCGCGGCAAGGGGACTGACCGTTCAAGACGACCAGCCATCAACGACAACAAAAAAACTGAACCAAATAAAACAACGAGGAGGAATGCAAAATGAAGACGAGGAAGATCTGGAAGATATTGCTGGCCGGCGCCGTGATCGCGGCGCTGCCGATGTGGGCGGGTGCGCAGGAGGAAAGCGGCACCAAGACCGCGCGCGAGCTCCGTGCATCCTATGACAAGGCACTGCAGGGCAAGACCATCGCCTATCTGCCGATCGCGCTCGGCGTTCCGCTGTCGGACGAGTGGGGTCGCGTGGTGAAGGAAGAGGCCGAGTGGCGCGGCATGAAGTTCGAGGTGCGAGATCCCAACAACAATCCCTCTGCCATGCAGCAGGCGCTGACCGCGCTGGTCGATCAGAAGCCGGACGTGCTGATCGTGCAGAATCCGAGCGTTACGCTGTTGATGAAGGATCTGAAGCGCGCCGAGCAACAGGGCACCCACGTCATCCAGATCAACATGTCCTCGAACTACAAGTCCAGCGCCTTTGTCGGTGCCGATTGGCGTGAGATCGGCAAAATACTGGCGACCGACGTCGTCAAGCAATGCGGCACCGGCTCGGGCAAGTCCGGCAAGGTGCAGATCGTGCAGGGCGAACTGACTGCGGCGGCCAGCGTCGACCAGGTCGGCGGCATCATGGAGGTCCTCAACAAGGACTCGAACATCAAGGTGGTCTCGAACCAGGCGGCGAACTGGGACGCCAACACCGCGCTCAACGTCACCGCGACCGTGATCCAGCAACATCCAGATCTCTGCGCCAGCATCGGCTTCTGGGGCATCATGGAGTCGGGCGCGGCGCAGGCGATCCGCAACGCCGGCAAGATCGACGACGTCAAGGTCTACGCCTCGGGCGAGGGCTCGCAGCTCGATTGCGACCAGGTCAACTCGGGCAATTTCTACAAATTCCTGAGCTACACGGCGACCTCGCAGGGCCACGACCTGATGATGGCGGCGATGACACTGCTTCAATCCGGCGAGAAGCCCGGCAGCAAGAACCTCGAATATTATACGCAGCCGATCTGGCTCGATAAGACCAACGCCTCCGGCGCAAACTGCTTCGCGCTGCCGAAGAAGAGTTAACGCGATATAGCGCAATCAGCCGGCGCGCATAGCCTGCGCGCCGGCGTTCCCCTTGCGACGGGACTTTCCTGGCATGTCGACGATGGATACGTTTGCAATGTCGGTGCGGCGGTTCTCGCCGCGCCTGCTGTTGTCCGAACTGCTGCTGAAGCAGTGGTTCGAGCCGGTCATTCCATTCACAGTGATGATCGGCCTCTGGCTCTATTTCGCGCTGACGATCCCCGACTACGCTACGGTGCAGAACTCTGTCTCGTTGCTGCGGCTGTTTGCCGAGTTCGGCTTTGTCGCGCTGGCGATGGGATTTTGTCTGATCAGTGGCGGCATCGACCTCTCGGTCGGCGCGATCTTCGCGCTGTGTAATTTCTCGGCGCTTTATTTCCTGCTGGTGCGGGAATGGCCGGTCGGCGGCGTCGTGCTGGCGACGCTCGGTGTCGGCGCCCTGCTCGGCAGCATCAATGGCCTGTTGATCGGCTTCCTCAAGACGCGACCGTTCCTCACCACGCTGGTGACGCTGATCATCCTGCGCGCCTCGGTCAACCTGCTCAACACCAGCTATGCCCAGGTGTTCGCCACCAACTCGGTCGACAGCGACGCCTGGGACTTCATCGGCGGCGGCAGCGTGCTCGGCATTCCCATCAATGCGGCGACGCTGTTCGTCGTGCTGCTGATCTGCCACATCTTCCTGTCGCGCTCGCGCTATGGCTGGCACCTGACCGCGATCGGCGCGAGCCGCAAGGCGGCGCGCCATGCCGGCATCCGCGTGCGCTTCATGCTGTTCCTCACCTATGTGCTATCGGGCACGCTGTGCGCGGCGAGCGGCATCTTCTATGCCGCGCGCCAGTCGAGCACGGATTCCACCACGGGCGTCGGCTGGGAATTCCAGGCCCTGACCGCGGTGGTCCTGGGCGGCGTCTCTCTCGCCGGCGGCAAGGGCACGGTGTGGCGGGCGATGATCGGCGCGTTGATCATCTTTCTCCTGATCAACGGTCTCGTCCGCATGGGTATCCCCGGCTATGTCACCTCGGCGGTGACGGGCCTCATCCTGCTCGCGGCCGTCGGCATCGACGTGAAATGGTCGAAGAACCGCGGCAAGGCGATCCAGAAGATCTATGTCAATCCGGCCTTTGTCGCGCTGGCGAACGCGCCGTCGGTGCAGCCGGGCTCCAATTCGCCTTATGCGCAGAACGACCGCCTGATCAATTCGCAGGCGATCGGGCTCGATCAGGTCGAGGGACCGGAGGACGTGATCCTCGATCGGCAGGACCGCGTTTACGGCTCGACCCGTGACGGCAATATCATCCGCTTCTCCGGTCCGAATTTCGAGACGCGCGAGGTGTTCGCCCATATCGGTGGCCGGCCGCTCGGCATGCAGTTCGACCGTGACGAGAACCTGATCGTGGCGGTCGCCGGCATGGGCGTCTATGGCGTGGCGCCTGATGGCCGTGTGTTCAAGGTCACCGACGAGACCAACCGCACCTGGTACAAGCTCAATGACGATTCACGCCTGCGCATGGCCGACGATCTCGACATCGCACCTGACGGCAAGATCTATTTCAGCGACTGCACGACGCGCTACGAGATGACGACCAATACCCTCGACATTCTCGAGGCGCGGCCGAACGGGCGCCTGGTCTGCTACGATCCCAAGACCAAAACCACGAAGACGGTGATCAACCATTTCTATTTTCCGAACGGCATCTGCGTCTCGCATGACGGCAAGTCGGTGCTGATCGCGAGTACCTCGTTTTGCAAGATCTTCCGCTACTGGCTCGAGGGTCCGAAGAAGGGCCAGACCGAAGTCCTGATCGACGAGTTGCCGGGCAACCCTGACAACATCAACCGCGCTTCGGATGGCACCTACTGGCTGGCGCTGGTCGGCATCCGCACCCCGACCTTCGATCTCGCCGCACGAAAACCGGGCTTCCGGCTGCGCATGGTCAAGCAGGTGCCGGCCGACGAATGGCTGGCACCGGCGCTCAACCATGGCTGCGTGCTGAAGTTCAACGAGGCCGGCGAGGCGCTGGAATCCTGGTGGGACCCGACCGGCATCTCGCATTCGACCCTGACCTCGATGCGCGAGCACAAGGGCTATCTCTATCTCGGCGGCCTCGAGAACAACCGGATCGGGCGCATCAAGCTCGACGGTGTCGACGAGACATGGTGCGGCTATGACGCCTATTGGGGCGCCAAGAGCCGGGTGGATAGCCGGGTGAAGGGGTAGCTGGCCGTGGGAATGTTCGACCATCTGCTCCGCGACATCCGCAGCGTCGTCAACCGCGACGGCGTGCAGAACGCGATCCCGCCGCTCGACGGCGCGCTGAGCCCGAACGACCGGCTCGATGCCTGCACGCCGATCGGCGAGGGCTTGCCCGGTCTCGATGATGTCGTCGCGGCGAAGGACGGCAGCGTCTATGTTTCGGCCGGCAAGAAGGTGCTGAAACTTTCCGGCGAGGGACTCGCCAACCGCAGCCTTGTCGTCGAGCTCGAAGGCGAGGCGGGCGGGCTTGCCATCCATCCCGATGGGCGACTGCTGGTCTGCGTCGCCGGCCGTGGTCTCGCTGCCCTCGATCCGGCCAATCCCAATCCGCGCTGGCTCGAATCCGCTGATGGCCGAAGCTTTGCCGGGCTCACCTCCGTTGCGGCTGCACCCGACGGCCGCATCTTCGCGGTCGAAGGCAGCACGGGCCGGGCGCCGAGCGATTGGCGGCACGATCTGATGGAGAAGCGCAGCAATGGTCGGCTGATCGCCTGCAGCGCCGCGCTCGATAATGCGCAGGTGCTGCTGACCGGGCTGCCTTATCCCTACGGCGTTGCGGTCTCCGCCGATGGCAAACAGCTCTGGCTCACCGAGAGCTGGGTGCATCGGCTCAGCTGTTTTGCGCTGACAAGCAATGGCATCGGCCCGCGCGAGATCGTCGCCGGCAATCTGCCGGGTTATCCGGCGCGGCTGCATGGCGATGCGCATGGCGGCTTCTTCCTCGGCGTGTTCGCGCGGCGCACGCATCTGATCGAGTTCGTGCTCAAGGAAGATGATTTCCGCGAGGAGATGCTGGAAACCGTGTCGCCGGATTATTGGATCGCACCTAGCTTCGCGGGCGGCAGCGATTGTCTCGAGCCGATGCAGATCGGCGGCGTGAAGGCGCTCGGCATCCAGAAGCCCTGGGCGCCGCCGCGCTCCTATGGCCTTCTTGTGCACCTCGATGGCGAAGGCGAGGCCACCGACAGCCTGCACAGCCGGGCCGGCGGCCGCTATCACGGCGTCACCGGCGCCTGCGACACGCAATATGGCGTCGTGATCGCCGCACGCGGCGCCGCCCGCCTGCTGTTGCACACGGGAGAGCTCCGATGAATGACGGTGTGATGCCGGACATGTCCACCAGCGCGGCGCCTTCCCGTGAACCGGTGCTGCGCATCACCGGCGGCAGCAAGATCTATGGTGGCGTGCATGCGATCGAAGGCGTCGATTTCGATCTTTATCCGGGCGAGGTGCATGCCCTGGTCGGCGAGAACGGCGCCGGCAAGTCGACGCTGTGCAAGGCGATTGCCGGCGCGATCGGGCTCACCTCCGGCGATTTTGTCCTCGACGGCAAGCCGGCCAAGTTCGAGCAGCCGCGCGATGCGCTGCAGGCCGGCATCTGCATGGTCTATCAGGAGACGAGCCTGGTGCCGACCATGACCGCGGCGCAGAACATCGAGCTCGGCAACGAGAAACTGCTGACGCGCTTCCGCACGCTCAACATCCAGGCGCAGCAGCTGCTGCAATCGCTGAACTTCCACGTCGATCCGGCGACGCCCGTGGCGCTGCTCGGCACCGCCAAGAAGCAGATGGTCGAGATCGCGCGCGCCATCTACAACAAGGCGCGCATCATCATCTTCGACGAGCCGACGGCGAGTCTCACGCCGGAAGAGATCGTGCATTTCTTCCACTTAGTGCGCGACCTTCGCGCGCGCGGTGTCTCGATCATCTACATCTCGCATGCGCTGGAAGAATCGCTGCAGATCGCCGACCGCATCACCGTGTTGCGCGACGGCAAGCGCGTGATCACCGCGCCGGCCAAGCAGCTCACGCGCGATGCGCTGGTGCAGCACATGGTCGGCCGCGAGGTCGCGCAGGCGGTCTATGGCCGCAAGGAGAAGACCAGCCATCGCCGCGAGAAGGTGCTGACGGTCGAGAACGTCACCATGGGCATGGCGGTGAAGAACATGTCGTTCTCGGTCTATGCCGGCGAGGTCGTCGGCATCGCCGGCCTGATCGGCTCGGGCCGCACCGAGATCGCCAAGGTCATCTATGGCGCGCTCAAGCGCAACCTCGTCAATGGCGGCACCATTCGTCTCCGCGGCAAGCCGATCCGCTACCGCGTGCCGCGGCAGGCGATCAATGACGGCATCGCCTACATCACCGAGGACCGCAAGGCCAACGGCTTCTTCGAGACCATGGTGGTCGACGACAACGTCTATATCGGCAGCCTCGCGACCCGGCGCGGCTGGAGCTTCCTGTTGAAGCGCGCCCGCCGCAGCAAGCTTGCCAATTACTGGGTGGACCGCCTGAAGATCAACGCGTTGCAGCGCAAGGCGCGCATCGTGGAGCTCTCCGGCGGCAATCAGCAGAAGGTGGTGCTGGCGAAGACGCTGGTGCAGGACCCCTCGATCATCATCTTCGACGAGCCGACCCGCGGCGTCGATGTCGGCACCATCCCGCACATCCACGCCGAAATTCGCCGCCTCGCGGATGAAGGCAAGGCGGTGGTGGTGATCTCATCCTATCTGCCGGAGATTTTGGCCGTCTCCGACCGGATTCTGGTGGCCCGCACAGGCCGCATCGTCGCCGAGTTCGATGCGGCAGACGCGACGCAGGACAAGATCCTCTACGCGGCAGTGCATTGAGGCTGCTGCAATTTAGATTAAGCCGCTCGCCGCGAGTTCCGTTCACCTCTCCCCGACGGGGAGAGGTCGAATTGCGAAGCAATTCGGGTGAGGGGGCGCAGGTCCCACGAAAGACCGAAATCCCTCACCCGGATTGCATCTGGCGATGCAATCCGACCTCTCCCTTCGGGAGAGGTGAAACCAGCGCCCATCACGTCTTCGCGGCGACATCCTCCAGCCCGCGGTTGCGCGGCTCGACGCCCCAGGCCCAGACCACGAGAATCTGGATGACGACCAGGGCGATCATCAGCCAGATCACGCCGGGCAGGCCGGAGGAGGCGATCAGGCTGCCTACGATGAAGGGCGAGACCACGGTCGCGCCGCGGCCGAACATGTTGCAGATGCCGTTGGCGCGCAGGCGGATCTCGGTCGGGAACAGCTCCGGCGTATAGACACCGTAGAGAAGAGCGGTCTGCACATAGATCGCGACGATCAGGATGAAGCCGACCGTGAGCACGATGGCGGCATCGGCAGAGGCATCGAAACGAGCATAAATGTAACCCGCGACGATGGTGACGACAGAGGCGCCGATGATGCTGGCGCGCCGTCCGACGGCGTCCGACGACCATGCCCCGAGCGCGCAGCCGACCAGCGAGGCGACCGACAGCACCACGGTGTAGGCCAGCGAATTGGTGATGGTCAGCCCCTGGCGCAGGAAGAACTGCGGCAGGAACAGCACGAATCCGAAGATCAGCGTGTTGATCGAGATCAGCACCCAGCAGCCGACGATCAGGCGCTGCAGCAGCGGCGGCCTGACGAGATCGGTCGCCGAGACCTGCGCCACAGGCGCCGGCACCACGACCGGCGGCAGCGGCTGGCCGCTCGCGGCTTCCGTCTCGATCGCCTGCATCAGGCTTTCTGCTTCCTCGGTACGTCCCCGCGCTTCCAGCCAGCGCGGCGACTCCGGCAGGTTCTTGCGCAGATACCAGACGAACAGTGAGCCGAGACCTGCGATGACGAACATCGGACGCCAGCCGAAGTTCGGGATGATCAGATAGCCGAGCAGGGCGGTGGCCGGAAATCCGGCGACCACGATGAAGGCCATCATCGACAGCCAGCGCCCGCGCACCTTCGGCGGCACGAATTCGGTCATGGTCGAATAGCCGACCACGATTTCGGCGCCCAAACCGAGGCCCTGCACGAAGCGGCAGGCGATGAGCTGCGGCATGTCCTGCGCAAAGGCCGCCGCGAGCGAGGCGAGGCCGAAGATCAGCAAGTTGATCTGATAGGTGAAGCGCCGGCCGAACTTGTCGCCGACAAATCCGGTGATCAGCGCCCCCAGCGTCATGCCGACAAAGGTCAGCGAGATGAATTGCAGGTTCTGCGGCAGCGTCGAGAATTTGCTCTGGATCAGCGACGCCAGCACGCCGCCGGCGACATAAAGATCGTAGCCGTCGAAGAACATGCCGGCGCCGACCAGCCAGAAGATCCGGTAGTGAAAGCCTGAGATCGGCAGCCGGTCGAGACGCGCGCCGGCGTTTACTGTGTGACCCATGTGAAGTTTCCCCCTGTCTTCTCTTGATGACGCCAGCTTCGCTGGTCGTTGTGAGTGCTGGTGCTAATTCAACCGGCGCTGTCCTGCCGTGTCGCGGTACCAGTCGAACGGTGCGTCGTTGGTGGCGACCATCACGCTCTTGGTGTGGAAATGGTCGTCAAAACTTTCGGTGCCGCATTCGCGGCCCACGCCGGAATCGCCGACGCCGCCCCAAGGCGAAGCCGGATCGAGCCGGTGATGGTCGTTGATCCAGACGATGCCGGCCTTCACCTGCGCGGCGACGCGATGGGCGCGCGCGACGTCCTTGGTGCGCACGGCAGCAGCCAGCCCGAACGGCGAGTCATTGGCGAGCCTGAGTGCATCAGCCTCGTCCTTGAACGGCGTCACCGAGGTGAAGGGGCCGAACACTTCCTCCTGGAAGATGCGCATGTCGCTCTTCACGTCCGCAAACACCGTCGGCTCGACGAAATAGCCGTTCTCGTGGCCGGGAATCGTTGGCGCATGCCCGCCCGTGATCAGCCGCGCGCCCTGCTCGTGGCCGAAGCCGCAATAGGACATCACGCGGTCGCGCTGCTTGGCCGAGATCACCGGCCCGAGCTGGGTGGTGGAATCGAAGGGATCGCCGATGCGGATGGTTTCCGCCTTGGCCTTCAGCTTTTCGACGAACGCGTCATAGATCGAGGCCTGCACCAGATGGCGCGAGGCGCAGATGCAGGTCTGGCCCGCGCCGATGAAAGCGCCGAACACGGCATAATTGACGGCGCGGTCGATGTCGTAATCGTCGAACACCATGACCGGCGTCTTGCCGCCGAGCTCCATGGTCTGGTGCGCGAACACTTTGGCGGCCGCAGCCCCCGCGATGCGGCCGGCCTCGGTGCCGCCGGTCAACACCAGCTTGTCGATATCAGGATGTTCGGCCAGCATCTTGCCGGCGCTGTGGCCGAGGCCGAGCACGATGTTGAAGACGCCGGGCGGCAGGCCTGCGTCGGTGAAGATCTTCGCGAGCTTCAGCGTCGTCAGCGGCGTGTATTCCGACGGCTTCACCACGGTGACGCAGCCGGACGCCAGCACGGCGGCGAGCGACTTGCACAGGATCATCAGGGGATGATTGAACGGCGTGCAATTGGCGACGACGCCGATCGGCGTGCGCAGGGTGTAGTTGAGATAGGAACCCTCCACCGGGATCACCGAGTCGCGACGCGACAGTGCGAGGCCGGCGAAATAGCGGAAGAAATCCGGCAGGCGCGAAAGCTGCGCGCGGGTCTCGTTCACCGGGCGGCCGTTGTTGAGCGTCTCCAGCCGGTAGAGGGAGTCCAGATTAGCCTCGAAGGCGTCCGCGAGCTTGTTGACGAGCCTCGCCCGCGCGCGGATGTCCATGCCGCCCCAGGCCTTACCCTCGAAGGCGGCGCGGGCGCTCTTCATGGCGCGATCGATGTCGGCGGCGGTCGAATTGGGGATGCGCGCGATCACATCGCCGGTCGCGGGATTGCGGACATCGAGCATCTCGCCGTTGCCGGCCTCGATCTCGGCCCCGTCGACGAAATTGCCATGGATTTCGACGTCGATCGTTTTGGCTGGGATGTTCATGGACTTCTATCCTTCGACA
>Ga0210384_10003694_pt1 | contig 17536 bp, 14 predicted proteins | sample IncBWH2MmetaG_FD_160574 | JGI IMG/M metagenome (GOLD analysis project Ga0210384, IMG submission 160574) | Forest soil microbial communities from Barre Woods Harvard Forest LTER site, Petersham, Massachusetts, United States - Inc-BW-H-2-M | ecosystem: Environmental > Terrestrial > Soil >...
CGGTGTCGGCAGCTGACTGCAGATGAACTCCGCCCCGACCGCCCCGATGAAGGCGATCTTCTCGTCGAGCAGGTCGTACTCGTTGCCGATGAACATCACCAGCTTCCCACGACGCCGGCGGAGCCACTGAGCAGACTTGAGCAGCAGGGTCATGTCGTCTCCCGCCGCCGCGTGCGACACCACGACGAGGTCGTACCGACGCAGCGTCAGGAGACAGCGCCCGTAGTGGACGAGATTGTTGATGTTGCATACCTCGACGTCCAGCTCCGGCGCCTCGCAGAAGGCCTCCCGCCAGTCGATCGTGTACGACACGTGCGCCTGGAACTGCCGCAGGTACGAAAAGAGGTCCGCCACCCGCCTCGAGCGTCGGAGGACCCACGGCGGCGCCGCCCCGTCACGGTAGCCGAAGATCCCGCGGAGAACGGTATCGGCCCGGATCACCTGGCGGCCGCATCCATTGGCGTCCAGATAGAGGGTCTTTATCCGATCCCTCACGGTCCGTCTCCACTGGAAGGGCCCGCCGCCTGCCACGATCCATCCTTGAGCAGCGCGAGCCACTCCCCGAGGCTAATCCAGCGCCAAAGTGGCCAGGAGACGTCGGCCTCTCCGCGCTGGTGACGGTCCCACAGCGCAGCCAGGGCCGCATGGTCGTAGCCCGGCGTAGTCATCAACGAGCCGGAGAAGAGCCGCTCGTGTGCCCATTCACGAAGAGCGCCGCGCAACCATGCGTCGAGCGGTGCGGCATACCCGACTTTGTCGGCCCGCCATTGGATCGTCGGGGGCAACAACCCGTCACCGGCTTTCCGGAGGATCCACTTCTGCCATCCGTGGCGGATGAGCGCTCGGTCTGGAAGCGTGATGCACCAATTTACAAGGTCGTGGTCGAGGAATGGGAACCTCGTCTCGCGCCCGAACGCCATCGCGTTCCGATCGGCGTATCGCAGCAGCACCGGCAATGAGTTGTACTGCAGAGCCTCCGCGATCTGCCTTCGCAGCCTCATCCGGCGGCCTGCCGCCGGCACACCCACCTCGTAGGGACCCGCGTTCGGCGGTGGCCGCCGGAGCAAGTAACGCCACAGAAGCCCGTTGGGCAGGGCGACCTCCTCATTGAACCGCCGTCGACTCTGGGGATACTGGGCAGCCACGCGATGCAACCGGTCGCGGAACGCCCGTGTCTCGCGCCAGAGTCGCGGCAGATCGCCTCTGTCCAGCAGGTCAAGCTGGTAGCTCGCGAAGTAATACTGGTACCCGGCCAGCAGCTCATCTGCGCCCTGACCGTCCAGCAACACGGTGGTGTTCTGCTCGCGCGCCAGACGCATCACGCACCACTGGAGATAGATGGAGGCCGACAGAAATGGCTCCTCTTGGTGCCAGTGGAGCCGACGCGATTCTTCGGAGAGCCTGAGCGGGGACGGGGTCACACTGAAGGCCTTGGCCCCCGTGTGGGCGACTACCACGTCGATCTGCGGGCCCTCGGACAAGGTGGGGTCTTCATCGAACCGAGCGGAGAACACGTGCTGCGCAGCGAACCGTTCGTCCTCCCGGAGCCGAGCAAGCGTACAGACCGTGAACGACGAGTCAAGTCCGCCGGACAGGCTCGAGCCGACGGGCACATCGGCCCTGAGCCGCATCCTCACGCTTCGCTCCATCCTCGCGCGAAACTCCTCGATTGCTACCTCCTCCCGGTATCCTTCCTGGAGGGCGGTATAATCAGGTGTCCAGTAGCGCCAGCGCCGCACGACGCGCCCGGCCGGATCGATGACCATGGCGTGGGCCGGTGGCAACCGCGTGACGCCGGCGAAGAGCGTGCGCTCGTCGTCTTCGTAGTACGTACCCGCTACGTATCGCTGAACATCTTTCTCGCTGGCCGATGCACGCACTTGAGGGTGCGCAAACAGCGCCTTCATCTCTGACCCGAAGGCAACTCCTCCATTCGGCAGCGATGCCAAAAACAGCGGCTTCTCGCCGAATCGGTCTCGTGCTACGAAGAGCTCCTGTCGCCGTCCATCCCAGATCGCGAACGCAAACATCCCGTTGAGCCTAGCCAGGCAATCGGCTCCCCACTGCTCGTAGGCGGCGAGCAACACCTCCGTGTCGCTGCGGGTCAGAAATACCGCGCCAAGGCTCTCGAGTTCGGCACGAAGCTCCAAGAAATTGTAGATTTCGCCGTTGTAGACGATCACGAGTCGTCCATCTGCTCGGAACATGGGTTGGCCTGCTGCCTCGCTCAGGTCGATGATCGACAGCCGCCGGTGACCCAAGCCGACGAGCGTCCGCCCAGCAGCCTTGCCGATCCACGACCCGTGGCCGTCCGGGCCGCGATGCCGAAGTCGCTCCCGCATCGCATCCAAGACCGCCGCCGGCAGCACGCCGTCGGGAGCCAGCACTGCCACAAAGCCACACATTTCGTCGTTACCTCATCGGCCGTTCGCCGCGAGAGGACAGAACGCTTCCCAGACGCTTTCCGCATCTCGTTCCGCGAGAGCCGCGAGCGCTCGGAACTCGTATTGCCCGGTCGGTCCTATGAACACCCATGCCTGCCTTCCCGCTAGGATGATAGGAACCACCGTTCCAATGGCCGAATGATCCCAGATGATTTCCCTTAGCGGGCCATGCTTCGACGGCCAGGAGTGGACGTCCGCCTGCGATGGTGCGGGGACGTCTTCCGGACCGATAGTTTCGATGACGAGTCGCTCCTTTTGGCGATCGTATTGCACCCGTACCTCGAAGCCGATTCCGAGCCGCGTGACCTGAGGGTCTTCCCTTCGAAGGATGCTCAGGCGAAAGAGATCAGCGACCAGACGCGAGAGCCCGATCCTTGCTCCCCGACACTTACACAGCGCTCCCGAGAGCAGGAGGCCGCGCAGGGTAGAGTCACGAAGGATCACGCGAATAGCCAGCAACCCTTTGAGAACGCGCTCCGCGTGCAGATGGCCGATGAGCGGCATCGATTTCCGCGTCGATCTCTCCCTCCACTCACGTGCACCCAGCTTCCTCCACTGGTTGGCCGGGAGCTGAACGAGTAACCCATCGACTCTCGTCGTTTCCGGTGTATTGGTGTCTGTCGCCGTCTCATGCAATAAAGACAGAACCGCTGCGAACTTCCGGTCGTAGTCGTGTTGCTGGCAGACGCGGCTCATCTCTTCCTTCTGGGAGTTCGTCAGGCTGGTGCGTGAGGTAAACGAGAGCTTCTCGAGGAACTCTTCGTGATCCCGGACGACAACGAGACCTTCGGCCAGCCCCACGATTGGCTTCATGAGTGTAGACACGACTGGCAGTCCGGTTGCGCACATCTCCAGTACCTTCAGCGGGAAGCCATTCTCCACGAGGAGCCGCGTCTGCTTGTATGGGACGATGCCGACGTCCGCAGCGCCATATAGCCCGGGGAGATCTTTGGGATCTTGGTCCCCGAAGTGCCTGACGTTGGGCTTTTGTAACAGCCCCTCCCACTTGGCGGCATCCTCCGTCTCCAGGCCCATCACCGGTCCGACAAATACATACAGTGTCTTGGGATTTGCCCGAACGCAGCGCTCCAAAAGAACGAAGTCGAGCCTGGTGTTGATGTTGCCGGCATACACAGCTACCCGCTCCCACTCTTTGGCCGCTTCCCTGAGCTGTTCATCCGGTCGATAGCGCGAGTACTCTTGGTAGTCGCATCCGTTCGTGACGACCTCTATGCGAGCCCCCGGGATGTTTCCTCGAAGGCCCGCGGCTACCCCCTCGCTGACAGCCACGGTTAGGTCGCTGATTCGCACTGCAGTGCGCTGGCAGTCGAGGAAGAAGCGAGAAAGATCCTCGAAATCGAAGTAGTTCTCCGTCGCGTGAAAAATGCGAGCCACCGCCGGAAGTGCAGCGTACAGGCCGACCAGTGTCGGGTTGTAGCACCACAGGAGGGCGCGCCGAGCGCGGCGGACCTGCATGTCAGCCGTCAGCTGACCGACCTGCACCAACACGTCTTCGAGATATGAGGCCCAGTAGTTGCTCGCCTGCACTTGGAGCACATGACAGCTCTCGATCCGAGGCTCTTCCCGTCTGGACAAGGCGCGCCCGGCTATTTCTTCCGTCGGTTGTACCAATACGACCGGTAGCAGCCGCGCCCATCGCCGAGCATAGTGCCACCGGTTCGAGCGCAGCTCCCGTTCCCAGCCAGGAAACGTCAAGAAGTAGACGACATCGGCCCCGAAAGGCACCATGCAATGGCCAGCCGTGTCGGACGTTGTCCTCGCGTGCGTGGAGCTATTTCCTCTCACGAGGTACCCCTCCGCCCGCGGTGCCACCCCGAGGGGAGGAGCGCCTCCCACACCAACTGGTCGTGGCTGCGAGCGAATCGAAGTAGAGCGTCGAATCGGTATTGCCCGTCCGGGCCGAGCCACGTGCCGAGGCCTGGTCGACCAGGCCTCGGTGACACCCAGGGGCCCATCATTCCGTGGTCCCAAATGATCGACAGCAGCGGCGCGCGAGGCGCGGTCGACATGACAACATCCCTGGGTGCCCCGGCCCCTCTGCTATCTCTCGGGCAGCTCTCGAACCGGAGTTCCCCCCGCTCGCGGTCGTACCTGGTCACGATCCCAAAGTCACACCCGCCCTGCCCATTCAATGCGTCCAGCACAAGCCCTAAGACGACGAGATCCGACATCAACTCACCGAGTCCAACAACCCGGTGAACCTCTCGGCTGCTAAACCACGTGGCCAGGATCTTCCGCGAGCCACGCGTTTGCCAGAGGAACGGCGTCGTCAGCAATCGCTTCCCCACTGCCATCCGCCAAGCAACGCGAACACGAATGCTATCGCCCAGCATCTTCCAACGAGATAGGGCCCGCGGGCTCGCCTCTCTCAGATGTTCAGCATCCCGATCCCTCGCAGCAAGTGCTTTCCCTGCGACCCGGCCGAATGTGCCGATCCCCACGCGTCTTGAGCGGGGTCCGCCGGCCCGCTCGCGACAAAGCACATTCTCAATATCCCTGGCCAAGGTCGTGTATCCATACTTTCCGCTGAGGTAGATCTCCTCGTACGCCGTTTCCGCGATCTCCTGGGTGAGCCGACGATCCCCGACCCGGTCCAAGACTTCATCAACGTTCGAAAAGTCTCGCTTCATCGGGATGTAGTGGCGCTCTTGCTTGAAGACACCCTCGTACTCGCCCTCGATCAGCACCTGGCAGGTCTTCGTGATCACCGCCTCGAAGTGCCGCGGGCTGAGGGCGAAAAACGCGTATCCGTCCCAGCTGTCGGGCATTTGACGACTTACTTCTTCGAACGTCATCTCCGGTTCTCGGGCCAGCAAGCGGTGGATGCGGACTTGCATCTCTCCGCGCCGGTCAAGAACGCTCGATCCGCTCTCGCATCCGAGCACTGCTCGGCCCGACATCAAGAAGTTGAACCAGTGCTCTCCCAGGATCGTATCCTCTACCCTGGTTGAGATGTCGGTGCGGACACGTCGCTCAAGAGCTCGTTGCAAAACCACAGATCCGATTCGGTGCTTCAGCTGCCCCTGGCTGCCGAACCAGTACGGCAGATGCGACGCTCGGTACACGACGTCCACCGGTCGTGCTGAAGTTGGCACGAGCCTCTTCGACACCTCGCGGGCTGTCACCTCGTCTATGTAACCCGTAAAACACTTGTGAAACGTGGCGCGACCCGCCAGCCTCGAGTACACCAGATCCCTTTTCGAGCCCTCAAAGACGGAGAACACATCGGTCACGCCCAACTCGGCGAGCCACTCGTCCAGCAATTCCGAATGGTCGTACTCGTCCTGAGGAAGTGCGATCTTCGGGCACGAGAGATCCGATATCCAGAGGAGCTCTCGCCGCATCCTCTCGAAGAGCTCGCTCCACCGAAGGCAGAGGAGTGTTGTGTGAAGAATCACGCCGTCCACCGGCATATGCCGCAGCCAACGGGGCAATGCGCGGAAGGCATTGACGTACCACACGTCATGTTGCCGCGTCCCATGGTCGAGCGCGTGGAGATGATGGTATATGGCCGCTCGCACCGGCGTCCCTACTGGATGCCAATACAGGACCAACACTCGAAGTGGGCGAGATCCTGCAGCCTTCACGGCACCCTCATCGTTCGGTGACGACCCTCGGCCGGCATGACACCTCAATAGGCGCCCATAGCGCCGGTTGTCCCCCCGAAAGATTGCATTCGGCAACTACCTTGAACACTGCCCCTGCAGTCGCGAGCGTCGCCGTGCCGTTCACCAGCTCAACCTGGACTCGGTAGAGGCCTGGGCCGAGGATCAGCGGTGCCATCTCGGCCATCACCTCGACTTCCCCAGCCAGCGGATTCAGCACACCGCCCGACTCTGCCCAGGAATTCTCGGTGACCCGCAGACCGTCCAGCCGTTCTACCCAGAGTCGGAGATCCTGCACGCGTGTCGCCTCGGCGATGCTCAGCTCCACAGCGATCCTCGCGTTCTCGCCGACGTTCAGGACACTGGCCGGGCCCGGACGATCACTCGAGCCGACTGTCACCCGAACGATCCGAATAGCGTCATCGAGAGCCCAGTTCTGTCTAAGCATCGAGAACTTGGCTGTCATCTCGGCCTCGTCACGCTGACGTACTTGCTCGCGATAGGCGGCAGTGACCTCCGCGGCATCCCCGTCCGCGACCAAGCGTCCATCGTCCAGCCAGAGGCAGCGAGAGCACATATCGGCTATGGATTCGAGATTGTGGGAGACCAGCATCACGATTCGCCCTTTGCTGCAAAGCTCGCGCACCGCCTGGGTCGCCTTCTGCGAGAACCAATAGTCGCCCACCGATAGCATCTCGTCGATGAGCAGGATCTCCGGCTCGACGAAGACCAGACTCGTGAAGGCCAGGCGCGCTTTCATCCCGGAAGAGTACGTGCGGACCGACTGGTTGATGAAGTCGCCGAGGTCGGCGAAGGCGATCATCCGATCGATGACGACATCCGTCTCGGCCCTCGTCCGCCCTTGGACCTCGGCGTCGAGGTAGAGATTCTCCCGGCCGGACAGGTCCTCCCGCAGGGCCAGTCCGAGGGTCAGCGCGGCATGCACGCGACCATCGACTTCGACCGAGCCACTCGTCGGCGCTGCGACCCCTGCGAGCAGGTGGAGCAGCGTGGACTTCCCGGCGCCGTTCTCGCCGATGATCCCGACCCGCTCCCCTTCCGTGACGCTGAACGAGACGTCGTCGAGGGCCATCTTGTGGTCGACCTTTCGCGCGGCCTGGTGCCGGACGCCGAGCAGCCGAAGGAGCGGCCGGGCGGCACGCGGGAACGGTCGCGACGTTGCCAGCTCATATCGCTTGGTCACTCCCTCCACGCGGATGCGGTAGCTCACGATGAGATCCGCCTACCACACCAGCGCAGAGGCAGGATGGTCACGCTCTCCCGCGACTTGCCGGCCACCGATAAGGTCAGATCGTTCCCGTAAGTCCAGCTCCGGGCGTCCAGGGGCACAATGGTCCCTGCGCGGGCACGTTCCCCCAGAAAGATGTTGAGCGAGTACTCCCCCGGACTGAGGGGCAGTGACGGGATAGCCACCTCGACGTCGTACAGGCCAGGCGTGGATGCGATAGGACGCGACTCCAGATGAAGGAGATGGTTCCAGCCGATACCTTGCCGGAAGCTCTCCACGGAGCACCCAAACCAGATCGCGGAGGTCACTCTGACGTCGATCGGGATGGAGAGCGTCGTGTCTTCTTCGGTCAACGCGCAGTACACCGATGGCAGATGCGATGCAAACGCCGCGGCGTCCCCACGTGGCTGAGGCAGACCGAGGTATCGCTGAACAACACCCGGACTCGAACCCCGGTCCACAATGCGACCGCGCTCAAGAACGCACGCCTCACGACACAATTTCAGCACCGCCGCCCAGTCGTGTGTGGCGAGGATTCCCGAGGCACCCGTCGACAGCCGTTCCCGCAGCCGACGCCAACACTTCGTCTGGAAGTGCTCGTCGCCAACGGACAGAACCTCGTCGATGAGGTAGATCTGCCCGGGCAAGGACGTAGCTACCGAGAAGAACAGGCGAGCCTTCATCCCGGCGGAGTACGTGTAGATGGGGTTGTTGAAATAATCTCCAAGCTCGGCGAACTCGGCGGTCTCACCCAGAAGCCCGCCGATTTGCGGCCGCCCAGTCCCGTGGAGCGACAGCCACCGACGTGCGAAGTCGTGTCCGGTCAGCTGTTCGTTGCCCGCCATGCCGAGTTCGTAGATACCCGACACTGGCCCTGCGACCCTGACGGTCCCTGAGGTCGGGGCGTACACACCACCCAGCGTCCGCAGCAGCGTGCTCTTGCCCGCACCGTTGCGGCCCAGCACGCCCAGGAACTCACCTTGGCGGACCTGAAGCGTCACATCGCGCAGCGCGGGAAAGCCCTTCAGGCAACCACCACCGAGGATCACTCGCCAGATCGACTGGCCGTCGAGCACGACGAAGGTCTTGCTCAGGTCCCGACACTCGATCACCGGCCGTGCCACCGGCTCCTCTTCGCCTGCCACGCCAGGAACAGCCGTCGTGAGCAGCCCTCCTGCCGACCTAGATCCGGGCATCGAAATATCCCTTCAGCTTGCGGAAGAACACTAAGCCCCCGATGAACGCCAGGACCGAGAGGATGGTGAGGTACGCGAGACCCCAAGGCGCAGGCCACGCACGGTGCAGCAACGGCTGCCGGTAGCCCTCGGCAATCACCTGGAACGGATGGAACTGCAGCATGCCCTGCACAGCCTTCGGGAATTCGCTCAGCGGGTAGAAGATCGGCGAGCTAAAGAGCAAGATCATCAGGACGTTCGGTAACACCAGGGCAGTATCCCGGACAAACACATTGACCGCAGCGAGGCAGAGGCCGATGCCAGTAATGAACACGAACTGCAAGACGAGTACCGGGAGGATGCCGAGCCAGCTCCACGACGGCCGCGTGCCGCTCACCACGAGGAGCGCCACGAGATAGCAGGTGCTCACCGCGAGCGGGACCAGCCCCATCAGGCTACCGGCGATTGGCAGTAACTCGGTCTTGAAGGCGAGGTTCTTGACCAGGCCGCTGTTGCCGGTCACCGCGCCCGTGCTCGTCGCCAGGCTATCACTGATGGCCAGCCACGGCCCGTACCCGCTGATCAGCCAGATCACGAACGACAAGCTCGTCTCCGCCCCCGGCAGGCGCGAGCGGAATACGAACGCGAACACGAAGGTAAAGATACCCATCATGAGGAGCGGGTTGGCAATGGCCCACACCAGGCCCAACGTCGACCCTAGGAATCGGTCCCGCAGACCCATCCTGAAGAAGTTCAGCAGCCGTCGAGCGTCTGCCCGGTCGAAACCTAGAAACTGCACGGTCCGTCCGCGCACAGCAACAAACACGCCATCACCGTATCTCATCCCCGTCCTGGGACCCGCGCCGCAGTCCATCTGATGCCGCCAAGCCAGTCAGTTGCGACCGCGGATGCGCGATCAAGTCGCGGGTCCCGTCGAACCCACATTGCATCAAGGCATCGATCACGGAGAGTCCCGGCGTGAATCCCGCTTCTCCCCGCTGAGTGTAGGCAGGATGCTCAAAGCTCTGATACACCAATTCGACGCCAGCTGCCGCGAACTTCTCGTCCTCTTGATAGTCGCCCGCGCCCCCCCCGCACAGATAGGCGGTCCCGCCGACATGCTTCACGATGCTGATTAGTAGGTCCGTAGCTTCCCCGGTCGCCCGCAGCGAAGACGACTCTATGATTTTCTCTGGACCGAGCTGCAGTTTGCCGGTTAGCCGCCTCAAGCCCTCGAAATTGAACTCCCCTACCGTCTCGGCCCCCATTTCAAGGATCCCCTCAAGGACCACGAATATCTCGCCAAAATATGGGGCCCGGCGATATGCCAGTTCCACCGTCCGCAACAGCTTGTCCCGCCACTTGGTTCCGGCAATGCGCATTTCCCTAATCGTTCGCACTCCGTGAAACGCGCGATCGACCGGCATCGTGAGCCATGCGGGACGATGATTCACCAGCACCCGAACGCGATTGCACCAAGTACCCCCGGTTTTTGAGAACTGCACGCTGTCGAGTGCCACGAACACATCGGCCCGCGCGATCTTCTCGAAATAGCCGAGCCACGGGAAGAAGTTCGGCTGATGGATAGCGACAACCCGTCTACCCGCCGACATGTCGTGCCGTATCTCCGCCCGGACATTCCCATACGTGTTGCCTTCTATGCGTTAGGCCCACCGTGTGTTCCTCGTCCACGAAGCCCTGGGCAGCGAGAACCTTCCCGAGCCATTCAACTCCACTTCCGATCTGGCACGTCACCCGACGCAGACCCAGTTCCTGCACGGCGAACACGAGTAGAGGCACCACCGCGGCCGCACAACGGTCCGGATCCACGAGGCCTCCACTAGGCTCCACCCACAACCGGGCGGTGCCCGTCGAGTAGTCGATTTCGGACAGTCCGCAGGTGCCGACATCCTTGTCGGCAAAGCGCATCATGAATCGAACGGTCTCATTGTCTCTCTCGACGTCGTCGTCATTCGTACTTCCACGGCTCGAGGGTGCCACGGGGACTAGCGTGACGCCGTCTCCCGAGAGTTGCCGCTCGCCGCCGGAGCCGTACTTTAGCGCGGCCACTGCGCTGACGGGTAAGGGCTGATCCAAAATGATCCGGCCATCCCGCGACTGATAAAATGCGCCCGGGTTCGGCTTCACCAGGGCCCTGATCAAGTTGTAAATATGGCGCACGCTGTCGTCCCAGACGATCTGCCCGTCCTCAGGATGGCGCCGCTTGTAGTAGTGGGCGCGCGTTTCGTCTTGCGGTCGGCGAGCGTTCGTCCCAGCAAAGACCTTCGGCAGCTCCTCAATGAGCAGGTCTTCGGTTACGTCTCGGAGCCGGCCGAGAACCGAGCACCACGTGTCGGTGAAAAGGATGGGTATTCGGCGCTGCGCGATGATGTCGCCGGCATCGAACTCCGGCGACATGTAGTGCATCGTGACGCCTGTCTCGAGCTCGTCATTCAGAAGCGCCCACTGGATCGGATTGCAGCCGCGATACTCGGGCAGCAACGCCATGTGGACGTTGATCGCCCCACGCGCTGGAACCGATAGCACGTCCTCGCGGACCAGCATCGAGTACGAGTTGACAAGCATCAGATCTGGGGCGAGCCTCCGAACTCCCTTCACGAACTCGACGTACGACGTCGCGGTAACTCGAGGTTGGATGAGCAGGGGGATCGCCCGGTCCGCCGCCAGCAATTCGAGCTCGTGGTGATACTGTGGGCGAATTTCGGCAGCAACGAGACCACAGACCATCTCTGGAGGAATCACCCGCAGCGCTTGTCGAACGCCTGGCGTGTCACCGAACACAAGAACGTGGCGTGTCATTGGTCCTGAGCCGGCCGGAGTGTCCTCAACCAGCGCGCAAGCCGGCCTGATACTCTAGACTGGCCGCCGCACTCAGGCTGTGCCAGGTTAATCGCACGGAGCCGCTTGCTGTCCGGGGGTAGTCCGCTCATCAGGCGATCGTAGACTCCCTCGTAGCGCTCCGCGCAGGCGTCTGCTGACCACCACTTCAGGGCGTGCGCGCGACTGGCCTCCCCGATCACTCGCCGTCGCTCCGGATCCAGAACAAGCTCCTTGAGCACGTCATAGACCGTCGCCTCGGTTGCGGAAACCAGCGGGCACTCCGCGAGGCAAGCCGAGTCGGCCCCTTGAACCTCCTCACGTGCATCTATGAAGCAGACCGTGGGCTTTCCGAGCATCATCCCTTCCCGTGCATTTGCCCCGTATCGGCCATAGTTGAGCTGATCGACGATGATATCGGCCTGCACCTGGATGAACCGCACGTCAGTGCTGGGTAGATCGCTGACGAATTCCAGCCGCACCTTGTGGCCCTCACCACGCAGCCGCTCGACCGCCGCGACGACCGCCGGGCTTCCCTTGATGTTTCGGGTATCCGACGTCCGCAGAGAGACATTCCCCATGGCGTGATATACGAGGACCTCATCCTTCCCTTTTGGTATGAGCCACCTCTCCGGCACGGCCATGTCGGGACACCAGACATCCGGGTCGAGCGCGAACGTTAACGGTTCCCGATAGACCTTGTCGCCGCTCTTGAAGTCGAGAACAGGGTCAGTCTCGATGCAGATCAGGTCGCAGTATTCCTGGACCTTGCGTCCCCAGGCCAGGTTCCGCGTATCCGAGCACACATCCGGCTTGTCCTGCCAGATACAACGGTCACAGCAGCCACCACTCCAGCGGTAGAAAGACGACTGAGAGACAAGATCAAGACAGCCAGAATGAGAGTAGCCGATCTTCACTCCGGCCTTCCGCAGCTTGACGAAGTCCACCGGATATTTCTCGTATCGCTCACTGCTATCCCAGTGCTCGGGAAAGAAGGACATTCGCCCGCGCCCATAGAAGTGGACCATGCGTATCCGCCGCTTGACGTGGTCGACGAACTCGCCGAGTCGTCGACGGAACAACCGCGGGTCCGGATCGTAGAGGTTGAGGTCCGCGCCATGGGCGAACCGCAGGTCCGGATTGGTCGGGGGCTCCAGGATCACCGCCGAGGCGTCCCAGCCTCGCTTCCTGAGAGCCCGGGCGAGATAATAGAAGTTGTAGTAGCAGTGATGCAGGAAGACGACGCTGCGGCGGTTCGGCTCGGTAGACCGGTGCCACAATTTGACGGGGTTGTACGTCAAAGCCGGCCTCTCCCCGACGGCCGCCCGATAGCCGCGCGTTGTTCCGCCGTCAAGGCTACGGAGAACCCACTCTGGATGCCAGCCCGACGCACCGGCGCCGTCCAAAGCATGGCAAGCAGGGCCTTTCCCCGGAAGTCCTGATTCGAGTCCGACACGTACTCAATGGCACCGAAGACCACGGATCCGTAAGCGTTCCCCTGCCCCTTCGAGAATCCCTCTCGCGGCCGCCACCACGTCGGGATTCGCAAGATCGTAGAAGCGCCAGTCGGCCTGAAAAAAGTATGTCCCTCGACCGCCAGATTGCTTTCGCGCGAAGCGAGCAAGCCCGCGAACTCTGGGGTCATGGTCACTGTCATGGCAGGCAAAGGGTTCACTACGGCGTCGAGAGCCGTCTCCGACGAATCCGACGAAGCGATACTCCGGCACCCACTTCGGGGCGAGGCAGGCGTCGTAGTACCTCCAGACGAAGGCGGCGACGTCATGCTCCTGCTGCTCCGGCCGCAATTGTGTGCCCGAGGCCTTCCTCGAGCGCGACGAAGGAGCGGAGGCCGACGGCGCGCTTCAGTTTCGAGCTGTCCGCCACCCACCCGGAGGGCTCGCCAGGAACAAACTCGAACTGCGGCACCATGCGCAGGGCGCGTCCGATGAGGGCCCCGAGACCGATGACAGTCGCCGTTTCATCGCCGCCGACGTTGAAGATGTCGAGCCCGGTCGGGACTGCATCCTGTTCCAGCACCGCCTGAATCGCCCCTGACACGTCATCCAGGAAGATAGGGCTGACCTTCAGCCCTTCCCGCCCCTCGATCTGAATCGGCCGCTGGGATCGGACGCGTTCAATCAGCGAAGGAATGAGGGCACCGCTCTGACCAGGACCGTAGACGGTGAACAAGCGTAGAACCACGCACCGGAAGAAATCCTCATACGAGGCTAGCAGCAGCTCGGCCGCCCGCTTCGATCGAGCGTAGAACGTCCGCGGCTCCGTCACCCCTGCTTCTGTGATGGGTCGCTCGCTCCGTCGGTAGACGTTGGCACTGGATGCAAGAATGAAACGGCCCACGCCGTGCTCACGTGCATACTCGAGTAACGACATCAACCCGAGGACGTTGGCGTCGAAGACATCCCGGGCGCCCGCAGGAAATTCCCGGTAGCGCCGACCCTGCGCCAGGTACACGACACCGTCAACATGCTCGGGCAAGCGATGAGCCATGTCATGATCAGCGAGATCTGCCGAGATCCAAGTGACCGCGTGATCAGAGGAAGCGTTCATATCACGCGATACGGCAAAGACTCGGTGTTTGCCCGCCAGCCGCCGCCGCACATGCGTGCCGATGAACCCGGTCGCCCCGGTGACCAGTACGTCCACGGCTATTTCGTCGACGATGCCGCGAACAGAACGTGGCCGAAAACGGGCGGTAGAGAGGGAAGAAACTCGACCACCGCCCGGTGCTGAAGGTCCTGTGTGGAAGAATCCTCGATCAGGGAATCGACACCTACGAAGCGCGCGCGGAACGCCTGGTCACAAAAACGCGCCGGCCAGGAGTGCGGTCCACATCCAACACCGAGAACACGTCCAACGAACCTAAAGAAGTCACCGAAATCCTGGCAACCCGGACGTTCGCAGACGGCCAGATTGTGGTCGAGATCTTCTCGGTAGGACACGCGACCATTGACCTTGAGCTGGTCTGAAATTGCCCACAGGACCAACAATTCCGGACAACGCGATAACACGAGATCCCATCGATCACCGGTCCACCGGTAAGACTCTTCGCATCGTCCGCAGACTGCCCTAAACTCTTCTGCGACGTGGCCAAAATACATAGCGACCTCAGTCACTTCGGGTGACCCTCCAGTTGAGGTTCTCCAACGAATCAAACCACTCGTCCCAACAGGAATCGGCGACACCACCACTCGAAGCTGATCAACGACCAGATGAGCAACCGATGGTTGATCTGACCACTCGTGTGCTCTTCAAGCACGCGAGTCACGTGGTCTCGATTCAGGAACTCATAGATAGAGGCAGAGCGGCTGCACAGCAACTGCTTCACGTAATCGATACTTTCCCCCTTGAACCAAGATGCATCGGGGGCGCTGAATCCCTGCTTTCCGCGCTCACTGATCTCGTCGGGCAACAAGCGCCGAGCCATCTGGCGCATGATGACCTTGCCATCGCTGCCCGGATCTCTGCGATACCTCACGAGCTTGCCGGGCTCGTTCTCGTCAACGCGCGGCGCCCGATCAAGTTCTCGAAGCTTGTATCGAACCGGGACTCTCATCGCAAAGTCGACGAGATCGTTGTCGAGGAATGGAACGCGGGTTTCCAGTGAATGCGCCATGCTGAGCTTATCCTCTACGAGGAACAGCCCGTGGAGAAATGTCTTTGCCTCAAAGTATAGCGAGGCATTGACGAAGTCCTCCGCGCTCTCGAGAGGCAGCTGGGCACCTGCAGAGACACCCCGAAACGCATCGTATGGCTCGTGGTGCTTGATCTCGGCGAAGGCGGTCGCATTGAAGAAGTCGGCCCGATCCTCGTCGGGAATCAAGCGCTGCCAGTAGTCGTAGTACGCCCGGTAGTACGACTCGGCGTTCCGCGCCTCCAGCCCGCGGTAGTAGCGCCATGGGTACCCGGCGAACATCTCGTCCCCCCCGCTGCCGGACAGGACCACTCGGACGAACTTGCTGGCCAACCGGGCAACGTAGTAGTTCGGGTACGACTGTCCGACGCGCAGATCCTCGAGATGCCAGACTAATTCCGGTAGGACCTCCTCCATATCCCCGGCGTGCAGGACAATCTCGTAGTGCTCGGTCTTGAGGCGGTTGCACATGACTTCAGCGGCGCTCCGCTCATCGAAGGCCAGCTCCAGACCTGACGCAGAGGAGAGGTCGAATCCGCAGGTGAATGTCCGCATCCGCCGGATCTGTCCGGCAGCCACTGCCGTGATCGAGCTGGAATCGATCCCTCCACTCAAGTACGCTCCGATCGGAACGTCGGATACCATCTGCCGAAGTACGGCCTGACGAAACAGCCGGTCCAGCTCCTCCGCGCACTCCTCGAAAGAAGTAGCTACCTCCGAGGAGCGAAACGAATAGTCCCAGTAGCGTCGCTGTCTCACCTGAGGCTCGTCGTCGAGAGCAACTTCCAGGATTGACCCGGCCGGCAGCAGGTGGACTCCCTCAAAGAGCGTGAGATCGGAGAAGATGTTCTGGAACGTGAAGTACTCGCTCAGCGCGGGAAGGCTGACCCGGGCTGAGATGGTCGGATGCTGGAGCAGCGCCTTGATTTCTGAAGCGAACGCCACCATCCGTCCGTCTCGGTAGTAGTACAGCGGCTTTATGCCATAGCGGTCCCGTGCAAGAAACAGGCGACGAACGCGGCGGTCCCAGACGGCAAACGCGAACATGCCGTTGAAGCGGTCGACACACTTCGCGCCCCATGCCTCCCATGCACGCACCACGACCTCGGTATCAGTCTGGGAATGAAACTGATGCCCCGCGGCCTGGAGCTCAACTCGGAGCTGCTGAAAGTTGTAGATTTCGCCGTTATACGTCAGCACGACCTGACCGTCCGGGCTGGCCATCGGCTGACGACCGGCCTGCGATAGGTCGATGATGGCCAAGCGCACACTGGCCAGCCCTACACATCCCTCAACGTACTGGCCGGCGGCATCCGGTCCGCGATGGTTGATCGACTCGCCCATGCGCCGTAGGACATTGGCGGACGCCGGACTCCCATCAAGGTGGCACACGCCCGCGATGCCGCACATGACTAGGAGGGACGAGGGTCCAGCCTGCCCCCCGCCTGCCAGTCGATAAGGTCCTGCAGTCCCTGGGTAAGGTCGATCTGCGCTTCGAAGCCCAAGTCACGCTTGGCGCTATCAGTGCTCCCGATTCGCTGAGTCACGAAGGTCTGGCCGGCCGGCTGGTACTCGATCTCCAATCGCGAGCCCGTCAGGCGCAACAACTCGCCCACGAGGTCGCGCACCATGGTGCCGATACCCCGGCCCACGTTGTAGCAACGGTCCGTCACGTCCGCCTTGGCCGCCAGGACATTCGCCCTCGCCACGTCGGTGACCGAGATGAAATCGTAGGTCTGGGACCCGTCACCAAAGACGATCGGCCTCTGAGCGCGCCCGATGCGCTCGAGGACCTTCATGATCACCGAGGTGTAGGCCCCACGCTCATCCTGCCGCGGCCCGTACACGTTCATGTACCGGAGGCCCACGTAGTCGAGCCCATAGCGCTGGTGGAAGGCTCGGCACATCTGCTCGCCGGCCACCTTCGTGGCCCCATAGAAGGTGCGATTGTTGAAGGGGTGCTCCTCGGTCATCGGGATCTCGACCGCATCGCCGTAGACCGACGCCGACGAGGAATAGATGAGGCGCCCGACCTGGTTGGCGACGCACGCCTCGAGCACGTTGAAGGTGCCGCGGATGTTGACCTCGAAGGCCGAGCGCGGGAAGTCGTTGCAGTGCAGTAGCCAGAGCGCCGCGAGATGGAAGACGCAGTCGACGCCCTTCATCGCGGTGTCCAGCAGGTCCGTGTGCAGGATGTTCCCGCCCTGCTCGAAGATCTTCACCCGCGGGTCGCGCAGCGCCGTCTCGAGGTTCTTCACGGTGCCCCGGGTGAAGTCGTCGTAGACGATGATCTCGCCCACGTCCTCCCGGACGAGCTGCTCCACCACGTGGGAGCCGATGAAGCCGGCTCCGCCGATCACCAGAACCCGCCGCCCGCGCAGGTCCATCTCACTGCCCCCGGTGGAACGCGGCGACGCGGTCCACCACGTAGGCCTGCTGCTCCGGGGTCAGCTCGGGGTACACCGGCAGCGCCACGGTCTCGTGCGCGGCCCGCTCGGATTCGGGAAAGTCGCCGGCCCTGTATCCCAGGTCACGGAAGCACTCCTGGAGGT
>Ga0210384_10003698_pt1 | contig 17527 bp, 14 predicted proteins | sample IncBWH2MmetaG_FD_160574 | JGI IMG/M metagenome (GOLD analysis project Ga0210384, IMG submission 160574) | Forest soil microbial communities from Barre Woods Harvard Forest LTER site, Petersham, Massachusetts, United States - Inc-BW-H-2-M | ecosystem: Environmental > Terrestrial > Soil >...
ATCGTCTGTCTGCGACGTGACGGCGTCTCGTAACTGGAAAGCCGCCTCATTGCGGACAAATCTGCCCGCGCATTCAACGATTGCCATCCCACCGATATTGTCGATATGGACGCTTGGCATGATTCCTCCCGAGTTAATTGTTTGTCTGGTTGTCGTATTTAGAGCACGAACCCTGCCGTTCGTGTTTTTAGCCGGCCTTTGGCTTTTTAGTAAGCCACAGATATCCCGGCACGTTCCAACTTTAATCGTCTCCAGTGCTGCATCCAGAGACGGGCGGCCCGAAGTTCGTTCGCCCTGCTATGCGCTTAACGCATGGGTGCCCGATGCATCAAAGTCGGGGTGACTCATGAATCTCACCTGTGTCGGATGATAGCGATCGTAGATCTCGTTCGCTGTGCTCCAGACGCTTTCAAAGGTTTGGTTGTCCAGCAGGATGGCGGCTGTAATCTGGCAAAGGAACTGGTTGATGTGCTCAAGATGGTGCAATTGCTTTGCGAGAGAAGGATCTTCACGGTCAATGCGGAACATAGGGGAGGGCTCCTGAAAATTTTATTTCTAAAACTGTAGATATTTATTGCACCCCGACGGACTGTACACAATCGGCTATATACCCGATTACTAAAGTTCTAGACCTAGTACCCGAACATCGGCAGTAAGGGAATTCACTTGACTCAAGCCCCTGGCCTTGCAGATGGCGAGCAGACGGTTTTACGGAAACCGCGCGTGGCGACTCGGACCGGCTCCGGCTAGAAACCCCGGCCTTCGCAAAGAACGCGAAAGGCCGGGCCACCCGCCCCGCGAAAATGTTCCTCGACCCAGGTTAGACGTCCCAAAAAGGACGCGAACCTGAGGTACCAAACGGAGAATCTTAGGTCGTCAGTTTTCGGATCTCCAGTTCACACCGCCACACCTATCTCTTGTGAAACTGCGGCCAGTCGTTCATAGGATCGCAGGCGATCGTCATGGTCGTAGGTGTCCGTGACTACGATTACCTCATCTGCTGCGGTTTCGGACAGCAGCTTTTCCAGTCCGGTTTTCACCGTCGCGTTCGATCCCACTATGGCGGCACTCAGCTTGGTCTCTACCGCGGCGCGTTCGAAGTCCTGCCACAACGGCTCCATCGAATCGACCGGCGGCAACAATTCCACCGGCTGATTGCGGATCAGTCGAAGGAATCGTTGCTGGGGCGTGGTAAACAAGCGGCGGGCAGCGGCGTCGGTCTCTGCCGCAATGACCTGCACCGCGACCATCAGGTAGGGCCGGCGCAAGGCGTCGCTCGGGCGGAAGCGCTCGCGGTACAGTTGGGCAGCGGCGTGCAAATACTCAGGGGCGAAGTGCGCCGCGAAAGCGAAGGGCAGGCCCAGGGTTCCAGCCAATTGCGCGCTGAAGCCGCTCGAACCCAGAAGGGTGATGGGCACATTGCTCCCTTGTCCCGGAATCGCTTTCACCGCTTGCCCGGGCTTTGCTGGGCCGAGGTAGGTACGCAACTCCTCCAGCAACTCGGGGAAATCGTCTCCAGTCTGACGCAGATCGCGGCGCAGCGCACGCATGGTGTGAGAATCGCTGCCGGGGGCGCGGCCCAGGCCCAGATCGATGCGCCCGGGAAAGAGCGCTTCGAGGGTGCCGAACTGCTCGGCGACGACAAGCGGGGCGTGGTTAGGCAACATGACGCCACCACTGCCTACGCGGATCGTTTTTGTAGCGCCTGCGACATGGCCGATCAGCACGGGTGTGGCTGAGCACGCCAGCCCTTCGATCGAGTGATGTTCTGCCAGCCAGAAGCGGGTGTAGCCTAAACGCTCTACGTGCTGGGCTAGGTCCACCGATCGGGCAATTGCGCTGCCTGCAGGTTCGCCGGTGTGCATGCCGACCAGATCGAGAACGGAAACCGCCAATCCATTGGTCATGAAACATTGGATAACCGAATAGGGAGGAGCGATGCGCGAACGAGGACAAAGGTCACAAAAGAGCTCGGGCCAGATCGTCACCCGTAGATAAGAAGAGGGAAAAGCGCAGGCCAGCCCGTCCGAAGTGAATCCTGCGAGGGTCTGAAACCATCTCAAGAGACGGGCGTTATGGAATCCAAAGCAGAGAAATTGTTGGTGGTGGAGTCTGACGATGCTCTACGGGAGCGCATCGTCGCAGTGCTGAGCGATGCGGGGTATCAGGTCTCGACCGATTACAGCGAGGGAATGAAGTCAGTTCTCGCCTTTGGTCCTGACGCGGTTATCCTGGGTGCGGACCCGCCGCAGCTCGATTGCTGTAGTCTTCTTTCCGAAATCAAGGGTTCCGAGCACACGCAGAATGTACGCGTAGTGATGCTCTCTCCCGGAGGATCAGGCGAGCGGACTCGGGGGATGGACTTGGGGGCGGATGATGTGCTGTCGCTACCCTTTGACCCGCACGAATTGCTAACCCGCGTGCGCTCGCAACTACGGACCAAACATACTGCGGACGAGTTTCGGGAACGGCTGAGCTCGGCGGAGGAGAATCGAAATACCGCCAGAGAAGTGGTGGCCGCCGTCAATGAAGAACGGCGGACGCTTCGGGTTGGCGGCTTGGTAACTGTTGGCGTGCTTATCGCGGCGGGTTTGGTCTTTTTCTTCATCTACCGTCGCACGCAGGAGCAGAATACACGGGTTTATGCTGCGATTACCCGATTGCAGGCGACGGGCATCCAGACACAACAGCAGTTCATGGAACGCTCGCTTCGAGCGCGTGAAGAAGCGGAACGCGGTATTGCCAAGGCAGGCGATCCGCAAAAGATTCAACTCCAGAAGAAAAGCGAAGAATTGCGATCGCAAATCGCAGCCGGCAGAACGGAAGACGCTTCTGCTTTGCAGAAGCAATTAGCGGCTGTAGAAACCCGCCTCCAGAAGATTGAGACCGAGGGAAAGTTCGCCGAGAGGATCATCCAGTCCTATGAGCCCAGCGTCTGTCTCATCCACGTTGTGCTCGCCTTCCGCGAACACGCTACGGGATTGAGACTCCGGTATGCGGGAGTTACCAGCAGCGGCGAGCCCGCGACCGATGAACACAGCAACCCGCTGGTGAGCCTTACTGGGAATGGTCCGGAAGTGCACCTGGACGTTTTTGGCACGGGGTTTCTGGTTACCGATACGGGGCTAATCCTCACCAATCATCACGTCGCCGAACCTTGGTGGCAGAACGACGAGATGAAGGAAATGCTGAATCAGGGTGTTGAGCCGGTGATTGCTGAGATGACGGCATATTTCCCCGGAGTTAAAAACGGCGTTGCTATCAACACCGAGAAGATCTCCTCGCTTGCGGACGTGGCGGTCGTGAAAGGAAATGTCGCAGGGCTGGGCATCAAACAGATTGCCCTTGCCGATGGCCGTCGGTCTGCCGTTAGCGGCGGACCGGTCGTGCTGCTTGGATATCCTACTGCTCTTGATGCGATTCTAGCTCGGGCCGGCGCGGAGACGCTTCAGTCCATCGCGGCTGCATCCAAAGGTGATCCGAAACAGGTGATGGAGGAACTCGCGCGCCGCAACCTGATCAGGCCTACCACTACCCAGGGGCATATCGGCGACGTACTACCGGACAAGATTGTCTACGATGCCCAAACCACTTCGGGCGGCTCGGGCGGTCCGCTTTTCAACAACGAGGGCAAAGTCATAGGAATTAACTTTGCCATGGTGCGCGAGTTCGGCGGCTCGAATTTCGCCATTCCCGTGGCGTTCGGGGAATCACTCCTGAAACCTTAAACCCGCGGGCTGCTAAAAGCTGGCGCGAAAGTAGTACGCCGCCGAGAAAATCGCGCAAGAGCACATCGCCAGGCCCGCCCTGGGCTTGTCACTGCATTACCTCGGTAACTTAGGAATCTCCAAGCCATCCCTCACAATTTGCCTAATGCAGCGATGGGATTGTTCACGAACATGATGCCGTTCGCCACAGTGTCATTGGAGGGCGCAGCCTTGCTTCGCGTGCGCGCGCTCACCGTGACGTACTCTACCCGTAACCGGCAGTCCGCTCCGGCATTGCGTCGTGTCAGCTTCGACATAGCGCCCGGAGAAATTCTTGGGATCCTCGGGGAATCAGGATCCGGCAAGAGCACCCTGGCGCTCGCTATCCTCGGTCTGCTGCCTGCAAATTGCAGCGTCGAAGGCACGATTCTTTTTCAAGATGAAGACTTGCTTCAGATGGACGAGTCGCGCTGGAGAGAAATTCGCGGCGCCAAGATCTCAATGATTTTCCAGGAACCCGGACTCTCTTTGAGCCCGGTCATGAGGGTTGGCGATCAGATTGCCGAGATCATCCGAGCGCATCGGCCGGGAAATGGAAAAACACGCAAGCTGGAATGTGAAGCAGTCCTCAGAGGAGTGCGGCTCTCTGAAGTGGATCGTATTTACCGGGCATACCCGCATCAGCTCAGCGGAGGAGAACTCCACCGGGTGGCAATCGCGCAAGCTCTGGCTTGCCGCCCCGACTTGGTGATTGCCGACGAGTCCACTCGCTCGCTCGACGTGACAGTGCAGGCAGAAGTCCTCAATTTGCTACGGGAAATCAATCGAAAGCGCGGGTCGGCGCTCATCTTCATTACCCACAATCCAGCGTTGCTCGCAGGGTTCGCCGATCGTGTGATGGTGATGTATGCCGGCGGCATTGTTGAGCAAGGTCCTACGGCGCAAGTTTTCTCGCGTCCTCTTCATCCATATACAAAGGGACTACTGCAGCTAATCCCCAGATCTCGAAACGGTACGAACCTCACCTCCGAAGGACGGTTACCCGTAATTCCGGGAAGTCTGCCTGCTTTGAACCCTTCAAGTCGCGGATGCCTCTTTGAGCCGCGGTGTTCGGTAAGGACTGCCCATTGCCAGAACGAATCTCCCGGCGAAGTCACGCCGGAACGGGGTCGTCGAGTGAGTTGCTTTAACTATGGGAACTGAAGCAGTAGGCCGTGCGATCAAACCCGCCCTCGTGAAGGCAAGAGCGCTATGCAAGCGATATGTGCAACGCGCTCCGTTTTCGAGAAAGAAGTTTGTGATCGACGCACTCATGGATGTGGACCTGGAGATTGCTCTTGGATGTTTGACCGCACTCGTCGGTGAGTCGGGCTCTGGTAAGTCGACTCTGGCGAGTTGCCTGGGGATATTGGAAAAACCGGATCGCGGTGAGATTTGGTTTGAAGGCAGCAAAGTATCGTTCGCAAATTCGCGAGAGTTGACGGCACTCCGCCCCAAAATCCAAATGGTATTTCAGGATTCGGCCGGAGCCCTGAATCCGCGTTTCTCGGCGGCGCAAATCATCGAGGAACCGCTGGAAATTCAGGGTCGAGAAAGCGGCGCGCGGTTGCGTGCGCGGGCGTGTGAATTGATGGAAGAAGTGGGGTTGTCACCAGATGCGGGAAATCGCTCGCCGCTCGAATTCAGCGGCGGTCAGCGTCAGCGATTGGCAATTGCCAGGGCACTCGCTTTGAAACCAACATTCCTAATACTTGATGAATCGCTCTCCGGTTTGGATCTGGCGACGCAGGCCCAAATACTCAATCTTCTCTTAGACCTTCAAACGTCCCATTCTTTGACCTACCTGCTGATATCACATGATCTGTCGCTGGTGGGACAAGTTGCCGATTTTGTTGCAGTCATGCATCACGGAAAAATCGTTGAGTGTGGATCAAGGCAACAGGTATTCAGCGCCCCCCAACACGCTCACACCAAAGAGTTGCTGGCCTCGGTTGGCGTTGTCGAAGCGGCCTTTCGAACAGCGCAGGTTGGGGGCGGACAATGAAGTATCTCGAGCGACGTGTGATTCACGGGATACTGCTGTTGATCGGTGTCTCGGTCTTGTGCTTTCTCTTCAGTGACCTCGCGCCGGGGAGTTTCTTCGATGAAATGAAACTTAATCCTCAGATCTCGTCCGAGACTGTTGCCGCGTTGCGGTCTCAGTACGGGCTCGATAAGCCATTGCCGGTGAGATACGCTCGCTGGGTGGAGTCGGTCCTCGGCGGAGAATGGGGATATTCCTTTGCCTACAATTCCTCAGTAAGAAGCCTACTGGTAGTACGAGCGCGCAATACACTTCTTCTGACTACGTTGGCGACGCTGTTTTCGTGGCTGGTCGCCGTACCCCTTGGAGTTTGGATTTCCAACCACCCAGGCAAATGGTATGACCGTCTTAGCATGGGTGGCACGTCTTTGCTTCTCTCCGTTCCGGAATTGGTTCTTGTATTCGGTCTTCTGTATTTCGCGATCCGTACTCATGCGCTGCCGGTGGGCGGCATGACTTCCGTGGGATTCGATCAACTCGGCTTATGGGGAAAGACGATCGACTTAGTGACGCACCTGATTGTTCCGGTCACAACACTCGTGCTTGCCAGCCTGCCGGTCCTGGTGCGGCATGTCCGGGCGAGCATGGTTGAAGTATTGAAGTTGCCGTTTATCCAAGCTGCGCGGGGACACGGAATCGGGCCTGCAAGGCTGCTCTTCCGATACGCATTACCTGCGGCAGGGAATCCCCTGATCTCTCTATTCGGGCTTTCGGTGGCCGGACTTTTGAGCGGCTCGCTCCTGGTTGAGGTAATCACTGGCTGGCCCGGCATAGGCCCCCTCTTACTCGAGGCGTCCATGTCCAGAGATCTCTATGTGGTGGTTGGGGCGGTCATGTCGTCGACCTTGTTCATGGTCTTCGGGAGCCTTCTAGCGGATGTGATGCTGGTTGTGGTAGATCCGCGGATCCGAGTGGAATAGCGCATGGCAAGCAAACGCAAAATCGTTGCTGCAGTGATGTTTCTGCTATCGCTGCACTTAGCGATACTGTTAGCGGGATTTGTTGCGCCGTACGACCCGGCCGCGCAGAACCGTGATTTCCCCTTCGCACCGCCAACGCGGGTCCGCTTTGTGGATGCCGCCGGACACCTCCACGCCCGGCCCTTTATTTACCAATGCGTAGCGCGACCAGATGGCATCTACGAATACGAAGAATCCCGTGAGCTCCGGTATCCCGTGCATTTGTTTGTCGTGGGGCCGGAGTACAAACTTGTCGGCCTGTGGCCGTCGCGGGTCCATCTGTTTGGAGTGGAGGCTCCGGCGCAGATCTTTTTAGCCGGAACTGACAACTACGGGCGTGATCAATTCTCGCGGATCCTGTATGGTGGGCAAATCTCGGTGGCCGCGGGACTTCTTGCGACTGGAACATCATTGCTGCTTGGATTGCTGATCGGCTGCGTCTCAGGTTTCTACGGAAAATGGCTTGACGAATCGGCCATGCGCTTGGCCGAGCTCTTTCTGGTCCTGCCCTGGCTTTATCTTTTACTTGCGGTTCGCGCATTCTTACCGCTGCACATCAGTCCAACCCAAACCTTCTTACTGCTGGTCGTCGTGATAGGGACAATTGGATGGGCGCGGCCGGCGCGGCTCATTCGAGGAATCGTGCTCGGCGCTAAGAATCGAAAGTACGTCACTGCTAGCCGCAGTTTTGGAGCGTCTGACTATTACATCTTGCGCCGCCATGTCTTGCCACATACTTACGGAATCCTGCTAACACAAGCTGCCCTGCTGGTGCCGCAATATGTGATTGCCGAGGTCACCCTGTCGTTCTTTGGGCTGGGGCTGAGCGAGCCGATGCCCAGCTGGGGAAACCTGCTGGCCAACCTGCAGCAGTACAACGTGCTTGTTTCCTATTGGTGGATGTTTTTGCCGGCTCTCGCTCTGGTACTTGTTTCTTTTGGTTACCTCAACGTAGCCAACGCTTTTCATGAACGGTTACAATCTGGCTCAACCTGAGAGATCGGCTCACGGAATCTATATGCAACGTTTGGGTTGTCTCGCGACCCTTTTCCTCGCCTGCGCTCTCAGTTGTTTGGCGTCCTCTGATCCTCAACCTCTACAGCGCGGCGAAGAGCTGCAAACCACCGATAACGAAGTTGGGCGTTATGGCGGCAATCTCGTAGTAGCCCAGCGAAGCGAGCCTAAGACACTTAATCCAGTCACCGCGGCGGACGCCCCGTCTCGTGAGGTGATCGGCCGGCTGATGGCGGATCTGATTCACATCAACCGAGCCTCGCAGCAGACCGAACCGGCTTTGGTCAAGTCCTGGAGCATGTCAAAGGATGGCCGGGTGTTTACGGTCAAACTGCGCCATGGCGTGCGTTTTTCCGACGGCCAGCCCTTCGATGCGGACGACGTGGTGTTTTCTTTTCAGGTTTATCTGGACGAGAAAGTTCATTCTCCGCAGCGCGATCTGCTGGTGGCTGGTGGTAAGCCGGTTGAGGTGCAGAAGATTGATCAGTACACAGTCCGCTTTACTCTGGCGCAGCCTTACGCCGCAGCCGAGCGAATTTTCGACAGCCTGGCGATGATGCCGCGTCATCTTCTTGAAAAATCCTACGCCGAAGGCAAATTCGCACAGGCGTGGACGCTCAATACGTCTCCCGCGGAAGTTGCTGGCTTGGGCCCCTTTCGCATGAAAGAGTACGTGGCCGGACAGCGGATCGTACTTGAGCGCAATCCGTACTACTGGAAAGCAGACCGGAACAAGAATCGCCTCCCCTATCTTGACGAACTGATCTTCCTTTTTGTGGGAAATGAAGATGCTCAGGTGCTTCGCTTCCAAGCCGGCGACACGGACGTGATCAGCCGGGTGAGCGCGGAAAACTACGCGCTACTGTCGAAAGAGGCGCCCAGCCGCGGTTTTGAACTCTTCGACCTCGGTCCAAGCCTGGAGTACAACTTTCTGGTCTTCAACCTCAACGATCTCAAGTCTCGAAATCTAGACAAGATTGCAAATAAGCAAGCGTGGTTTGAGGATCTGAAATTCCGGCAAGCAGTCTCCTCTGCGATTGATCGAGACGACATCGTAAAGCTGGTCTATGCGGGGCGCGGGGTGCCGCTGTGGGGAAATGTGAGTCCATCGAACAAGTTCTGGGTCGACCAGGCACTGCCTCATCCCTCACGTTCCCTGGAGGGCGCACGCAAGCAGTTGAAGGCGGCAGGGTTTTCCTGGCGCGGTGACGGTCAACTCATGGATCACCAGGGTCAGCCGGTGGAATTCTCCATCATTGCAAGCTCATCGAACGCGCAACGCATGAAGATGGCAACTATCATTCAGGATGATTTGAGTAAGCTTGGGATGAACGTTCACGTCGTTCCCTTGGAGTTCCGCGCGCTGCTCGACCGAGTCTTTCAGACCTATGATTACGAGGCCAGCATCATGGCTCTGGGAGGCGGTGACGCTGATCCAAACCCTGAACTGAATGTTTGGCTCTCGAGCGGAGGAACTCATCTCTGGCACTTGGGTGAGCCAAAACCGGCTACGGACTGGGAAGCTCAAATCGACCAGCTTATGCAGAAACAAATGGTCGAGCTCAAATACAGCAGGCGGAAACATCTCTACGATCAAGTGCAGGAACTCATTGGGCAGAACCTTCCGTGCGTTTTTCTTGCCACGCCTAACATTTTGGTGGGCGCCAAAAAGAATGTCGCCAACTTCCGGCCAGCGATTCTGGAACCGAACACGTTGTGGAATGTTGAACAACTGTATTTCCGCCAAGCAGGCGCTTCCGGCAGCGGTGCAGCGAGGTGAAACAGGCGCTCGTGGCCCGCGAGGTCTCGTGGTCAAATGAGCGTCTGGTAAGCGAGTGCCGCAAAGGCAGCCAACAAGCTTGGTCTGCATTGATCGAGAAGTACAAGAACCTGATTTTCTCGATCCCCCTCAAGTTTGGTCTGTCCCGGGAGGATGCAGCGGATATTTTCCAGTCCGTCTGCCTCGATCTTCTTTCCGATTTAGCCGAACTGCGTGAACCGCGTGCTCTTCCCAAATGGCTGATGCAGATGAGCTATCACAAATGCTTGAACTGGAAAAAACAGCGTCTGGATCTTTTTGACGACGCGAACGAGATTGAGGATCGACCGGACACCGGCACTGAAGAATTACCCGAGGAAATGCTTTACCAGCTGCAGCGAGAACAGAACCTTCGTGATGCTATCACCGCGCTTCCACCTCGATGTCACCAGATGATCGGAATGTTGTTCTTCGAGAGCCCATCCCGCCCCTATGAGCAAGTTGCCAAAGAATTGGGGATCGCGACTGGCTCGATCGGCTTCATCCGAGGGCAGTGCCTCAAAAAACTCCGGGAACGGCTGAAAAAGGAGGGTTTCAATTGACCGCGCCTGGCCGTCTTTTAACAAATACGAAGCAATTGCTTAGCAAGCTGTTGACCTTGGATGACGAGACCAGCCAGGCAAAGTTTGTGTCAGAGAATCAGTCGCTGCTTCAACCTGAGGTCGTCGCTGAACTCACTGACCAGGTACGCGAGCAGGTCCGGGTGGACGTGCAACAGGCTCTGCGCATGGCCAACGCCGCTCTTACTATTGCCAACAAACTTGACGATAAGGAATCGTTGGCCAGGGCCCTGAGGGCGAAAGCCAACGTTCTGTACTCGAAGGGGGAGCACGCTTCCGCAGTCGATCTCCATGAGCAGGCGGTCGCACTATTCGACGCCGTCGGGAAAACCCACGAGGTCGCCCGCACGTTGAGCGGATCGATACAGCCGATGCTCCTCTTGGGTGAGTACAACCGGGCGTTCGCAGCCGGCGAGCGCGCGCGGAAGATATTCACCGACGAAGGCAACGCCTGGAGACTGGCGCGGCTGGAAATCAACATTGGCAATATCTACTACCGGCAGGACCGTTTCGCCGAGGCCCTGGCATGCTATGAGCGCGCATATCGTGGCTTGCCGGAGGAGCAAGACGCCGAGGGCATAGCCGCGGTCCTCAGCAACATGGCCACGTGCTACATCAGCCTGAACGCGTTTCCTAAGGCCCTGAACGCATACCAACAGGCCCGCAAGTTCTGTGCGGAACATGCCATGCCGTTGCTGGTGACGCAGGCGGATTACAACATTTCGTACCTGCATTATTTGCGCGGTGAGTACAGCACTGCTATTCAAATGCTGCGAGCCACGCGGCTGAATTCCCAAAAACTCGGCGACGCCTATCATCACGCATTGTGCAACCTCGACTTGGCAGAGCTTTATCTGGAACTAAATCTCAGCTCAGAAGCGGCCGAGCTTGCCCAACAAGGCTATGAAGGCTTTCGCAAACTGGGCATGGGCTATGAGGCTGCCAAGTGCCTGGCATTTTCAGCCATGGCCGCAAGCCAGAAGGGCCACGCCTTTGAAGGTCTCAAACTGTTCGCGGAAGCGCGCGAGACTTTCGTCCGCGAAAAAAACCAAGCCTGGCCTTCGCTGATCGACTTGTACCGGGCGCTTGTGTTCTACAACGAAGGCCGTTTCTTTGAGGCGCGTCGGCTCTGCAGCGACGCGCTAGACTCGTTCCGCGCCCTGAATTTAGCCAGCAAGTCCGTATTGGCTCAAGTTTTGCTGGCCAGAATTGCCTTGCGCACGGACGATCCCGACCAGGCATTCGAGCAGGCTCGTGCAGCGGCCGAGAGAGCTCCGGAACTGGAAGCGCCATTTCTCACCTATCAGGCCCATCTGCTGTTAGGCAATATCTACTCATTCAGGAGTAACCGCGACGAAGCCTACGCCTCGTACCAGACTGCACGCCAGGCACTGGAGACGCTCCGTGGCAGTCTTCGCGGCGAGGAGCTGAAGATCGCGTTTATAAAAAACCGCTTGGAGGTGTACGAGAACCTGGTTGAACTCTGCTTAAGCCGGAATGATGGCGTGGCCTCTGTGGAAGAGGCATTCGCTTTTGTTGAACAAGCCAAATCCCGCAGCCTGATGGACTTGTTCGTCCGGCCAGCGCCAACACTTGCGGAAAGCGAGCCAGGCCAGAGCGAATTGGTGCGTTCGATCCGGGACCTGCGTGAAGAACTCAACTGGTATTACAACTTGATCGAACGAGAACAATTGCAGCCGGAGCAGCAATCCTCTGATCGAATCGCAACTCTCCAGAAACAAGCCCGAGATCGCGAGAAAGAACTGATCCATATGCTGCACGAGGCCACGGACGCTGACGCCATGCAAGCAGGTTTGCAGACCCCCAGTCACGTGCCGCTTGCTACGATTCGTGCAGCGATCCCTGCCGATACATTAGTGATTGAGTACTTTCGAGTACGCGACCGGATTCTGGTGTGTCTACTGGGACGCGAGAGTCTAGAGATTCTGCCAGTCACGTTGGAAACCCGGGTGGCCAGTTTCCTGCGACTGCTTCAGTTTCAACTTTCCAAGTTCCGCTTGAATCCGGAATACCTGGAACAGTTTTACGATTCGCTGGTTCAGGCCACGCAAGCCCATTTGAGGGAACTTTACGATGAGCTTGTTGCGCCGGTTGCGAGCCGCCTGAAAGCGAATCACCTGGTTTTCGTTCCTCACGGTTTGCTCCACTACGTTCCGTTTCACGCCCTTTTTGATGGCACCCAACACCTGATTGATCGGCATACGATTTCGTATTCGCCCAGCGCCAGCATCTATGCTCTCAGCCAGGCCAGAACTGCGAACTCTTCCGGAGCTGCTTTGGTATTTGGCATTCCCGACCCGCAGGCTCCCGCAATATTGGACGAAGTGCAGGCGCTCACGGGCGTTCTAGAGCAGGCTGAACTCTTCGTTGGTCAAGATGCCAGCGAACAAATTCTGCGGAGTAAGGGGCCCACAAGTCGCCTGATTCACATTGCGACCCATGGCCGCTTCCGCCACGACAATCCGATGTTTTCCGCAATCCGACTGGGGGATTCGTTTCTGAGTCTATTTGATCTCTATCAGCTAAGGCTTCCAGTCGAGTTGATAAACTTGAGTGGATGCTCCACCGGCCTGAATGTGGTTGCTGCTGGTGACGAGTTGATCGGCTTGGCGCGAGGTCTTCTGCATGCTGGGGCCCAGTCTTTGATCCTTAGCCTTTGGGACGTACACGACAAGAGTACGGCCGAGTTCATGACTGTCTTCTACCGCTTCCTGCAGTCGGGAAAGACCAAGGCAGCCGCCCTGCAGGCTGCAATGCTGGAACTGCGATCGAGCTATCCCCATTCTTATCAGTGGGCTCCATTCATACTGGTGGGCAAGGCCTAGTCCATAGAAATTTATTTTCCCGCCCCTATATTTTTTCCTCTAGTTGACTCCCTTATTCCGTGAGCACCCGATTAGGCAACTGAGGCGGCAGTTTCTAGGTCCGTTCCCCAGCGGAGGTTTTGGTGAAGCATTTCAGCGAGGCACTTTGGGCCGACTTTGTGAGGGATAGCGTGTTGTCACCGAGTACAAGAATCGCGATGCAACAGCACATCCATAGCGGGTGCGAGAAGTGTACGGCGACTTTGCAGATATGGAAGAGTGTCGTCGCGATCGCACGCGTGGAAAGCGCATTCACTCCTCCCGATGACATAGTTCGAGTAGCCAAGAGTCAGATCGCTGCCGTCGTGCCCGAAGTGAGCAGCGGAATTCGGTTGTTATTCGACTCCAATTTGCAACCGCTCACGGCCGGCGTACGTGGTTCGGTTTCGGCTAGGCAATTTCTCTATGAGACAGATGACTATTGCATTGACTTGCGTCTCGAACCACGCCGAGATGCAGATCGAGCTTGCCTAATTGGGCAGGTGTTGAACCGTGCAGGTAAGGGCCGTGTCGCTCAGGGTGTAGCTGTGCGCTTGCAGGAAGGGAAGTCGAGAGTTGCGGAAACGAAGACAAATCAGTTTGGCGAGTTTCAGATCGAATTTGACGCCGCCAAGGACTTGTGCGTTTCGATTGGCGCGGATGAAGAAAATGGAATCGTTCTCCCCCTCTATGAAGTGCATTTTAAGCCGGTAAAACACAGGAATTTGGACTGAGGGATACCTCCAAGGCTGAAGTGGCCTGAAGGTAACCGCAGGCGAATTACCGGTGTAAGTTTAGAGAATCTTAACTTTGTCTTACACTCGACCGTACTAGCCACCAACGATTAGCAGTGGTCGAGGCAGAGGGGAAACGATGAAAACGAAGCAATGCAAAACGCCGGAGTCATACAAGAATCGGACGTTCCGCGCGTATCTCGCAATCTTGTTGCTCATTTGTGTCGGAGTCCAGAGCGTTGCAGCACAGATCCGGACCACGCAGACGGCGCCGCAGACGCGGTTGGTAGTACGAGACAGTCTCGGGCTGACTGGCATTTTGAATCTCTGCGCCCTGCTTGGATGCTCGACGGTTCGCGGCTTGGGCGATCCCCAAGGCCAGCTCTTCATGATTGAGCTCCCCTCGCTCCTCAATCCCGTCACTTCGCTGCTGAACATTTCGTTGCTAGGGCTGATCACGATCGAGACCGACCAGGCCGTGCAGACACAAGGAGCTTGGGCGGGACCAGTTCCGGCCTATCTGACCGACAGGACCCCATACAGCTACTACAGGACGACGGTATGGCACGGCTATGTGTACCAACCTGCCTACCAACTCATCCGTACGAGCACGACACAATCCACATTCAAAACGGCGGGTTCGGGCGTTACGGTGGCGGACATCGACACTGGTGTGGACACAAATCATCCCGTGCTTAAGAGTTCTCTAGTGGCCGGCTACGATTTCACTCGAAATCAGAGCGGCGGCTCAGAAATGAGCGACGTGAGCCAATCCACGGTTGCAGTGCTGGATGGAAACGAGGTCGCGCAAGTTAGTCAGTCAACGGTCGCGGTCCTGGACCAGTCGACGGTCGCGGTGCTCGATGGCAATGGTTACCAGGCGTTCGGCCACGGAACCATGACCGCGGGCATCATCCATTTGGTCGCACCGCAAGCCAAAATCATGCCGTTGAAGTCGTTCCAGGCGAACGGAACCGGCTACAACTCGGACATCCTGCGCGCTATTTACTATGCGGTTGGCCACGGCGCCAAAGTCATCAACATGAGTTTCAACTACACAACTTACTCTCAGGAGTTGGCCAACGCGGTGAACTATGCAACAGCGCACGGCGTGATTTGCGTAGCTGCTGCAGGCAATAGCGGTCAGCAGGCAACCGTCTACCCCGCCGCTCTCAAGGGAGTGATTGACGTGGCCTCCACCAGCAACACCGATACTCCTTCGAGCTTTTCCAACTACGGAGCGCCGCCGGTTTGGCTGGCCGCGCCGGGTGAAGGCGTGATGACGACTTATCCATTCGGAACGTATGCCGCCGGCTGGGGGACCTCTTTCAGTGCGCCTTTGGTTTCCGGCACGACTGCCCTGCTGGTTTCGGCGTACAACGCCCAAGCCAGCGCGCAGAGCGGTCTCTCGCTGGGCTCACTCACGCTTTCGCTTTCGTTGGGTGGCAGCACAAGTGCTCCTAGCAGTGAGCCGCAAGCGGCGAACGCTCTCTCACATGCAAAAGCGATTTCGGATCCTCAGATGGGACACGGACGCCTGGATACTTATCAGGCCATGCAGGCATGGCGCAGCAGCCTGGGGCTGCGCTAGTTCGTGGGGACCTTCATGCAACCGTCGAGCAGCGAGTTTTCGGTTGATCTTTCAAGCAGCAACGCCTGGCTGCGCGTGAAAGAACTGGAAGAACAACAGCACTCGCTGCTCAAGTCAGTTATTTGCGGGTTTAATCAGTTGCTCGACTTGCGGGACCTCAACACCGGAATTCACAGCACAAGGTTGGCGGAGTGGGCGATCCGAGTCGCACGCAGGCTGGGAATTCCTGAATCCGACTTGTACCAGATCGAAGTCGCTGCTCTTTTGCATGACATTGGGAAAATCGGCATACCTGATGCCATCCTGAAAAAGGAAGGCAAGCTGACCGACGAAGAACGCGCTCTGATGAACAAGCATCCAGAGTATAGCTGGTCCATCCTGCGAATGTTTTCAGGTCTGGAGAAGGCCAGCCTTTACGCTCTTCACCACCATGAGAGCTACAACGGCGCGGGCTACCCGGGAGGCTTGAGGGGAGCGGAAATACCCATCGGATCGCGCATCGTATCGGTAATCGACGCCTACGACGCGATGATTTCCAATCGATGCTATCGAAAAGGACTCTCGCACGAAGAGGCGGTAAAGCGGCTTATGGATGGGGGCGGAACACAGTTCGATCCCAACGTAGTTCAAACCTTCATTGAAATTGCTAAACAGGAAGTCGCCGACGTCTTTGCGGCAACCGGAGCTAGTCCTTCGGCGGTCATCTGAGAGAGATCATTCGGAAACCTTTTCTCGATACAGCCGCTAGAAACCGTACGAGATACCGAAGGCAAATTGATGGCGAGCTTGCAGATCCACGCCCGGCATGATGTTTCCCGCCGCTTGTGCCACACCAAAGTCGATTGTAAGTTTGGGATTCTCCACGCCCCAGCCTCGTAGAGGCAGTGCCCCCGACGGTATGATACGAACCGCGTAGGTGAGCGTGGTCGGTATGACCGCTCCTGGCAAGCCTTCAATCTTTCGCGGTTGCTGCATGACCTCAGAGGCCAGAAGGATGGTGCTTCTCCCTGGCCCGGTAAAGGCGAGGGCAACCGCACCGAATCCGCGACCGTAGTAGCCAGGAGCATTGCCAGCCAGCCCGAGCAAAGACGCGCTGGTGGCCTTGAACCCAGCGTTGAAAACTAGCGGCAGCTTGCGGATGCCGGTAAACGTTTTGGTAGCGACGGCGTAGAAGTCCTGATTGGAAGTATCTTTTCCCTGAATCACGCCGCCTACATTTCGCACCCCGGCGCGTGCCACGAAGCCCACCGACAAGGCGGGCAGCAGGCTTCGCCGTTCCCTGATCAGATTCAGCTTCCCGTGAACAATGTTGAAACGGCCGCTCCACAAACTGCTCAACCCCGCGGTGTCACCATCCTGATGGAGGCTGGCTGTGTATCCAAACTCAAGCCGGTTGAAGGCTCCCATACTTATTGATATCTGGTGGAATCTGCCTAGCACAGGACCCGCGTCGAGAAAGTGATAAGAGACTACCGGCAGGCTTACCGGGGCGGAGCCAGTAGGGACAGAATAGGCCAGCGGAGTAATGAATACGCCGTCCTGCCCTTCCCAATTGAGGCTCTGAGACCAGGCTGTGCTAACAGCGACTCCGGCCACGACAATGGCCATCAACACCGACGCCAGCACGCTTCTAATTTTCTCCGTTCCTGACCCAAATTTATCGTGATGTGATTGGTGACGCATGATGTGCTCCTCGGGGATTTCCCGGATATCTCAGGGCGTTCTGCTCTCGCCTGTCAATCGCCACAGCTTAATAGTCCCGTCTTCGCTTCCCGAGGCGAGCCAGCGCCCATGAGAATCAAATGCGAGGGAATAGACGGGCTGGTCGTGCCCGGCCAAGGTTCGTACTTCTCGTCCTGTCTCTACGTCCCAGATCTTGATGGTTTTGTCCCAACTGCCTGATACCAGCCAGCGCCCATCAGGACTGAAGGCCAAACTAGTCACAACATTCCCGTGACCCATTAGAGCGTGGAGTTCGTGTCCACTGTCAACGTCCCAAAGCCTCACAGTCTTGTCTCCACTTGCCGATGCCAGCAAACGACCCGTGGGACTGAACACAACTGCGTAGATCGGCTTTCGGTGACCGGTGAGCTTTTTCAGTACTTCGCCGTCAGCGGTATTCCAAATCGTGATCGTCTTGTCGTTGTCTCCCGAAGCGAACAGCCGGCCATCGGGGCTAAATGCTGTGTAGGTCAC
>Ga0210384_10003699_pt1 | contig 17521 bp, 11 predicted proteins | sample IncBWH2MmetaG_FD_160574 | JGI IMG/M metagenome (GOLD analysis project Ga0210384, IMG submission 160574) | Forest soil microbial communities from Barre Woods Harvard Forest LTER site, Petersham, Massachusetts, United States - Inc-BW-H-2-M | ecosystem: Environmental > Terrestrial > Soil >...
AGTAACTCTATGCGAACAAAGGGAGTTGGTCTAGGTAGCTCTAAACTCCAAACCGATAGACCCCCAATAAGAAGGATAGGACGTAGTAGTGCTCGAACAGGAGTGTTTGTAGAGCTAAGAAAAAGAGGGAGTTTTGGTCGCGGGGGGGCGGGACGCGTCTTGTCGCGACAGAGCCGGAGCACCGCAGTCATGCGAGGGACCAGGTGTTCAATGCTTTAAGGGGTCGGCTTCCGCTAAGAAGGGTTTGGACGGGTTCGATTTCCCCAAAATGAGTTCGGTGGATTCCCGAGAATTCCTACTATTGCCATAGGCTGGTCATGATTTGCTGTCTGCGATTGCCGTTGCAAGGCAATCTCTGAGACTGCAAGTTCCTGCCCACCATGGCCGCAGTTCTCCAACCAAGTCCACGTGCTGATTCATCCTGACAAATTGATTTCGGTGTTGCGGCATGAATCTCACGACCGGTCTTTGGGTCATAACGGGCTCACCGTCTACGAGAGCCGATCTCGGGCTGATTGAGATTCACCTTACTCGCGTGGTTTTACCTCATATGCCCACCCCTTCGAGTGAACTTGCCTAAAAGGAACTCTTGAGCCAGGCTAGCACCAATCCGTTCAGCCGTGCCGATCGCAAAATTTCCGAGCACCCGGAAACGTACAATCTCCTCAATCATCCGAATTTTGCAGTGCCGAGTAACACGCAAAGTCCGCTCTCACTAGGACGCTTCCGACCCCTGCAGCCTACCGCTCGTGTCTCCGTCTTCCGACGAGGCCACCCACACTTGGCGCACAGCACTCGAGCAAACACTAGAAAACCGACCCTTCCGGCTGTCCGACAGTTTACCGGCCTCTAAGGCTCAAGCGATTGATCGCGACGATACTGGCGCAAGAAATCCCTTTCAATTAAGAAGAACCTGGAATTGCTTTCGATACTCAAATAACACATCGAGAGGAGGTTTGCTATGAGGCGCCCTCAGTGGATGATCGTTCTAACGAGCGTGGTCGTTGCGGGAATGTCTGTTGGGAGCGGCGAGAGCTTGCCTGCTCTCTTCGCGGAGCCCCACCCTGCAGTTGCGGGCCAGCCGTCGTCTGCCTCGGGTGTTCCCGCGCTCCACGCTATTGTGGACTCAGCTCGTAATGCCGATCTTCGGTGGTCCGACTTTACTCCCTACAAAATCGAGGTCGCCAAACTTTACGAGACGAACGGTTATTCTTTGCTTTGGGTTCAGAACGGCCGCGTCCGTCCCCAGGGGCTGGCCGTGATCGAACTCCTACAAAATGCGGACGCTAAAGGGCTCGACCCCGAAGATTACGACGGTTCGCGATGGCAGGGCCGCCTCCTGAAGCTGGGGCAAAGGCCGTCTGAACAAGAGTTGGTCTCGTTCGACACCGCGCTTACGGTCTCGACGATGCGCTACATCCGCTCCATCCACTGCGGCCGCGTAAACCCCAAAGAATTTAAGTTTGAGCTTGATACGGAGGGGAAACTACTCCCATTGGCGGAATTCATTCAGACCCAGGTCGCGAATGCAGGCGATCCAGCCGCCGAAATCCAAAAGCTGGAACCGCCCTTCTTGGGCTACCGGAAGCTGCTCGCGCTCTTGCCAGTTTATGAAGGATACGCAAGGCAAGTTGCCGGAGAGAAGCTGCCAACGGTCACGCAGACTGTGCGGCCCGGCCAACCCTACCCTGGCGTGGTCCGCTTGGGGCGGTTTCTTCAAGTCATCGGCGATATTCCTCCAGGCGCACAACTGAATCCGAATGCGACCGTCTATGACGGTGCGCTCGTCGCAGGCGTGAAGCATTACCAGGACAGACACGGGGAAACTCCTACCGGCAACCTTGACGCCCGCACGATCAATGAACTCAATACACCTCCGGCGGCGCGCATTCGCCAGATCAAGTTAACGCTCGAACGGTGGCGCTGGATTCCACATTCCTTTCCGCAACCGCCCGTGGTTGTGAACCTTCCTGAGTATCGTGTGCGCGCGATGAACCCGGATGGCACGGTCGCCTTCTACAAGAACGTCATTATTGGAAAAGCCTACGGCCACAAGTCTCCAGTCTTCGAAAAAGAGATCCAGTATGTGGTCTTCCGGCCCTACTGGAACGTGACTCCCAGTATTCAGCGGAACGAAATCGTGCCCCACATCCAGAAGGATCCGAACTACATCGCCAAGCATGACTTTGAAGTGGTCACGCCCACAGGCGAGGTCGTAACCGACAATCAAGTGAGCCCGGAGGTTTTAGAAGGCATACGATCACTTCACCTGATGGTGCGGCAAAAGCCCGGCGACACGAATTCTCTGGGCTTGGTGAAGATCATCTTCCCCAATCCGGACAACGTGTACCTGCATGGCACGGACGCTCCGGAGCTGTTCTCGCCGGACGTCCGCGATTTCAGCCACGGATGCGTTCGGGTAGAGAAGCCTGCGGATCTCGTTGCTTGGGTGTTGCGAAACAATCCGGGCTGGGATTTGGAGCGGGTGAAGGCCACGATGAACGGCGAGAAAAACAATCTTCAGGTGAACCTTGCCACCCGAATTCCGGTTCTGATTGTCTACGGCACCGCTACGGTGAACGAAGAAAATCAGATTCGGTTTTTTGACGATATCTATGGCTATGACGCAGAACTTGACAAAGCTTTGGCCAGAGAACACCCCTAGGCATAGTGGTTCTGTGATCGGCATTGATGCACCGCATCTGGTTTGAACCGCATCCAGTGGAGGTGCCTCTGTTCGAATACAGTGAAGTGAACTTCTTGCAAGGACGCCAGGTATTTTCGGCGGCCTTGCGGAGGGTGAATTGTAAGTTCTGTTTATCGCTGATTCTTGTTTTGCTGCTGGCGACGCTAGGGCATACCACAGAATCGACGGTTCCATCCCCACACGAATATCGGCTCCGTTTCTTTCACACTCACACGGGTGAGCGGCTGGATGTCGTCTATCGTCGCGGTGATCAATACATCCCCGAAGCGCTAGACGAGCTCGACCATTACCTGCGCGACCACCGCACCGGAGATGTGCGTCATTTCGATCCTCGGCTTTTCGACCTTCTTTACGACCTGACCGCGTCGCTCGGCGATTCCGGTGGTGAAATCGATGTGATTTGCGGCTACCGTACGCCCTGGAGCAACGAATTCCTGCGCACGCGCAACCCGCACAACGGCGTGGCGCAGCACAGCCTGCATATGCAGGCCGAAGCGATCGACATTCGCCTACGTGGGATTCCGACGTCGGAGCAGCGTGACGCAGCCCTGCGCCGGCATCGCGGAGGAGTGGGGTTCTATCGCAGCTCGGACTTCGTGCACGTCGACGTTGGGCGGGTGCGCCATTGGTAGTTGCTCCCGGGCGGGTTGAGTCCGTGATGGACTTCGAGGGAAGCGGCGGTTTAGTGATTCCCAGTTTTGTGTACCGTGGGTATACAACTTCAATAAAAGCTAAACTCGCTCCAGCTCTGGGTTCCGGTTCGCGACCATTCTGGGCGTCACTGTCTAGGCTCGCTTCACTTCTTCTTTGAGATTAACGGCTGGAATCGGCCTGACAGAATCGATCGCACTGCTGCTTTGAGGGGCATTTTAGTGGTTGCACATAAATGTGCAATATGTATACTATTGCACATTGAGGTGCAACTCGACTAATAGCTATGACGACCCATACTACCAACTATGCGGCCATCACCTGCGACATCGTGGGCTCTCGGCAAATCGAGGAGTTCCGCCGCAAGAGGGATCAAAAGTTGCGCCGGATCTCCAAGCTGCACGTTGAAAAAAAGTGGATTTTGTCGGAGTATGCCATCACGGCATGGGACGAATTCGAGGGAATCTTGTCGCGACCAACGAATGTGCCGGCTGTGATCGTGGATCTTCGAAGACACTTTCATCCTTTTGAGCTTTGGATTGGTATTGGAATTGGACAGGTTACAGAACCTCACAAGAAACCTGTGAACGTGTTTGCGGGAGGCGAGGCATTTGAGCGGGCACGCGAGGCGATGAACAAACTGAAGCCCAAGCGAAGTAAGACCGGAGTTTTAACGTCGTTCGTCACTGGCAACGAAATGTTTGACTTGATCGGGGATACTGTTTACCAGTTGCATGATAGTTTGTTGCAAAGCATTTCCAATAAGCAGTGGGAAACGATCAACGTTCTGATGGAGACGAGCGGGCAGGAACTGGCCGCAAAAAAGTTGGGGTTAAACAAATCGACCATCTCAAGAAATCTACGTCGGGGTTTCTGGTGGCAAATCCAGGAGACTCAGGTTGCGATGGAGCGAATAATCGGGGCTTATTTTCCCATTGCACGATAATGTGCAAATACTGAGAATTGCACGATAATATGCAACCCTTCTCGAAATTGGCCTTGGCCGTTTTGTTGGCGCATCTTCTCGGGGATTTCCCACTTCAGACATCGAACATCGTGCAAGGAAAAGACCGCGGAAGTCGTGCGTACCTGGTGCACGGAGGAATTCATTTTCTTGTTCTCACGTTGTGCATCGCAGTGTTTGTCGGCCTTGAATTGCTAGGGTCGCTGCGGTTCTGGATTGTTGTTGGAGTCTATATTGTCGTGCATATCGGGATTGACCGAGCAAAGCAGGGACTGGTGAGTACAAAGAAATTGGCGGATTCGGCGTCGGTCTTTGTTATTGATCAATTGCTGCACATCTGCACGATTATCCTGTTGGCATGGTTTCTTACGCGACCGGGCTGGTCAAGTGTGAGGTCGGAGTTCAGTTGGTCACCCGCAACAGGGGAGAGAGTTCTTGAAGCCGCCATCGTCTACGTAACCGTTCTGTTTGCTGGCGGATATCTGATTCGTTATCTGACTCGTAATTTAACAGCTGGAATCGAAAAGCCTGGGGAGACGCAGGAGCAGGTTAAGGATGCTGGGATGTACATCGGTTGGCTGGAGCGATTCTTGGTCGTCACCGCCATCCTGGTACAGTCGCCGTCGATGGTGGGGCTGATCCTCACCGGGAAATCGATCGCGAGATTTCCGGAGTTAAAAGAGCGATTTGCAGAGTACTTTCTGATCGGCACGTTGCTGAGTATTGGACTAGCTATGCTCGGAGGTTTGGTTTTGGCACGGCTTTGGTACGGGACAATATCGTTGAAGTGAAGAAATTGTTCAGGGTGTTCAGAAAAAGAAGGCAGAGTGGGCTATGAGGCTACTGCTTGTGCCGATTGGATCATGGCCAACTTGGCGCAATGGTAGTCGAGGCGGTGCCTATCATCCTGTCAAACTTACTTAAAGTAGGCGTCGAATTTGGCCAGAAGACCTGCAACCCCTGACGATCCACAAGGAATTGCTGCTGAACCGACACAAATTGCAAAGCGATCGACAAGCGGCGGGTTTCATAGATGTAGATAATGAGCTCTTCCAATGGCCGAACAAGATCAGAGAACGAAGATTCGCCAGTTATGGAGTGCCTCGAGTGCAAGCATTGTGTTCACGAGCATCGTGGTGGTGAGCGCTATATTGTGGATAGTTGGACTCCACTACTTTGGCGCCCAAGACACTGAGCATGCAGTCACCGCGCTCGGGATAATGCTTGGTGGCGGGTGGACCTTCTATCAGTTCGTTTTACGGAAATCCTTCGAAAGTGCGCTTTCGATTGATTATTCGGTATGCACGGAACCGAGGGGTCAGCAATTCGTAGTATTCTTCGAGGTCATTTTCAAGAATATCGGCAACCGAAGGATAACAGCTCCTCCTCGCCTCACAGATAATCAGATCGACGACTATGAGCAATCCGTTCGGTATCCGGCTGATCTTCAAATCAGAGAGCTCACCAATGAAGATGCTGGACCAAGACTTGCAGGGTGGTGGTCGACATCGGGCGGACTGAGGAAGCTAGATAAAGTTCCCGATCACATTTCGCTTCTCTTCGAGTACTCGCGATCGGACGGAAACATTGATTTCTTCATGGAGCCAAAGGAAAAATACGTACTTGGCTCGCTCTTGCTGCTGCCCCCAGGCAACTACGCAGCGAAGATTGTTTTTGTAGGCGAGCGAGCGAAAGCTGCTGAATTTTGGAGCCGCATCGTTTATTTCCGGGTGCCCAGCACAAGAAGCCTATCCGGAGCCGAGAAGGAGCGGAGTTCGTGAGATCGGACACACGTGGGTGACTCCAAATGGGCGCTTTCCCCAAAGATCGCTGAGTTCGCAAGCACCGCGCTGGGCGTCATTGGGGTGGTTGCCCAAAGAAGCGAGTGAGTCACTGCCCGGCCGCTTTGACAAGATCGCAGGCAACGACTCATTCAGGAGACACACCATAGTCCACCGACTTCCTTCGATTGAATCAGAATGTTCCAACCGGGAACCCCGCCTCGGGGCCAAGGCCAGTGCCGCTAACCAGAAATAGGGCGGCGTCCACCCGCACCGGCAGTTAACGGTTATCATTCGATCTCTCTATGCTAATGTCGGCTAAGTCAGCCGAGATGGCGTCATTTATTGCTGCCAGGGCTGTACAATTACTCGCGTCGCACGACGATGGACCTCGCGCAGCACAAGTCGCCGAAAGTATTCATCAGCTACAGCCACGATTCGCGGGAGCACCAAGACCGGATCCTGCGCCTGGCTGATCAGCTGCGACAGGACGGCATTGATGCCTTGATTGATCAATTTGAGCCCGCCCCACCGGACGGCTGGCCGATGTGGATGGATCTGGAAATCCAGAAGGCTGATTTTGTCTTGTTGGTGTGCACCGATGTTTACTTGCGACGACTGGAACATCGTGAAGCTCCGGGAAAAGGCAGGGGCGTGTTGTGGGAAGGCAAGCTCATCTACACCCATCTCTATCTGGTGGATTCACCGGTACAAAAATTTATCCCGATCCTGCTGAAAAGCGGGACGCTGTCGGATATCCCGACACCCCTGCGGGCGATGACTTCCTACTCAATCGACACCAGTGAAGGCTACGAAGAGTTGTGTCGCCACATTACGAATCAACCTCGGCATCAAATCCCGGTACTGGGCCAGCCCAAGAGCCTTCCTCCAAAGGAACCACAGAGCTACCCCGCTTCTCTTGCGGCCCCAGCCGAAGCGAAATTTCCTGCGAGCCTCGATCAGCGGAACCGTGTGGCGATGCTCAAGCGCGTTCGCCAGGATTGGATTGACGGTGTTCTCAATCAATCGTTGTACAGCATTGCGAGAATCGAGCTGGGCTTGGAGTCAAAAGAAGATTCTGTGGAGCGCCCAGCGAACGCAGTGCTCCAGGTTCTCGATGAGGCGCCAGTCGCATTGCCGCCGGGCACGACCATCACGAAGGTCTTTGATGAGCACGGTGGAGCTTTGCTGATACTCGGGGCGCCCGGTACAGGCAAAACAACGCTTCTGCTCGAATTGGCGCAGGGCCTGCTCGAACGGGCAGAGCACGACGAAAATTATCCGATGCCGGTCGTCTTCAACCTTTCGTCGTGGGCTCTTCGCCGCAAGCCGCTCGCGGAATGGCTGGTCACGGAGCTGAGTGAACGCAGCGACGTCCCCAAGAAAATCGCACAACGTTGGGTCGAAAGCGAGTTGGTTCTTCCATTGTTGGATGGGCTGGATGAAGTTGCGCCGAACCACCGCCAGGATTGCGCCGAGGCGATCAACAATTTCCGCCGCGACCACGGTTTGCTGCCCATTGCAGTTTGCAGCCGGATTGCCGACTACGAGGCACTCTCCACGAAGCTCCGCCTGCGCCATGCGGTTGTAGTTGAGCCTCTCAGTCGGGACCAGGTGCAGTACTATCTAGCGCGCAGCGGCGAAGGTTTGAAAGCGCTTCGTGATGCAGTAAGGGACGATTCTGGGCTAGCAGAGCTTTTGGAAACACCGCTGATGCTCTGGATAGCGATGCTGGCATACCGGGACGCGCCGGTACAGATCGTCAGCGAAGAGACCCCGCAACAGCGGACTCAGCGAATCTTCTCGCGTTTCGTCGATGCAATGTTCAAACGAAAAGCCGACGGGCGCTACTCTAAAGTGAAAACCCTCGCGTGGCTCTCCTGGCTCGCGTCCGCAATGGTCCGCAAGAAGCAGACAATCTTCTATCTTGAGAACCTGCAGCTCGACTGGTTCCCGACGCTGAAGCAGCGCGCGCTTGCAACGGCTGGAATCATCGGGGGCTGCAGTGTCGTGATCACCTTTGTAGTCTGGCTTGGCCTGACAGGCGTACTTCTCGGCGGTGGGCAAGGTTGGATCCGGTGGGGCCTCGAAATATTACTGGTCTTCATGTTGCTGGGCTGGGTCGCTGGCGGATTGATCAGTGCTTTCACCAACCTTCGACCGGTTGACGTTCTTCAATTCCGTCTCGCTGGCTTTCGGCATCGGGCACGCAACGCGATACTCCCCGCACTACTGGGCGGGCTCCTCTTGGGGTCTGTCTTCACCCTGATGACAATCCTGATCGCTTCGTCACTCGGGGCAAGACCGCTGAGCGCAGGCCTTGTTTTAGGGCTTCCAAGCATTCCTCTCTTTGCGTTGATGAGTTGGTTGATTGCATCGGTCACCACTGAGTCGGTCGAAACGCGCAGCAAAGTGAATCAAGGAACACGCGACTCGTTGAAGAACGCGCTTGTTGTGTTACCGGTCGGTGGCCTCGTCGTCGGGCTGACGTCCGGGTTTCTTTTGACCCTGCTGGTTGGCCTACTCGAGGATGATCCCTATGAGGCGGTGATCCCAGGACTCATCGTCGGGGGGATTGTTGGGCTGGTGGGGGGGCTGGCGGGCGGATTGATCGCAGGCGGACTCTTCGCATCGAAGCAGGTGGTCATGCGCTTGATTTTGTGGATCAGTGGCTCAGTTCCGCCGAACTATCCCGGGTTCCTGGATTACGCGGCTGAAAGGCTTTTCTTGCGCAAGGTGGGCGGAGGGTATATTTTTGTGCATCGATCCGTCCTGGAATATTTCGCTGCCGCGGTCGATGTTGAAGGCGAAATTGCGCCGTCGCCACAAGATTCAGCCAGGCGAAACCGACGCACTGTCGCATTAACCATCGTGGCCGCATGCGTCATCGTCGCAGGGGGGGCAACTGCCTTCCTTCTTAGACGCTCTGCACTGGATCGGGCCCTGGAAGAGCGTGAAGCGAGTTATACAAGTTCGGCACAGGTGCTCCAGGAAGCAGTGCGCACAGGCCGGTTAAGCGCACAGTCAACCGAGAGTCCGGGGAATTTTAGCCCACTGCCACAACTGGCGCAGCCTCCCAAGCAGATCAAACATCTGGTGGTGGTCATGTTGGAGGAGCGTTCATTCGATCACATGTTGGGTGGGTTAAAGTCAGTTAATTCCCGAGTTGACGGGCTGGCCGGAAATGAAAGCAATCCCGATGCCGACGGAAATGCCGTAAGAGTTCAGCCGTTGGCGCAGTTTCAGGGGGCCCTGAAGCCCAATCCTGATCGCAGCTTTGCAGGGGTGGAGTCGCAGATCTTTGCTGGTGACACGAGCCCGACACGGAGCCCCAACATGCAAGGGTTTGTCAGAAGCTACCTTAAGCGCTCTCAGTCTCCGGAACACTCGCGAAACGTCATGTATTACTTCGGCGTAGATAAGGTTCCCGTGCTTGCGACGCTCGCCCTGGAATATGCCGTGTGCGACCGCTGGTTTTCATCCGTTCCAGGACCCTTGGTTCAAAACCACGCTTTTGCCGATTACGGAACTTCATTTGGCAGAGTCGACCTGAACGTATTGTACGTCGACGTGCCCTACCAAAGCATTTACGAACGGCTATTGGGAGGTGGACACAGTGCCAAGGTTTATCAATACGATAAAACAACCCTCTATCTCCCTCTGTTTTTCCTGACCCAGCAACATCCGGAGCTATTTGGAACATTCCAGCAATTCCTGTCTGAAGCGCGCGCAGGACGCCTTCCGGAATACAGCCTTCTGGAACCAAATTATTCAGATCGATCGGATGATGAAGAGAAGGCGGACGCTGTGGATCAGCACCCAGCTAGTTTGTCAGCGGATGAACTTTTTATCGCGCAGGTCTATAACGCACTTCGAAAAAACGAATCATTGTGGCAAAGCTCGGTCCTGCTGATCACCTATTCAAATCACGGTGGATTCTATGACCACGTTCCGCCACCACCTGTCGCACCGGATGCGTTTGTGGCCAGCGCTGCGAATACGGGAACGGGAATGCAATTCATGTTTGACCGTCTCGGGATTCGCGTCCCGGCGGTGATCGTCTCGCCCTACATCCCGAGAGGCACGGTTGATCATACCGTGTATGAACATGCGTCCATTCCTGCGACAGCAACCAGATTGTTCCTGGGGGATTATCCTCTTCGATCCCCGCGGGAAAAAACAGCAAACACGTTCGACCGCGTGCTGACACTGCCAACGCCACGCCCGGACAGGGACACAGTCGTCTTTCCAATTGAAAACGGAGGCGATCGATGATGAGATCGGGAGCGCGCCGGGAGCGGAAACTGCAGTGTAGTGTACAAAAAGAGGCGCTAAATGCGTGCTTATCGAGGCGTCAAGGGGAAGGTTGTCAAGTCGGGCACCCAAAGATGTAGGTCGGGAGAACGGCCAGAAATGCTATGATCTGCGAGGTATTTCCGCGCCGTTAACCGCCGTGGATGGATCTCCTCTATTCCTGAGCTACAACAGCGTCGACCGGGCGTCGGTGGTCGCTGTCCAGAAATTACTCGAAGCGCGCGGCATCACGACATTCCTCGATCGAGACCGGCTCTCTCCCGGCCTTCCTTGGCCAGTGGCATTGGAAGAAGGACTCCGCGGCGTGCGTGCCGTGGCGGTGTTCATAGGGAGGGAGCTTGGTGGGTGGCAAAAGCGTGAGATGTGGTTTGCGCTTGACCATCAGGTGCGCGAAGAAAAGCGGAATCGTCCTTTCCCGGTGATTCCGGTTTTGCTTGCTGGTGCTGACCTTACCCCAAGCTTCCTTTTCTTGAATACCTGGATCGATCTTCGCGATGGGGTTGGCTCCGTCGCCGCAACCGAACCGCTCGCCGCGTTTGAGCACGCGATCATTGCGGACGGGCGTGCTCCTGCCCCTACCGAACGCCTACTGGCAGTGTGTCCTTATCGCGGGTTAGAGGCGTTTCGCGAAGAGCACGCGGCATTTTTTGCAGGGCGCACGGCGTTCGCGAGCGAGTTATTAAGGTTCACTTTAGGGAAACAATTAGTCGCGGTGGTGGGTCCTTCGGGCAGCGGCAAATCCTCTGTCGTTCAGGCTGGATTGGTCCCCCTGCTTCGCCACCAGCTACCGCCTGAAACCACATGGGATGTCGTAACTTTCACCCCGGGCACGGATCCCTTCCTCCGCCTTGCCTCAGCCCTGGCTCCGCATCTCGAGCAAGGTCTGAGCGAAACGGATCGCCTCGCCGAAACTCAGAAACTTGGCGACCGGCTGGCCGGTGGCGAAATACGGTTCGAGTCGTTGATTGACCGAGTGATTGAGAAATCAAACGGCACGGGGCGCCTGTTGCTCGTAGCGGACCAGTTCGAGGAACTCTTCACCCTCGCCCCTGAATCGAAACGTCGCCCTTTCGCTGCGGCTTTGCTGGCCGCGCTGGGAAAGGCTCACTTCACATTGCTGGTCACGTTACGTGCTGACTTTTACAGCCAGATCATAACTCTCGACCGCGAACTGAGTGATCTTCTCGCTCCTGCCCAAGTAAACATCGGCGCACTCAGTCGAGACGAGCTGCGGGAAAGCATCACTGGACCCGCCAGGCTTGTCGGACTCGAATTCGAAGTAGGCTTGGTGGATCGGATTCTGCACGATGTGGGAAGTGAGCCCGGCAATCTGCCACTACTCGAGTTTGCCCTTACTGGACTTTGGTCAAAACGAGAAGGCCGAACGCTGACCAATACTGGTTACGATGAAATTGGCGGCGTCGCGGGAGCACTGGCGCAGCGTGCCGAAGCGGAGTTTTCCCGGTTTGCTCCGGACGAGCAGACGGCAGTGCGCCGACTTTTGAGCCGCCTCGTACGAGTGGCGAGACCTGAGGAAGGCGCGGAGGACACTCGGCAACGGATCGAATTGCAGGCCACCGACCCCTTAGCTGAGAAGGTGGCACAGGCGCTCGCAAAGCCCGACGTACGACTGCTCGTTATGGGCCGCCATGAGGGAAACGAACCGACTAGAGGATTAACTGTTGAGGTTGCCCACGAGGCGCTAATTCGCAATTGGACGCGGCTGAGGGGCTGGCTCAACGAAGACCGCGAGTTCCTGCTGTGGCGGCAGCGAACACAGATCCAGGTAGAGCAGTGGGAACAAAATGGACGCGATGCCAGTTACCTCCTGCGCGGTATTTCGCTCTCAGAAGCGGATCGATGGCTGGTCGGGAGGCCTCAAGATTTAACGGCCCCGGAGCAGAAGTTCATCCAGGACAGCATCGGACTTCGTAAGAGGGAGCACGAAGAAGAGGAACTCTTTCACCAGACACGAGCTCTTGCCGATGCACAAAAACTCCGAGCCGACGCGGAAGCGAAGTCGGCCCAAAACCTTCGTCGTGCAGTTTTCAGTTTGGCCGTAGCTTTTGCACTGGCGGTGGCCGCTATTGTCCTTGCCTCACTAGCTTGGCGGGTCGCTCGGGATAGTGCCCGTACTGCAGACCTTGCTAAGCGCCAGGCTGAGAAGAACGCCTCGGACGCGCTGGAAATTGCAAGAAAGACGTCGGTTTATGTTTGGGACGCGCAAGCACAGTACGCCGAGAAAGCCATTCAAGCTCGACGAGAAGGGAACTCCGCTCTGGCCGAATACTACGACCAGCGATCAATAGCGGCTCGGGCAGCGGCTTCACTCAATGAGGAGTTTGTTTCCCGAGCAGAATCATCGAAGCCGGTCTCATCTAGTCAGCAAACTGTGAGTTTTTCCGGATTACCCGTCAAGCACTTGATCGTAGTCATGTTGGAAAACCGTTCCTTCGATCATATGCTAGGTGCGTTGAAGGCGATTAATCCCCAAATCGACGGCCTCACAGGGAACGAAAGCAATCGTGACGCAACAGGCAGGACCCTTAAAGTGCAACCGCTGGCGAATTTTCAGGGACAGCTTGACCCCGACCCCGATCATCACTTTAAGGCCGTAGATCTTCAGATCTTTGGAGGGGATACCAGACCAAGCCGGGTCCCCAATATGCAAGGGTTTGTCAGAAGCTATGCCGACCAACGGGGAGGCACCGGTTCTCAGTCAATTATGTATTATTTTCGATCAGACAAACTCCCTGTACTCGCGACATTGGCGACGGAATTCGCTGTTTGCGACCACTGGTTTTCCTCCGTTCCAGGACCGACGACACCCAATCTCGCGTTTGCCGATTACGGAACATCCTTTGGTCAAGTCGGCATGACCGTCTTCTACGCAGGCGAGCCCTACAAGAGCATATTTGAGCGCATGGCGGAAAATAGACGCACGGCGAAGGTGTATCGCTACGAGGCGGCCAGCTCCACATTGGAACGTGTAAGCCTGATGCAGCATCATCCCGAATTCTTCGGAACGTTCGAGCAGTTCCTGGCCAGCGCACAGAAAGGGAATCTACCGGATTACAGTTTTATCGAGCCCAACTACAATGATCATCAGGGACTGGACGGAGAAATTCTAGCCAACGATGAGCATCCGGACCACAACGTGCAAGAGGGCGAGCGCTTCATTGCGACGGTTTATAACGCACTTCGACAGAATGAAGTGCTTTGGCGTGAGTCCGCATTGCTTATCACATACTCCAATCACGGGGGAATCTACGATCATTTGGTTCCTCCGGCCGCTACGCCGGACGGTTTCGTCGCACCGCCGAGTCAAACAGGAACCGGGAAGGCTTTTGCTTTTGACCGACTCGGTGTTCGCGTTCCCGCCGTTATTGTCTCGCCGTACATTCCGAAGGGAACAATCGACCATACCGTTTACGACCATGCTTCGATTCCTGCGACACTCAGTAAATTGTTCTTGAACAGCCCTCAAACTGTCTCTCCCCGCGAAAGAAGCGCCCACACGTTCGATCATCTGCTGACGTTGACAACTCCCCGCCCAGACACAGACACCCCAACCTTTCGATTCTAGGAATCCACACTTGGCGCCCCAGTGCTGCGAACTCAAGGCCGGGCAGGAGTGCAACCGGAGCCGCTGGAGAACAACCCGTTGGCAAGAGCGTCCAAAGCCGGCTTATTTCGGATACTGGCCCGCGGGGTATGGTTGGGTGGCTCCCCAACGAACAAGAAATGGCCAGCCAACACGAAAGCGATGCAACGGCTCGTTGAGCAGCTGCCGTGCGAGGTTTGGTTCAGGCTAGGAGTTCGCTTGTTTGGCTCGAAAAAAAGATTCAGGAACTGGAGATTGTCTCGGCCGGCCTGCAGATTGCTTAACTGGGCCAAAGCCAGAAAAGAGAAGTTCTGTGCTGGGGTGACAAGGACGATCTCTCGTGCTCCTGTTCTCGTCCACGAATGGTCCACTCTTATTGCAACGGACCGGTCTGCTTAACAGATTCGAGCGCTGCAAGAAGCGCAAGAGTCCTCCAAACACTTGCGTAACGTTGACCCCTCTGGGGGGCTTTGTAATCCTTTGAAATGCCTCAGAAAATCGAGAAATCGCGGTAGTCAATCACCACCGCCAGAAGTCATCGAAAAAGCGCGGCGTCTTTTGCAGGAAAAGATGGAAGCAAATCGCAAGTGGGTTCAGCGCTACGGTCATGTGCCTCAGCCGATCACAACCGAGAACTTCGGAAAGCGGTTGATTGCCGTCAGCAATAACATCTATGCCCTAGAGACTCGCGAGTATTTCGGCGATTTCCTGCGTGATTATGTGGTGATCGTATTCGGCGATGAATGGTGGAAAGAGGAGATCGCTAAGGCTGAAGCTGAACGCCATCCCGTCGCACAATGGTGGGAGGAAGGCATACGGTACATGAGCAGGCAGCCCTTGCAACCGGATGGCTCCCGCAGAGTCGTGAACGGGTAAGCAGGCGGCATGGAAAACACCTGAGATGACGGTTCCCGCTGAGCTTGCGTAAAACTGTGCGTAAAGAATTTCTGAGATTTAGGCTGGGAATCAGGGTTTAGAGTCGCCGAGACCGTTGATGAGATTGGCTCAACCCATTGAAACCAAACAGTGGAGTTGGTTGCGGGGGGTGGATTTGAACCACCGACCTTTGGGTTATGAGCCCAACGAGCTACCAGACTGCTCCACCCCGCATCTCGATCATAACAATGCTATTGGGTGGCGTCAAACCTGTTGCATCGAAGATGTTTCTTTGACACCTTTGTTTCAGCTTCGGCAAACTACTCAGTATGCATCACTTGTTCGAGCATCCAACACGGGAATGTTGCATCCAACGCGTGTTGATTTCGTTCGCGTCGAACCGGCTCACAACTGGAAAACCAGATTCACCCGACATCAGGAGGTTTTTATGCCGAAGAGGGACGGTACCAGCCGTCAAACCACAATCAGTGCACAGCCTCGCATTCATCAGCGCGCCCGCGAAATTCAGGCCTACGGTACGGTTTCGCACGCGCTCCCCCTGGAACTCGAAGAAGATGTCCGCCTGGAAATGACCGAGCAACTCAACCAGTTGCTTGCCGACACCATGACTTTACGCGATCTCTATAAGAAATCGCACTGGCAGGTAGCGGGACCTACGTTCTATCAACTGCATCTGCTATACGACAAACATTACGAGGAACAAGCCGAGATCGTTGACATCATTGCTGAGCGGATTCAGTTGCTGGGTGGCATATCGATCGCCATGGCCGCCGACATCGCCGAGACCACTCGCATCGAGCGCCCACCCCGCGGAAGGGAAGAGGTGCCTGTTCAGATCTCGCGACTGCTCGATGCACATCAGATCATCATCGGCCATTGCCGCACCCTGGCAAAGCGCGCAACTACAGTGGGCGACGATGGCACGAATGACATGATCCTCAGCGACGTCTTGCGCCGCAATGAACTGCAGGTGTGGTTCGTGAGCGAACACCTCGTCGACATGCCGCTGGTACACGCTGTTGATTCAGCAACCCAAAAAGCAAGTTGAGCCGTTAGGCGGGAGGGCTGCGGCCCCAAACGTTGAGGCCGCAGCTCTCAATTTCCCTCCCATTTTATTTCTTTCCCGCCGCGTTCAGCTTGTCGTGAGCGTAATACTCGTAGGCTGACATCGGCTTTTCTCCACCTTTCCTCCAGATGCGGGAATCTTCCGGGATCTTGTTGAGTACGCGTGCCATCTCTCGTATATGCATGGCCACTGTCCCGCAACACGCACCGATGAAGTTGATTCCCATGTCGCGGGCCTGTACCGCATAGTCCGCCATCTCTTTCCGCGTCAGTTGCAGGGGATCTAACGCGTAAGGAAATTCGGGAAGGCTGGTGAAATCCGGTTTTTCCTTCGGTGTCCGATACGCAACCGGCTGGCAGGCAAGATAGCCGGATACAGCTTTGCGCATTTGCTCCATCGGCCCCAGAATGTGTTGCGGAGGCCGCAAGCAGTTCATCCCCACGATGTCCGCTCCTGCATCGAACAAAGCCTTTGCCGCATCTGCGGCGCTCTTTCCTTCCGCAGTTTCGTCTTTATTCTCGAAGCAGATCGTCACCATCACGGGCAGTCCCGTCTGTTTCGCGCGTTCCACGACAATCAGCGCCTCGCCTAGCCACGAAAACGTCTCGCCGATGATGAAGTCGACGCCCTCATCGACCTGGACCGCAAGCTGTTCGTCAAACGTTTTGCGCACCCGATCCGCGGCCGATGGGCTGCCTGGCTCATACATCCAAGTCAGACTGAGGTTGCCCGCGACCAGACACTGATCGCCCGCGACTTCACGCGCCACGTGCACTGCCGAACGATTCATTTCTTCCAACCGGTCTTCTAGACCCACCGTAGCCAACTTGTCGCGGCTGGCGTAAAACGTGAGTGCCTGCAAGACTTCGGCGCCCGCTTCGCGAAACTCCACATGAATCTCGCGAAGCGCATTGGGATACATCAGCGCGACTTCGGGAGTAAAGGGACCCGCGCGCACCCATCCGCGCTTTTCCAATTCAAGCAAATAACCGCCGTCGCCCAGAACCGGGCCTTCTTTCAGGCGTTCGAGAATTCCTTTCTTCTTCATGTCGTCTCCTGCAAATTAGTCATCCACATATTCATATTCCGCTCTGATCGGAGCATTCTCTGCGAATCGACTGGGACGAAACGGGCCGATGTCAACCGATCTGGCTTTACCGTCGAGAACCCGTTCACTCATTACCAGCCCGATGGCCGGCGAGATCTTGAAGCCCATTCCAGAAAATCCAGCACACACGAAAAGTCCGCGGATTCCAGGAATTTCGCCCAGCAGCGGGCGCGAATCAGGAGTCATATCGTAGACACCGGTCACGCCACCCATCACTTCTGCCTGTTCCAGCTTAGGAACGCGGCGGCAGGCACGCTCAATGATCTCTTCTCGCCATTCGTCTGAGGCGCGCTGCGGGAACTTGTCCGGATCCACGGGCCGCTTCCCATAAAAATCGCCGACAAGAAACTTGTCGTGCGCATCCGAGCGAAAATACGTTGCCGTCACTGAATCAATACACGCACGACCTCCGCCCTTCATGCCGGGAGC
>Ga0210384_10003700_pt1 | contig 17521 bp, 15 predicted proteins | sample IncBWH2MmetaG_FD_160574 | JGI IMG/M metagenome (GOLD analysis project Ga0210384, IMG submission 160574) | Forest soil microbial communities from Barre Woods Harvard Forest LTER site, Petersham, Massachusetts, United States - Inc-BW-H-2-M | ecosystem: Environmental > Terrestrial > Soil >...
AGCCACCCGATCTCGCGGGTTCGGGGCGGAAGTCACGCGCCGCATCCTGCTCGGAACGTACGTGCTTTCCGCGGGCTACTACGACGCCTACTACCGCAAGGCCATGGACGTGCGCGCACTGATCACGCGCGACTTCAGCAATGTCTTCGCCTCGGGCGTGCACGCCCTGTTCACGCCAACCACGCCCACGCCGGCGTTCCAGCACGGCGCCATCTCCGATCCCTACGAGATGTACATGAGCGACATCTTCACCGTCACGGCCAACCTGGCTGAGGTTCCGGCGATCTCCATACCGATCGGGCGCGTCGACGGGCTTCCCGTTGGAGGACAGGTGATCGCACCCCGCTTCGACGAAGCGACGATGTTCAGGGTCGCGTATGCGCTCGAGGAAGAACTCGGCGGTGAGGCCCACCGGTGAGTACTTCGCCGTCGGCGCGGTACGAGATGGTGGTCGGCCTCGAGGTGCACGTGCAGCTCAAGACGCGCACAAAGGCGTTCTGCCGCTGCTCAACGTCGTTCGGCGATCCACCCAACCAGAACACATGCCCTGTGTGCCTCGCCCTTCCCGGCGCTCTCCCGGTGCTCAACGAGCGGGCGGTCGAGCTGGCAGCGCGCGCCGCGCTCGCACTCGGCTGCACGGTGCACGCGCGGTCGATATTCGCGCGCAAGAACTATTTTTATCCCGACCTCCCCAAGGGGTACCAGATCTCGCAGTTCGACCGGCCGCTGGCGGAGCGCGGCCGGGTTTCCATCGGGAACCCGAACACCGCGCGGTCAATCGGCGTGACGCGCATCCATATGGAGGAGGACGCCGGCAAGTCGGTGCACGACCGGTTCCCCGGCTTCACCGCAATTGACCTCAACCGTTCGGGTGTGCCGCTCATCGAGATCGTGAGCGAGCCCGAGCTGCGGAGCAGCGATGAAGCCACGGCGTACCTGCGCGCCCTCAAGGAGATCCTGCTGTACGCCGAGGTCTCCGACTGTTCAATGGAAGAGGGCAGCCTGCGAGTGGATGCGAACGTGAGTGCGCGCCCCGTCGGCGATCCTGCGTTGCGAACGCGCACGGAGATCAAGAACCTCAACTCCTTCTCGAACGTCGCGAAGGCGCTCGACGTGGAGTTTGCGCGGCACTGCGCCGTCTACGACGGGGGCGGCACGGTCCAGCAGCAGACGATGCTCTTCGACGCGGCCAGGGTGCAGGTTCGCCCGGCGCGCTCAAAGGAGGGGAGCCACGACTACCGGTACTTTCCGGAGCCTGACCTACCGCCGCTCGTGCTCTCGCAGGCGTACATCCAGGGCCTGCAGTACGGCCTTCCCGAGTTTCCATCAGCGCGCCGCGCGCGGTTCGCGTCGTCGTACGGACTGAGCGCAGCCGACAGTGAGGTGCTCACCGCGAGCCGTGCGGTGGGCACTTACTTCGAGGAAGTTGCAAAGGCGAGCGGCGATCCGAAGGCTGCCGCGAACTGGGTGATGGGCGAGGTGCTCGCCGCGCTCAACGAGTCCGGCGGTGACATCGACGACTTTCCCGTGCGTTCGCCTCGTGTCGCTGAACTGATCGCTCTGTCGAAGGGCGGTGTGCTCAGCTCGACGGCCGCCAAGAAGGTATTCGGCGCGCTGGTCGCCCAGGGCGCCGCCACCGGCCCGAACCTGGAAAGCGCGACGGCGCTCGCGGAGCGGCTCGGCCTTCTTCAGGTCGGCGATGACGGCGTGCTGCGCGGCTGGATTGATGAAGTCCTGTCCGAACATCCCGCCGAGGCCACGCGCTACGCCAGCGGCGAGACGAGGCTCCAGGGTGTGCTCGTCGGGTTCGTGATGAAGAAGTCAGGGGGACGCGCGGACCCGAAGAAAGTCAATCAGCTTCTGGGCGAGCGCGCGGGCAGATAGAGGGGTGCTCCGAGCGAGCGCGCGAACGCGAGCGCGCTCTCTGGAAGTCCGAACTGCCGTCCCGCCTCGTCCCGCGCCTCGTCGGCGCCACCGCGGCGGAGCGCGGCGCGCCGCACGCGCTTGGCAGCCCGGAGCGCCTTATCACCCGCCGGATCGAGTGCGTACGGCTCGCTCGCGCCGTTGCGCACCAGGAAATCCATCACGAAGTCGTACGATCGCTCGAGATAGCGCCCCACCTCGGGCTCGGTCAGGTCCCATCGGCTGTTCTCGGCCATCACCATGAAGATGCGTTGCCAGCTCTCCGTGTCCGTCACGTAGACCATGCCGCGGAAGATGCGCCGGTTGGTGGACGTGCTGAAGATCGTGGGGCTGAGAATGCGATCGAGGTGCTCGTCGCTCCGCCCGTGGTCGAGCAGGATGATCTCGTGCGCCCGGCGCGGAAACACCTCTCCGAGGTGCGTTTCGAAGCGGCTCTCCCAGTAGCTGTGTCCGAGCGCGCTCGTGCTCGACGTCACGGCGAGCTGGTGCGGAACGAAGAAGTTGTGCGCCACGGCGTCGGCGGCGAGGTGGGCGAGGTAGCCATAGCCGAATGCGCGGAGGGGTTCGTCACGGGCCCGCTCGAGAATCTCGAGACCCACGTGCCAGGCATGACAATGCCGGCCGAACTTCGCGTACTTCTTGGCAATGCTCGTATCGGCCGCTATCGAGCCGTACAGAAAGTCGTGGGGATGCGACCGTAACAGGGCGGAGATCGCGGGCGGCAGGAGTGCGGCGCTGCGGAGCACCGCCTCGCCAAGCAGGATGTGTGTGCCCGGCGTCCACGCAAAGGCGTCGGAGGGCAGCAGCGCGACGAGCGCGAGCGCGCCGAGCGTCAACGCAATCAGGCGCACGCGCGAATCATTTCTTTTTTTTCTTGAGCCGCTTGCTGTTGTGCTCGCGAAGCTGCCGGGCGCCCCACGCAATGCCTTCGACCGCCGTCCCCGCAACCTCCACCAGCGCATCCGCGCGCGCGTGCACCTTGCCGAGCAGCTCGTTGAAGTCGTCCGCGCGATCGGCGAGTTCGGCCACCGTCTGCTTGACGCGCGCGCCGGTCTCGTGCAGGCCCGCCTTCGCCAGCGAGACCTCCTCCAGGATCAGGTCGGCCGTTCGGCGCACGCTCTCGTTTGTCTCTGCTGCCTGCTTCAGCATCGGGCGCAGCTCCGCCATCAACCCGTCTACGCGCTCGCCAGCAGCCGCGGCCGCCCGGCGGATCCAGAACAGCGCGGCCACGAGCATTGCCACGAGCAGCAGCGTCAGCATCGACGTCAATCCGGCGGCGTAGAAAAAGAGCTGCTCTGCTCCAGTTCGCGCCGGCATGAGAGGACGTACGAGCACGGTATCCCGCGCGGCAGCGGCTCCCTGGAGCAGCGCGAGTACCGTCGATGGCCCGAGAATCGTCATCTGTGCATCCTAGACTCCCAGCGGCAGCGGGGCAAGCGACCGCTTGAAGTGCCCTGCGCACCTTCGCATCGTTCGGCACCACCACCGTCTCTCTCGTCCACCGCTCCTCGCCAAAGGCCGCTGTGCAATTCATCGTCGAAGGCGGCCGCCGGCTGTCCGGCACGATCCGCCCGAGCGGAAACAAGAACGCCGCGCTGCCGATCGTGGCGGCGGCGCTGCTGACCGACCAGCCGGTGACGCTCAAGAACGTGCCTCGCATCAGAGACCTCGAGACGCTTGTCGAACTGGTGCGGACCACCGGCGTTCAGATCGACTGGACAGCCCGCAATACGCTCCGCATTCACGCCGAGCGCGTGAACGCAACGCAGCTCGATCCTGCAATGTGCGCGCGCATCCGTGCGTCGATCCTGCTCGCCGCGCCGCTGCTTGCGCGCTGTGGGCGCGTCGAGCTCTCGCCTCCCGGCGGCGACGTCATTGGCCGGCGCCGGCTCGACACGCACTTCCTCGCGCTCGAGCAGCTGGGCGCGGCGCACGAGCTTACCGACCGCATTGCCTTCACCACGAGCGGCCTCAAGGGCGCCGATGTGTTTCTCGACGAGCCCAGCGTAACGGGCACCGAGAACGCCGTCATGGCCGCCGCGGCCGCCACGGGCACCACGGTGCTTCGCAATGCGGCGAGTGAGCCCCATGTGCAGGACCTGTGCCGGTTTCTCGTCGCGCTGGGCGCGACCATCGACGGAATCGGCACCAACGTCCTCACCATCCACGGCGGCCGGCCGCTCGCCGGGACCACGTACGAGATCGGCCCGGATCACATCGAAGTTGCGTCGTTCATCGGGCTCGCCGCCGTCACGCGTTCGACGCTCTGTATCGAGCGGGCGGGCGTCGTGCACTTGCGCTCGATCCGGCTCGGCTTCGAACGCCTCGGCATCGAGACGCGGGTCGAGGGTGACGACCTCTTCGTGCACGACCACCAGGCGATGGAAATCCAGAGCGACCTGGGCGGGCACGTTCCAAAGCTCGAAGACCAGCCCTGGCCCGCCTTTCCCGCCGACGTCATGTCGATCGCGATCGTCACGGCGACGCAATGCAAGGGCCTGGTCCTGATGCACGAAAAGATGTTCGAGTCGCGCCTCTTCTTCGTGGACAAGCTCGTGGGAATGGGGGCGCGGATCGTGCTGTGTGATCCGCACCGCGCCCTCGTCGCCGGGCCGAGCGAACTCCGGGGCGCGACGGTGGACTCACCCGACATCCGCGCCGGCATGGCGATGCTGATCGCAGCCCTGTGCGCGAGCGGAACGAGCACGATCCGCAACGTGGGTCAGATCGACCGCGGCTACGAGCGCGTGGACGAACGACTCAACGCGCTCGGCGCAAACATTCGCCGCGTGGAGCGCGCACCCGTGTGACTGCCGCGGAGGCGATGCCGCTCCGCGAGCCGGTGCGCGAGCTGGCGGCGCTGGGAATCGAGGCGTTCACCACGACGCGCGCTGCGGGTGATTTCGGATTGGGTGACGCAGAACCGGCCGCCGAAGCCGTCGCGCGCTGGCAATCGCTGCAGGCTGGGCTGGCGCCGGTGGCGCCGCGCCTCGCCAGCGCGAGGCAAGTGCACGGCGTCCGCATCCTCGAGCACGGCCCGACGTGGGATGGATGGCTTCGCACGGATGGCGCGGATGGGCACCTGTCGTTCTCGCCCGGCATCGCGTGCGCGGTGACAGTCGCCGATTGTGTGCCAGTGTTCCTTGCACATCCGTCCGGCGCCATCGCGCTCCTCCACGCCGGGTGGCGCGGAACGGCGGGGCGCATCGTCCAGAAAGGCATTCAGCGCCTCGGCGAGCATGCACTCCATGCGGCGGACCTGCAGCTACATCTCGGCCCCGCCATCTGTGGCCGCTGCTACGTCGTGGGCCCCGACGTCTTTCAGCAGTTAACCGGCTGGACCACGTCGCGCCCCCGCAACGTCGACCTGCGCGCTCTCATTGCCGAACAGGCGAAGGAAGCCGGCATTACGCACATCACTGTCAGCGAGTACTGCACACGTTGTGACAACGACCGTTTCTTCTCTCATCGCGCCGGTGATGCGGGAAGACAGGTCGGCGTGATCATTTCACCTGGCACGTAGCGCGAGTCGGGGTACACCCCGCCGCAGCTCCTTGCCGGTCCGTTCTGACGTGGCCGGGGAGAGTCTCCACGTCCGTACGACTCGCGCGAGGGTCCGACGTATCCCCGTCGCCGGATGGCCGCTCACTTGGCACCGCGCTCCCGGCACCGCGACCATCGGCGGTATGCGTCGAGCCGCGCGTGAGCCGCGCGAGGACTGCGCAGATCTCCGGGCATTTCAACTGGAATTCCGCATATATCGCCGGAACTTTCGGGAATTACTTCCTCGGCGCCGCGCACTACTTCCCCTCTGACGCGCAGTACGCCAGGCATACCCGGGATTTCGACGCAGGCGCCCCGCACGGCGTCAGGTGACCCGGGGCGAACGTCGAGTGATGCAGGCGAGAACACCGAGGCCAGCGCGCAGAACGCCCGCACCGCCCCGCAGTCAGTCAGTCAAGCCCCGGACTAGCGACGCCCATCCGGCCAGACCTTCGACTGATCGTCACACTACGCCCACTGCATCCGGATAGCGCGCTGAGGGGCTCGCGAATAACGCGTGACCAGCCGACCAGATCGCCTCGCGAGCGGGCACTTGAATATGAAAACCGCGGAGAATGTCGCGCGCCGAACCCGTCGCACCCTTGAGGAGATGCATTGCACTCAATCGGGGAGGGGCTGCACGCACGGACGAACCCGCTTCATTCAGGCCGCAACCGGGCCCGGCCCAGCCCCAGCCGGCCGCACGCATGCGCGAAGCGAACCCACTCGCTGCCGGAGGCAGCCCACCCGACGGCGAACCCACACCAGCATGCTCGGTGTCGGGCGCACCGGCAGCGCGACCCCGCACACGCACATCCCAACCGAACGCACTTCCGGCGTATGCGATCGCACGCACGCGCCAGCACGTCGAACGCTGTTTGCCACCCACTACATCGCGCCGCGAACACGACGCACCACCTTCCCGACCCGGCCCACTCGGTGCGGTGCACGCCGCACCGCCCTCCAGACTCACGCATCCCTCAGGGCGGCCACATCACACACTTCGTGGCCTTCCTGCACAACTCTGTCGCACTTCTTTGCCCAGCGCCGCTCGAGATTCCGGAGCAGCGTTTCCGTGCCAGTGCTTCAGTACGGCTATTTGTTACGCGTGTTTCAGCACGCGCGTTGACGCGGGAATTGGATCACCTTGACTCTGCCTCCTCGCGTGTCTATTGTTCGTTCGTTGAGCGGCGCACGTGGTCGTTCATGGATGTGGGGGAAGGTCTCCCCACATTTTTTTGTCTCCGTAGGAAACGGAGAAGCGACGTGAAGCATCTATTGGAACACATTGTTACTGAAGAGCTTGAGAAGCTTGACTTCGAGCTCACGGAGCTGCGTGTCGGCGGCAGCCGCGCGCGCCCCGTGCTCGACGTACGGTTTGACCGCAAGGACCTCCAGAAGGTTGCCGTTGGAGATTGCGAACGCGCGTCGCGTGCGATCGAAGCTCGTCTGGACCTGATGCCCGGAGCAATTGACGGACGCTACGTCCTCGAAGTGTCGTCACCAGGAATGGAGCGTCCGTTGCGCACGCTCGCCGACTGGCGGCGATTCGCTGGACGCCGCGCGAACGTCAAGAGTGCGCGGCTCGCGGGACTGGGTGGCCGGGCCGAAGTGGAGATCGTTCGAGTGTCGGACGAGGAGGGCGGGGTCGAGCACATCGTGGTGCGCGACGGCACAGGACATGAGCACTTGATGGCGCTCGCGGACGTCGACGACGCCCGCCTCGCATTTCACTGGAAACCGTAGGAGTCCAGGATGGCTGGTTCGACTGAAATTCTGACCGCGATTCGCGAACTCTCGAACACCAAACAGATCGAGCGTTCCGAGCTGCATGCGCTGCTCCAGGACGGCATTCATGCCGCCCTCTCCAAGAAGCACGGCCCGACGGTCCAGGCCGAGGTCGACATTGACGAGGACAAGGGGGACATCCGGATCGTGCTGCTCAAGACGGTCGTCGAGACCGTCGAAGACCCGGCACGCGAGATCACGCTCGACGAGGCGCGCTTCGAGGACCCCGAATACCAGGTCGGGGACCTGATGGAGATCCCGGTCGACTTCGCAGAGTTCGGGCGCTCCGCCGTACAGGCCGCCAAGCAGCGCATCATCCAGCGCGTGCGCGAGGGCGAGCGGACGAAGATTCGTGACGAGTTCACGTCGCGCGTGGGGGAGCTGCTCTCTGGTGAGATCCAGCAGATCGAGCGGGGCAAGATTGTCGTCATGCTGAACAAGTTCCGCGAGGCGGAGGCGATCATTCCGTATCGCGAGCAGAATCACCGCGAGGACTACAAGCAGGGCGAGCCCGTGCGCGCCGTGCTCAAGAAGATCGAGGAAACGCCCAAGGGCCCGCGCCTCGTGCTCTCGCGCGGCGACCCGATGTTCGTGAAGGCGCTCTTCAAGCTCGAGGTGCCCGAGATCCAGCAGGGGCTCGTCGAGATCAGGGCGGCTTCACGGGAGGTCGGCAGTCGCACGAAGATCGCGGTATTCTCCAAGGATGATTCCATTGATCCGGTGGGCGCGTGCGTGGGTCTCAAGGGCTCACGCGTGCAGGCGGTCGTGCAGGAACTCGGCGGCGAGCGCATCGACATCGTGCCGTGGTCGGCAGATCCCGAACGGTTCGCCAAGCTCGCACTGGCGCCCGCGAAGGTCGCTCGCGTGTTCAGCGAGGCGGCGACGAAGACCATTCAGGCAGTCGTGGATGAGGACCAGCTCTCGCTCGCGATCGGCCGCAACGGGCAGAATGTTCGTCTCGCGTCGGAGCTCACCGAGTGGAAGATCGACCTGTACTCGAGCCGCGAATGGCTCGAGCGGGGCGGGGATATTCCGCTCTTCCAGCCGCTGCCAGAGGATCAGGAAGAAGCGGCCGACGTCAAGCTCTCCGACATCGAAGGGCTCGAGACGGCCACGGTGGCCGTGCTGGAGGCGGGTGGCTACAAGACGCTCAATGATATCATCGACCTCGAGCGTGAGGATTTTCTCAAACTCGCGGGGATTGCGCCAGAGGAAGCAGATCGCCTGATGGCGTTCATCAACGAAGTGACCGCCGACGGTGGCGCCGAGGACGCGGCAGTTGCCACTGACGCGGCCGCGCCGCCCGAGGGCGAGCCCGCTGCGTAAATGGAGGCTACGATTTCAACGCGCGTGCTCGGGTTGGTCGGGCTCGGGCTGCGGGGGCGGCTGGTAGTGGTCGGCGTGGAGCGCGTGCGTGAGGCGGCGCGCCGGGGCAGGCTCTCGCTGGCTCTCGTCGCGAGCGACGCATCGAGGAACAGCCTGGAGAAAGTGGTTCCGCTGCTGAAGGCGAAGGGTGTGCGCGTGGTTGACGGACTCGAGACTGCCGCGCTGGGCAGGGCAGTGGGAAGGGAGGCGACGGCGGTGATCGGCATCGTCGACGCGCAGTTGGCAAAGGGAATTCGCGGCATCGTGGATGCCGTTCGCACGTGAGTGCACAGGGGAGGATGGCTTGACCAAGCTTCGGGTTCACGATCTGGCGGCTGAGTTCGGCATCACGAGCGACGAAGTCATCGCAATGCTTCGCGCGCTCGATGTCGTCGTGCGCAGTCACCTGACCCAGCTGACCGACGACCAGGTGGCGCGAGCCCGCGCGCGCTGGGAGCGGGAGAAGCGGGCGCGCGCGGCGAAGGCAGCGCCAGCCGCCTCGCCCGCGCGCCGGCGGCGCACGTCCGCCGCAATCGAACAGCCGACCGAAGAGGAAGTGCGCAGGACATCCACCACGAAGCCGAAAGGCAGGCCCGCGGCCAAGGGCAAAGCCAAGGTTGCACCCGAGCCCGAACCAGAGACCGCCACAGCCGCGCGCGCGACCACGCGTCGCCGCCGCGCGGCCCTGCCGGTGGAGGCGGAGGCAAGCGTCGCCGTTGGGGCCGAGGTCGATGTCGCGGCGCAGGACGCGCCCGCGGCACCGAGTACGATCGAGAAGGAGCCGGTGGAAGAGACGGCGCCCGTCAAGCTCGCTCCGAGTGCCGTGCCCTCTCAGGACGCCGCGGTCGGCGCAACCGGCACACCTCCCGCCCCGGCGGCCCCCCCTGCTCCCCAGTCGGTGCCGTATTCCACGCCCGACCGTCCGCGCCCCCGTCCGGTGATTCCGGGAGCGCCGCGGCCGCGTCCCGTGACGAGCGGGCTGCCGTTCCCGCCGCGGCCCGTTGCGTCCGCGACGCCCGGCACAGGAAGCGGCGGCGGCGTCTCGCGCCGCGACGATCGTCGCCCCGGTGGCGGCATGGGCGCGGGCGCGCCGCCAGCCGGCCGGCGCAAGAAGGGCAAGCGTGGCCAGGTGGATCAGGAGGCGGTGTCAGCCAACATCTCGCGCACCATGCGCCAGATGGGCGGCCCCGGTCCGAAGCGCCGTGGTCAGCGCGATGACGGATCGCGCGATGAGATCGAGGCCATGCGCGCCGCGGCCGCGGAGGTCGAGAAGAAGACCGTCCGCGTCAATGAGTTCATCACGGTCAGCGAGCTCGCCGACATCCTGAAGATTCCGGCCACGCAGATCGTTTCCTTTGCGTTCAAGAATCTCGGCTTGATGGTGACCATCAACCAGCGGCTCGACTTCGACCAGATCGAGCTGATCGCCAGCGAATTCGGCTTCGCGGCGCAGCGTGAGGAGGAGTACGCTGCCGCGCCGACCGATGTCGTCATCGACATGGCCGAGTCACTCAGGCCGCGCCCGCCCGTTGTCACGATCATGGGCCACGTCGACCATGGCAAGACGTCGCTGCTCGACTATATCCGCAAGGCAAACGTCGTGGCTGGCGAGGCCGGAGGCATTACGCAGCACATCGGCGCGTATCACGTGACCCTGCCGAACGGCAAGATGGTGACATTCCTCGACACGCCGGGCCACGAGGCGTTCACCGCGATGCGCGCGCGCGGCGCGCAGGTGACGGACATCGTCGTCCTCGTCGTGGCGGCGGACGACTCGATCATGCCGCAGACCATCGAGGCGATCTCGCACGCCAGGAACGCGGGTGTGCCGATGATCGTCGCCATCAACAAGATCGATCTGCCGTCGGCGAACGTCATGAAGGTCAAGCAGGAGCTGCTTGGGCGCGGCGTCGTGCTCGAGGAGTTCGGCGGACAGACGCTGCACTCGGAGATCTCGGCCAAGAAGGGCACCAACGTCCAGGCGCTCCTCGACCAGATCCTGCTGCAGGCTGAGATTCTCGATCTCAAGGCGAACCCGGACCGGCGGGCCACCGGGTCCGTCATCGAGGCCCAGCTCGACGCGGGCAAGGGTCCGGTCGCGACGATCCTCGTGCAGAATGGAACGCTCAAGGTCGGCGACGACTTCATTTGCGGGCTCTTCTCCGGCCGCGTGCGCGCCATGTTCGACGAACGCGGCAAGCCGGTCAAGGACGCCGGTCCCGCGATTCCCGTGCAAGTGCTCGGCATGGTGGGCGTGCCGATGGCGGGCGACCAGTTCCTGGTGGTTGAGGACTCGACCGAAGCGCGTGAAATTGCACAGCGGCGCGAACGTCTCGACCGCGAGGCCAAGAGCCGCCGCACGAGCAAGGGTGCGGTGTCGCTCGAAGATTTCATCGCACACGCGGCCGAAGGCGAGAAGCGGACGCTCAAGCTCCTCATCAAGGCCGACCAGGGCGGGCCGGCGGAGGCGCTCGCCGACGCGCTCGCGCAGCTCTCGAACGCCGAGGTCCAGGTGGAGGTGATCCAGCGCGGCGTCGGCGCGATTACCGAGGGTGACATTCTACTGGCCAAGGCGGCGGGCGCCATCATCATCGGTTTCCACGTGCGCCCCGACAACAAGGCGCGGTCCGCCGCCGAGCGTGAGAACGTCGAGCTCAAGCTGTACAAGATCATTTACGAAGCGGTCGCCGACGTGCGCGCGGCGCTCGAGGGAATGCTCCGGCCCGACGAGCGGGAAGTCATCTTCGGCGAGGCCGAGGTGCGCAACACGTTCAAGGTTTCCAAGATCGGCACCATTGCCGGCTGCTTCGTGCGCAGCGGCGTCATCAACCGCCAGGGACGCGTGCGTGTCATTCGTGACGGCAAGGAAGTGTACGACGGTATCATCAGTTCGCTGCGGCGCTTCAAGGACGACGTCAAGGAAGTGAAAGACGGATTCGAATGCGGCATCGGCGTCGAGAACTTCAATGACGTGAAGGTGGGCGACGTGCTCGAGTGTTACCGCAAGGAAATCGTCGCGCGCACACTCGTCTCGACGCCGGCCTGATGCCGAAGCGGGACACGCGTCGCCCCGACCGGGTCGCCGAGGCGGTTCGCGAGGAAATTGCGGCCTTTCTCGCCGGAGGCGTGAAGGATCCGCGCGTGACTGGACTCGTGACGGTCACGGGCGTCGAGATGACCCGCGACCTCGCTCAGGCGACGGTCTTCGTCAGCATCTATGGCGACGATGCCAACCGCGAGACGGTCATGGAGGGACTGCAAAGCGTTGCAGCCGGGCTGCGCGGCCGCGTAGGGCGCGCGCTCAAGCTCCGGCTCGCGCCGGCGATCACGTTCAAGACGGACGACAGTGTCGCGCGCGCCGCGCGCATCGAGTCGCTCCTGGCGAGCGTCAAGCCCAGGCCCGAAGCGCCTGACACCGACAGCTGACGGGCTGCTGCTCGTCGACAAGCCGGCCGGCGTCTCGTCGCACGACGTCGTGTCGATCGCGCGGCGCTCGCTCGGTGAAAGGCGAATCGGCCATGCCGGCACGCTCGATCCATTCGCCACCGGCCTCCTCGTGCTCCTGGCGGGTCGCGCCACTCGGCTGATGCGGTATGTGCACGACGAGCCCAAGCTCTACGATGCCGTCGTGCGCTTCGGGGCCGAAACCGACACGGAGGACCTCCACGGTGCAGTCGTGCGCGAGGCGCCGCTGCCGACCATCCCGGCGCTCGAGGCCGCGGCGCAGGGGCTGGTCGGCGAGACCGATCAGGTGCCTCCCGCGTACTCGGCAAAACGCGTGGACGGAAAGCGGGCGTACGCACTCGCACGCGCCGGTGCCGTGGTCGACTTGCCCGCGGTTCGGGTCACCGTGCACGCGCTCTCGCTCGGCCCATTCGATGGGACGCCCGACGCCGTCGAGCAATGCCAAATGCGCGTTTCGTGCGGCGGCGGCACGTATGTCCGTTCGCTCGGCCGCGACCTCGCACGCGCCGCCGGAAGTGCGGCGCATCTCACTGCGCTCCGCCGTGTCGAAGCCGGCGTCTTCTCGATCACGCGCGCGGTTTCGGTCGAACGGCTGCAGGCGCGGGCCGTTGCGCTCGAATCGCCGCTGGCCGCGGTCGCAGGGTATCCGCGGCAGGTTCTCACGCCAGACGACCTGCGCAAGGTGGTCCGTGGTATCGATGTCGAGGCACGCATGGCCGGCGAGTACGCGGCACTTGTCGGCGCCGCCGATCCCGCGAGTGAAGCAACGCTCGTCGCGTTCGCCGAGCGCAGGCGGTCGGAGCTGGGGGACCGATGGCAGCCGCGAGTGGTCATGCGGCAGCCGGAAGTGGGGGATCGAGGCCTGTGAATGGCCGGCCACCCGGCGCGGTGGTGACCGTCGGGACCTTTGACGGCGTGCACCGGGGCCACCGCCTTGTGCTCGCAAGGCTCGCGTTGCGGGCGCGGGAAAAGGGTTTGCGCAGCGTTCTCGTTACGTTCTCACCGCATCCCCTCGAGATCGTCAATCCCGCCGCGGCACCGATGCTGCTCACCACGGGCGACGAGAAGTCGGAGATACTTGTCGAGACCCAGATCGACTACGCAGTTGTGTTTCCTTTCACGCCGGCGCTGGCGCGCTACGATGCCGAACAGTTCGTGGACGAGGTGCTGTCGCGCCGGCTCGGGATGCGCGAGCTGCTCATTGGGTACGACCACGGGTTGGGCCGCGGCCGCACGGGGGACGCGGCGGTGCTCGAGGAACTCGGCGTGCGCCGCGGTTTTGCCGTGAACATCGTGCCGGCAGCCCAGAGCCGCGACGGCCGGCCGATTTCCTCAACGTCCATTCGGCGCCAGGTCGCCGGAGGTGATCTGGCGCGCGCCGCAGACGGTCTCGGACGGCCCTATTCCGTTAGCGGGGTAGTGGTTCCCGGCGCAGCGCGTGGGCGGCTGCTCGGATTTCGCACGCTCAATCTTGCCCCTCCCCCGCCGCGCAAACTCTTGCCGCCCGAGGGCGTATACGCCGTGCGAGTGGTGACGTCGAGTGGGTCGTTCGGCGGAATGCTCAATCTCGGGCCGCGTCCCACGTTCGGTGAGACCGGAACGACACTCGAGGCGCACCTGTTCGATACCGAGGGCGATTGGTACGGCACGCGCGTCCGTGTGGAGTTCGTCGCGCGCCTCCGGGAGACGCGCAAGTTCCCAAGCGCGGCAGAACTGATAGTGCAGCTTGGGCATGATGAAGAGATGGCGCGCGTTGCCATCGGCCGGGTAATGGCGGGGTTGTGAACGCCCAACCTGTTGCCAGAGGCCAACATCGCTTGACCCACCTCTGCCCGATGGGTACAATACTAGGCTTCTGTAGAATCGCGTCAAACTCCTCTTTTCCGGCTGCGGAATGTCGAACCTGAAGCAACGGTTGCTCGCCATCGCAGCCCTGATTCTCGCGTCCGCCTGGGCGCTTTTTCCGCGGAACGTCATTGAGCGCAATCGCAACAGTCAAGGCGCGTTCGTCTACGACACCGTCAAGCGCGTGCCGCTCAAGAAAGGACTGGATCTTCAGGGAGGCATGCACCTGACGCTCGAGGTGGACGAGTCCAAGCAAGCGGTGGCCAACAAGGCCGAGGCACTCGATCGCGCCCTGAAAGTGGTGCGCACGCGAGTGGACCAGTTCGGCGTTTCCGAACCGGTGGTGCAAAAAGTTGGTACGGACCGGATTGTGGTCGAACTGCCGGGCATCAGCGATCCCGCCCGGGCCACGGACATCGTGCAAAAAGCCGCATATCTCCAGTTTCAGATTACGGACAAGACGGGCGCACTCGAGAAGGTCATCCCGCGCCTGGACGGCATCATCAAGGACAAGCGGCTCGGCGGGAAGTCGCCCGATGTTCGCGGCGACTCTGCCCGAACGCCGGCCATCAAGTCACTGTTCGCCGGCGCCGCCGATACCAGCAAGAAGGCCGGAAAGGATTCGACGGTTACGAACGGACCGTTCTCGCGCCTGCTCCAGCCGAGCCAGATCCCTGGCGAGTATTTTGTCGCGGTGAGCGACCAGCCCGAGATTGACTCGTATCTGCAGAATCCCGACATCGTCGCCGCGCTTCCCCCGGGAAAAGTCCTGCGCTGGGGCGTGGATTCCCTGAGCGTGGGAAACCGCTGGATGCGCCAGCTGTACGTGCTCGACCGGAACCCGATCATCACGGGCGACGCTCTGACCGACGCCAAGCCGAACTCCGTGCCCATCGAGGGCACGGTCGTCGAGTTCCAGCTCAGCAACGAAGGCGGTCGTCGCTTCAAGAGTGAGACAGGGAAGCATGTGAAGGACTACATGGCGATTGTCCTGGACGATCGCGTGATGAGTGCGCCGGTCATCCAGAGCGCGATCGGCACCCGCGGCCAGATCACCATGGGCGGCCGCGACCTGCAGGCCGCACAGGACCTGGCGCTCGTCCTTCGCGCCGGCGCCTTGCCCGTGCCGCTGAAAGTCGCAGACGTGCGCGTGATTGGCGCGAGCCTGGGCAAGGATTCCATCGACAAGGGGCTGAGAGCCGGCGTCATCGCGATCGTGCTCGTGGTGCTCATCATGGTGGTCTACTACCGGTTCGCGGGCATGCTTGCCGTGGCCGGCCTGGCGCTCTACGTGCTGCTCACGAGCGCCGTGCTGGCCGGCTTCGGCGCTGTGCTCACGCTTCCGGGTCTCGCCGGCTTCGTGCTGTCCATCGGCATCGCGGTGGATGCCAACGTCTTGATTTTCGAGCGCATCCGCGAGGAGCTGGTGCACGGCAAGTCGCTGCGCACGTCCATTGACGAAGGCTTCAAGCACGCCATGAGCGCCATCATCGACTCGAACGTTTCCACGGCGCTGACGGCCATTGTGCTGTATCAATACGGCACGGGATCGGTCAAGGGATTTGCCGTGACGCTGCTCGCGGGCATCGCCTCCTCGATGATCACGTCGATCTTCGTGGTCAAGACCTTCTTCCTCGTCTGGTTGAGTCGCAACCGGACGGCCGAGACGTTGAGCATCTGATGCTGCGCATCCTGCACGATACCAAGTACGACTTCATCCGCTGGTGGCGCTGGGCTGCGGGTCTCACGATCGGGTTCATCGTGCTCGGCATGGCGACGATTTTCTTCACGGGCGGCTTCAAGGAGAGCATCGAGTTTACCGGCGGCACGGTGATGCAGCTCCACTTCAACAGCCCTCCGGACGTCGCCAAGCTTCGCGCCGCCATCGAGCAGGGTGGATTCAAGGAGCCTGAGATCACCCAGTTCGGTTCGGCGCTGGACTACACGGTGAAGGCGCAGGATGCGGGCGGGACGTCGGGTGCCGAAGCCGTCTCGAGGCGGATCACCGAGGTGCTCAATCAGGCGATGGGGCAGGGCACCTTCACGGTGGCGCGCTACGAGGCTGTCGGCCCGCGCGTGGGCGGAGAGCTCCGGCGCGGGGCGGCCTACGCGATCCTCATCTCTTTCGTCGTCACCCTCTTGTATCTCGCATGGCGGTTCGAGTGGCGGTTCGGCCTGGCGGCCGTGATCGCGACGGCACACGACATCCTGACGACAATTGCGTTCATGAAGCTCCTGAATCTGGAGATCTCGCTCACGGTCATCGCAGCCGTGCTGACCGTCATCGGCTATTCGCTGAACGACACGATCATCATTTTCGACCGCGTGCGCGAGAACCTGCGCAAGAATCGGCGCGAGCCGATGTACGACACCCTCAACCGTTCGGTTAACGAGACGCTGCCGCGGTCCGTCCTTACGCACGCGACGGCACTGGCGGCCACGCTGGCGCTCCTCATCTTCGCCGGCGAAGTGATTCGCCCGTTCGCCTGGGTGATGGCCTTCGGTATCTTCACCGGCACGTTCAGCTCCATTTATGTGGCGTCGCCGATTCTGCTCTGGATCGAGCGCAAGTATCCGCGGCAGATCGATGGCAAGGGCGGTCGCCCGGCGCCGCGTCCTGCGGCGCCTCGGCCAGCCGCCCCGGCATCGGCGCCGCGCACACCGAAGCCAAAGACAACCGCAGCGCGAGTCTGACAGGCATTTCGCGGTTTCTCGACTCGCACGCGCACCTGGCGGATCCTGCGTTCGACGCCGACCGCGATGCGGTCATCTCACGTGCTCGCGCTGCCGGGGCGGTAGCAATCGTAGCCATCGGCGAATCGCTCGACGCTGCGGGGCGGTCGCGCGATCTGGCCGCGGCGCATGCCGGTTTCATTTTCTTCACCGCAGGCGTGCACCCGCACGATGCGGGCGCGTTCGACCCCGCGCGCGACCCTGATGCTCTTCGCCTGCACCTCACGGAGGGCGCGGTCGCGCTGGGTGAGTGCGGCCTCGACTACCATTACGACCACTCGCCGCGCGCGCTGCAGCGCCGCGCGTTCGCCGCGCAGCTCGCGCTGGCGCAGGAGACCGGCAAGCCGGTCGTCGTCCACACGCGCGACGCCGAAGACGACACCGCGGCAATGGTTCGCGAGGCGGGAGCCGCGGGCATCCGCGGGGTGCTCCATTGTTTCACGGGCTCGCACGCCCTCGCGGACGCGGGGCTCGGGGCAGGATGGTACATTTCCTTCAGCGGCATCGTGACGTTCAAGACGTGGCTGGACGAGGAGCTGCTTCGCCTCGTGCCGGACGGCCGCCTGCTCGTCGAATCAGACGCGCCGTACCTCGCCCCTGCACCGAATCGCGGAAAGCGGAACGAGCCGGCGTGGGTCGCACTCACGGCGGAACGGCTGGCCGCCGCGCGCGATACGACAGCGGCGCTGCTCGGTGAACAGGTAATCCGCAACGCTGTCACCCTTTTCGACCTACCGGAGGTTCAGCAAAAATGAGTGTGCGCTATCTCCACACTGCCGACGCGCCCGAAGCGATCGGTCCCTACTCGCAGGCTGCAGCGGTTGGCGGTTTCCTGTTTACGGCCGGCCAGATCGGGCTG
>Ga0210384_10003701_pt1 | contig 17514 bp, 14 predicted proteins | sample IncBWH2MmetaG_FD_160574 | JGI IMG/M metagenome (GOLD analysis project Ga0210384, IMG submission 160574) | Forest soil microbial communities from Barre Woods Harvard Forest LTER site, Petersham, Massachusetts, United States - Inc-BW-H-2-M | ecosystem: Environmental > Terrestrial > Soil >...
GCGCCAGTTCGCCAAGCTCGACATCCAGCTCGAAGTGCGTGCCACCGACAACAACCAGTTCCAGGACAAGGTGCGCAAGGGCAAGCACCAGGTCTTCTGGACGGGCTGGAACGCCGACTACCCCGACGCCGAGAACTTCCTGTTCCTGTTCTACGGTCCGAATTCGAAGAGCGTATCGGACGGCGAGAACACCACCAACTACCAGAATCCGGAATACGACCGCCTGTTCGAGCAGATGAAGACGCTGCCCGACGGCGCCGACAAGCAGGCGCTGATCGACAAGATGGTGCACATCCTGCAGGTGGACGCGCCGTGGAGCTTCGGCTTCTTCCCGTATGCGTCGGCCGCCGTCCAGCACTGGGTCTACAACTCCAAGCCAGCCATCCTGGTGCGCGACCACGGCCGCTACCTGCGCCTCGACGTCGACGAGCGGCGCCGCGCGCAGGCCGAGTGGAACAAGCCGGTCTGGTGGCCCTTGATCCTCCTGACCCTGGCCTTCGCCGGCCTGCTGCTGGTGGCCGCGCGCAGCTTCAAGCGACGCGAGCGGATGAACGCGCGCGGCGAGATCCTCGTCGCCTGAGAAAAAGAGACCGATGTTTTCCTACCTCGTCCGCCGCTGCGTCTACGGCGCACTCATCCTGCTGGGCGTGAACCTGCTCACGTTCTTCCTGTTCTTCACTGTCAACACGCCCGACGACATGGCCCGCCTGAACATCGGCGGCAAGCACATCACGCAGGACCTCATCGACAAGTGGAAGCTCGAGCGCGGCTATGACAAGCCGCTGTACCTGAACGACGCGAAGCAGGGCGCCGAGCGCATCACCGACACCATCTTCTGGGACCGCTCGGTGTCGCTGTTCGAGCTCAAGTTCGGCCGCTCCGACGCGGAGAGCGCCGGCGACATCGGCCCCGAGGTGGCGCGGCGCATGGGCGTCAGCGTCCGGCTCGCGCTGCCGCTGTTCGTGCTGCAGGTGATCGCCAGCACGGCCTTCGCGCTGCTGCTGGTGATGTTCCGGCATACGCGGCTCGACTTCTGGGGCGTGGTCACCTGCGTGCTGATGCTGTCCATCTCCAGCCTCATCTACATCATCGTCGGGCAGTTCATGTTCTCGCGCCTCCTGCGCGTCGCGCCCATCTCGGGCTACGAGCCGGGCTGGGACGTGCTCAAGTTCCTGGCACTGCCCATCGTGCTGTCGCTGCTGGCGCGCCTGGGCACCGAGGCGCGCCTGTACCGCGCGATGTTCCTCGAGGAGATCGGCAAGGACTACGTGCGCACCGCGCGCGCCAAGGGCCTGTCGGAGACGGTGGTGCTGTTCCGCCACGTGCTGCGCAACGCGCTGCTGCCCATCGTGACCAGCGCCGGCTCGTACCTGCCCTACGTGTTCCTGGGCAGCCTCGTGTTCGAGAGCTTCTTCGCCCTGCCGGGCCTGGGAGCCTACGTCATCGACGCGATCACCAAGCAGGACTTCGCGGTCGTGCGCACCATGGTGTTCGTCGGCTCGCTCCTGTACATCGCGACGTTCGTGCTGATCGACGTCGCCTACACCTGGGTCGATCCCCGGGTCCGCCTCGGTTGATCAATCAAGATGATGCCTAAATTCGTCCTGCTCTGGACCGACGCCACCACCTGGGCGCTGATCCTGTGCGTGCTCGCCTATGCCGTCGTGGTGTCGCGCTCGCCCAACCTCAAGGCCAGCTGGCGCAAGGTGTTCCGCGAGGCGCCGGCGCTGTGCTCGTCGCTGATCCTGGGCGTCTGCCTGCTGATCACCGCCACGGACAGCGTGCACTACCGCAACGCGCTGCCGCACGTGTCCGGCATGCAGCCAGGCGTCGTCGCCTATGACAGCGTCACGCGCTCGGGCCTCGACTGGCTGCTCAGCGGCCTCGTCGACTCGCGCGAGGACACCTATTCGCGCCCGCTCGACTACCTCAGCTACCGCCGCGACACCGTCTCCATCAACGGCCAGCTCCAGCGCGTGTCGCCGCGCCTGAAGCACGGCGGCGCGCACCTGTCCGACCCCGACCACCAGTGGGCCGTCGACATCACCTCGCGCGTGGGCACCGGCCTCGCGCTGGGCCTGCTGCTGGCGGCCGCGTGTGCCGGGGCCCTGTTCGCGGTGCTCGCCCGCGCACGCCGCGCGGGCTTCCTCGAGACGGCCGCGAGCGTGTGGCGCAACGAGGGCGACATCCCCTGGCGCGCCGGCCTGTGGACGCTGGTGGCCATCGCCACGCTCAGCGGCGTCACGCTGTCGCTGATGGGCGCGTACCACGTGTTCGGCACCGACACCACGGGCAACGACGTCCTGTACCAGTCGCTCAAGTGCATCCGCACCGCGTTCGTGATCGGCTCGCTGTCGACCATCGCCACGCTGCCTCTGGCGGTGGTGCTGGGCATCATGGCCGGCTACTTCCGCGGCTGGGTCGACGAAGCCATCCAGTACTTCTACACGGTGCTCTCGTCGGTGCCCAACATCCTGCTCATCGCCGCCTGCGTGCTGATGATGCAGGTCTTCCTCGACAAGCATCCCGACCTCTTCGAGACCGGCGTCGAGCGCTCCGACGTCAAGCTCGCGCTGCTGTGCGCGGTGCTGGGCCTGACCGGCTGGCCCAGCCTGTGCCGGCTGCTGCGCGCCGAGACGATGAAGCTGCGCGAGCTCGACTACGTGCAGGCCGCCAATGCCTTCGGCGTCGGCTCGTCGCGCATCATGGTGCGCCACATCTTCCCCAACGTCGCCCACCTGATGCTCATCGTCACGGTGCTCGACTTCTCGTCGCTGATCCTCTACGAGGCCGTGCTGTCGTACGTGGGCGTGGGCGTCGATCCGTCGATGAACAGCTTCGGCGGCATGCTCAACCTCGCGCGCAAGGAGATGAGCCTCGACCCGGTCGTGTGGTGGAGCTTCTGCGCCGCGTTCGGCTTCATGGTGACGGTGGTGCTGGCCGTCAACCTCTTCGCCGACGGCGTGCGCGACGCCTTCGACCCCCGCGCCCGCGCGTTCCGCCCGCGCCTGCCCATCTCGCGCAAGGCCGTGGCCGCCGCCCAGGAGGCCTGACATGCTGCAGACACAAGATCTCAAGGTGGCGCTCGACGCCGAACAGGGCCTCGTCAAGGCCATCGACGGCCTCACGCTGGCCATCCAGCGCGGCGAGACGTTCGCCCTGGTGGGCGAGTCGGGCTGCGGCAAGAGCATGACCGCGCTCGCGCTGATGCGCCTGCTGCCCGAGAACGGCCGCATCACCGGCGGCGAGGTGCGGCTCGACCGCGACGACCTGCTGGCGCTGCCCGAGGCCGGCATGCGCGCCGTGCGCGGCGGACGCATCGGCATGATCTTCCAGGAGCCGTCCACCAGCCTGAACCCGGTCATGAAGATCGGCTCGCAGCTGGTCGAGGCCATCGAGGCGCATACCGCGCTGCGTGGAGCGCGGGCGCGCGAGAAGGCCATCGAGTGGCTGCGCCGCGTGGGCATCCCCGAGCCCGAGCGCCGCATCGACGACTACCCGTTCCGCATGAGCGGCGGCCAGAAGCAGCGCGTGATGATCGCGATGACGCTGGCCACCGAGCCCGATTTCCTGGTGGCCGACGAGCCCACCACGGCGCTCGACGTCACCATCCAGGCCCAGGTGCTGGACCTGCTCAAGCAGCTCCAGAAGGAGCAGGGCCTGGGGCTGCTGCTGATCACGCACGATCTGGCGGTGGTCGCCGGCATGGCCCACCGCGTGGCGCTGATGTACGCCGGCCAGATCATCGAGGTGGCCAGGGCCGAGGACTTCTTCGCCAACCCCAGGCACCCGTACGCACGCGCTCTGCTGCGCGCGCTGCCCGACGCGCGCCGCCGCGGCCAGGCGCTGCAGGCGATACCCGGTACCGTTCCCGTGCTCACCCAGCAGTTCGCCGGCTGCCGCTTCGCGCCGCGCTGCGACCGCGTGATGGCCCACTGCGCCACCGTGCTGCCCGAGCTCATCGAGATCCATGGCCGCGAGCAGGCGGGCGACCTGCACGCCGTGCGATGCCTGCAGTTCGTTCCTGGTGCATCGATCGCACCGGATGCGGGCGCCCCCGCGCGGGTCGAGACCGTGCAGGCCCCGGGGCGGGCGGCGCAGGCTCCGGGCGCGCCCCTGCTCGAGGTGAAGGACCTGCGCGTCCGCTTCCCCATCCGTTCAGGCCTGCTTCAGCGCGGCAAGCGCTTCTTCAACGCGGTGGACGGCATCTCGTTCAGCGTGGCCGAGCGCGAGACCCTGGCGCTGGTGGGCGAGTCGGGTTGCGGCAAGACCACCACCGGCAAGGCCATCGTCCAGTTGCTGCGCGGCAGCGCCGCGTTCGAAGGGCAGGCGCTGCTGAAGGGCCGGAACCTGTTCGACCTCTCGGGCCCGGCGCTCGTGCAGGCGCGACGCGACATCCAGATCATCTTCCAGGATCCGTTCGCCTCGCTGAACCCGCGCATGCGCGTCGTCGAGATCCTCGACGAGGGCATGGCGTCGTTGCTGCCCGAGATGGATACCGCCGCGCGCCGCAAGCGCATCGAGTCGCTGGTGGACCAGGTGGGCCTGCGCCGCGACGCGCTGGCCCGCTACCCGCACGAATTCTCGGGCGGCCAGCGCCAGCGCATCGCGATCGCGCGCGCCCTGGCGGTGCAGCCGCGCCTGATCGTGTGCGACGAGCCCACGTCGGCGCTCGACGTGTCGGTGCAGGCACAGATCCTCAACCTGCTGCACGACCTGCAGCGGGAGCTCGGCGTGTCGTACCTGTTCATCACGCACAACATCGGCGTGGTCGAGTACATCGCCGACCGCGTGGCCGTGATGCGCGCGGGCGTCATCGTCGAGCAGGGCGACAGCGTCTCCGTGCTCGAGCACCCGCAGCAGCGCTACACGCGCGACTTGATCGACGCCGTCCCGCGGCTCGACCTGCCGGTCTGAGCAGTCCTGTCTAGGCAAGTCGGCGGCGCCCGGGAGGGCGCGCGCCGGCGGCCCGCATTTTCCGCGCGGAAACGCGCACTTTGCACGCTCGAGTTGCGCAACGCCGGGTCTCGCGCAAGCTTGCGCGAATCGCTCGTGTTAAGCGCGGTTTTCCGGGGCGTGCCGGCGCGGAAGAAACGTTTCTCGACCGCGGCGGCAACAAGTCGATTTCGCTGCATTCTCGCAACACATTGCCTAGGGAAAACGTTCGAAACACGTATCAGGTGGTGAGTCCGGCGCGGGGTTCATGGACAATATTTTCACAAGCTTTATTAGCCCGTTCATGCGTCGTTCACAAACCGGCCCGTGACTTGCTTTTGGGGCTGGGTCTATCGATCAACCTTTCCACCCCCTCAGGAGGGAACCCATGTTCCAACGTACGAAGATCTGTACCGGTCTTCTTCTGGCATTCGGCTCGATCGCCGTCTTCGCCCAGGACGCCACCCCGCCCGTTCAACGCGTCGAAATCACCGGCTCGTCGATCAAGCGTGTCGATGCCGAAACCGCGCTGCCCATCCAGACCGTCAGCCGTGAAGACATCGCCAAGATGGGCGTCACGAGCACGGAGCAACTGCTCCAGACCGTGTCGGCCAACTCGGCGGCGGGTGCCACCAACTCCTCCCAGAATGCCGGCCAGGCCACCTACGGCCTGACCAGCGCCAGCCTCCGCGGCCTCGGCGCGAACCGCACCCTGATCCTGGTCAACGGCCGCCGCCTGGCGAACTACGCCACCGACGGCACCACGGTCGACATCAACTCGATTCCCGTCTCGGCCATCGACCGCGTCGAAGTGCTGAAGGACGGCGCCTCGGGCGTATACGGCTCCGACGCCGTCGCCGGCGTCATCAACTTCATCATGCGCAAGGACTTCCACGGCGTCGAGCTCAGCGGCCAGTACGGCCAGCCCACGCACGCCGGCGGCGGCCACAGCACGAAGTACGGCCTGGTGTTCGGCTTCGGCGACATCGAGACCGACCACATCACGGCGATGGCGTCGCTCGACGTCGCCAAGGACACCGCGATCTACGGTTCGCAGCGTTCCTATGCCGGCAAGTCCTGGGCCGACGACGGCCTGTTCGACCAATCCGCCACGGCGACGGGCGCGATCCGTACGTTCGCTCCGGACATCCTGACCAGCCACAACCAAGGTTCGGCGATCTACACCGACGGCTCCCACATCGGCAACCTCCTGGGCCCGTCCAGCGCCAGCTCGACGGCGAACAACTGCTCGGCCAACGGCATGTCGTTCGACGCCAACCTGAACACCTGCCGCTACAACCCGTCGCCCTACGTTCCGCTGACCCCGGACATGACGCGCGTCAACGGCGCGGTCAACATCCACGGCCGCCTGAACCAGGACAACGATTTCTTCCTGGAAGGCTTCATTTCGCACACCAAGTCGGTCATTTCGGAACAGGCGTCGCCGTACAGTGCCGCCTTCCTGGCCACGGACAGCGCGTTCCAGAAGGCCGGCGTGAACCCGGTCATCCTGATCAACCCGTCGAGCCCGTACTACCCCTCGTCGTACATCCTGGCCAGCAACCATCCGGAAGTGAACGGCCAGCCCGTGTCGGTCAGCTACCGTGCACTCGACGGCGGCGGTCGTATCCACACTGACGAAGCCGACCAGTACCACCTGTCGACCGGCTTCACCGGCACGATGGTGGGCTGGGACTACGACGCTTCGTATAGCCACAACCAGAGCATCGTTTCCGAGTCCACGCAGCGTGGCTACCAGAGCCAGCTGGCCCTGGTCAAGCTGCTGAGCGGCAACGACGCGTTCGACCCGTACGTCGCCAACCAGGCGCCGGCCCTGGCGGCCCAGATCGCAGCGACGAATTACGTCGGCAACATGATCCACTCGAGCCTGTCCACCGACTCGATCGACCTCAAGGGCTCGCGTGACGTGTTCGCGCTGCCGGGCGGCCAACTGGCCGTCGCCGTGGGTGTGTCGTTCCGCAAGGAAAACCTGGACCTGAACCCGTCCGCGGCCTACCAGTCGGGCGACATCTCCGGCTACGGCGGCGCCGTGCTGCCGTTCAACGTGTCGCGCACGTCGCACTCGATCTTCGGCGAAATCGACGCCCCGATCCTGAAGTCGCTCGAGGCCGACCTGTCGGTCCGCAACGACCACTACCCGAACGCGCAATCGACGAACCCGAAGCTGAGCATGCGCTTCGTGCCGATCCAGCAAGTGCTGCTGCGCGGCTCGGTGGGCACCGGCTTCCGCGAAGCCAGCCTGCCTGAGCTGTACACGCCACTGGCAGTGGGCACGACGGCGATCTTCCCTGATCCGGCGACCGTCACGCCAACGTTCGGCGGCGTTCGCAACCAGTACACGCAGCTGTTGGGCGGCAACCCGGACCTGATCCCGGAAAAGTCGCGCCAAGCGTCGGTCGGTATCGTGCTCGAGCCGTTCAAGGGCCTGTCGGCCAGCTTCGACTACTACCACATCCACATCAAGAACGACATCACGGGCCTCGACCCGCAGTTCGTGGCCGATGAAGCCTTCAAGGGCAACCCGCTGTACACCGGCCTGGTGACGCGCGATGCCAACAACAACATCACGCAGATCATCACGAAGAACGTCAACGTCGGTGCCATCACGACGGCCGGCGTCGACTTCGACGTGAAGTGGCAGTCGCTGAAGTCGTCGATGGGCCAGTTCAACGCGGAACTGAACGGCACCTGGATCCAGAAGTACGACGAGCAGACGATCGACGGTTCCACGCAGCACAGCGTCGGCCGCACGACCGACGAGAACGGCAACCCGATCAACGCGATCACCAACGGCGGCATCATCCTGCGCTGGAAGGCGGAGCTGACCGGCGGCTGGAACTACGGCCCGTTCGGCGTGAACGTCACCGACAACATGCAGTCGAGCTACTGGGACGCTCCGCCGTTCAACAGCGCGGACGGCGTCACGCCGCGCCGCGTCGGCGCGTTCAGCACCTGGGACCTGCAAGGCCAGTACACCGGCTTCAAGAACCTGACCTGGCGCCTGGGCGTGCGCAACATCGGCGACCGCAAGCCGCCGCGCGTCACGACCAACGGCACGTACTTCCAGGCCGGCTACGATCCGACGTACTACGATCCGCATGGCCGTTTCGTGTACACCTCGGCTTCGTACACCTTCTAAGCAAGGCGTCGACCGCCGGACTCCGGCTTCCTCGTGAAGCCGGACGTACCGAAACTGAAAAGGCCGCTGCACCTTCGGGTCCAGCGGCCTTTTTTCGTTCGCGTGGCGCGCCGCGCCACGACAAGCCTCAGCGCGGCGCCAGCCGGATCGCGCCGTCCAGCCGGATCACCTCGCCGTTGAGCATCTCGTTGGTGACGATCTGGTGCACCAGCTTCGCGTAGTCGGCGGGGGTGCCCAGGCGGCTGGGGAAGGGCACGCTCGCGGCGAGGGCGTCCTGTACCTCCTGGGGCATGCCGAACAGCATCGGCGTGCCGAAGATGCCGGGGGCGATGGTCATGTTGCGGATGCCCGTCTTGGCCAGGTCGCGCGCGATGGGCAGCGTCATGCCCACCACGCCGCCCTTGCTGGCCGCGTAGGCCGCCTGGCCGATCTGGCCGTCGTAGGCCGCCACGCTGGCGGTGCTGATCATCACGCCGCGCTCGCCGGTGGCCTCGGGCTCGTTGGCGCTCATCGCCTCGGCCGCCAGGCGGATCATGTTGAAGCTGCCGATCAGGTTGATGGTGATGACCTTGGAGAACAGGTCCAGCGCGTGCGCGCCCGTCTTGCCCACGGTGCGCGAGGCCGGCGCGATCCCGGCGCAGTTGACCAGGCCCATCAGCTTGCCCAGGCCCCTGGCGGCCTCGACCACGCGGCGGCCGTCGGCTTCCTGCGTGACGTCGCAGCGCACGAAGACCTGGCCCAGCTCGGCCGCGATGGCCTGTCCGCGCTCTTCCTGCAGGTCGGCCAGCACCACCTTGGCGCCGTTGGCGACGAGCATGCGCGCCGTGCCTTCTCCCAGGCCCGAGGCGGCGCCGGTGACGATGAATACCTTGCCCGAGATTTCCATGCTTGCTCCTGTTGCTGGATTGACGTTAACGTAAACGTCAATTGTCGCCGGAAAGCGCCGCAAGGCAAGCGATGCCGAGGCGCCGCGCGCGGACAAACGAAAGCCCGCGACGTTGTCGGCGCGGGCTTGCGTGGATGACCGGGGAAAGGATCAGGTTCTTAGTTCGCCAGGGCGGCGAGGGCGCGCTGCGTGATGTCGTCGACGCCGCCCGTGCCGCTGATCTTGCGGCAGCGCGGGGCCAGGGCATCGCCCGTGGCGGCCCACTGCGTGTAGTAGGCGACCAGCGGCTCGGTCTGCTCGTGGTACGTGGCCAGGCGCTTGCGCACGATCTCCTCGGCGTCGTCGGGGCGCTGCGTGAGCGGCTCGCCGGTGACGTCGTCCTTGCCTTCCACCTTGGGCGGATTGTTGTGGATGTGGTACGTGCGGCCGGAGGCGGCGTGCACGCGGCGGCCGCTCATGCGGTCGATGATCGCGGCGTCGGGCACGTCGATCTCCAGCACCAGGTCGAGCTTCACGCCCGCCGCCTTCATCGCGTCGGCCTGCGGGATGGTGCGCGGGAAGCCGTCGAACAGGAAGCCGTTGGCGCAATCGGGCTGGGCGATGCGTTCCTTGACCAGCGCGATGATCAGGTCGTCGCTCACCAGGGCGCCGGCGTCCATCACCTGCTTGGCCGCCAGGCCCAGCGGCGTGCCGGCCTTGACGGCGGCGCGCAGCATGTCGCCGGTGGAGATCTGCGGGATGCCGTATTTCTGGCAGATGAACGCCGCTTGCGTTCCCTTGCCGGCGCCGGGGGCGCCCAGAAGAATCAATCTCATCGCTACTAGCCTCTAAGGTCGGAAATTCTTTGCGGCGACAGGCGGGGCTTCGTGTCGGGCGTTGCCGCGACGCCGGCCTGTCCAATGGAGCCGGTTCTGCTCGGCAGAATATCATGCGCACCCTTGCAGGTCCTTACTGCACCAGCTTGGATCCCTCGGGGTGGGCCGCCTCTTTTTGCGGCACCCGGGCCTCGCCCGTCAGCGCGCGGAGCCGTCCAGCAGCGCTCGCACGCGCGCCAGATCTTCGGCGGTGTCGACGCCGCCGGGCGGCGCGTGCGGGGCCACGTGCACCACGATCCGCTCGCCGTGCCACAGCACGCGCAACTGCTCGAGCGACTCGAGTTTCTCGAGCGGCGCCATGGCCAGCGTCGGGAACGTGCGCAGGTAGCCCGCGCGGTAGGCGTACAGCCCGATGTGGCGCAGCGCGCCGATGTCCTGGGCACCGGCCATCGGCAACGCCGGATTGCCGATCGACGAAGCGTCGCGCCACCACGGCAGCGGCGCGCGGCTGAAGTACAGCGCGCGCGACTTCGCGTCGAGCACCACCTTGACCACGTTCGGGTTGGCGAAGTCGGCCACGTCGTCGATCGCGTGCGCCGCCGTGGCCACCACGGCGCCGCCATCGGCCCGCAGCAGGTCGGCGCACTCGCGGATCAGCGCGGGATCGATCAGCGGCTCGTCGCCCTGCACGTTGACGACGATGGCGTCGCCGTCCAGGCCCAGCAGCGTGCAGGCCTCGGCCAGCCTGTCGCTGCCGCTGGCGTGGTCGACGCGGGTGAGCACCGCCTCCACGCCGTGCCGCGCACAGGCCGCGATCACGCGTGCGTCGTCGGCCGCCACGATCACGCGCAACGCGCCAGAGCGCGCGGCCTGGCGCGCCACGCGCACGACCATGGGCAGGCCGCCGATGTCGGCCAGGGGCTTGTCGGGCAGGCGGGTGGACGCCATGCGCGCGGGCACGAGGACGGTGAAGCTCACGCCGGTCGTCCCTCAGGCCGCCAGGTGCGGCGCGGGACTGGCCGGCGTCGCGAGCGGGCGGGCCTCGCTCTCCAGCATCACGGGAATGCCGTCGTGGATCGGGAACGCGAGCTTGTCGGCGCCGCACTCGAGTTCGACGAGCCGGCCTTCGGCGTCGCGGCCGGCTTCGAGCGGGCCCTTGCAGAGCGGGCACACGAGCATGGCGATGAGGCGGTGGTCGAGGGTCATGATGGCGAGGCCGGAAGCCCGGCGTATGGGGTGAAGGTGTCAGGCCGCGCGCCGGCGCGCGGCGAGTGCCTCGCGCAGCGCGTGCGCGAGGCCCTGCGGCAACCCGAAGTCTAACGTGACGACCCAGACGCGCGTATCGCCGAGGTCGTGCGACGCCAGCTTGACGGCGTCCTTCTCGGTGAGGATCACGTCGGCCGTGCCGGCGGGCCAGGGCAGCGTGTCGAAGGCGGCGTGGTCGGACAGCGGCAGGCGCTCGATCGCCAGCCCCTCGGCCTCCAGCATCGTGAAGAACCGCTCGGGGTCGCCGATGCCCGCGGTGGCCAGCACGGGCCGCCCGCGCAGCGCGTGCAGGGCCTCGCGCGTGGCCGGCGCGCCGCGCGACCAGTCGGCCAGGGCCACGGCGCCGCCGAGCGCGCGTTCCGCCTCGAAGCAGCGCTCGCGCGGCGCGGGCAGCGCGAGCGCGGGCGGCGCGGGCCAGCGGCCGTTGACCAGGATGAAACGGGGTGGGGTATCGGGCGCGGACGGCCAGACCGCGTCGGCGCGCTCGCGCAGCGGCCCCGCGGGAAGCGGCCGGCCGTTGCCGATGCCGCGGCCGTCGAACACCACCAGCTCGACGTCGCGCGGCAGCGCATGGTGCTGCAGCCCGTCGTCGGCGATCAGCACGTCGACGGCGGGATGGGCCGCGAGCAGGCGCAGCGCGGCCTCGCGGCGATGGCGGCCGACGGCCACGGGCGCGCCGGTGCGCCGGTGCATCAGCAGCGGCTCGTCGCCGAAGGCCGCGGGCGTGGCGGCCGACGGCGGCGTGTTCGCGTCGAGCAGCAGGATTTCCGCGCCGGCGCGTCCATGGCCGCGGCTGACGACGCCGGGATTCAGGCCCCACGAGCGCAGCAGCGCCGCCAGCGCGATGACGGTGGGCGTCTTGCCGGCGCCCCCGACGATGACGTTGCCCACGACGATCACCGGCACGGGCAGCGGCTGCGCACCAGCCCGCGCGCGACGGCGTGCCGCCACCGCGCCGACGGCCCAGGAAAGCGGCAGCAGCAACGCGGTCAGCGGCGTCAGGCGAGGGCGCCACCAGTGGCGCTGGAGAAGGGGGGCGAACGCGGCAGGCATGGGTCGTGTCGCATCGACGGCCCGCGACGCGGCGCGCGTCAGGGCGCGGCGGCGGGCGCGCCGTTGCCGGTCTGCGCGGCGAAGGTCATGCGCGTGAGGCCCACGCGGCGCGCCGCGTCCATCACGTTGATGACGGACTGGTGCGTGGACACCGCATCGGCCGAGATGATGAGGAACGGATCCTTGCGCGACTCGGCCGCGGTGCGCAGCGCGGCGGCCAGCGCGTCGACGTTGCGGCCGTCGACGGCCTGGTGGTCGACCGTGTAGCGGCCGTCGGAGGCCACCGCCACGATGATCTCGGCCGGCCGGTCGCGCGAGGCGTCGGCGTTGGCGCTCGGCAGCGTCACCGACAGCTCGGTGAACTTCGAGTACGTGGTCGAGAGCATCAGGAAGATCAGGATCACCAGCAGCACGTCGATGAACGGGATGAGGTTGATCTCCGGATCTTCCGGACGAGGCTTGCGGAAATTCATTTGGTGGCGCCCGTGCGCTGCGCCGCCACCACGCGCATCAGCTGCGTCAGCAACTGCTCGGACGACTGCTCCAGCGTGTGCAGGTAGTCGTCGACGCGGCCGCGGAAGTAGCGGTAGAACATCAGCGACGGGATGGCCACGATCAGGCCCGCGGCGGTGTTGTACAGCGCGGTGGAGATGCCGTGCGCGAGCTCGGCCGGGTTGGTGTTGCCGCCGCCCTGCGAGCCGAAGATCTCGATCATGCCCACCACCGTGCCGAACAGGCCCAGCAGCGGGGCCGCCGCGGCGATGGAGCCGAGCGCGTTGAGGTAGCGATCCATCTTGTGCGCGGCGTCGCGGCCGGCGCCTTCGAAGGTCTGGCGCAGCTGCACCTCGCCCACGCGCGGATCGACCGCCAGCAGCTTCAGGCCCGAGGCGAGCACGCCGCCCAGCAGCGAGTTCTCGGCCAGCTTGGTGATGACGTCGGTATTGGGCAGGCCGTTGCGCGTGACGGCGATGACCTCGCCGAGCAGGTAGCCGGGCGCGATGCGCGCGGTCCGCAGTGCCATGAAGCGCTCCACGATGAGCGCCACCGCGGCAATCGAGCAAAGAATCAGCGGCCAGATCGGCCAGCCGGCCTCTTGTACGATCTTGAGCAAATCAACCCCTTCGACATGTGACTGGAAGCGCATCGGGCCCGAGGCCGGGCTGCCGGATGCATCGGCGGATTATGGCTTGAGAAGACGTGCGCCCATCCCGCGAAACCGTGCCCGCGCGGCGGAGATCATTGAAACACGACGTGACGCCGGCGCGCCGCGCGCGGACGCGATCGCGGACCCCGACAGCCGGCTTTTCCACCCATCCACACGATCTGTGGAAAACTTTGTGGGTAAGTTGGCCTGGCGGGCCCGGAACCCGCCAATTTCGGTGCTCCGGATTGAGTTGCTCAAAAAATAGGCAATAAAAAGTTGATGAAAATCAATCACTTGCGTGATAGTGACGGCGCCGTGACGGTGATTCGACCCTCTGCTCGTACTCATCAAAATTGTGGAGTACTAGGGTTTTTCCCCTCGTTTTGTGATACGGAGACGTGTTGATGGCCGATTCTTTCGCGGTGCCCGGATTCGGCCCGCCGGACGGCGAGCGCGGTGCAGCGCCGGCGCCGGCCCGGCCCTCGGCGTGGAGCGTCTCGGCGCTGCTGCTGGCCGCCGGCGACGCGCTGTCGGCGCGCTTCGGCGCGGTCACGGTGCGCGGCGAGCTGAGCGGCAGCACGCGCGCCGCCAGCGGCCATTGCTACTTCACGTTGAAGGACGCCTCGGGCGGCGCCGGCGCGCTGCGCTGCGCGATGTTCAAGCGCGCCGCGGCGCTCAGCAACGTGCCGCTGCAGGACGGCCTGCAGGTGGAGTTGCGCGGGCGGCTCGCGGTCTACGAGGCGCGCGGCGAGCTGCAGATGGTGGTCGAGTCCATGCAGCGGCTCGGCGCGGGCCAGCTCTACGAGGAGTTCCTGCGCCTGCGCGCGCGCCTGGCGGCCGAGGGCCTGTTCGATGCCGCGCGCAAGCGGCCGCTGCCGCCGTTCGTGCGCACCGTGGGCGTGGTGACGTCGACGGCCGGCGCGGCGCTGCACGACGTCGTCGCCACGCTGGCGCGGCGCGCGCCGCACGTGCAGGTGATCGTCTACCCGAGCCTGGTGCAGGGCGCCGACGCGCCGGCCGCGCTGGTGGCGGCGCTGGCGCAGGTGGAGCGTCGCAACGAGGTCGACGCGGTGCTGGTCTGCCGCGGCGGCGGCTCGCTGGAAGACCTGTGGGCCTTCAACGACGAGCGCGTGGTGCGCGCGCTGGACACGCTGTCGCGGCCGGTGGTCAGCGGCGTCGGCCACGAGACCGACGTGACGCTGGTCGACCTGGTGGCCGACCTGCGCGCGGCCACGCCCACCGCGGCGGCCGAGGCCGTGGCCGTCGAGCGATCGGTCGTCCTGGAGGCGCTGACCGCGTCGGCGCGGCGGCTGAGCGCGCGCGTGGAGCAGCGGCTACAGGCCCATGCCCAGCGGCTGGACACCGCCGCCGCGCGCCTGGCGCGGCCCGCGCAGGCGCTGGGCGCGTGGCGCCAGCGCGTGCAGCGCCTGGAGGCGCGCCACGCGGCCGCGTTGCGGGCGCAGTGGCAGGCGCTCTCGCGCACGCAGGAGTCGCTGGGCGCGCAGCTCGCGCGCGCCGGAGAACGCGTGCTGGCCAGTCGCCGCGAACGCCACCAGGCGCTGGGCGCGCGCTTCGTCCGGGCGGCCGAGCGCACGCTCACGCGCCACGCCGACACCTTGCGCCGCCACGAACAGGCGCTGGCCAACCTCGACCCGCAGCGCGTGCTCGAGCGCGGCTACACGCTGCTGGAATCGCCCGACGGCCGCGCGCTGGTGTCCGCCGCCGCGTTGCAGGCCGGGCAGGGCGTGGTGGCCGTGCTGCACGACGGCCGGGCCGGCATGCGCGTGGAGGACGTACGGCGGTCCGAACCCCCCGGCAAGCCGCGCGGATGAATGCGGGGATATAGCCCCGGATCGGCGCTTGCCCCTCCGGCGGTGCCTACAATCGCCCGAGAGCGCAAGCCGCCAGGTCGGCCTCGCCCCGCCAGATTCAAACAAGCCAGAAAGGACAAGCCATGGAACACACCCTGCCGCCGCTGCCGTACTCGCATGACGCCCTCGCGCCGCACATGAGCCGCGAGACGCTCGAGTACCACCACGACAAGCATCACAACGCCTACGTGACGCAGCTCAACAACCTGCAGAAGGGCACCGAGTTCGAATCGCTGTCGCTGGAAGAGATCATCAAGAAGGCCTCGGGCCCGATCTACAACAACGCCGCCCAGATCTGGAACCACACGTTCTTCTGGAACTGCATGAAGCCCGCCGGCGGTGGCGAGCCCAAGGGTGCGCTGGCCGCCGCCATCAACGCGAAGTGGGGCTCGTTCACGGCCTTCAAGGAAGCGTTCCAGAAGTCGGCCGTGGGCAACTTCGGCTCCGGCTGGACCTGGCTGGTGAAGAAGGCCGACGGCAGCGTCGACATCGTCAACATGGGCGCCGCCGGCACCCCGCTGACCACCGCCGACAAGGCGCTGTTCACGGTCGACGTGTGGGAACACGCGTACTACATCGACCACCGCAACCTGCGCCCGAAGTTCGTCGAGACCTTCCTGAACTCGTTGGCCAACTGGAATTTCGCCGAGGCCAACTTCGCCTGAGCCGGCGTTGACCTCACTCAGGGAAGGGCGGCCGCTGGCCGCCTTTTTTGCGTCTGGAGGCCGCTTTTCTTCATGGGTCGAACGGCGCACCGAAAGGGTCCGCGCCCCCTGCGTTTCGGGGCGCCGTGCACGGGTTTGGTCTGTCAACCGAATGGGCCGCGCGGTTTCTCCGCGGCGGCTGCCATCCACCGTTGTTCATTCGGTGAAATGTGGTTGATCCCGATAGGGGGGCGGGCTGTTTTTGGAGTATCTTTGCGCCCGTTGAGGTCATCCATCCGTCACACTCAACTTTCCCCCCAACCGGAGGTTTGTACATGCAAGTGAAACTGAACATCGTCGCCGCCGCAGCCGTTGTGCTGTGCGCCGGCGCGGTCCACGCCGAAGACATCGTGGTGCGCATTGGCCAGGTCGGGCCGGTTTCGGGTTCCCAGGCCCACTATGGCAAGGACGAGCAGAACGGCGCTCGCATGGCCATCGACGATCTGAACAAGCAGAACGTCATGATCGGTGGCAAGCACGCCAAGTTCGAGCTCGAAGCCGAAGACGACGCGGCCGATCCGAAACAGGGCACCGCCGCGGCCACCAAGCTGTGCGACCAGAAGGTCAACGGCGTGGTCGGCCACCTGAACTCCGGCACCACCATCCCCGCCGCGAAGATCTACTTCGGCTGCGGCATCCCGCAGATCAGCCCGTCCGCCACCAACCCGGGCTACACGCAACTGGGCTACAAGACGGCCTTCCGCGTGCTGGCCAACGACAACGCGCTGGGCGCCGGCCTGGCGCTGTACGCCGCCGATGCCCTCAAGCTCAAGCGCGTGGCCGTCATCGACGACCGCTCGGCCTACGGCCAGGGCGTCGCCGAGGTGTTCGCGAAGTCCGCCAAGGCGCGCGGCATCGAGATCGTCAGCGAGCAGTACACGAATGACAAGGCCACCGACTTCATGTCGATCCTGACGGCCATCAAGTCGAAGAACCCGGACGGCATCTTCTACGGCGGCATGGACCCTCAGGCCGGCCCGATGCTGCGCCAGATCGAGACGCTGGGCATGTCCAACGTCAAGTTCTTCGGCGGCGACGGCATCTGCACCGAGAAGCTGATCGAGCTGGCCGCGGGCGCCAAGACGCTGGGCAACGTGGTGTGCGCCGGCGGCGGCGCCTCCATCGAGAAGATGCCCGGCGGCATCGAATGGAAGAAGCGCTACGACGCGGCCTACCCGGGCGAGTTCCAGATCTACTCGCCGTTCGCCTACGACGCCGTGATGGTGCTCGTCGACTCCATGAAGCGCGCGGGCTCGGCAGATCCGAAGGTCTACCTCCCGTTCGTCAGCAAGGCGAACTACAAGGGCGTGACCACCACGGTGCAGTTCGACGCCGACGGCGAACTGAAGAACCCGGCCATGACGTTCTACGCGTTCAAGGACGGCAAGAAGATCGCTCTGAACTGAGCCTGTCTTCCCACGCTGCACGCGGCGACGCGTGCGACACGAAGAGCGCCCGCGGGCGCTCTTTTTTCGCTCGTTGGTAGACGCCTCGCGCTTGACGCTTGAGGCTTGACGCTTCGCGCAGGTCGAGGTTACCCGCTGCGCCAAGGCGGGCGCGCACTTGGCTCGACGTCAAACGGGCGCCTGAATTCGGCCTGGACGGCCTCATTCCGAGGGCACTCGGTGAAGGTTCGTCCGCGTATGCCGACGGGCCGCGCCCGGCACCTTGCGCACGCGC
>Ga0210384_10003702_pt1 | contig 17510 bp, 12 predicted proteins | sample IncBWH2MmetaG_FD_160574 | JGI IMG/M metagenome (GOLD analysis project Ga0210384, IMG submission 160574) | Forest soil microbial communities from Barre Woods Harvard Forest LTER site, Petersham, Massachusetts, United States - Inc-BW-H-2-M | ecosystem: Environmental > Terrestrial > Soil >...
CTTTGGAACTCGATGCCTTTGCCACGGCTGTGCGCGAAAACCGGAAACCCGAACCCGACGGAGTGCAGGGGCTGCGGGACTTGATCATCATTGACGCAATCTACAAGGCAGCTAAAAAGCGCAGCCGCGTCAAAATCGCATATCGATAAGAGCCCGGGGGGACTTTATGGCGAAGTTGGGGATAGGCGTTTTGGGTGTGGGTACGATGGGCAGGCAACATGCCCAAAACCTCCGGTGCCTGATTCCCGAGGCGAGGCTCGTGGCGGTAGCCGACGCTGACGTCAAACGTGCAAAACAGACGGCCGCGGACCTGGAGATTGATCATTTCTACGAAAGTGCCGAAGCCCTGGTTCAGAACCCTGATGTCCAGGCTGTTGTGATCGTAACTCCGGCCAAGTTTCACGGTGCCGCGATGCGCGTATGCGCTGCCGCCGGCAAAGACATCTTTTGCGAAAAGCCTTTCACTCTTACCGTACAGGAAGCCGACCAGATGCTGGACATCACCAGAAAGGCCGGGGTTCGCGTCCAGGTCGGACATGTGCGTCGCTACGATCCCCCAAACGTGCGAGCCAAGCAGCGCATTGAGGCCGGTGAGATCGGCGATCCCGTCATCTTCAAGTCCCTCGCTCGTGATCCTGCCCCTCCGCCTGTGAGCTATATGGCCAGTGGCGTCAACGGCATGTTTTTTCAGGATTCCACTGTGCACGAATTCGATTTGGGTCGCTGGCTTATGAGCGACGAGATCGCTGAGATCCACGCCTACGGCGGCGTTCTCGTATTTCCTGAGATTGCGCAATTCAACGATATTGATACCGCCCTGCTGAACCTGAAGTTCACCCGAGGAACTCTGGGAGCGGTAGAGAACTACATGCAGTCCGGTTACGGATATGACATTCGCACCGAAATCGTGGGCTCCAAGGGCACCATCATCACGGGATACCTGCAGCACACGGCCGAGATCGTATTAACAGTCAACGGTGCGAAAACTGATGTTGTCGACCATTTCCTGGTGCGTTTCAGAGAAGGATATCTGCTGGAAATGCGCGATTTCGTGCAAACGATTCTCGCCGACAAGCAACCCAAGGTCGATGCCTTCGACGGCCGGCAGGCAGTCGCCGCCGCCGCCGCGGCAGAACGTTCCTATCGTGACGAATGCCCCGTGCCGGTGCAAAATCGCACTCGCTCCGTATAATTATCCAGCTGAGGCCTACGGATTCTCGGCCTTGCCAGCTTGAGGAACAATGAACTGCTGAATCGTGCTGCGGTTCTGCTTGAGTTTCTCCTGGTGAACCCGAGCCAACTCCTGGTACTGGTTTATTTCTGCCGCAGCCAGATCCAGCTTATTCATTTGCCGGTAAAGCTGGCCGAGTCGATAGTGGGGTACTTCCGATTTCGGGTCCAGCCGTATTGCCTCGAGGTATTGATCGACCGCTTTCTGATTCAGCTTCCTAGCTACATATAGCGCTCCCAATTCAACGTGGACCGCGGGGAAGTCGGGTCGCAAACGTGCCGATTTCTCGAGCAAAGCTTGGGCTTGATCCAGTTCTGCTTTTTGTCCCTTGGCGAATTCGGAGCGAAATAGGGCGGCCCCATGACAGAATGCCAGTTCCGCACTCTTTGGATGGCTTGTTGCAAGCCGGTCGAGTCGGGGTAGCAACGGACCCCAGTCATCCGGCGCTACAGAATCGAGCACAGCATTCCACGCCCGAAACGCGGCTGGTGAATCCGGATCGATCTCCAACGCTTTTGTGAATGCCTCCGCGGCCTCTCGATATTCACGAACCGCATAGTGGCTGAAGCCCAGTCCCAGGTACTGCCTCGAAGCAGACGGAAATTTCTGTGTCCCTACGCGATACACTTCGGCAGCAGGCCCAAACGTAAAATGCGTTAGATATTCAACTCCCAGATCAAAATAGTACTGCTCGTTTTCAGGCTCCAACTCCACCGCCTTCTGATAGCTTTGGACTGCCTCCACGTAGTGTCCGGCATCTTCTTCCATACCGGCCAACACGTCATACACCGCTCCCGAGGATCGTGACGCCGCGGCCCGCTGCAATTGAGCGATTGCTTCTGCAGCGTTCCCCAGGCTTTTTTCCGCAATGGCGAGATTCAGAGTCGCTCCCTCATTCGAGGGATCAAGGCGAAGTGCCTCCTGGAAGCGTGGAATCGCGGCTTCGAATGCTTCATGGGAAACCAGCAAGAGACCCAGCGCGAGATTTTGAGCAGCTGATAAGTCTGGCGGCGGCGGCGGAAGAGAATCCTTCCCATGGGCAGAGCCTTCTGACAGAGTGGCACGCACCAGCGCGAGGTAGATGTCATAAGAACTTGAGTTCAGTGTGAACGCTTGCCGATAGAACCCGGATGCTTGTGCAAACTCCTCCAGGCGCTCAGCCACCACCCCGGCTAGCGAAAAATACTTCACCGCAGACTCAGTATCTTCCGGAGCCTTAAGTTGACTCAAGACTTTCTGAGCTTCCATGGGCCGTTTTGCCTCGAGCAACGCGTGTGCCCATTCGTACCCAGCTTGAAAGTCTCCAGGGCGGACATCCCATGCATCGCGAAGATAGATTGCCGCTTCGCTATATTTCTGAAGGGCGGCCAGCGAGGTTCCCAAGCCAAGGAGTGCATTGAAATTTCGTGGCTCACATGCGTGGGCCTCCCGAAATGACGCGGCCGCATCCTGGTACCGCCCATTCTTGGAGAGCAAAACGCCGAGGTTGTTGTATCCCATGGCCGTCTTAGGTGCGAGTCGAATTACGGCCCGAAAACTCTCCTCGGCCTTTTTATCGTCGCCCAGTTCTCCAGCTGCCAATCCCCTCAGGTTGTATAACGCGGGATCATGCGCCCCGCCGCTGATCGCCCTGTCGATGACAGCCAAGGCATCGGCTGCTTTCCCGGTCTGAAGAAGCCCGAGCGCTTCTTGAAATGCAGCCTGAGGGTCACTCTCTTGAAGGGCGAAGCTCGGTAACAAGGGTAGCCATATCGCTGCCGCAAGGAACGCGACTCGCAGATATCCAAGTCCAGCCAATGGATGCGACAAATTCAAAACGCTTCCTGCGCGATAATCCCTTTGCCTTCCTGGATCACAACCATTCGATTCGCCGGCACGTGATCCATCGTTTCTTCCGCGCCGCCGAACCAGCGGATGCGAACCCGTGCGTCCTTCGCTGCTCCCAACCCGAAGTGCAAGCGCAGATCATTTTGCGAGCAAAAGCTTCCACCGCTTCGAACTTCCTGCACCTGCCGACGGCCTTCCGCTTCCACTACCACCCGCGACCCGATTGCCGCACGGTTGGTCTTGGTGCCAATCAGCTTTACAAGAAGCCACGAATTAGCGGAGGGCGTTTGATTTCGCAGCAGGGAAGGAAAATCATTCAAATTATTAATGGCAATGGCAACACGCCCGGAATTAAAGATGTCGCCACAAGCTGCGCCGCGTCCGCACCGGGAGTCAGCAAAGGCCGGTCCGGAGCGCTCGGAAATGTCTGCAAACCGGTTGCCGTCAACGTTTCGCAGCAGAATCAGTTGGTTCTCACTCTTGGGCAATTGATGCTGTAAACCGCTCCCCGGTGGATAGATAAACCCGCCGACGATGAGAATGTCCGGTCGTCCATCGTCGTCGACATCCAGAAACGCGGTCCCCCATTTCACCGATTTCGTCTCTCCCCCCAGTCCAGAGGGAATGGTCACATCGGTGAAGAAGCCCTTGCCTTCATTGTGGTAAAGACTCGGGATCTCGTCCGAGAAATTTGTCTTGATGAGATCAAGCAGTCCATCCCCGTCATAGTCCGCCGCATCCGCGCCCATGCCTCCCTGGGCATGTCCGTTCGCATCGTACGCCACACCGGCCAGCACGCCACTTTCCCGAAAGGTGCCATCGTGATTGTTCAGGAACAAGAGACTCGGAGTGGAGTCGTCGGCAATGTAGATATCAGGCCAGCCATCGTTGTCGTAGTCGCCGACGCAGGGAGTAAACCCGTACGTCGGTTGCGCTTTGCTGATCCCGCTGGCCCCGCTCACATCCGTGAAGGTGCCGTTTCCGTTGTTGCGATAGAGAAAATTCGAAGTACCCTTCAGCCCGGCGACGCCGTACAAGATCGGCGACTGCTGCCCGATGAGAGCGGGATTGCTTTCGTAAAGGGTCAGGCCATGCTCGTACGCGACGTAGTTGCACACAAAAAGATCGAGGCGGCCATCTCGGTCATAGTCGACGAACGCCGCTCCCGTGTTCCAATGATCCTCGGGTTGCAGAAGGCCCGACTCCCGAGTGACATCCGTAAACGTACCGTTGCCATTGTTGTGGTAGAGAACATTCTTGCCGTAATACGTGACGAAGAGGTCCAGATTTCCGTCGTTGTCGTAATCCCCGACGCAAACTCCCTGTCCCCAACCGTGGCGAACAAGGCCAGCCTTCTCCGTCACGTCGGTGAAGGTTCCATCGTGATTGTTCTTATAAAGATGATTCGTGGGTTCTTGCCCTTTGGGAAACTCCTTCAGACCCCAGCCGTTGACAACAAAAATATCCAGCCAGCCATCGTTGTCGTAGTCAAAAAGCGCAATTCCTCCTCCCGTGGTCGACAGCAGGAAGTCTTTGCTCTCGTGACCTGCGACGATTGTCTTTGAAAGGAGGCCAGCGTCTTTCGCGACGTCGACATAGCGAGGGAAGTACTCGGCCTTGGAGGCCGCCAAGAGACGCGAAGCAAATCGGCTGGGAAGCACACAACCCATGGCAGCAGCGGCTGCACTCTTGAGCCACCGTCTTCGATTCATCATGGGCTATTTTAAAGGAGTACCAAGTCTGGGGAAGGGCGGCTCGGCGACATTCTCGCCTCGTTCACACGTCACTTTACAAAGCTCACGGCAACGTCAAAACCAGAGCGGCCTGCTCTACAAGGCAGGCCGCTGTTTTGGCCAGTCAACCGAATTGGCTTGCGTCCCCGATTCAACCGCAATCTAGAACTGTAGCTTGAGACCAAACTGAATCTCGCGCTGAGCATCCGGCAGTGTTTGGGTGATGGCTGCGCCCCCGGCGGTGTTAGAAAATCCAGCCCCGCTACTACCGCCGCCTGATCCTACGTTAGGAAGGTTGAAGTTGGGGTGATTGAAGATGTTAAAGAGCTCAGCTCGGAAAACCAATCCGAATCTCTCGCCCATCTGGAAGTTCTTGGAGGCAGCAAAATTGAAGTTGACCATGTCAGGGCCGCGTAATGCCGCGCGCCTGGCATCCCCGAACAGGTGCGCGTTACTCTGTCCAGGAGCCAGAGCAGGGGTCGCAAATGCAGCTTGGTTGAACCAGCAATTGAGAGTCTGATGCCCTGGGCAGCCTAGGGACTTCTGTGTCGCTACGTCGAAAGAGAAATCATAGGGGTTGTGAATCTGGTCTGGGCGTGGCGGGAAAGCACCTGTGTTGGTGAGATCGCTTCCCATGAGAACATCGAAGGCTTCCCCACTGCGCGCCCTGGTCACTCCCGAGACCTCCCAATTTCCAAGCACGGCCTGCGCGACGCTATTCGCCGAACCGCCAAAATGTTTCCCCTTGCCATACGGCAATTCGTAGACGTAACTGACCGTAAGCTGGTGACGGAAGTCCGGGGTTGTAGGCCCGCGCTCCGCGGCAACGTTATGAGCGTTCTGAATGTCACACTGGTTCACGTTGCCGTCCGCCGTCCCCAAGGACTTTGCGAAGCTGTAGGCAGCCAGAACGTTGAAGCCCTGCGCGAAACGGTGTTCGACGGAAGTCTGCAGGCTGTTATAGAACATGCTCAGCCGCGCGACGTCAAGCGGAAGAACAACATTCAGGCCCGGGCGAGTGGCGAAGTAGGGCCGGCCTTGGTTGAATCCGAACGGGCCCGACCCCGAGAAGTTCGTGTCCAGGGGAGCCAGCGGCTGATTCAAGTTCGACGATTCGTGGTCGAACAGGTTGTTGCTTTTGCTACCGACATACCCGACCCGAAAGATCCAGTTCTGACTGAGTTGTTGCTCGACCGTCAGGTTCCACTCATAAATCCGCGGAATCCTCCGCACCGGATCGAACGAGGACGCCCCGATGACGCCCGTGGTGCGCACTACTCCCGTGGGGTTGTTCGGATCGGGCTGGGTGAATGTCGCCGGGAACGCCTGCAACAGCTGATTGGTGGAAGGATTGGTGGTAGGCCAGTTGAACGACTGCACCGCCAGAGAAGGTGGATTCAAGCCCAGGTCGTCGAAAATGTTGCCCTCGGCCGCATAGAAAATTCCAAAAGCGCCACGCACCACTGAGTTCTGCCGAACGTTCCAGGCAAACCCCACTCGCGGCGCCCAGTCGTTCTTGTCGAACTTCACTCCGCCGTGAGACGAGGTGTTGACGGTGAGGGTCCGCAAGTCGAAGTTACCCACGGTAGGTCCATTGGCCGGCGAGTTGATCTCATATCGCAAACCAAGATTGAGCGTTAGGTTCGGGGTAACGCGGATATTGTCTTGCACAAACTCTGACAAATCCCAGTAGCGTGTCGGATCGACCTTCCCCGCCAGATGATCCTGCAGGGTATTTTGCGGAATGCCCAGCAGCACATCGGCCACCCCGTATCCGGAGTAATTACCACTGAACTGCAACTGGCCCGCGGGCGCTGTCTGCTGGAAGAAGTTCCGTTGTTGACGCCGGAAGTCCACGCCGAACTTAAAAGAATGTTTTCCGCGCGTCCAACTCAGGGTATCTGCCAGTTGATAGACGTTCTCGGCAATCGTTTCCGGCACCCACAGCGAATCACCTAGCTGCTGGTAGCCGCTTATGTTGATCTTGGTGAGACCGGAAGAATTCCCTCCGTGGTTCGCGTTCGGAATGCCAACGGCATTTCCCGCATTGGTGCCGAAGTCGAGCGGCAGGGTAGCATCTTTAAAGCGATTGAATCCTAACCGCGCGTCGTTGAGCAGACCGGGGTTGAAGATGTGGTTCCAGTCCAAGGCCACACTCTGAACCCTGTTATCCAAGGTAGAGGACGTACCGGAACCGGCTCCGCCGTCCACGTTGGGGAAATTGGAGGGATTAGTTGCCTTGGGACTGGCAATGGCGTAGTGAGCAAAGAACCGGTCGTTGGCAGTAATGTTGTAATCAAACCGCGTCAGGAATGCGGTCTCGTCGAATTTGTACTTCCCGTTGAAGATGAAATTGTTTGTGACCAGCCCCGGGGTGCCAAAATTCGGATTAGGAAACAGGTTCACGATGTTCTGACCCACGCTGTTGATGCATCCCGGCTGCGGGGGGGTGGTGCACGCCGGAATCGTGTTGCTGGGGTAGGGTGTGCCCGTGAACGGATTCGTGATGGGCGTGGATATCTCGCTGAAGTTTCCCGAATGCATCAGCACCGTCGGAACCGTGCTAATGAAAGGCTCCTCCTTGCGAATGTCGGTACGCTGGATCGAGCCGAAGAGAAACATCCTGTCTTTCTTGATCGGTCCGCCCAACTGGCCACCATACTGATTTTGCTGGAAGCCTAGTGCACTGGTGGCGAAATAGTTCCGCGCGTCGAATTTGTTATTGCGGAGGAACTCCCACGCAGCTCCGTGAAGTCGATTGGTCCCAGAACGAAGCACGAGGCTGACCATGGCTCCACCGCGGCCGTATTCAGCGCTCATCGAATTCTGTTCGATACGGAATTCCTGGATGGCATCGGGGGGCGGTTGAATGACCACCGTGCCATTGCCGAACTCGTTGTTGTCCATTCCGTCGAGCAGAAAGTTGTTATCGAAGATGCGCAGACCGTTCACCGAAAGCGCGGTTCCCGGCCGGTTGTTGTCAGTAGAACCGGCGCCCGCGCTGGTTCCAGTGGCGCCCTCGTTGGTCCCCGGCCCGAGGTAGGTGAGCTGGAAGAAATTCCTGCCGTTCAAGGGGAGGTCGACAATGCGCTTTTCCGTTTCGATGGTGCCCAGGGAGGAGGTCTCGGTCTGAAGCAGAGGCGGGGCATCAGTCACTTCTATGGTCTGCGAGACGCTGCCGACCTTCAGGGTGGTATCAAAACGGATGACCTGCGCAATGCCGAGATCGACGTTGCTTTGAATGATGCGCTGGAAGCCTTCCTTCTGGAAGGTGAGCGAGTATTTGCCGATTTTGAGGTTGGTGAAGACGTAGTTCCCTGAGGAATCCGTAACACTCGTGCTCACCGTGGAAGTCTCGATTTGGGTTGCAGTTACTGTGACACTCGGCAATCTCGAACCGGACGGATCGCTGACCGTCCCGACGATGCCGCCCGTAGTTAGCTGGGCCAGGACCACCGGCTGATTCAACCACAACAGCGCAATCGCACAGACCAGAACACTCGCTTTAAAGCAGGCGCTTTTCGTCATGACGTGGCTCCCCTCTAGACACGTTGCGATGCCGCTGCACTCCGACGCTGGAAGCAACGGATAAACCAACCCAATGGTCATAAGCGGTTAGGCTGTGACCCAGCTCCCCACGAGCTGTTCGATAAGCGGTTATCTAATAGATCAAATTATGCGCCTCTGTCAAGCTTTTTTGTCCCCCTTGAGCCTATCCTGCACATGCCCAAGTGTCTCCATGCCGGTTAGCAAGTCGGGCCGTGTCCCCGGACGCGGATCATTTTCAACCTACTGCCTCGATGGCCACCGTTCGATTTTCGCGTGCCGACCGGTAAATAGCTTCCACGGTCGCTATGTCCCGCCATCCCTCCAGCCCGTCGGGTTCGGGATCCTTCCCGCGTCGAATACCGTCGGCAAATGCGTCCAGCTCCAAGACGAACTCGTCGATCACCTTGAACTTCTGCTCGAACCAATGACCCTGGATCTTGCCAAAGAGCCGCCGCTCTTCCTCGAATGCGAATGCGGGGTTCAGCGCCGCCCACCCCTTGTCCCCGTGCACCTGTACAAACGACGCCGCCCTCGCGCTGTAGCTCGACGTTCCCTGGCAGACTAGCCCGCCCGGATGGGTGAGTCGGAACGCAATGCTGTCCTCGACCCCACTGAATCGGATGGGATCGTCGGTCCATTTTGCCGCCGTCGCGTCGGTCGGGTTGCTGCCCGCGAGCCACCGCATGGTGTTTACACAATAAATCCCGATGTCCATGAGCGACCCGCCTCCGGACAACTTTGGATTGAGCTGCCAGTTCCTCGCTTTCACGGGGTCGACAATTTCTGTGTAGGTTGAAAAAATGTGGCGTAGCCGCCCCAACCTGCCGCTTTTAATCAGTTTCTTCAGTGCCACGCTGCCTGGCTCAAAATACTTCCGGTAGGCGATCATCAGGCGCACCCGGTTCGTGCGGCATGCCTCGACCATGCGCTTGCATTCCTCGACGGTGTTTGCCATCGGCTTCTCGCAAAGCACGTGTTTCCCCGCGGCAGCAGCACGCAACGTTTGTTCGGCATGAGCGCCGTTCACCGAAGCTATGAAGACCGCATCCACCCCGGGCTGCTGCAGACACTGCTCGTAGTTCGCGTACGAATAACACGACTTGACCGCGAACTTTTTCCCAAGGGCCCTTGCCCGGGCGAGATCGTGACTCACCAAAGCGACTACCCGGCATTTCTTGCTCTTGCGGAAAGCGGGCAACACCGCAACCTCCGCAATGCTTCCCAGTCCCACTACCGCATAACCGATCGATTTCGAAGCAGCCACGCGTGGATCCTTTCCTGGAGAATCACGATTCCGTGTCGGAGAGCGATTCTGCGAATTTAAGAGTTCAGCCTTGTGACTTCCTGCCAGCTTTCTGTCTGCCAGCTTCGCTCGATCGCCGCGAGTACTTCCGCCACCCGCAATGCTTCCGCGAAGCCTGGTTCGGCTTGGTGTCTCGCGGCGATCGATTGCAAAAATTGTTGTGCTTCGATTGTCTTTAGGTCGTCGTACCCCAATCCGGTTCCGGTTGCAGGATTGAAGCGGCCATGAAACGGATGATTCGGGCCGCTCACGATGCGCGTATATCCATCATGGGCTCCAGTACCGTCCGGCAGGAACACAGTGAGCTCGTTCATGCGCTCGAAATTCCAGCTCAGAGCCCCCTGTGTGCCTTCCATTTCGAACGACCAATCGCACTTGTGTCCTTGAATTACGCGACAGACCTCAACGTTCCCCCGGGTGCCGTTAGCAAATTGGACCAGGGCACCAACGTAATCCTCATTTGTAACGTCGCCTCCAGCGCCGCCCGGCGTCGGTCTGTGTCGAATGAACGTCTCGCGGTTCCCAACCACCCGCTTGATAGGTCCCGCCAAATAAAGACTCATATCGACGACGTGCGTGAGCAGATCTCCCGAAACGCCCGAACCGGAAAGCTCCTGTTGAAAACGCCACGAGAGAGGTGTCTCGGGGTTGGACGCATAGCCCGCCAGAAAATGTCCTCGGAAGTGGGTCAACCGGCCAAGCTTTCCTTCGCAGACCAGTTGCCGCGCATACTGCACCATCGGAGCCCAGCGGTAGTTGAATCCTACGAAGGTGAGAACTCCCGCCTCTCGTGCCCGCCGCTCGATTTCCGCCGTTTCTCTTGCATCTTTGCCAACGGGTTTCTCGCAAAACACGTGCTTGCCGGCAGCAACCGCCGCCGTCACGACCTCGAGATGGAGATAGTTCGGAGTTGCGACATTTACGACCTGAACCTCAGGATCTTCAACAACGTCTCGCCACCGGTCCGTGTGTCGTTCGAAGCCAAAGCGCTGTTGTGTTTCCTTTGCCCGTGCCGCCACTTCATCGGCACACACGACGAGCTTGGCGCGAATGCCACTATCCGCAAATCGATCTGCGGCCTGAAGGTAGGCGCGGCTGTGGGCTGTTCCCATCCAGCCTGTCCCCACCACGCCGACGCCAACAACCTGTGTCATCTGAAACTTCGCTCCAACCACGCCCCCGAACCTGTGCCGATTCACCCAGCCGCAAAAGCCGGGAATCCACTTGGAGTCAGTCTGGATTCGGCAGCATCACGTCACGTACCAGGCCATCCAGATCATGGCAAGCGGTGATGAACTGCCGCAGTGTTCGCCGCGTCGGCGGGAAGTTATCGAATTCGTCGATCGCCAGCCCTCCCTCCGTCGAGGCGCGCCGGAAATCCAGGAATTTCTTTGAAAGTTCCTCAACAATCGCCGGTTCCACCGGTTTGTCGATCCGCGATTGCACGGGGATATCGCTGGCGTTGAAGCGAACCTGCCAAGCGTATGGGGGCGAGATCACAACGTCGCCGCCGATCAGTTCACTCCAGTGCATGTGATTGCGGAATGCTGCCGACAACAGTCGCAAACGATACCCGCGCTCACGGAAAATCTTGTAGGTCTTCTTGAACACCGCAACACCGGCCCACTCCAGATAGCCGGGGTCGATCGTAATGTTTTCTTTTTCAGCCACCACTTTGAGCCAGTCGTCCAGGCGCCCGACCATGATCGTGCATACCGGCCCCATCGTCTCAAGGTCCTTGCCCTCTCGCTGGCGCCGGCTGAGACCGCGCTCCACGGCTTCCGCGACCGCGATGCACTGCGGAAGCGTGAAGCACACCGTCGCGTTGATGCTTATCCCGCGATAAGTGGCCTCTTCGATCGCGGGAATGCCGGCGCGTGTCACCGGAATCTTCACAATCATGTTGGGCGCCAGCCGGCTGAATTCCTCCGCTTGCGCAAGAATCGCTTGCGAGTCACGGTAAAAACGCGGATCGGTCTGGATCGATAGTCGCCCGTTGCGGCCTCGCTGGGCATCGAAGATCGGTTTCAAAAGAGCCGCCGCTTTCGTGGAAATCTCCCGCACCAGCTGCCATGAAATTTGTTCCTCGGTTGCTGCGGGACTGTCCTCCATTAACGCGCGAATTCGTTCTTTCCAGGAAGCCATCTCCTTCTTCAACACGCCGAACACGATGACTGGATTGCACGTCGCGCCCACTGCTCCATGCTCGATCGAATAGCTGAGTTCTTGAATCGAGGCCGAATCGTTCCAGAGGCAGGTTGGCGTGACTTGCGTCATCTCATGGAGAGGACTCTTGAAGGTTGTAGTGGTGATTCGCGTCATACGTGCCTCCCTGGATCGCTCCCTTGTGCGCCATCGCCGGCAACTTTGCATGGCTTCGAATCCCGGTACGAGTTTTCCGCCGCAACCGCTATTTCCAACGCGCGCAGGCCGTCTTCCCCCGTGACCCGAAGTGGCCGGTCATTCAGAATGTTTTGAACGAAATCTTTCAGCTCCGCGACGTAAGCGGCTTCGAATCGTGACAAGAAGTGACTCTCGAGCAGTTGCGTGCCGCCATCACGACTAAGAAATGTGACCGGAGTTTGTTGAAGACTGCCGACCAGGATCGATCCTTTTGATCCGATGATCTCGGTTCGAATGTCGTAGCCGTACACGGCCTGCACAAACGATTCGATGTTGCCAATGGCGCCTCGCCCATATTTCAGATTGACCACGCTAGCCACAACATCCCCGTACTCGCCCACCTCCGGCCGAATCGCGACTGTCGCGTAGGTGTGCACTTCTTCCACCTCATCACGCATCAGCCAACGGGCTAGATCGAAGTCATGAATGGTGTTGTTATAGAGCAGCATTCCATTCAGTTTGGCCTGATAAGCGGCGATCGGTGGCGCGTCCCGATCCCGCCCTAGCGATTTAAAGATGACCGGTTCGCCGATTTCGCCCGCTTCCACGCGTTGCATGGCAGTTGCATAGCCCGGGTCGTAACGGCGCATGAATCCAACCTGCAGGCGCACGCCGTTGGCGGCCACCGTCTCAAGTGCGGTGCGCGCATCCGATACATTCAGGGCAAGGGGTTTCTCCGTTAGGATGTCTTTCTTCGCCGCGGCCGCCATGCAAATCGCTTGTGCGTGGAACTTATCCGGAGCAGCGACGACCACACAATCAATACCCTTGTGTTCGAGCATGTCCTCAAGCGAAGCAAACGCATGATCAATTTCAAGTTCAGCAGCCACTTGGCGAGCGCGCGAAATGGCAGGATCGGCAACCGCCGCCAGGCAGGCTCCCGGAACAAGGCGCCGGATGTTTTCGGTGTGTCGCTTGCCCATATCCCCCACTCCCAGCACGCCTATTCCCAGTTTCCGCATGCCAACTCCGCTTGCTCAGAAATCTTAGCGCTTTGCAATACGCACGAAGGATATCTTCCCGCGGCGACGGCGCCCATGAAGAGCATCGCTTGCGCGACAATTACCGCGGAAATATTGAGAAACTACGCTCCTGCGTGGTTGCGCATGGCCAAAGAGCATACTGCAAGTCAGTAGAAATCTCCAGTCATGCGAGGTCTCACGCAAACCGCTTAGACCTGGCAAATTTAACTCCGCCTTGTGTATCGCGGGAAACTCCAGGCCCCATGAAAACTCTATGCGCCCGGCGCGGATTTGTACAAAAGCGCCCTGTGGTATGGTTAAAGAGCCGCCAAAAATGTTTTGAGCTTCTAATCTCGGTTTGCCGCTAAGGCGGGAAATCGTGTACAACCCTGAGGTCTATGAGCCAGCCCCCGAGACGAACTCGCCGGGTAAGTCAGTCGCCTAAGGCGCCCAGTATCTACGACGTCGCGCGCGAGGCTCGAGTGTCGGTGTTCACCGTATCTGCCGTCATCAACGACACCGGACGCGTTAGCGCGACTCTGGGTCGCAGGGTCGAAGCCGCCATCCGCAAGCTCAATTATCGCCCCAATCTGCTGGCGCGCAGCCTGGCGAAACAGAAAAGCCATACTCTCGGGATGGTCGTAACCGACATCGCAAACCCCTTTTTCCCCGCCATTGTCCGAGCTGCCGAAGACGCCGCCCAGAAGGCCGGCTACAGTATGCTGCTCTGCAATAGTGACGATAAACAGGACAAAGAAGCTCTCTATCTGGAATTACTCATTTCCAAGCGGGTCGACGGAATTATCTTGAGCAAGACGCCCACCTCTCTTTCCATGGCGCAGCAGCAGATGTTGGAGGAGTCGAAGGTCCCCATCGTGTTGCTCATGCGAACCTGTCCTGGCCTGAAGACCGATATCGTGCAGACCAACGACCGCCAGGGCGCCATCGACGCCATCTCGCATCTTGCGCGCATCGGTCACAAGAAGATTGCCTTCGTGAGCGGTCCGCTCGACGTCAGCAACGCCCGCGCTCGCCGCCAGGGATATGCCAAGGCGCTGGAACAGTGGGGCCTCGACTATGTTCCTGAACTGACCTTCGAAGGGGACTATCGCATCGAATCCGGTCTTCGGGCCGGACATGCCCTGTTGCCTCACCGTCCCGATGCTGTGCTCGTCACCAACTATCTGATGACCATCGGATTTATGACTGCGGCCGACGAAATCGGTATGCGCTGTCCGGAAGACTTCGCCCTGGTCAGTTTTGATGACTACCCATGGCTTAACTGTTTTCGTCCGCGCCTGACGACCATCGAACTGCCGAAGTTCGAACTCGGGGATACCGCCATCCGATTACTTCTCGAGCGCGTTCAAGGCAAGCGCACCACTCCGGTGACGGTGAGCTTGTCGCCGCAACTCAGAGTAAGGGAATCTTGCGGATTCATGCTGCGCACTGGAAAGCAGCCGCCGCCCATCGTCGAGTCGCTCAGCGAAAGGTAGCTCGAACACCGTCGCTACCCTCCTCCTCAGCTCTTCTGTGTAAGGCCTATGTGCACCCGTCCCCCGTCAACTTTTGTTGGGTAAGTGCGTAGATCCACACAAACCGGACCACCTTTGGCTTTGCCCGACGGGATATGAAAACGGCCCTGATGCCGGGGGCATTCGATGACCTCGCCCAGCACCAGACCATCCGCAAGCATCTCTTCCTCGTGCGTGCATAGTCCGTCCGTCGCGTAGAATCCGCTGGCCGTGTGATACACCGCGTATGCTTTCCCCTCGTGGTCGAAGGGAACCACATCCTCCACGTCGATGTCCTCCACCGAGCAAACCGGGATCCAAACCATCGTTTGCTCAGACATAGTTCGCGCCCTGCGGAGTGGCGGCTGCTCCCGCAATATCCGATCCCTTTACCTCGCTCATGTCCGGAAGCTCTCGCAGGACAAAGTAATCAGCATCCCGCGATTGACGAAACAATGCCGGAACGATCTCGCTGAAAGCATCGCTGAGCCCTGTGTAGGTGCGAGGCAGGCAGGATTCAATGCGATCGTGCAGCTTAGGCAGCGCGTGGAAGGGAACCGTCGGGAACATATGATGCTCAATGTGATAGTTCATATTGAAATAAAGAAAACGAAATACCGGGTTCAGTTCCACCGTGCGGGTATTCAGTCGATGATCGCGGACGTTCTCCGCCAACCCGGAGTGCTGCGTCAATGAGAAGATCTGATGGAGCCATCCGCCATAAAGCCGTGCCAGAGGAAAGAAAAGGATCGGCAGCCAGCTGCGAATCGCGATCGACCACGCGACCATCCCTGCGTAGATGAACAGGTAGGCCCGTGACCACCAGAACATCTTGCGCCATTCACTCCGAGGAACGAAATCGTTTGCTTCCCTGCTCGGCACACCCCAAGCATGTACCAGCATCACCCGGAACATCTGAATGGCATCCGGAATCCACAGAAAGTCCAGCAATACCCGCCTGAGGTCCGCTGGCCGCATCACCTGAATCTCGGGATCGAGCCCTACCATGATCGTTTCCGTGTGATGTCTGGTATGACTCCATCTCGTATACACGCCCTCTTTCATGTTCATCAGAGAGCACAGGAAATAGAAAAACTCATTCAGCCACCGTGTTCGGAATGGCGTGCCATGGGCACATTCGTGCCAGCGTGCATCACAAGAGCTGTAGATGGTCCCGTAAAGAAAAAATGCAGGAATAACCCACGCACTGCCGACAGACTTGTAAGCAGCATAGCCGCTGAGACCGAGGCAAATGCCCCAGATCCCAAAATTGATCAGGCCACGCGCATCGCCGCGCGCCATCAGGGCCTTCAGCTCTTTTCGGGAAATGTTGGGGCGATACCAGTCGTCAACCATCGTCGTCTCGGATTCTTGTGCGCCACGAATCGCCGGGATCAGGACTCGCTAAAGTCGATTACCACCGACTGTCCCAAAGCCTTCGTCTTCAGCACGACATACACCGCACCAATAACCATCCACACTCCACCGGCTATCAATGTCGATCGCTTGAGCCCGAGAAAAATCGCCAGGCAGAATAGAAATCCCAGGGTGGGCACGATGATGTCGAGGACTACCCTTCGCTTGCCTTCCATCTCCGGCGAGAATCCGAAGTAGCGAACCGCCGCCAGGTTGACCCCCATAAACGCGACCAGAGCCCCGAAATTAAGAAGCTCGACCGCCTGCTCCCATCCCATCGCCAGCGTCCCCAGGTACGCTAGGATGCCCGCAATGATCACGTTGTACGATGGGTTCCCACGGTCCGCATTCAAATGACCGAAAATTTTGCGCGGCAGAATATTGTCGCGTCCCATGCCGTACAGCAGTCGCACCGCGCCCAGAAGTCCTGCGAGGCCGCAGGCCAAGCTCGAGATCAGTAGAACAATCGCAAAACCAACGAACAGGTGATTGCCTCCCGCCACCTTCGCAACATCCATAAAGGCAGTTTCTGGGTTCGCCAGCGTGCGGTAGTTGGGCCAGATCCGTTGCGCCAGATACACCTGGAAGGCGGCAAACAGGCCGGTGAAAACGCACACCAGCACCGAGGCCAGCAACACGTTTCGCCGCGGATTCTCCACTTCCTCGGCGAGAATGCTGACGCCGTCAAACCCTATATAGGTGGTCGCCGCCAGTGCTGTCCCCGCGACAATTGCGTGAACGCTGAATGTCGTCGGATCGTAGAAGGGTTCTGCAGAAATCAATCCGTGCCATTGCTGATGCGTGAAGATGTACCGCAGCGCCTCGACAAGAAAAGCCACCATTACGACCGACATCATCGCAAGCAGAATCTGATTGGCCCGCGCCGTGGTCCGAATGCCAAACCAGCACAACAAGGTCATGAACCCGACCGCCACCGCCGAAAGCAACGGGAAGGGAACATTGGGGAGCAGTCGCTGCACCGTCAGCGCGGCGTAGAGGCTGTTCTGCAAAGGCTGGAAAAGGTATTCCAAAAACATGGTCCAGCCCACCACGAATCCGATCTGCGAATTGAATCCGCGACTGACGTAGGTATAGACCGACCCCGCCGAAGGATAAATCGTCGCCATCCTTCCAAAGCTGACCGCCGTGGCGGTCATCGCCACCATGGCGGCTAAAAGCGTGATGACCGCGTGTCCCTGGGAAAGCACTTGTGCTTCCCCGAACATCGGCACCACTGCGATTGGCGAAGTGAGAATAATGCCGTAGTACACCAGGTCCCACAATCCGAGAACCCGCTTGAGCTTCGGTTGTGTCGTTACCCCTTCAGAAGTGGTCACTCCCACCTGGATCGCTCCCTGAATGTCTGTCTGTTTTTTGCCTCTCCTGCACCTGTTCGACGGACGCGGACCTTAAAAGACTCGTTGTTTCTCTCGAGCCTTGACGTATTTCGCCCGCGCCGCCCGCACCGCCTCGATCTCTGAAACCTCTGCAATCGGCACATCCCACCACGATTCGTATCCTGGCACCCGCTGATCGTATGCCGTCTCGATGACAATCACCGACGTCACTTCG
>Ga0210384_10003703_pt1 | contig 17509 bp, 24 predicted proteins | sample IncBWH2MmetaG_FD_160574 | JGI IMG/M metagenome (GOLD analysis project Ga0210384, IMG submission 160574) | Forest soil microbial communities from Barre Woods Harvard Forest LTER site, Petersham, Massachusetts, United States - Inc-BW-H-2-M | ecosystem: Environmental > Terrestrial > Soil >...
CCTCGTTGTTATAAAAAATGGCACCCCAATAGGCTTGGTTACAGAAAGGGATCTTGCTCGTAAAGTTTCAACATCAGATAGAAAAAGTGGAGACGTACCTCTCTCTGAAATAATGTCCCATAATTTTAGATGGGTAGAACCCATGACACCGATAGAAGACGCAGTTCAAAAAATGATTAATAAAAACATCCGCAGACTTCTTGTTCTTGAGAATGGCAAGCTTGTAGGCATAATCACTGAAACAGATTTGGCAAAATATTTGCGAAGTAAATTGTTGATAGATGGAGCTCTTGAGGATACAACTGCCTTGAACCGTAAGGTCATAAAAGGGAGTTAAACATCAAAACTTTCAACAGAAACTTTACTTACAAGTGGATTGAAAATTCTAAACTCGTTACACAAATCCGTTACAATCTTTTCAGCTAGTTTTCGATTTTTTGCCTCTACTTCAAATTTGAGCATCTTTGCAGAACGTATTTTTTTCACTAGAGTTTCACGCGATTTTAGAATTAGATCATTAAGGATTGTATCACCTTCCGGATCACTAATTTCAGGTTTATTTTCTATTATCACATTAACTTTGAAAGACGGCATATGTTTCGTCAATTGATAGTAGATAAATAACTATTGATTTATTATATTCATATACAAATTTTAATTAAGTTTTTCTAATACCAATTAACGATTAGTTGCCTATAATATTAAAATTGATATCAGAAATTATAGAGTTATTTAGAAAGGATTAACTTGAATAGATACTACAAAAAAATTATGAATTCAATTTTTAATCCCATTGAATACAAAATTAATACTAGGGTTAATTGGAATACTGTTGCAGGAGAGTATCATGACAACTGGGCAGATAAAAATACAGGGCCATTTAAATCAACAACCGAATTAGTCAAAGCAGCAAAAATAGAACCTAATGATTCGGTGTTAGATTTAGCGTGTGGAACGGGTGCAGTTTCAAGCAAAATATCACGCCACTTTGGAAATTTAGTAAATCTTGTTGGAATTGATTTATCCAGAGTGGCGCTATCTATTGCTAAAAGATCAGCTCAATTCGAAAATGTAGATTTTATTGAAATGGATGCAGAAAACCTTTGCTTCCATGCAAGTTTTAATAAAATTGTTTGTCAGTATGGACTAATGTTCTTCCCAGATGTGAACAAAGTACTTACATCAATCAGAAATATTATGAAAAATGGTGGCAAATTAGCAATAGCAGTTCATGGGACTCAAGAAGGAGTTCCATATTTTAGTAGTATTATGAAACCAATTTTATATTACATCCCAGACATAAGAGCAAAAGGAACACCAACAGTTCATAGATTTGGAAATCCAGATGAACTGGAAAAAGAATTAAAATTGGCAAGATTCTCGGACATAAAAATAAAGAAATTTACTTTCACATATGAAGCTGGAAAGTTTGATGAATATTGGAAAGATTACATTCATACTACTGCAAATTCAATTTGGCCAAAAATTCAAAGTTATGGAATTAAAGTAGTTAATGCAATAAAAAAAGACGCGGAAAAAAACACTGTCCAGTTTACTAAAAATGAAAAAATAGAATTCCCATGGGATGTTTTTATTGCAACTGCATGCATCTAGTTGATTTTTGAATAAATTCGCCAAAAAATTTGTAAGCTAGTTCGTCAATTGATTCTCTTGGCAAAAGTTTCAAAATCAGAATCAAACCAGATTGTTTTTGCTTCGTTTCCTTTTAAAGTATATGAATTTATTGCAATATGAGAGAATTTTTTCTTTTTATCTGATGAACCATGCCAATGCAAAGTACGCTTTGGGATATATGCAATATCGCCTCTCTCGAGAGGTAATTTTGTAATCTTCCTAATTTTCAAGCCTTTCTTTTCAGAACCCTTAATTTTTCTGTATAAGGTAAGAGTCCCATGTCCTTCCGTTACAGTCAATGTCTGACCGGATTCATGGTAATGTAATCTTGTTTTTGACCCTTTTTGGAAGGTTACCAAGTAAATTTTTTGTTCATGTGTTTTAATTATTCTTGAAATATCATGTAGCATTACATTACCTACAAAATACTTCTTTTTTTGTGCTATAAGATTTCTATCTCCTCGTGCTTCCGAGATATTGTCTTTTTTCAATACATGCTTGTGATTTTTGATATTAATTAGTTATTACGTTCATTTATCGTTTTTTACTAAATTCATCTTATCATAGTTATTATTTTTAATTGAGTAATTAAACATATTATAAAATTTAAATGAAGATTTGTAATCTGCCAAATTCATATCCTGTTGGAATTCCACTTCTAGATGACCTCCTAGATTTTGTTTATGTAATAACATTTTAAACCACCCTAACTTTCCTCTTACATAATGCCAATGTAGCTCAGCCTGGCTAGAGCATCTGACTTGTAATCAGAAGGTCGAGGGTCCAAATCCCTTCATTGGCTTTTTAAAAAATAAGCAAGGTTAAGTAATAACTGCATTGAAAAGAATTTGTGCATAAAGGATACATTTTACTGAACTGTGACCTTGGAGCAGAAGAATATGTTGTTGAGGAGTTAAAACGTATTCCTCAGGTAAAGGATGCATTTGTAACGTTTGGTGCATATGATATCATAGTTGAGATGCAGGCAGATACACAGGAAGATTTTGACAAAGCAATCTCACTTAAAATACGTAGTATGCCAAGAGTGGTTAGTACCATGACACTAAGTGTGGTAAGCCCATAACCATCATTTAGAACATTTCTGAATCTTTTTTCTTTATTTCTATGTAATGATCAAATCCTGATCCCGTTTCTTTTGGATCAAATAACGCACAAATAATGCATAGGACGGCTAAACTGGTGTTATTGGGACTCTAACTTTTTCCTGATCATATCAAGAGTAAGAGAAGGGTCAGCTTTGCCCTTTGTCTTTTTCATTACTTTGCCCACAAGATAATTAATTGTATTTGGGTTTTGTTTCGCTTCAGATACAGCTTTTTGCTCTTCAATAAAAATTTCATTTATTGTTTTGACAAGAAAGGATATATCGTCAACATGACCCAAATCAAAACTTAAAATTATTTCTGGGAGAGACTTTCCCGTCTTTATTATTTCTTGCAAAGCAATTTTTCCAGAAGTTCTAGTGATTTTATTGTTCAAAATGGCATCTGCCAAATCGGAAAGATGTTTTGGTGTGAGTTTTAGTTGTTCACGTTGTTCTCTTGTGTCTGCAAAGCCTTTGAGATCGGTAGTTATAAGATTCGCAATTTCTTTGGCATTTTTTTCAGTGTGGGATTGCTCAAATAAATCTGAATAAAAAATGTCAGAAGACAAGACTTCAGCAACTTGTATCGGAATGCCATATTTGTTAATGTATCTCTCTTTTTTTGACATTACACTTTCTGGCATTATTTTTTTCAAACTTTCAAGCAGTGTTTTTTCAATGATTATTTTTGGAATATCTTCTTCTGGGAAATATCTATAATCTTGTTCCTCTTCTTTTGATCTGGAAGAGACTGTGATTTTTCTTACCTCATCCCAATGTCTTGTTTCTGCAGAAATAGGAATTCCTCTTTCTGCTAAACTTTGTTGTCTTGTTATCTCAAAATGAAGTGCTTTTTCTATATCGCGAAATGAATCTACGTTTTTAATTTCAACACGATTTCCTTTTTCAATAGAAATATTTCCGTCAACTCTAAACGCACCCTCTAGATTTGGATCTGATATGCCAAGGTTTTCTACAAGTTCTGCTAAAATATTCAAAAAAACTCGAACTTGTTTTGGACTTTCAAAATCCGGCTCGGTTACAATCTCAACAAGTGGTGTACCAGCTCTGTTGTAATCAACTAGAGTGATCTGTGTTTTTTCTGAACTACCACTATATACCAATCTGCCGGGATCTTCTTCTAATTGTATTCTTCTAATCCTGATTTCCTTCTCCTCAATTCTGATTGTTCCGTCATAACCTATACTAGTTGGATCGTATGCATTGTATTGTGTAATTTGGAAATTTTTCGGTAGATCTGGATAAAAATAATTTTTCCTAAAAAAGCCAATCTTTTGAGGAATCTTGCACGCCAATGCAATAGATAACATTGCTGCTTTTTCAACGGCTTTTTTGTTCAAAATAGGCAAGGAACCAGGCAGGCCTATACATACAGGACAAATGTTAGAGTTATGGTCAAAACCTCGATAGTCTGCTTTGCAAGAACAAAATAATTTGCTCTCAAGTCTTGTGAGCTGACAGTGAATCTCTAATCCTATCTTGGTCAAATTGGTACCTCAGGAAGGTTTGTTGTTTTCTGTAATGCATAAGCAGCCTGCAAAAGTTGTTTTTCTTGGAGTGAATTTGCAAAGAGTTGCATCCCTATAGGTAATCCATTAACAACAGTAAACGGAACAGAAATAGCAGGTATTCCAGAGAGATTTGCTAGTATTGTATTAATGTCAAGCAAATAAATTTTTAATGGATCGTCAATTTTTTCTCCAATCTTAAATGGTAAGATTGGCATTGTGGGAGCTAAAAGAAGATCCACTTTCTTAAATGATTCTGTAAGTTGTGATTTGATTAGACTTCTAACTTTTTGAGCCTTTTGATAATATTTGCCGTAGTATCCAGCTGATAGTACAAAGGTACCAAGTAACATTCTCCTTGTAACTTCAGAACCAAAATTGCTTCTTGCTTTTGAAATGTATTGGTTGTACTCATATCCTTCTACGCTAAAATCAAAACCATATCTTAAATTATCAAATCGTGCAAGGTTACTGCTTGCTTCTGCAGATGCCAGCGTGTAATACGCGGCAACAGAATGTTTTGCAGAATCAAGAGTGATCGAAACACATTCTGCACCAAGTTTTTCAAATGTTGATATCGTATCCTTTGTAGCTGATTGAACCTCTTTGTCCACTCCTTCACCAATCATTTCTGAAATTATTCCGATTTTTTTTCCTGCAACACCAACATCTAGATCTTTTGTATAATCAGGGTTTCCACTTTCAATTGTGGTATTATCATGTAAATCATGCCCAGCAATAATATTCAAAATAAACGCTGTATCTTCTACGGTTCGTGCCAGTGGACCAATCTGTTCAATGCTGTTTGCAAATGAAACTAGGCCGTATCTGCTAATAAGACCATAAGTTGGTTTTAAACCTACCACTGAACAAAAACTAGCTGGACTTCTCACAGAACCGCCCGTATCTGAACCAAGAGAGGCAAGGCATTCATTTGCACTTACCGAGACACCACTTCCACCTGACGAGCCGCCTGGAACATATTCAGGATTCCAAGGGTTTCTACTTGGACCAAAATAACTAAATTCTGTAGTAGAGCCCATAGCAAATTCATCCAAGTTTGTTTTACCAATAATTATTGCATCCTGAATTTTCAATTTTGAAATAACAGTTGCATCATATGGAGAAACAAAATCTTCGAGCATTTTTGATGCACATGTAGTTTTCATCTCCTTTGTGCAAATGTTGTCTTTAATTGAAATTGGCATGCCAAGACAGGGGCCAACTTTTTCTTTTGCCTTTAATTTTTTATCTACTTGTCTTGCCTGTTCTAACGCATTTTCATTTATGGAGATAAATGCGTGGAGGGTTTTGTCTACCTTGCTTATTCTTTCAAGTGTTTTTGCCATAAACTCTTCGGAGGATAACACACCGTCACGCAATTGTTGTGTATATTCGGATATAGAAATAGCAAGTTCCATCTTATACCATCTTTGGTGCCCTAACGAAATTTTCTTTTGTCTTTTTTAGTTTTTCAATGATATTTCCCTCATATGGTAAAAATTTATCTTCACGTAATTTATCAAGAGTTAATTCTTGTCTTAATACATCCCCCGTTGTGACTTCAATTTTGTCCAAGCGTTCAAAATAATTCAGAATTTGTTCTACTTGCACAATGTATTTTTGAGGATCTTTTATCTCTATTTTTATTAAATCACTAAGGTGCTCTATTTCTTTTCTATCTACCATTTATTTCCCTACGGTGTGAGTCTATCCACATCTCTTGGATAAAATGTTACATCTCTGATGTTTTCTGTTCCGGTTAGAGCCATCATCAATCTTTCAAGACCAATTCCACATCCCGCGTGAGGGGGAACGCCATAATCAAACACTCTTAGATGATAGTCAAATGGATCCAGTTTGAACCCTTTATTTTTCATTCTTTCTTCAAGCTCTGATCTTTTTTCGATTCTTGTGCTACCAGATGAGAGCTCCAAATCTCCATACATAAAATCAAATGATTCTGATATTTTTGAGTCATCTGATTTGGCTTTTACATAAAATGGCTTTGGGCCCAACGGCCAATCTTTTATAAAATAAAACCCAGACAGGTTAAGTTTTTTGAGATTTGATGCATGGAGGTCATCTCCCCACTCTGTATTTATTCCAGTTTGTTGCATCTTTTCAATAAGTTCAGAATACGTGTATTGAGATATGGATTCGGGAATTTCAGGAGTTTGAAATATAATGCCGCCATTTGATTTTGTTGCATAATCTTTTACCGTTTTAACTGCCCGCTTTACGATGTTTTCAATGTGTTTGATTATATCATTGTAATCTGAGAATGCTTCTTCTAGATCAATTGAAATTGCTTCAGAAAGATGTCTGTTTGTCCTAGAAGATTCTGCCCTAAAGATTGGGGCGATCTCAAAAACCTTCTCAAAACTCATTGTCAATTGCTCCTTGTAAAGCTGAGGGCTTTGAGCAAGAAATGCTTCCTTGTTATAGTAAAATATTGGAAATAGTGCGGCACCACCTTCAGTAGCTGTAGCAATCATTTTAGGGGTATTTACCTCAACAAATTCTTTTTCGTATAGATAGTCTCGTATTGATTTTAAAACTAAACTTCGTGCTTTGAAAACATGTTGCAAAATACTTCTTCTGAGATCTACAGCGCGTATTTCTAAACGAGTATCAATGTTAGCAACAGTTTTTGTTTGTGAAGTAAAAGGAGCGACCTTTTCTGCTTTGGAAAAAATTTTCATTTCAAGTGGTGCAATCTCTGCCCCATGAGGTGCCTTGTTTGATGGTTTGACCATACCCTTTATTGCAATACTTGATTGTTCTTTTAGCTTCACAATTTCTTGCCTTATTTCTTCACTGCAAGCACCTTTTTTAGCAGTGATCTGAATTTCACCATTTTTATCATTGATCATCATGAATACAAGGTTTCCATGATCTCTTACACTAGAAACCCACCCCATGACGATTACTTCCTTTCCATCTAATGATGGATCAATTTCATTTGAGTAAATTGTTCTACGCCATGTTCCAAGATCGCTATCTGTCAAACCTTTTCATCAAATCTGCTCTAGTTAGTGTTAATTTATGTTTTGAATGTGGATTCCTAAGTTTTGAATAAAACTAGATACAGTAATTATTGGAAATAAAAAGTGGTTCTTGTTGAGAGGGCCATCCCAGCAAGTAAACCACGTACCTGTGTCTGGTATGTATAGTAATTATCTATCTAGATTAAAAATAGTTGTCAATTTTATTTGTGACAAATATCTTCATGGTATCAAGCTTTGACTATTCCTGTTTTAAGAAGGAAAGGGATCATGGAATCACTAGGAATAGAAATAACCTTTGTTTGAACAACGTGATAATTTTTAGAACTGGGCATGTTTTTCTTTTTATTAAAGTTAACAATTTTTTCTCGCATCATACGAAAAATAGCATGACGTGCATCCTCACTGAATTTTGTCTTAATACTGATTTCATTTTTTATAATATTAATTTCTAAATTCTCAAATAATGAAACATATTTTGTAACTTTTTTCCCAAATTTCCTTGGAATTTGACCATCTGGAATCAACAAGCCATTTTTTATTAGCGAGTTAATTTTCCTGTAAGAAGAAGTTTGTGGCAATTTACAAGTACGTATAATATCCAAAATTATTCTGGGTTTGTTTGCTGTAATATTTAGAATTTTTTTCTTGTCTTCATCAGCATAAGAACGGAGGATTAAAGAAATTATAGATTTATCCTTAATTGTCACTGATTTAGCATTACTATAAACCAATCTCTCCAATTACTATCGTGAACTATTTAAAATCGATAATATATGGACTTTTTCTTTTAGGATCGAAGCGCAGGACTATCAATTCGTTTAGTGAGGTAAATTTTTGATGGCTCTACAAAACCTCTATAAATTAACATGATTATGCGATAATATTGACATTAACAAATAGGGAAAAAATGATGGTGATGATTACAACCACTATCGCATTGTATTCACAAAAATTACGAGATGGTACTTTGCCTACAAATCAATCTGTTGTAGATTTTATTCTTAAAACTATTCCTGTGGGTTCAAGGTCAGAGTTATCAATTGAGTTAATCGACGATGTCTTCTCTTTTATTTCTAATTCTCACATGGAACTTTCATAAAGAGCCGCCTGTAAGGAAAAATACAGAAGAAAAATGACCACAATAGCAACTCTTGGTTCCCATTGTGCATTACAGGTCTTAAAAGGAGCAAAAGATGAAGGGTTCAAGACTTTGATAATATGTGAAAAAAAACGCGAAAATCTCTATCGTAGGTTTAGATTCATCGATAAAATAATCCTCGTTGATTCATTTTTAGAATTAATAGAGCAAAGGTGCGCTTCGAAACTAAAAGATGAAAATGCTGTAATAATTCCACATGGTACACTTATTTCACAAATGGATTCATCTCAGATAGAATCAATTAAAATTCCAATTTTTGGCAACAAATGGATCCTCAGATGGGAATCAAACAGGACCATGAAAGAAAAATTAATGATTGAATCAAAGCTCAATGTTCCTAAGACTATACCAAACCCAAAAGAGATCAAGACATTAGTAATAGCAAAAAGGCATGGAGCGGCTGGAGGTAAAGGATATTTTTTGGCTACAAGTGAAAAAGACTACAACAAAAAACGTGACAGACTAATTTCACATGGCATTATCAAAGGAGATAGCGATCTATACCTTCAAGAGTACGCATTTGGAGTATCAGCATATCTTCAATACTTTTATTCACCAATAACTGGAGAATTGGAGTTTTTTGGAGTAGATAGAAGATACGAGTCTGACATAGATGGTCTAGGAAGGATTCCTGCACCACAGCAGATGGAAATCGATTTGATTCCATCCTTTAATGTTATTGGAAACAGTCCATTGGTGTTAAGGGAATCACTACTTGACGAGGTCTATTCTATGGGCGAAAGATTTGTTGATGCCTCAAAAAGACTCGTTGAACCTGGAATGAATGGACCATTTTGTTTAGAAGGAGTTTATGATGATAATGGAAAGTTCACTGCGTTCGAGTTCTCCGCAAGAATAGTTGCGGGAACCAATCTATATGTGGACGGTTCACCTTATTCGACATTCCTTTATGATGAACCAATGAGCACTGGAAGAAGAATAGCTCGTGAAATCAAAAATGCTAACAAAGAAAATCTACTCTCAAAAATAACAACCTGAAATTTTCTTTGAATTAGAAAATATTTATGCCCCGCCAAGTGTGACCACAAGATCGGTAATAAATCCTACGCACAAGCCAAGAAAAATGCCAACCATCAAAATATCGTTTGTGGTCTGCTTTCTTCCTGTATGATACATTAACATAGAGACGTAAATGAGTGCACCGCCTGCAATAGACAAGAACAATATGTATGCTATGTTAGAATGCCACAGACTGCCAAGTATTGTACCTATGAATGTGGGTCCGCCTCCAACCAAGCCTACTTTTGCAAGGAACCGAGTAGTGGGTTTTGTTAGAAGTCCAGTAAGTGGACCTGCTATTCCAAATCCTTCAGTAGTATTATGAGCTCCAAATCCTATGATCAGAATTATCGCAAGCCCTATCTGCCCTGCAATATATGATTGGCCAATTGCTAATCCCTCACTAAAGTTATGAGAGCCAATTCCTATTGCAATCATCATCGCAAGCTTGTATGCACTTGCATCATGGAATAGTTTGTGAAGATGTTCATCACCTCCCTTGATATTTTCAAGTGACAAAATACGTGGAAGCTTTTTTGTCATCACCTTTGTTTCATAGTATACTAAACCAACTAATCCAATCGCAATTCCACCAAACATGGCGGCAAGTTCAACAATTGCATCCACGGTGCCTCCTTTTCCAGAAAATGCGTCTGTTGCAGCATTTGATGCAGTTTCATACCCATGACTAAAGACATCAATTATCAAAAATACTAAAATTCCTAATGCAAAAGCGTTGAGGAATCCTTTCTTTTTGGAACTTAGATTTTGTAATCTGGCTACTGGAAGACCTAAAAATATCGTGAACCCAGCAATTGCTCCCAAAAGTAAGAGCTGCCAGTAATCTATCATAGATTGATTAGGATAAGCTAACTTTATTTAAACAGCAAAGTTGTTCTAAAGTTTTAGAATCACGCGCATCTGGTTTAAATAGTTAGGCTACCCTAATTGAGAAAATATTGAAAAAAAGACTCTCATTATCACAGCTAAAAAAGTATGACGTAAATCAAAAAGTCATGGAAGCCCTAGCAGACGCTCAATCAAGGTCCATATTGTTCTCAATTATTAAGCAAGGGAAAACTGCCATGGAACTTTCTGAAGAACATAGGATTCCATTAAGTTCAGTTTACAAAAAGATTTCAGATCTTGAAGAAATCGCACTTGTTAGAGTTGATAAATGGATTTTATCAGAGAATGGAAAAAAATTCAAGATTTACAAAAGTAGAATAAGTAAAGCAGATGTAAGCATAAGAAAACCAGAACCTGCAATTTCCCTTACTCCAAATGATCAAAATACGTAAAGATTATCAGGATGCAGAACTTTGTAATTTGATTTTTTGCTTGCTGAGTTTCTATAAATTGATTGATAAACAAGCTGGAACTGTTTGTGCTCTGGAATAATCAGAGCGTACCTAGTCACATGATAACACAGTTACAGTAAAAATTCTTTGAAAATGAAATAAATAAATTTTAAGAAGAAATCTATTCAGCTCTTGTATTCGTGTAAAGTCTGAACTCAAAGATTCAAAGTCCTGTAAGACTCGTACACACAAAAATGATTATTTTATCTTGAAGTCTAATAATACAAATTATTAATCACTGGAAATTGGATTTTTAGAATTTACACATAATCAATAACTGGTTTATTGATCCTTAATGCTTTTCATGTTCTGCAATGGTTTGGAGAGCCGCACTTTTGGCAGCCATCTCAGCAGTTTTCTCGTCTTCTGCACTTCCTATTATTATGACATCATCGTCTTCGGGTCTTAATTTTTTTATTATCATAGAGTGTACTTTTGGATTGTTTCTAAACGAGTCTTGACGTCTGTCTGGCATTAAAAAACTGCCCTTTTTAAATATCAGAGTGGTTGCTCCTATAGCTCCACACTTTATAGCTGCATCCCGCTGTTCAATCCCACTCCTTACAGCATAGGCAAGATCTTTTACTAATACCGCATAGTTGAATTTTCCCAAAGCAACAGAACATTTGGGAATATTCATCTCCTCAGGAATAATATTATGTAGCTTTGCATAAACTGTTTTCCCCTTATTCGTAAACCACATACCAGCATTGGAATTCTCTACTAACTCGTACATTTTCAAATGCTTGACAAGTGTCTTTACAGAGCCTTCGCCAAGACCAAGTTCACGCACCAATAACGATCTGCTTATTCTTTTTTTATTCTCCATTAGCTGCATTGTTTTTAATACGTGTACCAGATCAAAACTCAACAACCTACTGGGAGCGTATCTCTGTGTCACTTTGGAGAGCAGTTGTATTACTTGATGCATTTTATTATTAATATCAACTGGATCCGCAGTTGCATTTATATCAATTCTAGGGCAGTGATAGGTTGGATAAACCATCCAATTATTTAAATAGAAATACTATGTTTGAAACAGAAATGACAAACATTTTCCAGCAACTAACAAGATCAAGCCATGGAGTTTCAAAATTAGCTGTGGGTATTCTTTTAGTATTGTTTGGAGTGGGCTTTTTTGGCATGGGATTCGATCAAGGTCAACTGTTCAGTCTAGTTGAGGGACCGAAGGCATACGGGGATATGTATATACACGAGTTCTCACATGATATGAGACACGCGTCAGGTATTCCATGTCACTAGTGGTTTTAAATGAAAACCTCACTTTTTCTTGCAATCGTCCTAGTCTCTGGTTTCTCTGCAGGAACAATCCACGGCCTTGTAAATTTAGTTGTAGTAGAGCCATATCTTGACAGAGCAATTTCAATAGAAAATCAGAATAGGTTCGCTTCTGGTGAAATACAAGACACGCCACAATTTTGGGATGAGTTTGGCAAGTATAGGACGTGGCAAAAGGAAGGGTCCATAATATCCGGTGGAATTTTAGGGCTTGCAACAGGAGCGTTATTTGGACTGGTATTTGCATATTCACGCAACAGACTTCCAAGTCAACACACTATCATGAAGGCCCTTGTACTTGCAGGAATAATGTGGCTTACAATATTTTTCATCCCATTTTTGAAATATCCTGCAAACCCACCAACAGTTGGAGATCCACACACAATCGCGTTTAGAAGTTTATCATATATTGCGTTCATAGCCCTGTCTGGTCTTGGTGCACTTGGCTTCGCAATACTTTCCAAAAAAATACAAAATAAAAAATTTGTCATACCTATAGGATATGCCATTTACATGAGTGTGGTTTTTCTATTAATGCCGCAAAATCCAGACAAGATTATAACTCCATTAGATTTGATAAATGGCTTTAGAATGGCATCTGTGTGTACGATGACGCTATATTGGATCACAAATGCTGTAATACTTGGCTTGCTATGGCAAAAGTTTCAACCTCATCTTGAGACTGAATCAGTGTTCAAGTAAAAAACACGATTCTTTTTTATTAAAACCAACGTTCAGAATATAGAAGATCTTTTCCAGAATGTTCGAAATTTTGGTGCCCAAAATTTTGGACACGTAAATGAGTTTAACAATCTTAATATTCAATTCAAAAGGCAACACGATTATGAATAAATATTACTTGGTTGCGATACCTGCAATTATTACAATTGTATTTTTATCCTACATGCTTAATCCACATCAGAATCAAAATGATACTAAAGTAACACTACAATCGTTAATACAGAATGGTTCACCAATCTTGGGAAATCCAGAAGCGCCAATTACCATAGTAGAGTGGGGAGATTACCAATGTACCTATTGTCACGCATTTCATGAAACCACAAAAGATTCACTTATCAAAGAATACATAGATACTGGAAAGGCCAACTTCGTATTTCGTGACTTTCCTCTCAATGGTCCAGATTCCGTACTTGCAGCAGAGGCATCGTACTGTGCCAATGACCAAAACAAGTATTGGAGTTATCACGATGAATTATACAAAAACTGGGCAGGCGAAAAAACTGGATGGGTAAATAGAAACTCATTAGATAAATTTGCTACCACGATAGGATTAGACCTGATACAATTTGACAAATGCCTTGACGATAAAAAATATGAACAAAGGGTTCTTGGCAATCAACAATTTGGAGAAAAAATAGGAATTAATGCAACGCCATCATTTTTAATATTTGATAGTAAAAATGGCACAAAAATAATTGGCAATCAGCCATTATCAGTTTTCCAACAAGTTCTTGACAAATTCTGAGCAGATTTACAATTGTTATAAATTATTTTTTAGGTGTGTAAAATCCACAAACAGGACAAAATTCCAAATCAGGTGTTAACATAGTAATTTCTTTGTGGCATGGCAAATCCATATTGAAATCGCCTTCTGAAATTTCACTAGATTCATCTGATACCGCAGTTTTGTAATCTTTGGTTAGATTATCTTTTATCTTCTCTTTATCATCAGACATATGTCATAAATCAACAAGGATCTAATAAGTAAGGATTTGCTTTTTCAATTCAAACCAAACTTAATATTCATAATCTCAAGAGGTCATGTTAATGGGTAAACCCACAATTGAAAAACAAGATTCTGTAAAAATGTACAAAATACGAAAAACATTAGAAGAGCTTTCAGACAAATCTGGTCGAGGCACTGAGCTTATCTCCTTATACATACCACCAAAGAAAGCTTTACACGAAGTAATTAACGGATTGCGGGAAGAACAAGGGACGGCAGATAACATTAAATCAGATCTTACTAGAACTCATGTTGTCGACGCACTTTCACGTGTTATACAGAGACTAAAGCTTTACAAAAAACCTCCAGACAAAGGCCTGGTAGTCTTTTGCGGCGCGCTCCCAGCAGAAGGAGGCGGGCCCATTGGCAGCGAGGTCATTAAGCTTTACGAGATAGAGCCACCAAAAGAATTGCAGACATTTCTGTATAGATGCGATGATCATTTTCATGTTGATTTGCTAAAAGACATGTTAAAAGATGATAACATGATTGGGTTTTTGGCAATTGATGCAAAAGATGCTGGATGGGGCCTTTTACACGGTGATAAGCTTGAAGTTTTATCAGAAACATCATCTGGGGTAGCTGGAAAACACCGACAGGGTGGTCAATCAGCAAGAAGATTTGAAAGATTAAGGGAAATGGAGCTTGGTGAATACTATAATAGAGTTGCACATACAACAAGAGAGTATTTCATTGACATTTATCCCATAAAGGGACTAGTAATTTCTGGTCCTGGTCCAACAAAAGAGAACTTCGTAAGAGAAGAATATCTTGAGTACAGGCTACAAAACATGATCATTGCAACTCTGGATACATCGTATGCTGGTTCGGAGGGAGTCCGTGAAGCATTTGCTAGAGCACAGGAAGTATTATCAGATTACAGAATGGTAGAAGAGAAGAAACTTGTCGAAAAACTATTCCATGAGATTCATTTTTCAAGAGGACTCGCAGTATACGGTTTGAGGGATATAATTGAGCTTCTTAAAAAAAATGTTGTAAATCTAGTACTCATCACTGATGACACAAATCTAAGAAAACTTGACGTAACCTGTAGAAGATGCCAAAATGTACAAACAGAGATTTTAGAAAGACCCAAGCTAATACAAAAAACTCAGGAACTTTTAAGCTCACCTTGCCCTAATTGTAAGAGCATGGACTCTGAAGCAAGCGAACGAGACATTGTGGATTATTTGTCATTACTTGCTGGAGAAACGGGTGCAAAATTGGAAGTAATATCAGGTTCAACCGAGCATGGAGCAATGTTATCTAGCATAGGAAAAGTGGGAGCATTCTTGAGATATAATCCAAACCAATGAGCTACTTAATATCTATTGTTTAGCATTATTTTTGTAATAAAAAATCATTTTCGGTAGCTCTAAATATTTTAGAAGATAGATTCAGAATATGGAAAATGTATTACCAGATGAATTTGATAATAAGGTTTTAAAAAACGATCAAAAAACACTGATACTTTTTTATGCCGATTGGTGTCCATATTGTACAAATTTTAAACCAATTTTTGAAGAAATCAATTCAGAAAATATTCAGAAAAAAGCAGCGTTAGTAAACGAAGATGAAAATCCACTTTGGGATAGATTCAACATACAGGCAGTACCTACAATGATTGCCTTTCAAGCTGGAAAAATCATTTCAAGAAAAGATGCTAAAAAAAATATTGGTTTAACAAGAACAGACATGGAATCCATAATTAAGGAGCTAAACTGATTGGTATTTTCTAACCATTAAACCTCATTCCGATGTAGCACGTACTCAAAAATGCATAATCTTCAAGATAGATAACGATATTTAATTAATTTATAGTCAAATGGAAACAATATCATTAAAATGGATCATTTAAAAATTAGTAAAAACGAAACTGCAGGCAAGTTACGTGATGTGGTTGATGACTTCACGGTTTGGTCTGGTAGTGCCTACAGTCTCTATATGGAAATATTAATTTAGATAAATAAGAATGTGGAAGTAACTTTCTGATACAATAAATCAATTAATTTGAGTTTTACTTTACAGGAACAAAAGACTCCTATACACTTGAGATTTGTTTAGAATCAATCTTTTGCCTCTAATCCAAAGAGAAAAGACGAAATCACTGAACTGGTTGAATTGATTTTCGTATTTTTTCTGCCAAGTCTTCCAAATTCTCTTCTCTTGCAATCATTCTTTTCGTCCATCCTGAACCAGTATTAGAATAACGAGGTATGATATGGACGTGAACATGTGGGATTATCTGGTTAGCTGCTTTTCCATTATTTTGACCGATGTTAAAGCCATCGGCACCAGTAGCTTCCAATATTGCCCGTGCAATAACAGGCACTCGTGAAAAAAGTGTTGAAATGTCTCCTGTATTCATATCAATAATTTTTTCACGATGATCTCGTGGCATGAGAAGCGTATGACCTCGCTGAATGGGATATTTATCCATAATAGCGACATGAGATTTATCTTCATAAACAAAATGCGCCTTTATTTTTCCTGCAATAATATCACAGAACAGGCAGTTCATACAGTATTGCGTTTTGGTATTTTATTTAAATTAATGCAAAAAATGAAAGTTTATAGTTTTGAGGATTTTAGTTCACCGAAGACTTTCCTTGTAACAAAAATTTGAAGTTCTATTAATTCATAATGTATCACCATATTCACTAAAACGAATAAAACTTACCACGTCGACATTAAGTGTCAGTTTTTGCGTCGTGCAAATTCCAGCAATTTTTACAGATCTGACCCTTTATGGTCCATTCTTTTTTTGGATTATAACTAATGAAGCCAAGTTTAGTGCCACAGACACTACAGAATTTTTTTGACTCATTATCTGATTTTTCCTTTTCATCAAAACAAGGCTTGCAAAGCCAGCCTTTCATATCCCATTCTTTCTTTGGTTTCCACAAGGAAAATGCACCAGGTTCAGCACCACATAACACGCATTTATCAGATTCATGTTTCTCATAATGAACTTTCATTAGGTCTACGTAGCAATCTGCACAGAGCGGACCCTCTATATCCCAACTACGTTTTGGTTTATGTTTATGAAAAATACCCTTCTTACAAACGGTACAAAATGCTTCTTTCTTACTGAATAATCCCATAATATTGAACTGATTCTATATTAAAAAAGAATATCATGTTCTCTCAATTCGGGGACCGAAAAATAGATCTTTTTTGGCAATATTGTTACCAGATACTGTTATTTAGGGTAAAAATTGGATTTGTATCAATTCATGGGCAAAAAAGATAGAGAAGAACGGGTAAAGGAACGAGAAAGCTACGTCGAAAAACATCAAAAACAAAAGATAAAGTACAAACTAATAGCTATAGGAGTTTTTGGTGGAATCATTGCAGTTCTTGCAATTTCAAGTTATAATTTCTATGAATTATCATCTACAGTAACTCCTAAAGGTGTGCCAGTTGGAGCAGGACCGATTGGTGGAGTACACATTCATGCAGGAATATTAACAATGATTTATGGCCAGATGTTTGATTATTCTTCTCCAGCTTACCAACTAAAGAGTCCCTACATATCATTTGAGAAGGGCAATGGTGAAATTATCCACATGCATGCAGCAAATGTAACTTTGGGATTTTTCTTTAATTCTATACACATAGGATTAACTGACAAGTGCTTTAT
>Ga0210384_10003704_pt1 | contig 17509 bp, 16 predicted proteins | sample IncBWH2MmetaG_FD_160574 | JGI IMG/M metagenome (GOLD analysis project Ga0210384, IMG submission 160574) | Forest soil microbial communities from Barre Woods Harvard Forest LTER site, Petersham, Massachusetts, United States - Inc-BW-H-2-M | ecosystem: Environmental > Terrestrial > Soil >...
CTCCAAACCGTACAAAGAAATTCTTCAAGGGATTCGTATCTGCAACGAAAAGCGGCGTTCGAGCCAGCCGCTCGGCCAAAAAAGCGCCGGTTGCATCTTCAAAAACCCACCAGGGGCATCCGCGGGACGCATGATCGATGAGCTCGGCCTGAAAGGCTTGAGCCAGGGCGACGCGCGCGTCAGCGACCGGCACGCCAATTTTTTCGTGAACGCCGGCAAAGCGAGCGCCAAAGACATGCTCGCGCTCATCGATAGCGTTCGTGAGCGTGTACACACGACATTTGCTGTAGAACTCGAGCACGAGGTGGTCATTTGGAACGCGTGAAGACCATGGCCCGTGGCAACGCAGCGGACGCCGATACGTACCGCCCCGAATTGCTCGGTGACGAGGAGCCTCGCTATTTGCGCCGCCAGAAACCTGTCGAGATTCGCCGTAAAAAATTTAGCGGGCGGAGCTGGCCATTCTACCGGCGCGTTTTATTTTATGGCGTGGTGGGCATCGCGGGGGCGTCCGCCGCATGGACCGCCGGCCGCTTTTTGCTTTACGGGCAGCCCATGCTGCTGATCAAGCCTGAGCAGATCGAGATCAACGGTAACCACATCGTCAGCCGCGATGCGGTGCTGCAGCAGTTTGTGCGCGACCGCGGCCGCAGTGTCCTGCGCGTTCCGCTGGACATCCGGCGCAGCGCACTCGAAGAAATCTCCTGGGTGGAATCCGCTACCGTGCAGCGCATTCTTCCCAATCGCATTCGCATTGATTTGACCGAGCGGACGCCGATCGCGTTTCTGCGCAATGGCACTGAACTCGCGTTGGTCGATGCGCACGGCGTCATTCTCGACCGTCCGCGCGGTGAAGATCTGCAATTCCCGATTGTCACCGGGCTCTCTGAAAATATGCCCCGCGAAGAACGTGGCAAGCGCATGCAAATCTATCAAGAATTCATGAACGATATTGATCTGGTGCGCTCCGGCTCGTCCGATCGCGTCAGCGAAATCGATCTCGCCAACCCCAAGGATCTTCGCGCGGTCATGACCGGCATCGCCAATCCAAGCGATCCGCAGGCGCTCACGATCCACTTCGGTGCCAGCGATTTCACCGGCAAATATCGCATGGTGGTCGAAAATTTTGCGCAGTGGCAAGCCAGCAATGGCCACGTCCACTCCATCGATTTGCAATACGCGAAGCAGGTGGTGCTGAACCCGGATACAACCACCGCCTCCGCGACGAAAACGAGATAGCAGCAGAGCAGGAGCAGTCTTGGCAAAGAAAGACAAATATCTGGTTGGGCTGGACATCGGCAGCGTGAAGACTTCCGCGCTCATCGCGGAAATCGATGACGAACAGGTGAAGTTTCTAGCGCTCGGCGCCGCCGAATCGAAGGGGCTGCGCAAGGGCTTGATCGTAAACCTGGACTCGACGGTGAGTTCGATTCGCCGCGCCGTCGAAGAAGCGGAAGGTGTGGCCAACGTGCCGGTGGAAGCCGCGGTGATCGGTGTTGCCGGCGGACACGTGCGCGGTGTGAACAGCCGCGGTGGCGTGAGCATCGGCCATCGCCCGCGCGACATTGAGCGCGAAGACGTACGTCGCGCGATCGACGCCGCACGCAACATTACCTTGCCACCCGACCGCGAAGTGCTGCACGTGCTGCCGCATGAATTTCTCGTTGACGCGCAAGAGGGCATTCGCGACCCCATCGGTATGGTGGGCCAGCGCCTCGAAGCCAACGTTCATCTCGTCACGTCGTCGATTGCCGCCACACAAAATCTCGTTACCGCAGCGAATCGCGCGGGAATTCTGATCAGCGATACAGTGCTCGAGCCGCTCGCGTCCGCCGAATCGTGCCTGACCCAAGACGAGCGCGACCTTGGCTGCTGCCTGCTTGATATCGGCGGCGGTACAACCGAACTCATCGTTTATGGCGGAGGCGTGGTGCGCCATACCAGTGCGGTGCCCGTCGGCGGCGATCATTTCACCAACGACCTCGCGGTCGGTCTGCGCACGCCAATTCCCGAAGCGGAAAGAATTAAGCGCCAGCACGGCTGCGCCGCTTTGTCATTGCTGGTAGAAGATGGTCCGATCCAAATCGCGAGCGTAGGAGATCGCCCGCCGCGCACGATTTTCGCGCGCCAGCTTACGGACATCATCGAGCCGCGCGCCCAGGAATTGCTCGCTTTGATTCGCGATGATTTGCAGCGCGCCGGGCTGGACCGGCAGATTCCCGCGGGATTCGTGCTCGCGGGCGGCGGCGCGAAGCTGAATGGCCTAATCGATCTTGCGGAGCAGTACTTCCATTTGCCCATGCGTATCGCGGAGCCCAAAGGCCTCGCTGATATGCCCGAGCAGGTGGCCCAGCCTGAATATGCAACGGTTGTCGGTCTCGTGCTATACGGCGCGAAAGCGCGGCGGGCGGCGCCGCAGCGCGCTGGAAATTTGGTATCGAAACTTAAGTCCATGTTTGCCAGCGCGTCGTAACCCACCCGTATGGCGCGCAACAACTTGGAGAGAACGAGGGGCGCATGAACAAAGAAGCAGGAATCCGGATGAGCTTCAGCGAGGAGCTTCAGCCGGCGAAGATCAAGGTTATCGGTGTGGGCGGTGGCGGTTGCAATGCCGTCAATCGCATGATTCGGGCCAAAGTCGAGGGCGTCGAGTTCATCACGGCGAATACGGATTTGCAGGCGCTGAAGTTGTCGCAGGCGCCGGTGAAGCTGCAACTCGGCGCGAAGCTGACGAAGGGATTGGGCGCGGGTGCCAACCCTGAGGTCGGCCGCAAAGCTGCGCTCGAGGATACGGAAAAAATTATCGAGGCGCTCGAAGGCTCGGACATGATTTTCATTACCTCCGGGCTCGGCGGAGGCACGGGCAGCGGTGCCGCGCCCGTAGTAGCTTCGCTCGCAAGTGAACTGGGTGCGCTCAGCGTTGCTGTTGTCACCAAACCGTTCGCGTTTGAGGGCAAGCGGCGCATGCTGCAAGCGGAGCAGGCGTTGCAAGAGCTCATCAACGCAGTCGATACCGTCATCGTCATTCCCAACGAGCGCTTGATGGAAACGGTCGAGCGAGGCACTAGTTTCTTCGATGCGTTTCGCATCGCGGATGACATCCTCCGCCAAGCAGTGCAGGGGATTTCCGACATCATCACTGTGCCCGGCATCATCAATCGCGATTTCGCGGATGTAAAGGCCATCATGCACGGCCAGGGTTATGCCGTGATGGGCACTGCCGTTGCCACGGGTACAAACCGCGCTGTCGATGCAGCCAATCGCGCCATTGCCAGCCCGCTGCTGGAAGACAACACCATCCAGGGCGCGCAGGGCATCCTCATCAATATTTCCGGCAGCTCCAGCCTCACCTTGCATGAAGTGCACGAGGCATCGTCAGTCATACAGAAGGCGGCGCACGAAAATGCCAACATTATTTTCGGCGCTGTGCAAGACGATCAGATGAAAGACACTATCAAGATTACTGTGATCGCTGCCGGCTTCAAGGATGCCAACAAAAAACAAGCGCAGCAGCGCCCCTCATTCTTGCCGAAGACCTGGAAGGCCGGCCGCGAAGTTTCAGAAGTGCCGGAACCACCGCCGCAGCAGCATGTAAACGTCGTCCATCAGGTCCAGGAAAATGTTCGCGAAGTCGCCCGCGAAGTTCCCGCGGACGATCTCGACGTGCCGACATTCCTCCGCCGCCACGCGCAAAAAGCTTAAAACGAATTTCACGCTGGTGTTCACAAAGGGCGCAGTTGTTTGCGCCCTTTGTGCATCTGTGGCGCCTTTTGTCTGTTTGTGCCGATTGAGCGGCCTGGCTCATCATAGTAGCTTGGTTGCCGTACGGAGGGAGCTGTGGCTCAAAAACCGATGCAGCTTGGCGCGTTTGGGGTTTGGACCTTTCAACTCGATATCTTGCCGGCGGCGCGCATGCAAGAGACGGCTGCCGAATTGGAAGAGCTGGGTTACGGCGCGCTTTGGTTTGGCGAAGCTATTGGACGCGAGGCGCTCACAAAGGCAGGCCTGCTCCTGGCTGGAACGAAGGGCATCGTCATCGCTACCGGGATCGCGAATATTTACGGTCGCGATCCGGTTACTATGGCGGCGGGGCAGAAAACGTTGTTCGAGGCGTATCCCAATCGATTCCTGCTTGGGCTTGGTGTGAGTCACGTTCCCCTGGTCGAAAAGGTGCGCGGGCATAGTTACGATAAACCGGTTCCGACCATGCGCGCCTATTTAGACGCGATGGATCAAGCTCCGTATCAATCGGTGCCACCAGCGTCGAAACCGCCGCGCGTTTTGGCGGCTCTTGGCCCCTTGATGTTGAAGCTTTCCGCGGAACGCGCAGATGGCGCGCATCCTTACAACTCGACCCCGGAGCACACAAGACAGGCCCGCGAACTACTGGGTCCCAAGCCTTATTTATGCCCCGAGCAGGCCGTGGTGTTGGAAACTGATCCGGCGAAGGCCCGCGCGATTGCCCGGAAATTTATCGCGATTTATCTCGGCCTGCCCAACTACACGAACAATTGGTTGCGCCTCGGGTTCCAGGAAAGCGATATCAGCGGCGGAGGAAGTGACAGGCTGATCGACGCTGTGATTGCATGGGGCGACTTGAAGACCGTGCTGAATCGCATTCGCGAGCATCACTCCGCCGGCGCGGACCACGTTTGCATTCAGGTCCTCACGGAAGACGCAAAGACCTTTCCGATGCGTGAATATCGCGAGCTGGCCTCAGCTATCCCCCGGAAGTAGAACGTCGAAATGGCTGCTGACTGTTCCGCATCTCTAATTCGAGTTTTTGTTTTAGGACGTAATCGACCCTTCTATATGTGTGTACATCGCCGAAGATAACGTTTACCCCGCTGAGGCTAGCTGCTCACCCAATTTTCGCACTTCGTTTTCGAACAACGCATAGTCTTCCTGGCCGTACGCGAGCACACTGCCCAATCCCGAATGAATTTCGTGCGCGCCGCTTTGCTTGGCAATCTGCGCCACGTTGGAAGCATTGATGCCGCCACCCGGAAGAATAATCACGCGCTCGTTCGCAGCTTTCACAAGGCGTGCAAGATTTTCGATTCCAGCAGGCGCACTAGTAGCCCCTCCCGATGTAAGGATCCGCGCAGCACCAGCCACGATGACGTCTCTGAGTGCCGCGTCCAGGTCAGCGACCTCGTCGAATGCGCGATGAAACGTAACCGGCAGCGGCCGCGCAGCCAGTACCAACATCCGGGTACGCTCGAGGTCTACACGCGCGCCTGGCGCGAGCAGGCCAAGGACAATTCCGTCCATTCCCACTCGCTGAGCCATTGCTATATCTATCCGCATCCGCATGCGCTCCTCATCCGAGTAAACGAAGTTACCCGCGCGCGGCCGGATCATCGCAAAGACCGGCAACCGCACACGCCCGCGCACGACGCGCATCAGGTCTTCGGATGGCGTAAGCCCACCCATGCGCAAGTCCGCGCAGAGTTCGATGCGGTGCGCACCACCGCGCTCGGCTGCAACAGCTGCCGCCGCGCTCTCTACCGATATTTCAAGAATGGAGCTTCCCACGGAGCAAACAGAGTAGCAGGCTCGGCGTCGACTAAAAGGCGGAACTTAGTGGCGTAGCACGTCGAAGTGCGAAATGGAGAACCCCAGGGCCGCGCCAATGAAGACGTCCGAAGGGAAGTGCGCGCCCGTAGTTACGCGAGAGAAACTGATGGCCGTAGCCAACGTATAGGCGACGTAAGGCACCCATTTATGGTGGCGATAGCGCTGCGCGAAAACGTCGGCAACCGAAAACGCCATCATGGCATGACCGGACGGAAAGCTGCTGCCTTTGCCCAAAAACGAATTGTGCGTGGCGAAAAAGGTGTCGTTGTAAGCGCCGTTGGGCGGGAATTCTGAGGGCCGCGCCCTGCGTGTAATAGCTTTCAAAACGACCATGAGTATCGCGTCATTTGCAACCGCTTCGCCGGCCAGCAACGCCGTGCCTTGGCCATAGGAGTCGTGACGGAGCAGACTGATGGCGTAGAAGCCTACTGGAACCACAGTGATGATTCCGCCGCTGACAGAGCTCTTGAGCACCTTGTTGTATTCGCTAAAGATATCGGTCTGCCGTACTTTGCGCTCGAGTGGCGGGTCCTCTTTGATGAACAGAGCGGTTCCGCCCACAACTATTGCGGTGGGAATCCAGTTCTTGCCCTCGCCCAGCTTCACGGGAAAAAGCCACATATCTTTTTCATCGTGCAAGAATCTTGCGGGCATCTTGCGCCAGGAAACTTCCAAATCCGCAGGATCCGGCGTGGCATTTGTGCTGGAACGCGAGGTCGAACTGTTACTCGCAGCGGACTGTGTTTGCTCCGGCGCGGACGAGATTTCTTGCGCGTGGCTTGCTACGGGCGAAAATGTGAACAATAAAACTGGAACGAAAGCAGTAAAAAACCGCAGGAAGCCTAAGGAACGAACCATCGATGAACAATTCCCCCTGAACCGAGCAGACCGGACCCGGAAAACTGCATCGGGTATTCTGTCAGTTAAGATGACACGAGCTCACAAAAGGTTCGCAGCCGCCGCGCGTTTGAGCTCGCTTAACCGATCTCTTCAGTGAATGTTAGTCAGGCTTGCCTCATGCTAGAGCCACAGCCATTTCTTATGATAGGCTTGCGCTCCATACTCCGGGTCTCGGTCGGTTCTTGCTTTGCTCAGCCCCAGGCCGGAAACGCAAAGGAGACCTTGCCATGAAAAACCTGTCTAAATTCACAATGTGGCTCCTCGTCTTCGCCACCGCCGCGTTAGCTGGCTGCCAGGAGTCCTACCACGAAAAAGATGAGCGTTTTGTACTGATCGCCGCGAATATCAATCTGCCTTACTGGCAGGAAGCGGACGCCGGTCTCCGCGATGTCACAAAAGAAATGGGCATTGGCGTCAAAGCCGAAATGGATGGCCCGACCTCGTATTCTCCGAAAGATGAGGTTGACGCCTTCCAAAAGGCCGTTTCCTCGCACCCTGCTGGAATCCTCGTATCCGTCACGAATCCGGAGATGTTTCAGGCGCCTATCGCCGCAGCTATCGCGAGCGGCATTCCGGTCATCTGCCTGGATTCCGACGCGCCCGATTCCAAGCGCGTTATGTTCATCGGCACGGACAATTTCCGCGCCGGCCAGGAAAGCGCCAAGCGCATGGCCGACATCCTCAAGGGTCATGGCGATATCGTGCTCGTCACCATTCCCGGCCAGCTAAATTTGGAAGAGCGCGTGCGCGGCGTGAATGAGGCGCTCAAAAAATACCCGGGAATTAAAATTGTTCAGACCCTCAACGACAGCGGCGACTCAAATAAAGCCTTCGATGCCGTCAATGGTCTGCTCTCCGCTAAGAAGACCAAGGTGGACGGCATTCTGTGCCTGGAAGCTTCTGGCGGGGCCGGTACCGCCGGCGCTTTGCGGCGCGTAGACATGAATGGCAAAATTCCGGTTGTGTCCTTTGACAAAGATCCCGAGACGCTGGACTGGATCGACCGCGGCGCCATCAACGCCACCGTCGCGCAAAAGCCGTACCTCATGGCGTACTATGGCGTGAAATTCCTGGACGACTTGCATCACAATGCCGTGCACGAATTCAAGGATTGGCGCACGGCCCCTGCTTCCCCGCTACCTGCCTGGGTGGACACGGGCACCGCGATTATTGACAAGGGCAATCTAGCGGGGTTCCGCGAAGCGCTCGCCGCCCACCCGAAACCGATGTAAGTGCGGTAGTTTTCTGCCTTAGTTCGCGTTGATCAAAGGACAAAGAGCATAGGTTCATGAAGACGCTGGTTGCGCGAACGCAATTGTTGCTTTTCTGCTTGCTCGTCGGAAATCCCGTTTTCGCGCAGACCGCCCTTGTTGCGTCTGGAACTCAGGTGTGGAAGATCGATCCCCGTGGAACGATTGCCCGCGTCGACTACGATTTCGGTGGCCCTAGGCTGCAGAGCTCGATTCATGGCACGACGGGTCCAGTAGTTTCTCCCGACCAGAAGCGGATCGCCTTCACGCGAGGGAAGGACCTTTGGGTGCTTGATCTTGCCGGCTTGCGATCGATGCAAGCTACGAAAGTAGGACGGCCTGATACGGATCAATTTGCGTCCGTGTCCGTACTGATCACATCGTGGTCAGCCGACTCCCGGAAAATCCTCTACCACGTCGAACGCGGTGACACCGATGATCCCGATAGCACGGGACCCGAGCGCAAGGTGAGAAAAGCGCCCTATGGTGATTATGTCTACGACCTCGAAACGCAAACTTCGAGCCGCACGTTTCTGCCCGGAGATTTTCGCGCTTGGCTTCCTGACGGCGATTTCCTTGTCCAGGCGGGCGAAGAAAAAAACGAGCACATCCTGCGCGTGCATCCTGGCGACAAAAACGGGCAGCCTCTAGCTGTCGACCCCGGCAGCTACGACCAAGTCGAAGTGAAGCCCAACGGCCAACAAATTCTCGCATCGAGAGACGGGGAGATCGTTTTGATTGACCTCGCCGCCGGCAAAACGGCGATCCTCGCGAAGGGCGTTTGGGCTGAGTACCAATGGCCACATTTCTCGCCCTCAGGAATACACATATCGTATGTCAAGCAATATCCGTTGAGCACGCCGGGATGGTACGGCCAGGAATTGCTGGTCGATGGCGCTTCCAAATACCGCTCGGATAAAAATTTCTTGTTCTATTGGATTAATGACGACACGCTTGCCTTTACGGTTTACGAGCGCGACTCAACAAAGAAACCTACTTGGGTCTTTCTTGACTGGAAGAGCGGAAAGGAAAGCGTTTCGGCGGCTCCGGTTCATTGATTAAAATCGGAGCTCTCTCTCTAAACTAGGCCAAAGGAAGCCAAAGTCGTGATCGAGGCGCAACCCAACGCCACGCCTAGCACGATGCCCGCTAGTACATCGCTTAGGAAGTGCATGCCCAGCACGATGCGTGACACGGCGATGCTGAATGCAATGAAGAACAGTGTGCCCTCCAGCGCCGGATAAAAATAGCTGACCACCAGGGCGATCGAAAATGCCGTCATGGTGTGCCCGGATGGGAAGGAAAATTTATCTGGCGGCAACACTTTGGACCAGCAGTGCGGCTCCAACTGGCAGGGCCGCGAACGTTGGCTCAGCCGCTTCAATAGCTTGAACACAAAGATGCCGAAGATCGCCGACGCGCCCGCCGCCCCGATGGCAGCAAACCTTTGCGGTCCGCCGTACAGAAGCAGCATCGCGCCCAAAGCGTACCAGAGCCAGCCGTCGCCCATACGCGTGGCGGCAATCATCCAATAACGAAACCATCGCGGCGCGCGCCACCGGTTCATCCGCCGCATCAAGCGGTGGTCGCGCTGTTCGATAAAACCCCAGACGGCTCGCGTGACGGTCATCGCGTCACCTCAATACTTCATTCGTCCGACTACAAGGTCGTCAGCCTGCCAAATTCGTCTCCAGGCCCGAATCCAGCTGCCAGAGCAAGCGAGGCTGCTTTTCCTTGCTCTCCAGCTTCGCGGCCCACGCACGGCAGAAGCGAATTTCGTTCAGCCAGTGCACCGCGGTGAATGCTGGGACCAACGCGGCCAATGGCATCAGCGTCAGCGTCCAAGGCTGATCGCAAAGCATGGCCACGATGATGCGGTAAACATCCGCGGTAAGCTTCGCGTAACTCCCGTGCGCGCCACCAATAACACCTTGCCCTGCCCGCAGTACCGACAGAAACTCGGCCGCGGTTCTCGCACCGGAGACTTCCGTATAGGTTCGTCCCACTCCGGCAATCGTGTGCGAGTCACTTCCCGCTATACCCACTTTCCCCAGCCGCTTCGTTAAACGTTGCGCTTCCGAATTCGCCGTAGGCCACATCTGCCCGTTACGGATTTCAAACGCCGGAACGTACGACGCGAACCAGCGAAAATCTTCTTCGTCGCGCCTGCCCGTGAGCCCGGAAAATACATGGTTCACGCTGAAGAAAAGTTTACGCTCCGTCAGGTACATCAGTAGCGCGATAAAATCGTTACGACGGCGCTGAATTTCCGCATGGTCGCGCTCGTTGATACCGTAAACGCCCAAGTGCATCTGTGTGCCGCTGGGCATCTTCACGGTCACTTCTTCGCTGAGAAAAAAGTCAGGATAGCGGCGCAGGACCTCGACAGCATCGATCGAGTCGTGGTCGGTTATGGTTACAATAGACATGCCGAGGTGCTTAAGCCGCTCATACACTTCCGTCGGGTCGTTGTACGACTCGCGGCAGAGCCGGCTCAAGCCCGGGGCGTCGAACATTCCGGAAGCCACCGAGTGAACGTGCAGGTCGCATCGCATGCGTTTATTTTGAGCTGGCGATATGAACAATCTGTGAAGAGGCAGCGAATTCTGCGTGAATGTGTCCACGGAACTGCTTGAGCACATGAGACTTCCAAGGTTATCCACATGGCATCAAGTGTGCTCTTCCCAGCGAAACTGAGGCGTATGTACAATGCCCGCCATGAAGAAAATACACGTTGTGTTCCATGATGCAGGTGGCGGACATCGCAATGCGGCTGTCGCGTTGCAAACCATGGCCGCACAGCAACAGCGGCCTTGGCAGGTCGAGCTGATCCAGTTTCAGGAGCTCACCGACCGTTTTGATTTGCTGCGCAGGCTGACAGGCATTCGCATTCAGGAGCAGTACAACGTGTTGCTGCAAAATGGGTGGACGCTCGGCAGCGTGTATCTACTACGCCTGCTGCAGGCGACCATTCGATTGTTTCATCGCCCCCTGGTACATCTCCTTGAAAATTTCTGGCGCGAAAAGCCCGCCGATTTGCTCGTTTCCGTCATTCCCCATTTCAGCCGCGAACTATGCGAGAGCTGGAGCAAGGTCTATCCCGGCCGGCCCTTCGTCACCTTGATTACCGACCTGGCGGATTTTCCACCGCGCTTTTGGATCGAGTCATTGAAAGAGCAATACGTTATCGCCGGCACGGAGCGGGCCGCGGAACAAGCGCGCGCCCTTGGCCACGATGCTGCGCACATCTTCAGAACCTCTGGCATGATCCTGCGTCCGGATTTTTATACGCCGGACAATTCTGATCCAATCGCGCTGCGCAACGAGCTCGGCCTGCGCCCTGATCTCACTACCGCCATCGTCTTATTCGGGGGGCACGGCTCCAAATTGATGTACGAAATCGCGCAACGTCTCGATGCGGCGCAAGTTCCTCTGCAACTCATCCTGATTTGTGGGCGCAACGAAGAGCTCGCCGCGAAATTCAACGCCCGGCAATGGCGAATGCCCGTAAAAGTGATCGGCTTCACCAAAGAGATCCACAAATTGATGCGCGCGGCTGATTTTCTGATTGGCAAGCCCGGACCAGGCAGCATTGCCGAAGCGATGGTGCGCAAGTTGCCCGTATTGATCGAATGCAATTCGTGGACTCTGCCCCAGGAGCGCTACAACGCCGAGTGGGTAGCGGAAAAGCGTGTCGGAATCGTGCTGCACAGTTTTCGCGAAGTAGTCGGTGGTGTTCAGTGCATGCTGGATCCCGCAACCTTGGCCGAGCTGCGCAAGAATGTCGACGCGCTCAACAATCGCGCCATCTTCGAGATTCCGGAGATCTTGGACAAACTCCTGCTCCAATCCGGAGACGCGCAAGCACCTCAGCTGGGCGCGACAAATCTGCAACCGGTACGCTAGGTTTGGATTCTTAACGAGTTCAGAGCCGGGCGTGCTCTGCGCGATCTTTGTGCCGTAAGTGCGGTCCTGCCCCTGGGTTATCTCCGCTGTAATGGTTGCGCGACTTCGCGCAAGACGTCGCCCACCAGCGCGACGCGTATTTCGGCAGTTCGCACATTTTTACGCAGTTTCCCAGGCTTTTCGCGCGCGGGCAGTGGCAGTAGCAGCCTCCCGTCGGCGTCGATTTCAGCCGGCTTGGCGTGTCCGCCAGCAGACCCCACGACACGGCTAAGAGCGCACTGCCTAGCAGCAGCAATCTCCATAGGATCTTTTTCGGCGATATGTGTATGTTTGGCCCGCGCATGGAGAGGCATTCTCTTGCGACTCGTCAAAAAAACCGATAGCGCTGGATGGCTGGAAGTTTTGTTACCGTGGTCCTGTAACTAGCTCCGCGGGAGCGAACTGCTTCAAAAAAGGATTACTCCTGCAAGGAGCGAAATGAGCGCTGGGCCGATACCCAGTTGTCAGTGCGTTGACGGCACAGTTCCAAAGTGAACTCGCGGGACCGATTTGGGGCACATGCGGAAACCTTTGCGAACTCTAACTAAAACAAACCAAGTCACTTATTTATATGGCGAGGAGCAATCAGGTTGGCGCACTTCGTGCAACATCGATAAACGTTGGCGCGTTTCCGATGACGAATCAAGAAAAGTGACGAGCGAGGGGGAAGGGGCTTGCTCGCTGCATTTCAAAGTTCGTTCCCACCTGCCTCTGAGAGGGAAGCTAGGATGGATGACCCCACGCGTTGGTGTGAAAACGACACTAACAAATGGAAACGCGTCACTCGGGGCTCTTGTTCCCAAGCGAGGGCCCCACTTTTTTGCCCACCTTCTTTTCCAGCGGAAGAGCCATCTCGAGCTGTCCGTTTGAAGATCTTCGGAAGTCTGCGCTAATTCACTTTTTGCGTCACAGGAATATTCAAGTGATGTAGTACGTGCGCCACTTCCGTATCCCGCAGACGCGACGCGTCGTACTCAAACGACAAACGATTCTTGTCGTCAATCCGGAATCGTCGCAAACCATAGGTGTTGGCAAAAGTTCCCAGTGCGCGCAGTTGTTCTTCCGTTAGGGGCTTTTGTAATTCGTAAGTCGCTTCTACGAGTGTCATGGGCCGGCATTATAGCAGTCCACGCACAGATAAGCCTGCGTCTAAGCGGCCTTTGCCGGGATAACTTCCACTTCGCGCGGCTCGGTTGCGCGTTTTCGGCTCAGAACAATCAACTGCCACAACGCGATCAGCACGACGCCGCTTCCGATCGAAATTTCTGCTCCAACCGCACGGTCCCATGTCTGCACGAACTTTATTTCCGTGCGGCTCGTTCCCGCGGGCAATACCATCATGATTTGTCCAGTCTGAGGATTGTCCTGTAGTGCGGTAGGTTTGCCGTTCACGCTGGCTTGCCACGCAGGGTACGACAGCAACTTCAAATTGGTGGTCATCGCCCGCGGCAACTCCGCACGGATCACCTTTCTTTCCGCGGACCAGAGCTCCCTTTGAGGCTCCCTGACGCACGTTAGTCACGAATGCTGACATTTCGGGCGATTGCGCTGGTATTTGTTCCCGCATGGTTTGACAATATATAGGGTGGGGGGGTATATAATAGATCGCAGGAGATCAAAGCAGTGCCAAATCCGAGGAAGGCCAGACATCCGAGAAGTTCATCGCCAACACAACCACTGCATCAGTCGAACGCGGATTGCGCTTGCGACACGCAACCGGGACGTAAGGCCATTGGTGTTGACCCCGAAATCAAAGCGGCCAATCGGCATCGGCTGCGCCGCATCGAGGGGCAAATCCGCGGCCTGCAAAAAATGGTGGAAGACGACCGCTACTGCGCGGACATCATTACGCAAATCGCCAGCGTGCAGGAGGCGTTGCGGGGCGTGGCGCGAAATCTGATGCGTAATCACCTGCATCACTGCGCCGCGAAAGCGTTGCGCAGCGGCAAGAAGCAAGAGACGCAGGCGATGTATGACGAGTTGTTGGAACTAATTTACGCGCATTTGCGCTGAAGAAAGAGCGAAGCAATGACGCAACGAAGTAATGAAGTAACAATAAAAGAGAAAATGGAACGCGATCCAGTCTGCGGAATGAATGTAGATCCGAGCAAAGCCGCGGCAAAAGTGGAGCACGGCGGGAAAATCTACTACTTCTGTGCACCAGGCTGCGCGAAGCGTTTCCAGCAAGCCCCTGAAAAATATTTGCAGCCCGCAACGAAAGCAGCTGTTGGATCCGGATTGGTAGGCTTACAGACTAAATCGCAATCCGCTGCAGCTACAGCTCCGGAGCTGACGAGAGAGCCGCAAGGAGGAAAAACTTGTGCTTCGGTGGCGCCGGCTAACGTAGCTGCGCACCACCCGCATCAGCTGAGCATACATCCCGGCGGCGAGAAAGAAGCCCGCTACACCTGCCCGATGCATCCGGAAATTGTGCAAAACGGCCCCGGATCTTGCCCGATTTGCGGCATGGCGCTCGAGCCCATGGATGTGCTCGCTGATGTCGAAGCAGATCCCGAGTACGATTCCATGCGGTTGCGCTTCTGGCTCAGTGCCGCGCTTTCCGTGCCGGTGCTGTTGCTCGCAATGTTTGGTGAATCGCTCGGACTGCACCTTGCGCCCAGCCTCCTCAATTGGATCGAGTTCGCTCTGGCCACACCGGTCGTGCTCTGGGGCGGTTGGCCCTTCTTTCAACGATTTTGGGCTTCGCTCGTAAATCGCAGTCCCAACATGTTCACGCTGATCGGCTTGGGAACGGGCGCGGCGTATCTCGATAGCATTATCGCGACGATTTTCCCGCAAGTGTTTCCTGCGTCCTTCCGCGACATGCATGGCGCAGTGCCCGTGTATTTCGAGGCTGCCGCGATCATCACCACATTGGTGCTGCTCGGCCAGGTACTCGAGCTGCGCGCGCGGCAGCGCACTTCAGGAGCGATTCGCGCGTTGCTGAATCTTGCTCCGCAACAAGCGCACCGCATCGCACCAGATGGCTCTGAGACCGACATTCCGCTAAGCGAAGTGCAGCATGGCGACCGCTTGCGGGTGCGGCCGGGCGAGCGCATTCCGGTGGACGGCATCATTCGCGAAGGCGCAAGCGCTGTGGACGAATCAATGGTGACCGGCGAAGCGATGCCGGTGGAAAAATCTGCCGGCGACAAAGTGATTGGCGGCACGCTGAACGCCAGCGGCAGTTTTGTGATGGAAGCGGAACGCGTCGGCAGCGAAACCATGCTGGCGCAGATCGTGAAGCTGGTCAGCGAAGCGCAACGCAGCCGCGCGCCGATGCAGCGATTAGCAGACAAAGTTGCCGCTTACTTCGTGCCCGCGGTGATCGCGACCGCGGTGCTGGCCTTTCTCGGATGGATGCTGTTCGGCCCTGATCCGCGCTTTGCACATGCGCTGGTCGCTGCCGTATCGGTTCTGATTATCGCGTGTCCCTGCGCGCTGGGTTTGGCGACGCCGATGTCCATCATGGTGGCCGTTGGACGTGGCGCGCACGCGGGCGTGCTCATCCGCAACGCGGAAGCGCTCGAGACGCTCGCAAAAGTGGACACGCTTGTCGTGGATAAGACCGGAACGCTAACGGAGGGCAGGCCCCGCGTTGTGAACATTACCGTTTTTGCGGGAAGCGGCCTCACGAATGATGCACTGCTTTGTATGGCGGCAAGCCTCGAACGTTCGAGCGAGCATCCACTCGCCCGCGCGATTGTGGCTGCCGCGGAGGAGAAACACTTGCCGGTTTCTACCGCGAGCGGGTTTCGCGCCATTCCAGGGCGCGGTGTGGAGGGTCTACTCGGTAGCAAGCGGGTACTCGCGGGAACGGCCAAGTTCATGAACCAGATGGGAATTGATATTCCAACCGCGCAAGAGACACCAGATCGGCAGCACTATTCTTCCGCGACACCTGTGTACATTGCGGCGGATGGCCGTGTGCTCGGCGTGATTCTCTTAGCCGACCGAGTCAAGCCGTCGGCTCCGGAAGCCGTTCGAGCGTTGCGCGCCGAGGGGATGCGTTTGGTCATGCTCACCGGCGATCGCCGCGAAGTCGCCGCGATGGTTGCCAAGGAACTTGGTATTGAAGAGATCGAAGCCGAGGTCCAGCCGCAGCAGAAGGCCGAGGTGGTGAAGCGCTTGCGCGACCAGGGCCGCATCGTGGCCATGGCCGGTGACGGAATCAACGACGCTCCCGCACTGGCGGCCGCGGACGTGGGCATTGCCATGGGAACCGGGACGGATGTCGCCATCGCGAACGCGGGAATCACGCTGGTCAAAGGCGATTTGCGCGGTATTGTGCGAGCGCGCCAGCTCAGCCGCGCCACGGTTAAGAATATCCGCCAGAATCTCGCGTTCGCCTTCCTCTACAACACGCTGGGGATTCCGATTGCGGCCGGTGTCTTTTATCCGTTTTTCCATTGGCTGCTGAGCCCCATGATCGCCAGCGCGGCCATGAGCTTCAGTTCCGTGTCGGTCATTGCCAACGCTTTGCGCTTGCGCAAAGCCCGGCTCTAATTGTCTCTGGCCCAGATCCTTGGCTCGATCCTGCCACCGACCGTCCGAGGGTTAAGGGTACCCCGCACCCCCCCAATCTGCAGCAAGGAGGCTGTAAGCTACTGAAAAGGCGGACCCGACGAATTGTGAAAAAAAGAGGCTGTAAGTTATTGATTCTAATCGGCACGTCTTTCGGAAAGAGACAAAGAGGCTGCAAGTAGCACAAACTAAATGCTTTATTCTTCGCTGATGGGAAGATCGGACTAAATCGTCGCGCAAAAACAAAAAAACCTCCGAAGGAACGGAGGTTAGCGGCACGCAATTTCGTACAGAAGTCAGAATACCACAGTTTGGAAATTTGTCAACCGAAAATTTGATGTTTCAAGCGTCACGGTCCCGGACTGTCAGTTCTGGGCCAGCAGGGCGTCGAAATAGGCGCGCATGTCGGCGGAGTCCCATTCCTGGGGGCCGATCACTTTGCGGGCGATCTTGCCGTGGCGGTCGATGATATAGGCTTCGGGGATCATTGATGTGCCGTAGGAAACGGCGATAGGGGAGCCCCGGTCTTTGCTGGCAGGATCGCGATAAGTGGGGAATGTGACGCCCTGATCGATGACGAATTTCGAGAAAGCATAGGGGTCCTCGTCCGCAGCCACGCCAAGGACGAGTGCGTTGCGGGACTCGATGTACTTCTGAAGGCGATTTAGCGAAGGAGCTTCCTGAACGCAGGGCGGGCACCAACTGGCCCAGAAGTCGAGAACTACGATCTTGCCGCGCAAGTCTGACAAATGAATGGCTTTACCCGACAATTCCAGCGGGAAATCCTTCGCCACGGTCCCGGCGATGGAGGCCTCGCCTTGGCGATAGCTCGGGACCGCGAAGATCACGATCATACCAATCCCGAACGCTAGAGCGCCCCAGGCTCCGAGTCTTTGGCTCTTTCCCATGGATGGTATACTAACGTAACTGCCCCAAAACGTGAACGTCGGTTCGACCACACTATGCCGACCCCTGCCGCTAAGAGTGAAGTTACCGCAACTGTCCCCGGACCCACGCCTGGCGAGGGTATTACCGCGATTGTGCCGGCGCGAAACGAAGAAGAGGTCATTGGGACATGCGTGAGATCGCTGGCACGGCAGGCAGAGATTGCCGAAATCCTTGTGGTTGATGATCAATCGACAGACCGGACCGCGGAGATTGTGCGCGGACTCATGCCGGAGACTCGCAATTTGCAGTTGCTGGAGGCACGGGAGGTTCCGGCCGGCTGGCTTGGGAAAAATCACGCAGCTTGGGAGGGGGCGAAGCATGCGACCGGGCGGTGGCTGTTGTTCACGGATGCAGACGCTGAG
>Ga0210384_10003705_pt1 | contig 17508 bp, 11 predicted proteins | sample IncBWH2MmetaG_FD_160574 | JGI IMG/M metagenome (GOLD analysis project Ga0210384, IMG submission 160574) | Forest soil microbial communities from Barre Woods Harvard Forest LTER site, Petersham, Massachusetts, United States - Inc-BW-H-2-M | ecosystem: Environmental > Terrestrial > Soil >...
ACTGGCGACCTCGCCGCCAAGCACGCCACCGTGCAATCGAACGAAGCCAACGTTCGCCGCCTGCAGGACCTGGAATCCTTCAAGCGTGTCGAAGCGCCCTTTAGCGGCGTCGTTACCAAACGCAACGTGGACATCGGCAATCTCATCAACGCCGGCAACGGCGGCGCTTCACAGCTGCTCTTCACACTGGCGCAAACCGATCCCATCCGGGTTTACGTCAACGTTCCCGAGATCGACGCCCCCGCGATTCATCCGGGTCTTGGCGCGTATCTGGAACTTAGTCAGTACCCCGGCGAGAAATTCTATGGCAAAGTCGTGCGCACCTCGGAATCCATCGACCTCACCACGCGCACTTTGCTCACCGAAGTGGATATTCCCAATAGGTCCGGGCGGCTTCTCCCTGGTGGTTATACGCAAGTCCATCTGCAGGTAAAAGCCACCGGACAACGCCTGCGCGTGCCGGTGAACGCCTTGTTGTTTCGCTCCGAAGGGCTCCGCGCCGTGGTCGTCGACGCCGATCACAAAGCACATCTACAACCCATCCTCGTCGGCCGCGACTATGGCACCACGCTGGAAGTTCTCGACGGTTTGCATCCTGACCAGTGGATCGTTCTCAATCCGCCTGACTCTCTGGATGACGGCCAGCCGGTCCATGTAAAACAGGTTGCCAACCCGATCCCGGCCGATGCGCCAGTAGCGCCCGCACAGCCTCATCCCAGCGCTCCAGAGCAGCCACAGCAGCAAAAGCCCGCCGCAACCGCTACGGAGAAAAAGCCCTGATGCGTTCTCTCTTTTCTGGTCACGGGAACTTGAGGGTGCCTTCGCGCCTTGTGCGAAGCGTGGGCTCTTACGATCAAACGCTTCCCACCTTCTTCTCCGCGCTCTTGGGTTTATTTGTCCTGGCAACCGTTCTTCTCTCCGGTTGCACCGTAGGTCCAAACTACAAGCGTCCCACCGCGCCCGTCCCCGCAAAATGGGATATTGCCGAGCCTTTTCGCGAAGCAACTCCCAAAGATTCCGTTCCAAAAACTACTTGGTGGACCGCGTTTCACGATGAGGAGCTCAACGCTCTCGAAACCGACCTGCTCGTTGCCAACGAAACATTGAAACTTGCGCTCGCTCACTACCAGCAAGCCCGCGCTTCCGCAGCGGTCCAGAACGCCGCACTATTCCCAACTGTGGGTGTCGCGCCTACCGCCGAACGCCTGCGCTATTCGGAAACACGCTCCACTGGCTCGACATTTCCTATTCCCGCGCCGCTTACGCAGAACAGTTATTCGATTCCATTCACCGTAAGCTACGAAGTCGATCTCGTCGGCAAGCGCCGCCGCACTATTGAAGCCGCGCAAGCCTCGTTCCAGGCCAACGCCGCGGATCTGGAAAATGTGCGGCTCATCCTCACCGCGGAACTCGCCGCCGATTATTACAGTCTTCGCCAGCTGGACACGCAGATCAGCCTGCTTAACCGCAGCGTCGACTCCATTCAGAAGGGTCTCGACCTAGTCAATTCGCGCCACCAGGGCGGAATCGCCTCGGGCCTCGATGTTGCTCAGGAAGAAACTCTCCTCGATACCACGCGAACGCAAGCCATCCTCCTCCGGCAGCAGCGCAAGCAGTACGAGGACGCCATCGCCGTGCTAGTCGGCAAGACTGCTCCCGACTTTCATCTTGCTGCACACGAGCTGAGCGTAGAACCACCCAACATCGATACCACTTTGCCGTCAGATCTTCTCGAGCGACGTCCCGATATCGCTGAGGCCGAGCGTGAAATGGCCGTGGCCAACGCGCAAATCGGGATTGCCAAGGCCGCGTACTATCCTTCTCTCGTGTTGTATGGACAGGGAGGCTGGAACTCTGCCGACCTCAGCAAGCTGTTCGATGCGCAAAGCGGCGTGTGGGCCATCGGCGCCAACCTTGCCCAGAATATTTTCACCGGCGGCGCGCGCCGCGCTCAGTCGCAATTCGCTCAAGCGGGCTACGACGCCAATGTGGCCAGCTATCGTGGCACCGTTCTCAACGCTTTCCGCGAAGTGCAGGACAACATTACTGGCCTGGAAGTGCTGGCGACAGCTCGCCAGGCACAAGCCGATGCCGTTGCCGCTGCGCATCGCCAGCTGGACATCGCAACCTCGCGCTACACCGGGGGCCTGGTCACCTACCTGGACGTAGTCAGCGCCCAGCAAATCGTCCTAACCAACGAACAGCAAGCCGCCATTATTCAAGGCCAGCGCCTGGTCAGCTCAGTCCTGCTCGTGAAAGCCCTGGGCGGTGGCTGGGATGCCGCCAGCCTCTCCGCCGTCCAAGTCAAACCCCAGCTAAAAGACATCGTCGCCCCGTAACTCTTCCTTTGTACGGGCCGCCTTCCGAGGCGGTCATACGCCGTCATCCCGGGCGAAGTGGAAGCTGTTCGCGCAGCGCGAACGGCGGCCACACAGTGGAGGGATCACGGCCTGATCTGAACCTTTAGCCCTTCTCCTGAGTCTTTGCCCCACTCCAAATCTCTACCTCCAGTGCTAGACTCTCTGCTCGCATCCAAGGACCACCATTGGCCGAACACTCCCTCATATTTCGTGACATCGCCATGGTTTTTACCGCCGCTTCCCTCTGCGGCCTGGTTGCCTGGCGCCTGAAACAACCGATCCTGTTGGGCTACGTCGTTGCCGGTCTCCTGCTCAGCCCGCTCACCCCGGGCCCACGCGTCCACGACGTCCATAATTTCGAAACCATGGCGGAAATCGGCGTCATCCTGTTGATGTTTTCCATTGGCATCGAGTTCTCCATACCCGATCTTCTCCGCGTCAAATGGGTCGCTCTGGCCGGAGCGCCGTTGGGAATTCTGATTTTCATTGGCCTGGGCGCCGCTGTCGGCGCGCTACTCGGTTGGCCCATCACGCAAGGCATCGCCGCTGGCTGCATCATCTCCGTCGCTAGCACCATGGTGCTCATGCGCCTGCTTATGGATCGCAACGAACTTGCGTCCGAACCCGGCCGGCTGATGATCACGCTTTCACTCGTGGAAGATCTCGCCGTGGTCATTCTCACCGTTGTCCTGCCTGGTCTCTCACCCGCCGGAGGTGATTTTCTTAACATCGCCTTCAAAATCGGCCGTGCGCTTCTTCTGCTGATTCCCATCGCGCTGGCCGCTTGGAAACTTTTCCCCGTTTTACTCGCTCGCATCGAAAAAACCTGCGACGACGAAATCGCTGTTCTTTTTGCCCTAACACTCTGTACGGTGATCGCCGCGCTCACCGAAGCGATCGGTCTTTCACTAGCGCTAGGTGCATTCCTGGCGGGCCTTTTTCTTGGCAATTCGGCTTTCACTCACAAACTCGCCCGCCAGACCCAATCCATCCGCGACGTCTTCGTTGCTTTTTTCTTCATCACCGTGGGCATGCTGCTCGACCCTTCCACCTGGATCGAAAACTGGAAGCTCATTCTTCTAATTGTTGCCCTGGTCCTTATCGGAAAATTCGCGGTGTGGACCGGCGTCGTTCGCTTGTTCCGCTACTCCAGGCAAACTTCTTTTCGCGTCGGCATCGGCCTGACGCAAATCGGTGAATTTTCCTTCATCCTCGCGCAAGTCTCTAAACAAGCCGGGCTCATCTCGCCGCAGCTCTACAATGCCACGCTCGCCGCCTCTCTCGTGACGATCCTAATAAACGCCACCCTCTTCAAACTCCTGAAGCCCGCCCCACCTCAGCCCGCAACCGGCTAACCTCCGTCGGGTGCCGCACCCTGCACTTTTCCGGGGGCGGGTTTTTTCTTTCTTGCGTAGGGGCGCACACCATTGCTGCGCCCCATGTCCGCACGATCAAAAATCTCGCGCCGCGCGAACGCCTGCCTCTCGGCGGGGAATCGTCGCGCAAATTTCAGCCCCTCCACACTCATCGCGACCGCCACAATACCGCATCCGCGGTTCATCTGCCTTGCATTCCCTTCGCACTCCGTCTACATTTCTCTCCTGGGAAAAAATAATGTCCTCCGCTCCACAAAACACTCTCCCGGCTCGCTATTACACCGACCCTGACGTCTTTCGCCACGAACTCGACACCTTCTTCACGCAAATGTGGGTGTGCGTCGGTCGCGCCGAACAAATCCCCAACCCCGGCGATTATTTCCTCGCCGAAATCGCCAACGAAAGCATTATTGTCACACGCCACCCCTCCGGCGCTCTGCAAGCCTTCTACAACGTCTGCCGCCACCGCGGCACGCGTATGTGCCGCGAATCGCAGGGCAAATTTGCAGCGCGCATTCAGTGCCCCTATCACGGCTGGACCTACGCCCTCGACGGCAAACTGCTCGGCGCACCGCACATGGATTCCGCCGAATTTCACCGCGAAGATTACCCGCTCCACTCCGTCCACGTCGCGGAATGGGACGCCCATATCTTTCTCAACCTCGCGAAGCACCCGCAGCCGCTTCTCGAGCATCTCGCCGACCTACCGCAAAAATTCGCGCCATGGCAGATGCAGAACCTCCGCCTCGTCCATCGCATTGACTACGACGTCCAATCCAATTGGAAACTTATCGTCCTCAACTACAACGAGTGCCTCCACTGCCCCGTCCTCCATCCGCTGCTCAGTCGCATCAGCGACTATCTCAGTGGCGAAAACGCCGCGCCCCATCCTTCCTACATCGGCGGCTCCATGGAATTTCGCGGCGCCGCGCAAACCATGAGCCTTGATGGCCAACTCCGTCGGGCCTATCTTCCCGGCCTCTCCGCCGAACAGCAAAAGCAAGTCCTCTACTACGCCATCTACCCAAATCTTTTTCTCAGCCTGCATCCCGATTACGTAATGCTCCATCGTCTCTGGCCACTCGCCATCGGCCACACTCGCATAACCTGCGAATGGCTCTTCCATCCCGACGAAATCGCCAAGCCCAATTTTTCCGCCGAAGACGCCATCCAGTTCTGGGATGCTACCAATCGCGAAGATTGGCTCGTCTCCGAACTCTCGCAACTCGGCATCAGCTCTCGCGCCTACGTTCCCGGCCCCTATTCCCCGCGCGAATCGCTCCCCAAAGCCTTCGACCGCATGATCCTCTCCCGCGAACCCTGTGAATGAATCGCGCTCAATAGGCGCAAATTTTTTCTTCTCTCCGCGCCTGCTGCAGGCTCGGCCGAATCGCTTCTCCATGCTCGCCGCCTATTTGATTCCACTCGAAAGGTTTTTCGTCGGTTCGTTTTAACCGAAAGCGCTCGCCACCACATTGCTAGTGTGCTTGCCGGTATTTTTTGCAGCTATTGTATTCTGCATTCTACAATCAACTCACGGTATGACCCTGCACGGTTCTCCACGATGTCTCGCTTAACTCTATAACGGTGCTATCCTCCTTTCCCGCCGCGCGTCTACTCCCTCGGAGGCTGCATGAAAACTTTCGCCACGTTGCTACTGTCTTTCGTGGTCGCGTCCACCGCTCTTCTGGCACAAAATTCCACCAAAACCGCCGCCGCAAAGCCTGCTGATACTAAGCCCATCGCGCAACTATCCTGGCTTGTTGGTGGAGTCTGGACTGCCGATGCTTCCGCCATGGGCGACGGCATGCAACGCATCGAAACGCGCTACACCTGGTCGGACAACAGTGCCTTTCTCCGCTTTAACACTCACTTCGTCGCAGAACAGGGCACCCTGAAACAGTACGACGGCCAATTTTTCTTCGACCCCGAAAAATCCACTCTGGCCATGTGGTACATGGACTCTAAAAACGGCATCACCCAGGGTTCAATTGCCGTCGATGGCGACACTACGCAGTTCACCTTCCGCGGCCAGGATTTCGATGGAAAACTCGCCGACCTCCGGGTTCTGCTCCCCCGGAAATCCAACGACCATTACCTCTGGCAACTCGAAGAAAAATCCCAAGACACCTGGAAGCCGCTCGCCAAACTCGATTACCTCCGCACTCCCTGAACCGCTCAGCATTTTCCTAGAGGCGGTCGGAGCTGTAGTTCACCCTGAGCTTCGAAGCATTCCGTATTAATCGCCTGGTCGTGAGTGGGCTTCAGCCCCTGAGGACTCCGCTTCTCCTTCCGGCGCGCCGGCCACGGAGCCTGTCGCTAGGGTTGCGGTGGTTTTCACTGGAACGGAGGGATCCCGCTAGCCTTTAACGGCACCACAATCAAAGGGACCAACGCATTCTCACCGGTGCCTCGCCCGCCGTCTCGCGGGTGGGTCTTGGGTTCCTTGGAAGAAATCTGAGACTACCTCACCCCGCAAGCCACAAATCCCGCCCAATCAATCCCTCTCTGAAATTCCTCATCCGGCGGAAACACATTCTTAAACGTAAACGCAAACTGCGTCGGCCCATGCTCTTCCAGATGAACCAGCCGCTTCTTCGCTTCATCAATCCCCGGAATGTGCCCCACCGGGACCCACCACAGCGCCGCATACACCGCGTCCAGTTTGTCAAACCACGCCTGCCGCTGCCGCAGCAATTCCGCATGCGCCGTCTTGTACACGTAGTGCTTTAAATCCTCCACGCTCTTCCATACCGACATGTTCAGCAGCATCCGCTGGTCCTCATAAGGACGCAGGTACGTCGCATTGCCTTCCTCCGTCTGTAGCCGCCAAACAAATCCCGCACTCCGGTCCGCCAGCGCATTGATCTCCTCCAACCGCGCCACAAACCCAACCATCACCGGCCCATCCAGCTCGCCCTTAACTCGCCCAATATTCACCTGCGCAATTCGATATTCGGCCACGTTATCTCCTGCAGTAATTCTAGAGTTCGTGGTCAGTCCAATGTCAAGCCGCCTACCCGACAAACGCTGCGGGCTCAACAGGCCGGCAAGCCTCTTTGCGGTTGCCCCCGGTGATCGCCTTTTTTCGTGGTTGTTCACCCCCTTCTTCCCGGCCATCTCAGCTTCCAGTCGTTTTGATGCTGATCAATGGCCAGCCTCACGACTCGGCCTAGATGTACAATGTCTCAGTGAATTAGCCAATATCTGTATTAGATCCAGAGAAGCGTTATGAAGCTGGGATTCAATCGAGAGAGCATACTGAGTTTAGTGCACCTCTTACCGGTTCTGTTTCTCATCTCGGTTTGTACCGCTCTGCCAGAACCTGTGCGTGGCCAGCAAGTGACGGCAGCCATCACGGGCAAGATTACAGACCCGTCCACTACGCCCATCGCGGGGGCCAAGATTGAGGCTAAAGATATTGAGCGCGGCACAATCTGGGCAACCGAATCCAATTTAGAGGGATTCTATAGCCTGCCGCATGTTCCGGTCGGCAGTTATGAAATCCGGGTGAAAGTGACGGGATTTCAAACCGTGGTACATCCGCCCTTCGAGTTGGTGCTCAACCAGACGGTCCGGTTGGATTTTCAAATGCAGCTCGGCGCGATCAACCAAACAGTCGAAGTGCGGGAGACGCCTCTGCTGCTCAACACGGACGCGATGCAATTAGGAGCGGTCATTGAATCGAAAACCAGCGAAGCCTTACCGCTGGCCACTCGAGACTACATCCAGTTGACTCTGTTGGTGCCCGGCACTGTTCACCCTGATCCCTCGGCTTTTACCAATGGAACCGGCGCCGGATCGATTAGTTCAGGTAGACCATATGTGAACGGAAATCGGGAGCAGGCCAACAACTTCCTGCTGGACGGCCTCGACAACAATCAGGTGTCAGACAACCTGGTCGGATACGTTCCGAGCGTCGACGCGATTCAAGAATTCAACATAATCACCAACAATGCCCCTGCTGAGTTCGGAAACTTCCAGGGAGGCATTATCAGTGCCACGATCAAAGCGGGGACCAATCAGTTGCAGGCCAGTCTGTTTGAATTTTTCCGCAATGACGTGTTGAATGCCAACCGCTGGGAGAATAACTGGAGCTGTGCGCCAGCCCGCTGTCACAAGGACAAAATGCGCTGGAACATGTTTGGCGGCACGATTGGAGGACCCATCAAGAAAGACAAGCTATTTTTCTTTGCCGACTACCAGGGGCAGCGTTTTGCCTTCCCAGCCTCAACCACCCCGATAACCGTTTTTACCGAATCCGAACGGCGAGGAGACTTTTCGCAATTGCTGGCCGAGCAAAATATCCAGCTGTTCGACCCCGACCCTGGGCACTACATCCCGGACCCTGCCCATCCGGGACATCCCATCCGCGCTCCTTTTCAGGATAATCAGATTCCCATCGCCAGGGTCAATCCCGTGGCCCGGAATCTATTCGCTTCACCTCTTTACCCCATGCCGATGAATGGCCAGCTCATGAATAACTTCTTGAACGTGACCCGCAGCTCCATTGACACTGATCAGTTTGACGTCAAGCTCGATGCAAACTTGACCGGCAGAGATCGTCTGTCAGGGCGCTTCTCCTGGAGCCGTCAGGATATTCCAATGAGCAACTCGTTTCCGTTGTTCTTCGACAACCTAAACTCAACACTCACCCGCAACGCTGTTCTCAACTGGACGCTGACAGTGAACCCACGCTTCGTGAACGAGGTCAGGTTTGGCGTCAATTACGTCCGGACGTTTGGTGGAGATCATAAAGACGGTGTGGGCAACCTTGCCGAGCAGCTTGGTATTGAGAACGGCAACGATCGCGGTCCCGGGCTCATGGGCCTTTTTAGTCCAGGATGGGGCGTAGGAAGCCCGAATACTCCCAGATCCTTCCTCTTTGCAGACACGGTCATTCAGCTGGAAGATGGAATGACGATTTCCCGGGGCAGGCATATTCTGCACACCGGTTTCCAGTATTGGCGACAACGAATTAACACCTTCTTGGCAGGTGAAGGGGGTGTGTCGGGAGTTATCATTTTTGATGGCAGGTGGACAGCAGGCCCCGACACCCTTGCTACAGCTGGCGGAGGCTCGGGATCCCCTGACGCCGACTTCTTTCTGGGCCTTCCTGAGTTGCTAGGACGCGGAAGCAATGGAGGCACATGGGGACAACGTTCCAATGTCTTCGGCACCTACCTTCAGGATGACTGGCGAGTCAACGACTCCCTGACTCTGAACCTCGGGCTTCGCTATCAAACTTATACGCCCTGGGTGGAAGTCCTGGACCGGCAGCTGAACTTCGCCCCGTTCAGCGGTGACGTCGAATTGCCGCGTCAGAGCAACTTGTATAGCAATAATCGTGCGCTCTACAACTCCTATAATTTGAGTCTTGGTAACTTCCAACCCCGCTTCGGATTTGCCTACACGCCGCATGTTCTAGGAAATACGACGGTCTTACGCGGGGCCTTCACTGTTTCTTCTTACCTGGAAGGGACCGGGACCAATCTGCGCCTTCCCTTGAATCCACCGTTTGCCGGCGTTCTAACCAGCATCTACGACAATCTGACTTTCCCAAGGTCTACCTTGGACCAGGGGTTTACAGTTCTCGCCTCTCCCACGGACCCGTATCAGAATGCGACCATTCGGCTGTGGGATCCGAATATCCGTCCGGCAATTTCCCAGCAATGGAATTTTACGATCGAGCGCCAGTTCTCGAGCAACCTGCTCTTCACTGTGGGCTACGTCGGGCAGCTTGGAACTCATCTCGTAGTACCGATGCCGTACTTCCAGAGGCGATTACTCGGCGTGGATTCGGGCGGCACGCCGATTACCGCTGCGAGCCCTTACCTCGCGGGCAATCCAGCCCTACAAAATATCGCGCAAATCTCTGGAACTGAATCAAACGGGAAAATGCGCTACGACGCGTTGCAGGCCAACTTGCAGAAGCGTTTCAGCCATGGCGTCCAGGCGAATGTGGCCTACACGTATTCCAAATGTATGAGCGACTCGATCGGGTATTTTGGCGCGGGGGGCCAGGCCGCCTCGCAAAGCGCGTATTGGCAAAACCTTTATAACAGGCGAGCCGAGTGGGGGCCTTGTTACTACGACGCGACGCATGTGCTGAGCAGCTACGCCGTTTACGAACTTCCCGTCGGGCGCGGTAAAAAGTTCGGCAATCACTGGAGCGGTGTCATTAATGATGTGCTGGGCAACTGGCAGGTGACCGGAATTCTGCAATTGCGTGGTGGTTTCCCGCTCACAATATCTGCTAGTGACGCGTCCGGAACTGGCTCCCGCGGCGCGAGGGCCAATTGCACTAGCCCTGCCCGGATTCTTGGCTCTAGCAGTCCTGCTCCGGATGGGGGACTCCAATGGTTTGATCCCTCTTCCTATGACCCACCGTCGCCGGGGACGTTTGGGACTTGCGGCAATGGCACGGTGAGGGGGCCGGGGCTCCGCACCGCTGACATCAGTTTCCAGAAGGAATTCCCAATCCGCGGACAGACACGCATTGAGTTCCGAGCCGAGTTTATCAATTTCACCAACACGCCGATCTACTCCGCCCCCGCAACGGCTCTGGGACCAAATCTTGGCAAGATTACTTCCTCCCAGGGACCCCGTAATATCCAGTTTGGACTGAAGTTCTACTTTTGAAAGAAAAAATATTGAGGGCCGTGAAAATCCCAGGAGGGCAGAGATTGCGGCCACATTGCTGAACCCTTCCGTCCAAGGCAATTTGCCTTTAGGATTTATTACTATTTTAATAAATTATGTAGTTGTTATACTATTGTGCTTGTACGGCCCTAAATAGCTTCGAGCACACGTCGCGCGGTTCCGCTCATCTAGCGCAAAACCACGAATTTCTACCCCGCTTTCTTGCACACACTTGCGAACATTCGCGCCCACACCTCCTTCTTTGCTTTGATATACTTCCGCAAAACATACACCGAGTAGGCCTCTCTGCTACCTTCCCGCTATTTTCTATACTTACGAGCCTAGGGACGCAATTTTGAATGCGAAGGAGGCCCACTCGCGGCCATGCTCGCCACTTGCCACTTCTTTCACCAACTCTGCCACAATATCGGCTTCCATCATGGCCACTGAATCCAGCACCAAAGCGACCGCGCCGGAGGACATTCGCGAAGCCGCGCGAATCCTGCGCGAGGGTGGGCTGGTGGTCTTCCCCACCGAAACGGTGTACGGCCTGGGAGCCAACGCGCTAGATCCCGCCGCCGTCCACAAGATCTACCAGCTCAAACGACGCCCTGCCACCAGCCCGCTTATCGTTCACGTCGCTAGCATCGAACAGGCCCGCGAGCTTGCCGACGAGTGGCTACCCGAAGCGGAAAGCCTTGCCAGAAAATACTGGCCCGGGCCGCTTACACTGGTCGTTCCCAAGCGTCCCGCCATCCCCGATGAAGTTACCGCCGGCCTGCCCACCGTCGGCTTGCGTATGCCGCGCCATCCCATCGCTCTCGCGCTTCTTCGCGAAGCACAAATTCCCATCGCTGCGCCCAGTGCCAATCGCTTTACTCAACTATCTCCCACCACTGCACAACACGTTCGCGAAGCCTTCGGCGGCGACACTCCATTCCTTCTCGATGGCGGTCCCTGCGAAGTTGGCCTAGAATCCACGGTCATCGCCGTTACCCGCGAAGGGCTCGAAGTGCTGCGCCCCGGCATGGCCTTTGTCGAACAAGCCACTTCTTCCTCCACCATAGTTTCATCCACAGCAGCGCCGCCACCTGGAGCGCATCGCTCCCCCGGCCAGCATCGCAAACACTACAGCCCGCGCACTCGCATCCTGCTCGTCAACCGCGGCTTTCTTCCAGGCGAAGGACGCGGCGCTTATCTCTGGCTCGCCTACAACGCCAAAGCCGCGCATCGCCTGCGCATGCCCGAACGCCCGGAAGACTACGCCGCCAAGCTATACAGCACGCTCCACGACCTCGATCAAAAATCCTTCGATTGGATCGCCGTGGAATTACCGCCCGATGAACCCGCCTGGTTGGCCATCCGCGACCGCCTTATCCGTGCCGCATACTGAGCTGCATGCCGTGAAGCGTACTAGGCCGCACATATCCTCTAGCCCAACAGCACTGTCAGTTTTTTGTCCTAAATCAATTCGTGCGCGCATCGAATCGTGTAGAATTCTGCGCATTAACTAGTTCTAACGAGGATCCCATGCCCAAAGCATTTCCTATTCGCGCCACACTTCTTTTCTTCCTGCTTATTGTTATCTCGATCCTCGTCTTCAGCACGTTCTCCCACGCCCGCGCGCAAGCCGCCGCTGACAAGCCTTATGTCATCGAGTACTACTACAAAACCAAGTGGGGCCACGCCGAAGAATTCATCACCCTCTTCCGCAAGAATCATTTCCCGGTGCTCAAGAAGGAAATGGAAATGGGCCGCATCCTGAAAGTCACCGGGACCGCGCCGGTGTATCACACCAGTGAAGACGGCCGCTGGGATTACCGCATCACCATCGTTTTCAAAAACGCCGGCATCGCCAACGACGGCTACGATTCCGTGCCGCTCATCAAGCAGCTGTACCCCGATCAGGACACCTACAAAAAAGAAGAGCAGCGCCGCTTCGAGATCCTCGAAGCTCACTGGGATCTGCCCATCAAAGACCTGGAACTAGAATCTCACTAAGCTTGTGTAGCGGCCGGCTTCTGCTTACTCTGACAATGGCAGTGAGGCGGGCGCTTTGATTTCGCGTAGCCGCAAGTCCTGCGCAAGCAGGTTTTGGCCAATCTTCAGATTGGCTCCTGGGTTTTCATCGCGCGCCAACTGCAGATAAAAATGCCCTCGCGGGAGCCGGGGCATTTTCGTCGAATTAATTTTGGCAATGCGAAACACCGTTTCAACAGCGGCGATTCGGAAGAATTACCAGCTAAGTTTCAACGCAAACTGAAACTGCCGCGCATCGTAAGCCGCGGAAGGCTGGCCCGCCTGGCAAGTTGTTCCCGCCGAAGGATCGCACAACTGGTTCACCGCCAAAATATTCGTGTGGTTGAACAAGTTGAACATGTCCGCAATCAAATCCAGACGCAAGCGTTCGCCGAAGCTGATGCCCTTGGCGACACGCAAATCGAACTGGAAGAACATCGGCATGGTGAAACGGTTGCGTCCCAAATCGCCAACGCAACCTGTCAACACCGTGTTGGCCGGCGGCGTGTACGGAACGCCCGCATTGGTGAGGCACCTCGTCGGATTTATGAACGCGACGCTGGAAATGTACGGCGAAGTTGTCGCGCCCGCGGTACCCGAGGCAATCACCGAAGGACGAATTTCGGAAGCGCCAAGATCCAAGCGCGAGTCTTCGCTGGTGATCACGTTAAACGGTCTGCCGGAAGAAACTTCCACGAGCGGCGCGAGTGTAATGTCGCTCATGGCATTATTCATGAAGGAATCACCGGACTTGTGCGGCGAAGTCTGAAAAACTCCGCTAGTCACCCAGCGATGACGCTGATCGTTTATCGAATTCGAGCGCTCGAAATAGGGAAAGCGGCTGTCCTGCGGCTCCAGTGTGGACTGCAAGTCCGTGCCATCGTCAATCGAGTGCGACCAGGTGTAGCTGGACAACATCTCGAAATGTCTCGAGAAGCGTTTGTTCAGATTGATGGTCAACGCGTTGTACCAAGAACTGGCGTCCGACTTTTGCGTGTCCACGCTGTTGAAGGGCGTAGGCGCAGTTCCAACGGGGTATCCCGCAGCAGCGGCGAGCGCCTGTTGCGTTGCGAATCCGCAAGTGAAGGGATTCTGACCCGCACATTGCGGCGCTACTGCTCCAATTCCTGCCGCAAACGACGGATTAGGGCCCGACGGGCGGAAGAAATTAAACACCGCAGGCGTGCCGATCAATCCAACGGGAGTACCACTGCAACCCGCTCCGGTCCAGCCGAGGCCGAGAATTCCAGGAGCCAGCGGCTGTCCGGTGGGAGTTGCGAAAGCCACGCTGCCACCACCCGGCACGTTGTAAACGGGAATTCCGCCAGCGCAGGTACCGTTCGGTGTAGAAGGCACCGCTACGAATCGCGGGTCGCTGAAGGCCAGGCCGACGGCGTCCGCATTCGCCAAATTGTTTGTCAGCAAAACGGGGTCCGTGGAGTTGATGTCTATCGGGCGATTCAAATGGATGCCGCGTGCATACTGGTATCCCGCGCTGAGCCTCCACGAACCCGCAAGCTGCCGTTCCACGGTCAAATTGATTTGCTGCGCGTAACCGTATTTGAAATTTTTGTCGACGGGCAACGTGAAGGGAAGAATCGGCAGCGGAAATCCAGCGCTCAGGTAGTTCTGGTTGGCAAAAATCGAACCTGGCGCGAGCGGATCGAATCTCTGCTGGTTCGGGTTGTAGAACATGCTGGGCAGGGCATTGAGTGTCCCCTGGAAAATGGAAGCTCCGTTAAGGTTTGCTGAAGAATCCGCAGCACCGCAAATGCCAGCGCCGGGAACCAGGCCGCACGCAGAAGCCAGACCGCCACCGGAAATGAGCTGTACGGACCGTCCACCGTCGGCAGTGACCGAGTTAAATGCAATCGCTAGCAGCGGGTGATCGTAGAAAAGCCCGTAGCCCGCGCGTACCACGGTCTTGCCGTCGCCTGCGGGATCCCAAGCAATTCCGAGTCGCGGCGCAATGTTTTTGTAATTCCGCGGGATGCCTTCGACGACCCCCAAAGCCTTTTCCGCTGCTGCGTTGATCGCCGTGGCCGGAGCGAACAGCGGAGAAATTTCCACGTCATAGCGTAAGCCATAATTGAGGGTGAAGCGCGGCGTCATGCGCCAGGTATCTTGCGCGAAAAATGCGAATGGCAGGTTGTCGAAAGTCTGATTCGAGTTTCCAATACCCTGAATGTACGTCTGCGGAATGCCCAATCCGTACGCCTGTGCCGGGGTTGTGGAAGGCGTTCCCGCGGCCAGCGATACGCCACCGAAGTTCACGTCGCCGCCAAAATCCAGCTGAAAGATTTGCGGTTTGCTGGTGCGCAATTGAATCACGTTCACATCACCACCGAATTTGAAGGTGTGCTTCCCGTGTGTCACCGTGGCACTGTCGGTGAACTGATAGCGTTTCTCAATGCGGTCCACCGTAGAGTACGGTTCGCGGCCAAAATACGCATAGCCGGGAATGTTTACACCGATCTGATCGCCGCCCGGGAGTTCCGAAAACCCAAAATGCAGACCGCGGCGCGCAAACTGGAAGCGGAATTCGTTAAAGGCGGTGTCGCTGAGGATGATGTCATGTTGCAGGGTTACGTTCACATCGCGAGACTGGTTTACGCCCGTGCGCGACCCGGCGTTTTGGCCGAACACCTGGTTCTGCGAGGTGGATTGAATTCCGGTGACCAACGAGGGCGAAACTCCGACGCGAAGGAAAGAGGTATTGCGCGCATCCCAACGCTGATCCAATCGTGCCGACCACAGGCTGGTTTTTTCGTGAACCGGGAAATTTCCGCGGAGTGAATCCAAGGGCACGTAGGAAGCAGGAAGCGGCGCGAGCCCTTTTCCGGTGGTGAAGCAAATTACGTTATTAACCTGCTGACCGACCGGGCACGGCACAGGAATTGGAAAATAGCTGGAACCCGGTACAGCAGACGGAAAACCAAGTACGGTGGTCATCGGAACTGGGGTTCCGTCTGTAGCGTTTACGTTGAGATCTCCTCTTACCGCCGCGTTGGAAGAGGCTCCGGTGACCGTGGCAGCCTGCTGCAAGCCGGCCAGCTGTGCTTCAATCGCCGGATTGGCATTGGTGCAGGCGGCGCCACCACCGCTGAGTTGTCCGAGCGCGGACTGATAAAAACCAAGTTGCGTCGGCGTCAAACTTAACGGAATGGGAATGCAGGGAACCAGACCCGTGGTCAGTCCAAAATTTCCCTGGCCAATACTGGAAAATCCGGTTTCTTCCCGCTGGGTGTATTCATAGGAGAAAAAATAAAAGGTCTTATCTTTTTTCAGAGCGCCGCCGAGTGTTGCGCCGGCCTGCACCCGCGTGTACGCCTGCTTTACCGGAACCAAATCGCCGTTAGCATCCACTTCGCCCGAAAACGGATTGCGCGCCTGGAAGGATTTGTTTCGCAAAAACCCAAACACATCTCCGTGCATATCGTTCGAGCCGCTCTTGGTGACAATATTGACGACGCCGCCAGTAGCGCGCCCGTATTCGGCGTTGTAGTTGCTGATGATCAACTGAAATTCCTGAACCGCTTCTTGAGAAACGGTGGAACGAATACCGTTCACCGAATTATCTCCAGCGTCGGCGCCATCCACGCTCACCATGTTGCCGCGCGCGCGCGCACCGCTGATATTCAAACCACTGTTGGGTGCGGGGCCGATGGTGGGCGAGACGTCGCGGGTAGTCTGCGAATTCGTCAGCGTAAAGTTGATGTAGTTGCGGCCGTTGATAGGCAGGTTATCGATCTGGCGCTGCTCGATGGTCTGTGAAACCTCGGTTCGTGTCGTTTCGACGGGAGCGGAGTCGGAAGTTACCGTTACGGACTGAGTTTGTGTTCCCAGTTCCAGGGTGACATTCAAAACGGCGTCCTGGCCCACGGTCAGCTGCAGCGACGGAATTTCGTATGGCGCAAAATTTGCGCCACCTTCCACGCGCATTTTGTACATTCCGGGGACCAGTCCAACAAGATTGTAACGTCCGTCGTCATCCACGACGGTTGAGCGCTCCGCGCCAGTAGCCAGAAACGCGAGGCTCACTTTGGCTCCGCGCACGGCCAGACCCTGCGGGTCGGTAACCAAACCCGAAAGCGTGGCAGTGTTTATCTGCGCCAGCGCCGCCGAGGCCATCAGCAAAATGGCCGCACAAAATACTACCAAGGCAAAGGCTTGCCTGCGCTGCATACCAGTCCTCCTTGTGGAAACCGCTCGTTATTCCGCTACCCCTAGCGGAGACGGGAGTTGCACCCGCCAAGCAAAATGCGAAAGAAACAGTTGAAAGGGTTAAGACGGCTTGTACTGCAATGTACAAACCAATGCAACTGTAATCTGTGAACGTGGCCAGCAGGCGGGACATCAGAAGGTTCGTGCCTAACCTGTCATGGGGTTCGTCCGGCGTGGAGTGAGCGAGCCTGCTTCCGCTTTTGAGGAGCCGGCGTTGCAGAGAAAATCAGCGTCGCAGCAAAGATCAGCATTTTGCTGCGGTGTTGATTTGTGTGCTGAGGCCTAAACCGTAAAGAGGCGGGGAGCCACCGCACTGCAAAAACCTACGGCAGATGCTTTTGGACTAATTTCCGGAGGCGATCGCGGTCCTCGTCTTTCATGTGCACGAATTCCACGCCACCGCCGTCCGGGCCCAGGTTGCGAACCACCGCGGTGAAATGGATTTTGCGCAGACCGGAGCGAACTTCGAGGTGAATCGAATCACCTACGTTCAAACGATTGGGCGATTCCAGATAGGCGCCGCCCAGGCTGATGGACTTCACGCGGGCCTGGCTCATCTGCTGGCCGCCGCCAATCTGTGCACGCAGCGGCGACTCTAGCGGGAATCGAGCATAACGGCGAGGCACGACAAAATTTCCAAGCGGCGGAGCCACGGGTTCGAACGCTGCGCGGACCTGCCGGGAGTTGGGCATTTCTTCCATCATGGCCAACGCGTCCGCGGCCGCGGCGCGCAAGCCACCGGGTTCGACGAAGGTAAGTCCTTCGCGATGTCCCGCCAATTGTCGCAGAAGCTCGATTGCTTCGGTGGCGCGCATTCTTCCCAGAGCCTCGATCGCTTTTGTGCGCACGAAAAGGTCGCGGAGCACTTCGTGCTCACCGGCGGCAAT
>Ga0210384_10003706_pt1 | contig 17507 bp, 15 predicted proteins | sample IncBWH2MmetaG_FD_160574 | JGI IMG/M metagenome (GOLD analysis project Ga0210384, IMG submission 160574) | Forest soil microbial communities from Barre Woods Harvard Forest LTER site, Petersham, Massachusetts, United States - Inc-BW-H-2-M | ecosystem: Environmental > Terrestrial > Soil >...
AACGTAAATCACTGTTCGCTGCTGTAGCTGATCTCGAGCGTGCGGCTGCGGATACAGGCGACGGCCAGTGCGACCGACGCCAGCAGCAGAAGCCCTAGCACAGTGGCCCAGGCGGCGACGGGTTCTGTGACCACCGTGAGCAAGGCCAGGATGCCATCTGAGGGGGCGTTCACCGGACAGAGGTGCTTGAGATAGAACGAGACGCTCAATCTCTGCAGCATGGCGGGAAAAATTCCGCTGAAGGTCTCCCATCCCAGCATGACGATTCCGGGAATAATCGGGTTCTTGAAGATGATGGTGAGCGTAAGGAAGATCGCCCCATAACCGATGCAGGCCAGGGCGGTGATGCCGAGATATGCCGCCAGTTGCGCGAGGCCAGGTCCGTGAAAAACGTAGTCAAATCCGGCGGACCTGACGTGCCAATAGACCAGTACGAATGAGAGCAACACGCCCGCACCAAACGTTAGCGTCGCCATCAATACCCCTGCCAGAAACTTGCCGATGATCAGCAGCTCGCGCCGCAGCGGGGCAAGAAACGAGTAATGCAACGTGCGCTGCACGATCTGGCCGCGAAACAGCCAGGTGAAAACTCCCATGACGCCAAAGAAAATCCCGAGGCGCAGGTAGTAGAGTTGGAAGATGCCGGCAAACATGGTGGTCTCTTCGTCCAAATAGGACTGGAAGGTGCGGGCAAGCGACGCATTCCCATATGCGTTGCAGTTCAGGCACGGGATTTGCAGGACATATATCCCGAGAATCACAACGGGAGCAAAAGCCAGCAAATAGATCGCTGCGGCCCGCAGGCTGAAGAGATTATGTTTCAATTCCTGCCGCACGACGGCCATTACCTGGTGGCCCCAGAGCCGCCAGGGCTGACGGGTAATCCATGTGCGCGCGCCTGAACTATTGCTCGCCTGACTCATATGCGCTCTCCATCGGAACCGATTAAATACTGATACACCGAGTTCACATCATCATCGGCGGGAGCGACGGCTTCGACTTGGATGCCATCTTCGACGATGAGGCGGTTCAGCAGCGAATAGAACTCGTCGGCATTGGTGGTGCGAATCAAGATGCCTTTGCCATCGAGTTGCAGTTTGGCTTCGACTGCATGGTTCTGGGCAAAGACGCGCGAGGCCAGCAGCTCGGGCTGGGCGCAGCGAACCAGAATCTGCATAGGATGTTCTTTGACTTCGGTGCGGACATCGGGGATCTTACCCTCGGCCACGATGTATCCGCTGCTGATGAGCACAACTTCATCGGAGATGCGATCCACCTCATGCAGGATGTGGCTCGAGATCACCACATGCATGCCCTCTTTGCCCAAGGCCTCGAATAGCGCCATGGAAGCGGCGCGGGCCCGGGGATCGAGACCATTCAGGGGTTCATCGAGAATGAGGACCGTGGGATGATGGCTGATGGCCTGGGCCAAACGAATACGCTGGCGCATGCCTTTGCTGTATCCGGCAACTTTGCGGTCGGCGGCTTCGGTCAGTTCCACGCGTGCCAGAGCATCTTCAGTAAGGCGGCCGGCTTCCTGATGGTTGAAGCCGTGCAAGCGCAGCCAGTCGTGAATAAATTCGCGTCCGGTGAGGCCTGGCGGAAAGGAGTCAAACTGGGTGCAGTAGCCGAGCACGCGGGCAAGCTTTTCCGGTTGCGAAGGAGCGATTCCCAGAACGCTGATGGCGCCGTTGGTTGGCCTGATGAGGCCGGTCATCAGGTTCATGAGCGTGGTCTTTCCCGAGCCGTTGGGTCCTACCAGGCTTGTGACTCCGGCCGACAACGAAAGGTTCACGCGGTTCACGCCCAGAACCTCGCCGTAAAACTTGGAGACATTTTCGAACAGAATGCGATTTTGAGTAGGTACGCTCATCCGCGCACGACCTCACGGGCGCGTAAGCGGCGGTTCAACAGCAACAAGCATAGTGAACAAACCACGAGAACAACCATCCAGGCCTGCCACAGGGGAATGGGCGGCGGTAGAAGCGGAACCACTGCTCCTGGAGGCAAGTGGGGATGTCTGGCGTGAGGATTTGCTGCCGCAACCTCCTGCCCTAAACGAAACAGGCTTGGCCATATCACGCCGAAGATGAGGTGAGCGATATTCAGAAGGTGTCCCCGGGTGGTGCTCAGAATGCCGTTGATCATCTCAGCGAAAGCTGCAGCCACAAAGAAGATGCCAAACAGAAGTACGCTGGCCACAATGCGCCAACGCACCCAGGCGGAGATGGCCAGCGACAGAAGAGAGATAACGATGATCCATAAAATACCGGAGAGGAAGATGGAACCCATCATCCAGTAGTTCTCCGCGAACCAGCCGGCGTCGGCCAGACCAGACTGCAACCCGAAAAGCAGCAGCACCGGCAACCAGGTAATGGATGAGAGCAGGAGGAAGAGCACACCCATCTTGCCCAGCACGTACTCGGCACGCGAGAAGGGGCGCGAGAGATACAAAGGCAAAGCCTGGTTGGCCAAGTCAGGCGCCACCAATCCGGGACCCGCCCAGGCGGTTATGAGAAATGCGAACATGCCCTGATTCATCAGGATCTGGCGAAAGAACCTGGGATCGATTTCAACAAGGGTCCGCCCGACATCGTTCATCTGGAGCAGAGCACGCGCCGCGGCGCTGTGACTCAGATAGATCACAACCGCGGAAAGAAGCAGCGGTATCGCCGAAAGCACCACAAAGGCGGTAAACGGGCGCGAGTCGAAGAGGGTAGAGAGTGAATAGCGCGTCAGGACCAGGAAGCGCGACCATTGCGCGGTAAGCTGGCCGTCGTAACGGCGATAGGTTCGTTTATAGACGGCCATTTGGGACTGTCCCTTTTAATCTTGCGTAAGTAATTTGCTGCTCAACAGAGGCCGGGGCTAAAGCCCGACTTCTTAATTTAAGCTTACCCCCGGCTAAAGCCGGGGGCTCCCACCGTGCGCCGCAAGCGGCGCAATTGGAGAAGCACTTGGTTCTTCCATGGCCCGCAGGAAAATATCTTCCAGCGAGTCACGGCGGTGGTTCATGCGCCGGATCTGTACACCCTTTTCAGCGGCCAACTTGTAGATTTGCCGCAGTTCAATCTCATTGGGCAAAACGATCTTCATGCGTCCGCGGCTGAAGAGGGCGCATTCGCATCCCATGTTCTCGGCGGCTTCGGCGAAGGCGTTTTCATCGCCGATGGTCTCGAGTTCAAGGAACTTGCGGTTGGCCTTGCGCTCTTCCTCAAGATTGCACAGCGCCGCAATGCGGCCGTCATTCAAAATCAAGACCTCGTCGCAGCACTCCTCCACGTCGTGCAGCAGGTGGGAAGAGAGAACGAGGTTCATTCCCGGCGTATCGCGGATCTCGCGAATAAGCTGCAGCATGCGCAGACGCGCCGGCGGATCGAGACCGTTGGTAGGTTCATCCAGAAGAAGCAGGTTGGGGCCGTGCGCGATGGCCTGCGCCAGCTTGGCCAACTGCTTCATGCCGAGCGAATAGGTCCCCAGCTTGCGATAGCGGGCCTCGCCCAGCCCGACATAAAAGAAAGCCTCATGTGCGCGCTCCAGGGCCTCTTCCGCGGGCAATCCGGCGAGCTCGGCCATGTAGCGCACAAAGCGCACGCCGCTCATGCCGGCAATGAAAGACTCGTTCTCGGGCATGTAGCCGATCATGCGGCGCACCGCCATGGCGTCGCTGCAAACGTCGCGGCCATGCACCCGCACAGTGCCCTTGCTGGGTTTGTGAAAACCGAGAAGCGTATTGATGAAAGTGCTTTTGCCGGCGCCGTTGGGGCCTAACAAACCAATGGCCTTACCATTGAGCGCTCCACTGAGACCGTGGAGTATTTCACGCCCGCCCAGGCTAACTGTAAGGCCATCGAACTCGATAATTGGCAGCATTCGTTAGATTAGAACCGCGTTTTAAACCTCAGAGGCTAAAGCCCGCGCTCAGGGCCCGACTCAAGTTCGGGCCCTGATACATGTCTTCTCGCTTCAAAATTCTTAAGGCAACCAGTTCTAGATACGTCAATCTCCTTTACTTGGTTCCCTTGGCCAGATCCAGCAAGCGGGTCAACGCCAGAGTATCAGGATCAAGCCCGGGGAATTTACCGTTGGTCACAAATTCAATCTGCGACTCCTCGCCATAGGCCACCGCCATGCTGGGCTTGGAGTCGGCTGCCAGCTCGCGCAGAGACTGAAGCTGGCTGGGGGTGAGGCCCGCAACCGAATCCAGGAGCGGCGCCAGGTTCTGGTAGTACAGCGCCGAGACGTTAGCCTGAGAATTCTGGGGGAGGAGGGCCAGGAACTGCGAAGAGCGCGCCAGACTATCGCTGCTGTTCCGGGTGGCGATGGCTTGCACCAGGATGGCACGCGACGGCCCCGCGATCATGTACCCATCGGCAAAGGTATAGTAGAAGTCTGCGAACGAATCGGCCGAGAGCGCGTGCACATGATAGTAGGTGCGTCCTTCGAACTGGGTTTCGTCATAGGCCAGTTTGGGATAGTTATGCTGAGAGGCTTCGTCATTGTGGTCCTCTACCAAGGTGTGCAGGGTGTTCTGCAATCTTCCAGAGTCATTCACTTCAATAATGAACTTCCAGGAGGGCGTGGGAAGCACGGGCCCATCGAGGGCAAGCGTGGCCTCTCCACCCAAGGTGCTGGCAAAATCATCGCGCAAGCTGAATTTCAGCTTTGACTCCAACTCCGCAAGTTCAGACTGAGCTTGCGGATTGCTGGCCTGGCCAAAGGAAAGCAGATCGTCAAACATGGCTTCGGGCTTCTTGACTACAAAAGAGGCCACCGCACTTGCCTGGGGTGAGACAAATTCCAGAGCACCGATGGGGGCGGGCGCCGCCAACCAGGAAGCAATGCCATGGCGCGGACCGTTGAAGATCAAAACGGCGTGGTTTTCGCTCGTGCTGTTTACATCTTTGGACTCGGCAATCAGATATTTGAGATCGCCGAAGCCGGAGAGGGAAAGGTCTTCCTGATTTCTGGGACCCTTTTGATACATGGCGCGGTGCTGGTGCAGACTTGCGATGTCTGCCGTGAAGAGCAGGCCTATGCCATTGGAATACAGGTTGGTGAGCAACTGGCCGTAAGGAGTTTCGGCAAAACCGCTTTCGGAACTGGATTCAATCCTTGCGATCGTGCTTTTGAGCAGCCCCGGATCAGGTGAAACCAGGACATATTGCGGCAGCACCACCGCAAACAATTTAGTTTCAGGACCGTTGGCAACGACACCATCGAGTTCTGAGGCATCGAGCACTTGAAGAACAGTTCGCCCACCGGGGTTGTTGTTGGCATTGGCAGCCTCGCTTTCCAGATACTCCCGCAACCCTGCACGCTGCACTTCCGCCAGGATCAGCGGTTGGCAGCGTTCGCCTTGCTGCACGACGCTGAATACGGCCTCGTCTCCAAGATATTGGCTGAGCGTCTGGAATTTTTGAATCATCTCCTCCAGCGAGGGATGCCGGCCAGCATTGACCTGCTCCCACCATTTATTCAAAGCATCGCTGCTCTGCAACTGGTCATGCAGAAGCTGATCGGCCTGCTTGAGGGCATCACCATAGTTGGGAGAGCTGGCATAAAGCATGGTGTCTTGCGGTACGAAGCGAAGCAGGCGGCTGCTGTAACGCAAACCCGGCATGGGAATCTTCGCCAGTTTCTTTTCCAAGGAAGCGAACTGGGCCAGTAATTGAAGATACTGGTCGAGATTTCGGCTCCAGGCGATCTCTTTCTTCACCGAGACGGCTTCAGCGCCACTTGCTGTCGAAAGCCCATCTCCCGGGCGGAGCGTCTGTTCCTCGCCGGAGTATGAGACCTTGACGGCGCCCTCGATTACCATTACCCGCGAGTCTCTAATCCCGCTGCTGACCGCGAAGATGGTTCCAGTCACGGCAACGCGGCAATCTTTGGATAGAACATAAAGATGTCCGCTGGTCCGGTGCGCGGCTTGAATCAGGATGTCACCGCGTTCAAGATGGACGGTAGTGTTTTTGCGGCCCTGGCTGACGGAGAATTCTGCGCGCTCGTTCATCTCCACGTGGGAACCATCACTCAGGCGGACAAAAGCGTGACCGCCATTAGGAGTGCGGAGGGTTTCATCCTCGGCAAATTGATCACCGGGACGAACTGCCTGCTCGCCATTGGCTGAAACGCGATACAGCCCTCCGTCAATAGACTCGACAGTGGCCCGCGGTCCGGGCGGAGCGAAGAACCGGTCGCTTTGCATGAAAAGCGCAGCAGCACCAACCGCAACAACAATCATGGCGGCGACGGCATACATCTTCCAGGATAGAGGATTAGTTGCAGCCGAGGGCTTGGCCGGCTCCCATGCAAGCGGAGCAGCAGCGTGCTCGAAGTAACGGCTGCAGCTCACACATTCGTGCAAGTGAGCTTCGACCAGCAACGCGCGCGGAACCGCCAGCTTCTTGTTCTTGTAGTCCTCGAGCAGGGCGCGCACGTCGGCGCATCCGTGAATGGCTCCGGCAGTGGCCGAGCTGCTGGGCTGTGCCCACAGACGGGCCTCGCTTTCGCGCACAAGCTCAGGATTCGGCTGGTCTGCACGAATGGAGTCAATCGTATTTTTTAGTAATGTCTTCAAAGTGTCTTTGGAAGTATTGGAAGTATTTTGGCTGTTCATCGGTTCCCTCTCATGCGCGCCTTGAACTCGCGCTCTAACAGACGCCGCACCCGATAGAGGGTCACGGCGACGGTGGCGTGCGAAATGTGGAGCATACGCGCGATCTCACGGTTATCGAGCTCATCGAAGTAACGCAGGATGAAAATCTCAGCCCAGCGCGGGTTCATGCCGGCAAGAGCGCCGCGCAGCCAGACCTGAGTTTCTTTGGACTCGAGCATGCGGTCGGGAGAAATCTTTCCCCCAGCAGGCAAATCTTCTTCCTGCAGAGGAATGCACCGCCCGTCTCGCCTGGAACGCAACACATCGAGCGACGCATTGATAGCCGCGCGATAAACATAGCCTCCCAGGTTGGAGACCAATTCGCCCGCGGGACCTCGCCGCAATAACCGGAGAAAGAGCGTCTGGAGAACGTCTTCGGCATCGCTGTGACTGCCGGTGATGCGGTAGGCCGCCCGGAAGGCATTGGTGTAGTGAGTGCGGAAGACCTCTTCGATCTCACTGGACCACGGGCGAAGTTCCTTGGTTTGAACCATGACTGCGAATGTTTTCATCCTGCTTACCCCGTCTGTTATCTATGACGATGAAAAGCGGGGATTATTAACGAATATAGCAATTCAGAGTTGGTGTATCCGCGCCAGCACCGGGGCTAAAGCCCATTTGTTTTTGCATCTCAACGTGGGCCTAAAGGCCCACTCTTCCACGGTAGCGGACACAGTCACGGTAGCGGATACAGTAATCGTGAAGCGCTATAGACACCTGAAGAACGCAATAGTATCTCGCTTCTTGCAGGTAATTCCACAGACTCTGATGGATAATATTCGGCTTGGATAGACTCGCGGATAGTCTCCTTATTGAATCTTGATCGAGTTCTCGAGGTTCCACGGAACATGCCAGGAGTTCCAGGCATTCCTTCAGGAGAGGCAAATGATTTCTGGTGCTCACGTAATTGTCTACAGCAAAACGCCGAGGCGGACCGCGCATTTTTCCGCGACGTCCTCGGGTTCAAATCCGTGGATGCGGGCCATGGCTGGCTGATCTTCGCCCTGCCGCCGGCAGAAGCCGCGTTCCACCCGTCCGATGAAAATGGCGCCCACGAACTCTATTTTATGTGCGACGATCTGAAAGCCGAAATGGCTTCCCTCGCGAAGAAGGACGTTAAGTACTCTGAAATTCAGGAAGCACCATGGGGTTCCATTACGAAGATGCGGCTTCCGGGTGGAGGCGAGGTTGGCCTTTATCAGCCGAAGCACCCTACGGCCTTAGGCTTAGTCTTGAAATGAAGCGCCCGTCAAATTAGGAGACCACGGACTCGCACTACAAAGTGCTTCCCTACTGGCTATGTTATATTTTCCTGCCCGGAACAGCGTATGACAATGGCGTATCTGGGTGGCATCGTTGACATTTTTATGACATTAGGGAGCTGCGCATGAAAAGGTTCATCCTCGGTCTCATTTTTGGCGTATTGATAATTCCGGTAGGAGCTTACTTTTATTTTTCGACGGGCAGCGCGCCGGTGGCCACTTCGGCCCCGCCCCTGCCTTTTGAAAAACGGCTGGCACACATGGCGCTTGATGCTCGCATCAAAAAAGAAGCACCCGCTACGCCGGCCCTGCCTGTGAATGATGCCAACCTGCTTGCCGGTGTACCGATTTATCTGCAGCACTGTGCAGTATGCCATGGGCTTCCGGAACAACAGCCCACAGCCATAGCCAAAGGTATGTTCCCCAAACCTCCGCAGTTGTTTCATGGCAAGGGCGTCACCGATGATCCTGCGACGGAAACTTACTGGAAGGCAGCCAATGGCATTCGGCTGACAGGCATGCCAGGGTTTAAAGGGTCTCTGTCTGACAACGAGCTCTGGCAGGTAAGTCTACTGCTGGCCACTGCAGATAAGCTGCCAGCCGCAGTTCAGTCGGCCCTGAGTGGGAGCGGTGCGACGGCAAAAGAAGCAACGCCAGCAGCGAAGAGTGGGCATAAGAAATAGCTAGTGAAGCAGAGCTTGGACGAGTTTGCGAACACCTTCGCGGATGGCTTTCTCACTGTATCCCGCATAGCCCAATATGAGACCGGGTTTCCGTCCGGCACCAAGATAAAAAGCGCTGAGCGGCAGGGCGGTGACTCCGACAGCAGCAGCCTGGCGCACAAGCTTGCGGTCATCACTTCCCTTTTGTAACCAGCCAATCGTGTGCATACCTGCTTCCGGGCGACGTATATCCAAAAATCCCTTTAGTTCTTTTTCGACTGACTCCACCAGCGTTTCCACTCGCTCCAGATAAAGCGCACGCATTCTTCTGATATGACGGCTGAAATGGCCCTCGCTGATGAACTCGGCCAGCACCGCCTGCTCAATGGTGGGCGATTGCCGGTCGGTAATCGCTTTGGCCACCAGAAAGCCTTCCACCAGATCGGGTGGGACAACCAGATATCCGAGACGCAGAGCAGGAAACAGCACCTTGCTAAACGTACCGAAGTAGATGACGCGCCCGCGATGGTCAAGTCCTTGCATCGCAGCCAGAGGACGGCTGGCGTAGCGATACTCGCTGTCATAGTCATCTTCCAGAATCCATGCGCCTGATTTTTGCGCCCAACTGAGCAGCTCCAGCCGCCGCGTCAGTGACATGGTCATGCCTAAAGGAAACTGGTGCGAGGGCGTAACGTAGACCATGCGCGCCCGAGGCCCACGTGCAATCCCCTGGCGGACATCGAGCCCGTCTTCATCCACTGCAACTGGTATCAGTTTGGCTCCAGCGGCATTCAAGGTGGCATAGGCACCTAAATATCCGGGCTCCTCCACCCACACCGAGTCGCCGGGTTCGAGCAGCAGACGAGCAGCCAGGTCCATGGCCTGTTGCGCTCCGGAAACCACAATTACCTGCTCGGGCTCACAGCGCACTGCACGCGCCACGGCAAGATAAGAAGCGATGGCTTGGCGCAAGGGCGTATATCCACCGGAGTCTCCGTAACCAAGCAGTTCGCTAGGCCGTTTGCGCCATCGCCGATTCAGAAGCCGCGTCCAGAGATCAAAAGGGAAAACATCAAACGCAGGAACTCCGGATTGAAACGGCCTCGGCGTTATTGCTTGACGGAACCTGCTTGATCCATACCTTGTCAGACGCATTCCCTGGCGAGACCAGCGGCGCCTTTTACCCGATGCAATCGCGCAGGCGGGTGTGGTTGTGACGCGCAGCATCTCTTCCGGCAAAGCACGCGCCACATAGGTTCCAGAACCTGTAGCTCCTTCCAGGTATCCTTCGGCGATCAGTTGCTCGAATGCGTTGAGAACGGTATTGCGGGAGACGCCCATGTCTTCTGCCAGAATGCGCGTAGAGGGCATTTGCTGGCCGCGAGTGAAGCGTCCTTCAAGAATGCCGCTGCGCAACTTGTCATAAAGCTGGCGATAAAGCGATTCCGATGACTTAGGGTTCGGCGCAAGAGCAGCAGCCACAGCGGCAGAAGAGACTCGTCTCATGCAAATATTAGAACATAAAGTGGCACCATAATTTGTCGCGAAAGTGGCTCTTTAGTTCATACCGCTTTTCGGGCACACTAACTGGTTGCATAGAGGAAAATCCGATGACCGAACAGCGGAAAGCGATGTCAGCGACCAACCAGCCTGCGCCTGCGGATGAAGGGCAGGCAACCACGCAGTCGCAGGAAAAACCTAAGCAAATCATGACTATCGAACAGGAGCTTATCCGCAAGCTGTTTCCTAAACTTCTTTATAACTGGACCCAAGGAGAAATGAATATGAAGTCAAGACTGGATGCGACCAAAGCCTCCCCCAGCGCTTACAAGGCCATGCTGGGACTGGAACACTATCTTGCTCAAAGCAGCATTGAGAGACCGCTGCGCGAGTTGGTGAAGATGCGGGTTTCACAGATCAACGGATGCGCCTATTGTCTGGACATGCACAGCAAAGATGCGCGCGCCGGTGGCGAGACGGAGCAACGTCTGTATCTGCTGAATGCCTGGCGCGAGGCCCCCTTCTACTCCGACCGTGAGCGGGCTGCTTTGGCGTGGGCCGAAGCTTTGACGCTGGTCCATGAAACACACGTTCCGGATGAAGTATATGAAGAGACCCGCAAACATTTCAGCGAGGCGGAATTGATGGACCTGACACTGTTAGTCACCACTATCAATAGCTGGAACCGGATTGCGATTGCGTTTCGCTCCGTTCCTGGAACCTATAAACCAGCACAGCAAGCAGTTGCTGTTTAAAACCGGCAGAGATTGTGCGCCTCCAAAGTTGGAAGCAAAGCTCATGGAAACGAATATACTCGCTACGCAAAACACAGGTGAACGATCTCGAATTCGACGGCATCCTGAACGAGCTGTTCCGGGCGAGGCAAGCAATATCCTCGCCCAGGGAACGGTTGCGCACGTGGGTTTTGTGAAGGATGGGCAGCCGTATGTTATCCCTTTCACCTATCACTATGATCCGGCGCAGCCGCAGCGGCTGTATCTGCACGGATCAACCGCCAGCCGCACCCTGTTGCACCTGGCGGCGGGTGCACCCGTATGCGTAAGCGTTACGCTCGTGGAGGGCTTGGTTTACTCGCGGACGGCGATGAACCACTCCATGAACTATCGCAGTGCGGTGTGCTTTGGCCATGCACGCCTGCTGGAATCAGAACAGGAAAAGCGTGTGGTATTCGAAGCCATGATTGGCCGCTACTTTGAAGAACGCACGGCCGGACGGGATTATCAAGCCCCTACTTTGGAGCATCTCAACGCCACCACGCTGGTGGAAGTTGAAATTGAAGAGATGAGCACCAAAGCGCGCAGCGGCGGTCCCACCGGTCCGCATGATGCTGATGCAGAAGCTAAAGGAAGCTGCGGAGTGGTGGAGGTGGGTTCAAGTAAGTGTCCTTTTTCCGGAGCCTCTCCACAAAGTAAAACTGCAGCCAAGACCGATAAAGCTACTTTAGCAGCGGTGCGTGGATATAGAGGTCTGTGTTGAGATCGAAAAGCGAGAGGCCGCATATCAGCGCAAGAAAAATGCGGAGAAGAAACGAAAGGCTGCCTAATCTGTAATCGCCGCGCCCGGTCAACTCAACCGTTGGGCGTCTACATTGTCAGTATAGAGTTGCTATGGAGTCATATGAAGCTAGGACGAATTAGTGCCATCTTTCGTTACCCAGTTAAGTCAATGGCCGGTGAATTACTAGATGTTGCAAGGCTAAGTTGGCATGGCATTGAGGGTGATCGTAGGTTAGCTTTTCGGCGACTCACTGACAAAAGTGGGATGCCCTGGCTGACAGCGAGCAAATTACCGCAGTTGCTCCTCTATAAACCATTCGGGCTCGACAGCAACACTGCCGAACTGCTTCCGACGCACATTCGTACGCCGGACGGGAAAGAGTACGAACTACGAAGCGACGAACTACGGGAGGAAATTTCGAGCCGGTATGGCAGTGATGTCGAATTGATGAATCTCAGACATGGCGTCTTCGACGAAGCCTGTATTTCGGTAATCAGCCTCGGCACAGTGCATGGCGTCGAGCGCGAGTCAGGCCGAGACCTTGACATTCGCAGATTTCGACCAAACGTTGTGATCGAAACCGATAGCGCTGAGCCGTTTGAGGAAGACAGATGGGTGGGCCGCGCATTGATATTTGGTGAAGCGAACAGCGGGGCAGCCCTCAGGGTTACTATGAGGGATGAGCGATGTGTCATGGTTAATCTTGACCCAGACACAGCCAAGCCACATTCTGAAGTGATGAAGACTGTTGTTCGTATGAACAAGAATTACGCCGGCGTATACGGCACGGTGTTTAGGGCGGGCGAGCTTCGTGTCGGTCAAGTCGTGACCTTGGGAGGGTAGGACATAGTGAAGCGCATCAGCGCCGTTGCACAGGCACGCCGCCCACCAGCTCGTTGGACCGGATCGCGGGGAGCCAACTGCCACAGGTCAGTCAAGTATAGAATTACTTAAATCAGGACATAACTTCTGCAGACGTCAACAAAGCCCACCCACATTCTGAATGACTTACGGCACAAAATCATCAAACGGCAAAGCAGGACCAAGAATTTGGTATTTGCTAATAGCAGCTTTTTGGGAGTATAAAAACCTAGCGTAGTAGCCAGCCTGAACGCCGCCCCCCCAACGGACAGGAGACGAGGAGGCCCTGGTGGCCAACCCCGGGCGTAGGCCGCCCTCCGACACACATGCCGGTATTGCCGGAACCAATCCGGCGCCCGTTCGAACGTTGCATGAAGCGGAAGCGCTCTATCGCAGCCTGTTCAATCAGATAGCGGATGCCGTCTTCGTTATTGATCGCCAGACATGCCGCTTTCTTGACTGCAATGATGCCGCCCTTGGTAAGTATGGATACTCCCGGGAAGAGTTTCTCGCCCTGACACCGATGGATTTGCATCGGTCCGAGGAATACGCGTTTATTCAGCAGCGCATTGCGGAATCCAAGGGCGGTGTCAGCCAAGAATTCACTCATCGCACCCGGGATGGGGTCTTGTTGCGGGTCGAAATCAATAGTAGCGTCGTCAATTATCACGGGCGGGAATGCCTGCTCAGCGTTGTACACGACGTCACTGCACACCACCAGATGGAGCAGTCATCCCGTGAGAGCGAAGCGCAATTCCGCGCCATGGCAGAAACTGCGATTAGCTCCATCGTCATCTATAAAGGAGATAAGTTTGTTTATGTAAATCCGGCGACCGAGGCGATCACTGGCTATACGCGCCAGGAACTGTTGCAGATGAACTTCTGGGATACAGTCCATCCCGATATGCGTGAGATGGTGCGGCAGCGTAGCCGGGACCGCCAGGCCGGAAAGATACCCGTTCCCACACGCAACGAAATCAAGGTCCTCTGCAAAAACGGCGACATACGCTGGTTGGATTTTACGGCAGGCGCAATCGGGTATGCGGGAAGCTCGGCTGTGTTGTGTACCGGCTTCGACATTACCGAGCGCAAACAGGCAGAGCAGAACCTGCAGGTGCAGAAAGCCTATCTGGAACAATTGTTTGAGAGCGCGCCGGAAGGCATTGCCGTGATTGATGCCGAGGGCAAGATTTTGCGCATCAATCGCGAATTTAGCCGTATGTTCGGCTATAGCGCAGAGGAAGCCAATGGGAAAACTATTTACAACCTGGTAGTTCCCACTGAGAAAAAAGAAGAAGCACTGGAGCTCATCAAACGCGCTACCGAAACCGGGCCTTCTTTCATCGAAAGCCAGCGGCACCGGAAAGACGGCAGTCTTCTTGACGTTTCGCTGTTAATCGCTCCTATCATCCTTTCGCCGGGCCAGACGGCACTCTACGCTATTTATCGCGACATCAGTGAACGCAGGAAAGCAGAAGCGAGGCTGCGGGAGAGCGAAACGCAATTCCGCGTCATGGCTGAGACGGCGGCTTCTGCCATCTTCATTTATAAGGGCGACAGGTTCATTTACGTCAATCCGGCAACCGAGGCCATCACCGGGTACACCCGCCCGGAGCTGTTGAACATGAACTTTTGGGACATAACCCATCCTGACATGAGGGAGCTGATCCGGCAGCGTGGCCTGGACCGCCAGTCGGGAAAAGAAAACGTTCCGAATCACTATGAGATCAAGATTGTACGCAAGGGCGGTGAGGTGCGCTGGATCGATTTTGCCGCCGGCGTCATCATGCTGGGAGGCAACCTGGCCGGGTTTGGCAGCGGCTTTGACATCACTGAGCGTAAGCGCGCGCAGCAATTACAATCGGCACTTTATCGTATTGCCGAAACGGCACGCCTTTCCTCAGACTTGCAGCAGCTTTACACCTCGATCCATGCCATTTTGAGCGAATTGATGTACGCAAAGAATTGCTACATCGCTTATTACGATCCTGCGACTGACCTGGTGAGCTTTCCGTACTTTGTTGATGAGTACGATCCGCCGCCTCCGCCTAGATCGAGTCGACGGGGCGTGACCGAATACGTGCTGCGCACAGGAGAGCCTTTGCTGGCAACCACGGAAATACTGGAGGAGCTGGAAAACAAGGACGAGGTCGATCGCATCGGCGAACCCTCTCTCGATTGGATGGGTGTGCCTTTGAAAAAAGGCAATGAAACTTTTGGGGTGCTGGTGCTGCAAACCTATGAACCCAATGTGCGCTATGGTGAGAAGGAAAAACAGATTTTGAGCTTTGTCTCACAACAAATCGCCAATGCCATTGAAATCAAGCGCAACGAAGAGGCGCTGCGTTCTTCGGAAGCGCGCTATCGCACATTGGTGCAAAGCGCGGTCTACGGTATTTATCTCACCAGCGTGGATGACAAATTCACCGACGTGAACCCCGCGCTGGTCTCCATGTTGAGTTATGAGAGGGCGGAGGAGGTCCTGGCCCTGAACCTGGTTCGCGACGTTTTTGTGAATCCGGAGGAGCACGCCCGCCTGGTGCAACAGTACCGCCAAACCCAACGTGTCGAGAGCATGGAGGTCAAGTGGCGCCGCAAAGATGGGCGCCAGATCACAGTTCGACTCAGCGGACGCGCAGTACTGGACCAAGGTCACACCGCAGGGTTCGAGATGATCGCCGAAGATGTAACCGAGCGCCTCGCCATCGAAGAGCAGCTACGGCAGTCGCAGCGCATGGAAGCTGTGGGGCGCCTGGGAGGCGGCATCGCGCATGACTTCAACAACCTGCTGACCGTGATCCGCGGCAACACCGAGTTGCTGATGGAAGGGGTCAAGAGCGCCCACTTGCTTGCCGAAGTGGAAGAAATCCGCAAGGCCGCTGACCGCGCAACCGAATTGACGGTGCAACTGCTCGCCTTCAGCCGCCAACAGATGCTTGCTCCTAAGGTGCTCGAGCTGAATGCAATCATCTCCAATATGGAAGGGTTCTTACGCCGGCTGCTGGGTGAAGATGTCGAACTGCGCACCCAATTCCAACCTGACCTGGACCGCGTGAAGGCCGACCCTGGACAAGTGGAACAAGTCATCATGAACCTGGCAGTTAACGCCCGTGATGCCATGCTGCAGGGCGGCAGGCTCTTCATTGAACTGGCGAACATTCATCTCGATGAGAAATACGCGCATGCGCACCGTGACGTCACTCCGGGCGATTATGTAAGGATGATGGTTACGGATACGGGCGTTGGCATGGATCGAACCACTTGCTCCCGCATTTTTGAGCCATTTTTCACCACCAAGCCGGCCGGCATGGGCACGGGATTGGGACTTTCCACGGTTTACGGCATCGTGCAGCAAAGCGGCGGACACATCTGGGTTGACAGCGAGGTCGGGAAAGGAAGTTCTTTCAAGATTTATTTACCCAAAGTCACCGAGCCGGCAGCAAAAATTCCTCAGCGCACAACCGACCAGGAGATCCCCGGGGGCACAGAGACGGTGCTTCTGGTGGAGGATGAAGACGGAGTGCGCGAACTGGTGAGCCACATTCTGCTGAATCATGGATACAAAGTCTTACAGGCGGCCCAAGGCGAAGAGGCCCTGCGCATGTGTGACGACCTCTCCGAGCGGCTCGACCTGTTGCTCACCGACGTGGTGTTGAAAAGCATGAACGGAGGCGAGTTGGCGCAGCGCCTGGTGACCAAGTATCCGCACATAAAAGTGCTTTATATGTCGGGCTATTCTGATGACGCTGTAGAGCATCGCGGGGTCTTTGCCGCAGATAGCGCCTTTCTGCAGAAACCCTTTTCCACCCGCGCTCTTATGCAAAAAATACGCGAGGTGCTGGACTCGGCTGCGAAGTAGATTCGCACCTCTGAAAGTGAACAAGGCCGCCTCGGCAACGCATCTTGCGGTTACCCAGGCGGCCCAGCGCTGCTAGCCATAGCAGGTCGTAAAAAGTTATTTATTTGCCTTCAACTCTGGTCAAAACAAATTCGGGGTCCTTGACGGCGAAATCTGCGCGCTAATCGCCTGATCCGGCCAGGCAAAAGCCCAAATTGAAATAATCACCACGGCCAATAACTTACCTGTTTTTTTCATAGGGCTCCGCCTCTATCCAGATTTGTTGCTAACGGCAGTTAGTCTTCTTTGGTAGGAGTGCCGTCAGCCAAAAACAGGGCTTCGGACTTCTTGCCGTCCTTGGTTATTCCGGCTTCGTATGAGACCTTGCCTCCCTCGGTTATCTTTTCGACTTTCCTGATTTTTCCACCGGCTGCAGCTTTTTCAATGGCGGTTTTGGCGGCGGCTGGAACGCTGTCAAGTGGAACCTCTTCTTCCACAGCAAGCAGCTTGCCGGTTTCGTCGAAAGTTATGTCTTTTCCGTGTCCGTTAACTTTGGTCTCGGCTTCATACTCGACCTTTCCATTTTCGACGTCCTTGGAAATCCCAACCAGTGTGGAATCCTTGGTATTGTCCTTGATCGCCTGCTGAACGGCGGGCGGCAGGTCGGTTAACTTTACTTTCTTTTCAGCGGCAAACACCGTGATGGTTCCGAAGACGCCGAATAAGATTGTTGCAGCAATGAATGTTTTCATCCGTAATTCCTCCTACTCTGATTGTCCATGTGGATTCTGAAGAACGCCTGAAGAAAGAAGAGGAAAATGAAGCTACTTAAAAAGAATTATTTCATGAGGTGAGTAGCGGCAAGCGTACGCGAAAAACTGATCCTGCTCCGGGAGTGCTTTCGACCTGGATCTCGCCGCCGTGCCTCTCGGCGATCCAACGCGCAATCGAGAGCCCCAGGCCTGCACCGCCGGTGGTGCGTGACCGGTCTTTGGCTGCGCGATAGAAACGCTCAAAAACGTGCGGGAGGTCGTCTGCACAAATTCCCACACCGGTATCCCGCACTTCTACAACAGCAGCCCGTTTGCCCGCGGAGCCGTCAAGTACCAGATTCGCCCGCACTTCACCACCCGACGGCGTGTATTTGATGGCATTGTCGAGCAAGATGAGAAACAGACGGCGGACCGCCTGGTCATCTCCCGAAATGG
>Ga0210384_10003707_pt1 | contig 17494 bp, 13 predicted proteins | sample IncBWH2MmetaG_FD_160574 | JGI IMG/M metagenome (GOLD analysis project Ga0210384, IMG submission 160574) | Forest soil microbial communities from Barre Woods Harvard Forest LTER site, Petersham, Massachusetts, United States - Inc-BW-H-2-M | ecosystem: Environmental > Terrestrial > Soil >...
TCCCCGACCTGGCGACCGTCCTCGATGTCCGCGCCGAAAACGGGAAACTCGTCATCGCGAATTCCATAGCGGTCGGGCCGAAGGTGCTCATCGCGTCTCCGCTCGGCTTGCCGATCGATGTCAACGGCGCTCCATACCGGGGCAACATCGTCGTACAGCTCGATCCGGACGGCGCGCTGACGGTCGTCGACTTCGTCGATCTCGAACAATATCTGTACGGCGTCGTGGGCAGCGAGATGCCGGCCTCCTGGCCCACCGCCGCGCTCGAGGCACAAGCTATCGTGGCGCGCACCTACGCTATCGGGCGGTTGGGGATCCGCGACGACGTCGGCTACGACCTCGTCGCCGGAGACCAGGATCAAGCATACGGCGGCGTCGACTCGGAATCGCCGTCGACGATTCATGCAGCGGACTCCACGCGCGGTGAGATACTCGTCTACGAAGGCCAGATCGTGCACACGTACTACTCGGCCGATGATGGCGGCTTCACCGCTAACGGCTCGGCGCTCTCCGATCCACAGCCATACTTGATTGCCAAAGCGGATCCATATGCGCTCGGATCGCCGGACAACGAGTGGTCCACCACGATTCCGGCAGCGGACCTCGCGCAATCCGTGGATGCTTTGTACACGAATGTCGGCGACCTGACGGGAATCACGCCTGGGCCATCGGACGAATCCGGCCGCATCGAGACCATATCGATATTCGGCACGCTCGGATCGGCCACGCTCAGCGGATTTGATTTCCGAAGACTCGCCGGACGCCGTGCCGTCCGAAGCACGAAGATCTCTGCGCTTGCCCTGTACGGCTCACGAATCCGCGTTTCAGGTTCGGGCTTCGGCCACGGCGTCGGCATGTCGCAGTGGGGCGCCCGCAGTATGGCGGCGGCCGGAATCGGCTGCCTTGATATCTTGCGCTTCTATTACAGCGGCACTGAACTCACGACGATCGCCGACGTGCCCGTGTACGCGCCGCCGGCCGTGGAGGGGCCGTGAGCGATGCGCGCGACACCGACGTTCCGGATGCCGTTGAGCCCGACTTTCGCGTCGACTCGTACGACTACGAGCTGCCGAACGAGCTCATAGCGCAACGTCCGACCGCGATTCGCACCGCCTCACGACTCCTCGTGTTGCCTGCCGCGAACCCTATCACCAACCGGACGTTTGCGGACCTCACCGCAGTGCTGCGCAAAGGCGACGTCCTCGTCGCGAACGACACGCGCGTCCTACGCGCGCGCATCAAAGCGAAGCGCGCTCGAGGCGGCGCCGCGGAAGTGCTGCTGCTCGGACCGGACAGCGTCCCGGGGCGATGGGAAGCTCTCGTGCGCCCCGGACGCAGGATCAGACCGGGTGACGCGTTGTCGTTGGATGGCGGCGCGTCCATCATCATCGAAGACCGCACGGCTGACGGCGGGCGGATCGTCCGCTTCGAAGGGGTGACCGCCGACGAAGCCATGGACCGATTCGGCAGCATGCCGCTTCCTCCGTACATCACGCAAGCACCGCAAGACGTGGATGAGCGGTACCAGACGGTCTACGCACGGCTTCCGGGATCGGCGGCAGCACCCACCGCCGGGCTTCATTTCACAACAGAACTTATCGAGGGCCTGAAGACCGCCGGCGTGATGTGGACCACGCTGACCCTAGAAGTCGGCACCGCGACGTTTCGGCCCGTCAGCGCGCAAGACGTACGGGAACATCGGATGCATCACGAGCGATTTGCGATACCACCCGGAACCGCATCCGCAGTCGCCGCGGCCAGACGCGAAGGCAGGCGTGTCGTCGCGATCGGCACGACGGCGCTGCGGGCGCTCGAGTCCGCGGCGGATGACGACGGTGCGATCAACGCCGGGTCGGGCGCCACCGATCTCTTCATCTATCATCCGTTCCGCTTTCGGGTGGTCGACGCGCTCATCACGAATTTCCACCTTCCGCGGTCGACGCTGCTCATGCTCGTGTGCGCCTTTGCCGGGCGCGAGCGAGTGCTAGATGCGTATAAGGAAGCGGTGCGACTCGGCTACAGGTTCTTCTCATTCGGAGACGCGATGTTCATCGAGCGCCTCACACCTTCGTAGGCGCGACGAGTACCGTCTGGAAGTCCGTATACCAGACCATGCCGGTGCGGCCTTTGCCTTGTTTGCGGACGTGCTTGCGCCGCGTATAATCCACTTCGACTTTTCCGGACTCGGCTGCCCGGCTGCTGCCCGCTGCGAGCGCGGCCGCGGCGACTATCTCTTCATGCGTGGGCTGCGTTCTGCCGCCCGGAAGCCGTAGGACGACATGGGCGCCAGGGATGCCGCGCGCATGGAACCAGAAGTCGTCCTTGCCGGCGACGGAAAATGTCACCCGCTCGTTGTCCTGAGGCGAGCGCCCCACATGGGCGACCGCGCCTTGCCCAAGTTCGACAATACGCTCTCGCCGCGCGCGATCGGTCGAACTCGCCTTCGCGCGGCGCTGCGGCGAGAGCGACTCCGCGATTTCCGTGAGAACCGCGAGGTCGCTTTGGCCAGCGCTCTCCACTCGGTTGACTTCCCATAGCAGGTGTTCCCAGAGCGATCTGTTCGCCGCCAATACGCGAAGGCGCTCGGCGATAGCGCTCAACCCGCTGCGCGCCTTCTTGAATCGTTTGAAGTACGACTGCGCGTTGCGCTTCGCATCGAACAGCGGATCCAGCTCGACGACGAATCCTTCGGGCGTCGTGAATTGCGCGGCGCCCTGCGGGATGGCAGAGAGATTGGCGTAGATCGCGTCGCCCGCCGCCTTCAGATGTTCCGCGTTTGCAGCCGCCTCTTGGCGCGTGCGCAGGCGTGCCGATTCCTCGGCGCAGCGCGCGAGCAGCGTGTCGAGGCGTTTGCGCAGTGCGTTTGCGATGGGTGCCACGCGCGCTCGACCGGCGCGGCCCATTTGCTCGGCGCACAGCTCGTTGAGAGTCGCGCGCCGCTCGTGCGTACCCGGCGCCCACGAAAGCGGCACGCAGTGATACGTCTCCGCGCCGATAGTTTCGGATCGCACATAGGCGTGCATCGGCGCCGAAATATCAGACGACGCGCGTTCGACATCGGACCGCAGCTGCGCCCATGCCGTCGTTAGGCGCGGCCAGATATCTCCCTCCGCCGATGACACGAGCACGCGCTCGATGACTTCCCGCGCGAGTGGCGGCGAGCACGCCGGGTCCATGGCGTACAGCCTGCGCGTCAGCGCTCGCGTGTCGTCCGGGGCGATGGTGCGTTCCTCTTCAAACGCAGGATCGAGCGCCGTTCTCCGCGGCGGGGGCGGCGTATATGGTCGTCCGGCTACGACGTCTCGAGCACCTTCGCGCGCGCCTTCGACCGTCTTCGCCGCTGCGAGAATCGCATACTGATCTCCGCCGGTCGGGCGAAGGATCAATGCGTTCGCTTTGCGCGGTTCCAACTCGAACACGATGCGGTGTTGGGCAGGCACGCCGAACGCAGAACGAGAAATGAGTTCGACGTTGATGATGCGGTCGTGCGGAACGGCGCGGACAGCCTCGATGGTAGCGTTGCGCAGGAGCGCAGCTACACCGGCAGCCCAGCCGCCCACGCCGCTTTCGTATTCTTCGGGCGTTCGCTCGACCTCGGCAAGCATTGGGCTATCGGCATGCAGGGACGCCACGAGCGTGATCGCGCCACCGCGCCTGTGAAGGTTCAGAGCAAGCCCGTCCGGCCCGCCCCGCAACGCTTGAACGCGTGCCCCGCGCAAGCGGTCATCGAGTTCCAACGCAAGACGGGCCACGAGCCAGACGTCGAGCGTCATGTGAGAGGAAAACCAGCGCCCTGAACGCTTCGTTTCGCCGCGACTCCGTGCTCTTGGTCGTCTCCGGCCCATCGGGCGCGGGCAAAGACAGCCTTGTCGACGAACTCCGCCGTCTCGAGCCGGACCTTGCGTATTCCGTGTCGGCGACGACGCGGACCCCGCGTCCGGGAGAGCGCGATGGTGTCCACTATTTCTTTATCTCGCGGCCTGAGTTCGAGCGGATGGATTCGGAAGGCGCCTTCATAGAGACCCGCGAGTACGCGAACAATCTCTACGGCACACCCAAGCGGTTTGTCGAGGATGCGCTCGCAAGCGGCCGCGACATCGTGATGAAGCCTGAAGTGAACGGTGCACTAGCCATCAAACGCGCCTTTCCGCACGCGGTCCTCGTGTTCCTCACCGCGCCGTCCGAGCAAGAACTTGCGGAACGGCTCGAGCGCCGCCGAACGGAAGGCCCGGATGCCATATCGAAACGGTTGGAGATAGCGCGAGAAGAAGCGCGTCACATCGGCGCCTACGAGTATCTCGTCGTCAACGACTCGCTCGCCGCGGCGCTCGTCAAACTGCACGCGGTGCTCAGAGCAGAGCGGCTCAAGACGTCTCGGTTGCATGAAAAGAACGGGAGCGACTGATCAATGTGCGGCATCGTCGGATACATCGGTGAGCGCGACGTCGTCGGCGTCCTCTTGGACGGGCTGCGTCGCCTCGAGTATCGCGGCTATGATTCCGCAGGCGTGGCTTTGGTCGATGGAGGCAAGATCGTCGGCTGCAAGCGCGTCGGCAAACTCGTCCGGCTAGAAGAGGCATTGGGCGTCGAACCGCTGCACGGCAGCATCGGCATTGGCCACACGCGTTGGGCGACACACGGACGGCCGTCCGACACCAACGCGCACCCGCACATGGATTGCACCGGCACGATCGCGGTCATCCACAACGGCATCATCGAGAATTTCGCGAGTCTCCGAGCGGAACTCGTCGCAGAAGGCCACAAATTCGTCAGCGAGACCGACACCGAAGTGCTGGCGCATCTGCTCGAAGAGGAGCTCCGCGATCACGATCTCGTGGGAGCCGTGCGCCGCACCATCGCCGTCGTCAAAGGCGCGTATGCGCTGGGCGTGCTGTCAAGCGATCATCCGGATCAGATCGTCTTCGCGCGAAACGGCGCGTCGCCGCTCATAGTCGGTCTCGGCGATGACGAGATATTCGTCGCGTCCGACATCCCGGCCATCCTCCACTACACGCGACGACAGCTCGTCATCCAGGAAGGCGAAGTGGTGGTGGTGACCCGTGACGGTGCGAAGATTTCGACGTTCGACGGCGAGAATGTCGAACGCGAGATCACGCACGTCGCATGGGATGTTCGCGCCGCGGAAAAGGGCGGCTTCAAGCACTTCATGCTCAAGGAGATCTACGAGCAGCCGAAGGTCGTCAAGGACACGCTGGCCGGTCGGATCGAGGACAATGGCTTGGTCCGCATCCCCGATCTCGGCATTTCGGACGACGCACTGCTCAAGATAAGAAAGATCACGATGTTCGCCTGCGGCACGGCATATCACGCCGCGGCGTATGGGATGTACTTGATCCGCCAGCTCGCGAAGCTGCCGGTGGAACTCGAACTGGCTTCGGAATTCCGCTATGCCGAACCGGTTGTAGAACGGGATAGCCTCGCGATCGCGGTGTCGCAGAGCGGCGAGACAGCGGACACGCTCGAGGCCGTCCGCATCGCGCGCGCCGGCGGGGCAGCAGTGCTTGGCGTCTGCAATCGGGTCGGGTCGTCGCTCGCGCGAAGCGCGAACGGCGTTCTCTACACGCACGCCGGACCTGAGATCGGCGTCGCCGCCACCAAGACTTTCACGGCGCAGTGCGTCGCGATGGCGCTCTTCGCGCTTCACTTGGCGCGGCTGCGCAAGACCGTTGACGAGGCGCAGCTGGCCGAGATAGGCAACGCGCTGCGAGAACTGCCTGCGCTTGTCGATCAGGCTTTGAACGTCAACGAAGACGTGCTGCCGGTAGCGCGGCGCTACTCGAAAGCGCAAACCGTGCTCTTCCTCGGCCGCCATGTCAATTTCCCGATCGCCCTTGAGGGCGCGCTCAAACTCAAAGAGATCTCGTACATTCACGCCGAGGGCTACGCGGCAGGAGAGATGAAACACGGGCCGATCGCGCTGCTCGATGAAAACGTGCCGTGCGTCGTCATCGTCACGCGCGGACCTGTGCAAGAGAAGGTCTTGAGCAACATGGCCGAGGCGAAAGCGCGGGAGAGCCGGGTGATCGCCGTCGCCAACGCGGATGACAGCGCTGTGCTCGAGACTGCGGATATCGTGCTGACCGTGCCGCAGACGCATCACCTCGTGGCGCCGATCATCAACGTCGTTCCGCTCCAGCTGCTCGCCTATCATATCGCCGATCGCAAGGGCTGTGACGTCGATCAACCGCGCAATCTCGCCAAGACCGTCACGGTCGAGTGAGACTCCGGTGACCGCCGATACCCGGAGCAGCGGCCGCCGCGACGACGAGCTCCGGCCCGTCACGATTCAGACCGGCTATCTGCGATTCGCATCAGGTTCCGCTCTCGTCTCGTTCGGCGAGACCAAAGTGCTCTGCGCCGCCGCGTTCGAAGATCGCGTCCCTCCGTTCCTCAAGGGTAAGGGAGTCGGTTGGGTCACGGCCGAGTATGCCATGATGCCGCAGAGCACGGCCGAACGCACCGCGCGCGAATCCACCAAAGGCAAAGTAGGGGGACGGACGCACGAGATCCAGCGCCTCATCGGCCGGAGTCTGCGATCGATCGTCGATACGCGAGCGCTCGGTGAGCGAACCGTCACCGTGGATTGCGACGTCATCCAGGCGGACGGCGGCACGCGGACCGCTTCGGTGACGGGTGCATTCGTCGCCCTCTGCCTCGCGCTCGCCAAGGCTCGCGAATCGCGCGTTTTGGCAGGCTGGCCCCTGGTCGACTGGCTCGCGGCCGTATCGGTCGGCGTCGTCGATGGCCGGCCGGTCCTCGACCTGGACTACGAGGAGGATTCCCGGGCACAAACCGATATGAACGTCGTCATGACCGGGGCCGGACACTACGTCGAGGTGCAGGGCACGGCAGAAGACCGGCCTTTTACGAAGCCGGATCTCGATCGCATGCTCGCGCTTGCCGCAAGCGGCATCCTGTCGCTCATCGACGCACAGCGTGCCGCGCTCGCACAGCACGCCATTCCGGTATTCGGTGCACGTACGACCCGGACAGGCGCTGGGCGATGAGAACCGCCGTGGATGCGGCGAGTGATCCCGTCGTAACGCTCGTCGACGAGTTCCACGTCACGGATCGAGCGTTGCTGCGCGCGCGCGATCGCGTCCGCAAGTCGGGCGATAGCACCGCTCTGATCGAATTTCACCGTCAAGCCCAGCGTTACTTCGAAACGCTTGAGCGCGAGGCCGCGGCGCACGTCGCGCATCTCGATCGCACGCTTGACGAGCTCTATCAGCGCCAGTACAACGCGCAGGCCGAACGAAGCGTCGCATCGCGGCGCTTAGAACGCGCGCGCGCGGTGCTGTCCGCGTTGGCGGAGCGCGCTTCGGAACGATCGGGTCTGTGAGCAGCGAAGCCCCGGCTCAGCCGTTCCAAGGGCTAGCTAGCGTACGCCGTTTTCTTTCGTATACCGGCGGCCTCACGCTGCTCCTCGGCGATGCCACCCGCTACATCGTCTCGATGCGTTTTCGATTCACCGAGGTCATCCATCAAGCGTACTTCCTCGGCGTGGAATCCGCACCGATCATCATCCTGACGTCTGGCTTCACCGGCATGGTGATCTCGCTCGAAGCCGCGGCCCAAGCGGTCGCGTACGGATTCTCGACGCTCATCGGCGGCAGCGTGGCGTTCGGCGAGCTGCGCGAGCTCGGACCGATCCTCACCGGCATCGTCTTCGCTGGCCGCGCAGGCGCCGCGGTCACGGCGCAACTCGGATCGATGGTGGTGACGGAACAGGTCGAGGCATTGGAATCCATGGGAGTGAGTCCGGCCAAGGTCCTCGTCGCTCCGCGACTTCTCGCGTGCGTCCTCACGGTGCCGATGCTCACGATCTTCGCCGACATCGTCGGCGTCACGGCCGGCTTTCTCATGGCGCTGATCCAGGTCCACCTGCCCGGAGCGATCTACTGGAGATCCGTGCAGCAGACCGTCATCATGAGCGATTTCACGAAAGGCCTCTTCAAAGCTGCCGTTTTCGGTCTCATCGTCGGGCTCGTGGCCTGCTACGAGGGCCTGCGCGCACGAGGCGGCGCCGAAGGCGTCGGCAAGGTGACGACACACGCCGTCGTCACCTCGATCATCCTGATCTTCGCGTTCAACTTCTTGCTCTCGTTTCTGATCTTCTGATGCTTGACGAACACGTCGCCGGCCACCGCGAGATCGTGCCGGACCCGCCGCCGGGCGACATCGCGATCCGCTTGCAGTGCGTCGAACTCCGCTACGGTCCGAAGATCGTTCTTTCGGATTGCAGCATGGATTGCCAGCGCGGCGAGATCACCTGCGTGATCGGGCTCTCCGGCGCGGGAAAGTCGACCATTTTGCGCGTGATCAATGGACTGCGTCACGCATCGCGGGGCCACGTCTTTGTGAACGGCGATGAGACGACGCACCTCTCCGACCGAAAACTCAACGAGATCCGTAGGAAAATGGGATTCGCCTTCCAGTACTCCGCGCTATTCGATTCGCTCACGGTCGGCGAAAATGTGGCCTACCCGCTATGGGAACACACCGAGTTGAACCCCACGGAGATCCGGGAGAGAGTAGAAAAGACGTTAGAGACGCTCGGGTTGGAGGGAGTCGACAAGCGTATGCCCTCCGAGTTGTCGGGCGGGATGCAAAAACGCGTGGGCTTTGCGCGTGCTGTGGTCAACGACCCCGAGATCATCTTGTTCGACGAGCCCACCACGGGGCTCGACCCGATCATGACCCATGTCATAACGGAGACGATCCAGAATATTCAGAAGCGATTGAAGGCGACGTGCGTGGTCGTCTCGCACGATATGCCATCGGTCTACCGGGTCGCCGACAATATCGCGATGCTCTTCGAAGGGACGATCATCGAGAACGGGCCGGTTCAGCAGATCAAAGCCTCGCGCAACCCCATCGTGCAGCAGTTCTTGGAAGGCAGCGAAGATGGCCCGATACCGCTTTAGCTCCAGAGGACGGTAGCCGTGTCCAATCAGGTCAAGGTCGGACTATTCACGCTCTTCGCACTCGCGGGTATAGTCGCGGTCTACTACATGCTCTCCAACTTCCAGCACACCGGCTATCAGATGGCGATCCATTTCCAGAACACGAACGGATTGCAGATAGGGTCGGCGGTGCAGCTTGCCGGCGTCGACGTCGGCGCCGTCACCGATATCCAGCTGCTGCCCGACCAGACGGCGGCGGTGATCTGCAATATCAACGAGAAGAACACGATCTACCGCGAGTCGCAATTCGTCATCACGACGACGCTCACCGGACAATCGTCCGTGCAGATATTCCCGCCGAAGAATCTCGCCGATGCCACACCGTTGCCGCGCCGCATCCTGCCCGAAGAGCAGATGCCGAACGGCGTGCTGCCGCCATCGCTCGCCGATCTCGCGTCGGCCGGACAGGCGAGGCTCAAAGAACTCGACGTGACGCTCGCAGTCGTCAATCGCGAATTGCCGCATATCGTCGGGGAATTCAACTTGCTAGCGGTGCACAGCGATGCGCTCATCGTCCACACCGACGGCACGCTCCAGGAGCTTGCCGCAGAACTCAACGCGACGATCGTACAAGTGGATCGCGTGATCGCGGTAGGCGGTCAGAATCTGATCGGCGTCAGCCAAGACGTGCACGGGCTTGTCGCATCGAACCGCACCCAGCTCAATGAGATGATCCGAAACCTCGCCGCGACATCCGCAAGCGCGCAACAGAGCATGAAGGCCCTCGCGGAGATCACATCCGACCCGTCGCTGAAACAGAGCTTGCTTTCCACGGCGGCGAATGTCGCCGATGCGACCGCGCAGCTCAAAGCGATCGCGGGGGATATCCATAGCATCACAGGCGATCCGAATGTCCAATCCAATCTGCGAGGAGCCGTGAGCAACCTCGCCACCGCCATCGCACGGGCAGACGACTTGCTCAGCAATTTCTCCGCGGCGCAGGGCGGAACTCAGGGCATGCCAAGTCAAGCGATTCCCGCGCCCTCTGGCTCACCGGGGCCAAGCGTATCGCCTGCGCCTAACGGATCGCCTGCACCACCGCAGTTCTCGCGGCGCCGCGGAGGCGGCGGCTTTGTGTTGGCGACGGCGCAGGTGCGCGAGACATGGAGCAACGCCGGCGGCGGCCCAGCCAGCGACGTCGCGATAACGCTGTTGCCGCGCCTGCCGATGCACGCGACCATCGGCGCAGACGACCTCGGATATTCCACCAAGTACGATCTGCTTATCGATTCGGCCAGATCGTCAGGCCTGACGCTTTCCGGCGGGATTCTCTATTCGACGCTGGGCTTCAAAGCGGTCGTCGATCCAAACGGTCTGTTCGGGCTCGATGCGCGCTTATACGATCCTAAGCATCCGAAATTCGATCTCTACGGACAACTGCGCTTAAGCCAACGCCTGCAACTCTTCTACGGCGAGCGGAACATCTTCTTCGGTAGCGGCACGCGCACTCCGTCGTTCGGGCTCCAGGTGAAGACCTGAAGTCTGATCCTACGTGCCCGCGCCTCCGCCGATCCGCAATACGTATTTGATGATGAGGCGGTCGAGCGTCACACCGGCTGCCGGAGTGCCGTAGTTGACGAACAGCTCGCTGCCGGTCCGGAATCGCTCGTGAAAACCGACCGCTAGATTCACGCCGGGCGCGGCGAACCCGCCCGCCCCGGCGATATCGCGCAGCGCGACCGAGACATTCGTGTTCGGACCGAACGATTCACCGATGCCGATGCGCCGCAGTTGCTGCGTCAAGACCTGTCCGCTGGGAAAACTTTCGCTGTTGCCGTCATACTCGAGCTGTAGATTGAACCGCTCGCCCAGCGGTCGGGACGTGCTCGACGTGAACTGGTGGAGGTAGAACGTCGTCGGCGCTGTTGTGAAGAGCGCGCCCGGGTTCCCGAAAGGCCCGCCGCCGTACGAGATGTCGATTGGCGCCGGCGTGCCGTCGCGATAACCCACGTTGATCGCCGTGGAATCGAATGGCAACGTGGTGCCGCCCGAGTATAGAGGGAACGGCAATTGGTAAAAACGGAAGCCGCTGGTCTGCTGGGTAAGCCCGAACGAGAGGAGATCCGCGAGCGTGACGTTCACGTTGCCGAACACATCGTTTTCGTGGACGTCGCCGTTTCTGGCGAGAAATCTATCGGCACCGGCAAAACCGTTGATGTTCTTGACCGCGCCGCCCGGGTTGGCGACGAAATCCACGATGGCGGTCGGCCCACGCAGATCTGGCGACGTGGTGAAACCGTCGGCCGGCGCGTAGTAGGGATTCGTGTCTTGATACCCGGTCAACCACTCGAACGACGGTTTGTGGACGTCTATGAATCCCTCGAGCTGATGCCCTATCCCGGGGCCTATCGCGAACTGCGACGATGGTGATAGCCGGTCCTCAAACGCGTCATCGAAGGCGTAGACGAAACCCGTCGCGTTGTCGCGGCCTTTGAAACCAGCTTCCAGCGTCGTGTCGTTTCCCGGGAAGAGCTGGCCAGGTAAGAAGTGATTCGCGAGCACGCCGTCCATCCACCACGACAGAGTTCGATCCGGCAAAGCGTGTTGCAGGCCGAACGCCGTATCGTCGAAGTCGCTACCGTCGAGATTCGAGCCGCGCGCTTCCAGCATTCCGATGGCATTGAGCCCTTGCGTGCCTTCGATTTTGAAGCCCCGGTCGAACGGCCCGAAGTTCGGCGTGTAGAACGTCTGGTTACCGGAAAGCAGCGCGGCCTGGGCCTGATCGGGATTGAAATACTGAGCGCCTTGAGCGAAGAACGGACGATATTCCGTGAGGTTGCGGCGGAACTCTTGCGGCGAGATCGTCTGCTGATCGACTTCAACGTTGGAGAAATCCGGATCGAGCGTGCCGACTGCCGCGAGCGTGTTGGTCATGGGATAGGTGAAATCCACGCCGTAATTGCGCACGCTCTGCTGCGCGAACACGCCGCTCGCCTGCTGGAACTGCTGTCGATCCTTGCCGACGCTCTCAAGCCCGTAGAGTTCTACACGCGGCTGCGGCCGCGCCGCGGTCGTCTTGATGGCCAACCCATTGAACGTCGGCCAGAATCGAGCGTCGGTGAAGGCCGGGTAGTTCGGCGGCTGGCCGTCCGCCATCAAACCATCGTATGCCCACGTGTAATGTTCGCCAACGGCGGCGACTCCGCGGACGAATGAAACACGCCATGCGTGACCGCCGCCAGCGCGCAGAACTTTGAATGGGATCACCATCACGGCGGTCCACGTCGTGCCCGACACCGCCGCAGCTGCTTGCCACGGCGGATCGAAGCGCGTGGATTCGCTCGACTGCTGGTTGCGAACGCCGCGCGGCGAGGCCTCGAAATAGTAGACCTGACTGCCGTCGCCCGACGGATCAAGGCCGATGCCCACGAAATCGTCTTGACCGAATCCAACGCCGTTCGTCGTCTGCTCCGCGTGGATCGAGACGCCGGATTGCTCGCAGCGAAAGGCTACATAAATATTTTGCGCGTCATATAAGACGTACGCGGTGGTCGTAAGGGGCGCCGGCCGCCTGGTCGTGAGGTCGAAGAAGCCAGTCGCAGTGAGCGATTTCTGCCACGCGGGGTCGCTAAGCGTTGGATCGAGTGGGTTTGCCGGCGTTCCTTGGACCGCGGCCACGGCAAGACCCGAATTTACCGCAGCGTCGGCTTTAACGAAGAGCGAAGATGTCAGCGCGGCAGTTGCCACGACGATGAGCAGGACGTTGCGCACGATCAGGTCCCGAAACTCGCGAGTCACGCCGAGCTCCTGTAGAATTAGTTGGCCGAGCCCAGGATTCGGACCCAGGACGGATTTCCCCCTGCCGTTTTTGGGGCGTCCACGGAAATTGGAAACGGCCGCAGGACCCGCGCCGCGCGGCCGTCAATACTAATTTGTTAGTTAGAACACGGAGGCCGGCCATGGCGCGCAAGAAATCGGGCACGCTCACAGAGGCGGAGGTTCGCCTCATGGACATCTTATGGGAAAAAGGCGAAGCGACCGTCGGCGATGTCGTCGACGCGCTGCCCGTGCGTCAGACGCTCGCCTATAACACGGTCCTGACGACCATGCGTATCTTAGAGCAGAAGGGTTACGTCAAGCATCATGAGTCCGGGCGGGCGTTCGTCTATGCGCCGATCGTCGACCGCTCTCAGGCGCAACGCAGCGCGGTGAAGCAGATCGTCTCGCGATTCTTCCAGAATTCACCCGGGCTGCTCGCACTCAACGTGCTTGAGAACGAGAAACTTGACGCGGCGGAGGTTGACCGCTTAAAGCGGCTCATCAAAGCAAGCGAGGCGCGCTAGATGATCGGGCCGGCCTTCGCTGTCGCCGAGGCCATCGCGCGTCAGAGCGGCGTCGCGCTTTTGTCCGGCATCGTCTACGCTTTGCCGGTCGCGTTCGCCGCGTGGATAGCGGTGCGGTTATTGCCGCGCGCGAACGCCGCGACCCGCTACGGCATCTGGTCAGCCGCTCTGATCGCCATCGCGCTCTTGGATCCGCTGCCGGGTCACCGATTCTCGCTGTTCGCCGCAGCGTCGCAATCCACGTCCGCAAGTTCAGCCGTGACGCCAGCCATGTTTTCGCTGCCCGCCGAGTGGGCATTGGCCCTCTTCATCGCGTGGTACGCGATCGCCACAGCGCTGGTCGTCCGGCTGATCGTCGGGCATCTGGCACTTCAGCGGATCAAAGACCGTGCGACGCCGCTTCCCATGAGTTATCAGTCGCGGCTCGCGGCGTGGCTCGGCGGGTCGGAGAGCCGGCGTATGCCGCGTCTGCTCGTCTCGCGAGACATCGAGACGCCGCTCGCGATCGGGTTGTTCCACCCAGCCATCGTCATCCCGGAACATCTCGTCGGAGAACTGAGCGACGACGAGATCGACCAGATCTGTCTTCACGAGTTTGCGCATCTGCAGCGCGGCGACGACTGGACCAATCTTGCGCAGAAGGCCGCTGAAGCGCTCCTCTTTTTCAGCCCGGCCGTGCATCTCATCGCCCGCAAGATGAGCGTCGAGCGGGAGATCGCGTGCGACGACTGGGTCGTGGCCACGACCGGCCGCGCACGCCCGTACGCCACCTGTCTCACGCGCCTCGCCGAAATCGCGTCGCTTTCGCGACCGCTCGAACTCCCATCGCTCGGTGCGTATGTGACGCGAAAGCAGATCTTCATTCGCGTCGAGCGTTTGCTGCATCGCGCGCAGTTCGTGCCGCCGGGCATCGCGGTGGGCGCCGGTTGGGCAGCTTGCGCAGTTCTTTTGGCGTTCTTGGCCGGCGCGGCGCAGCTCGCCCCCATCGTCGCGGTCGCGCCGCAGTCGATCGAGGTTTCCGCGCAGTCGGTGCATATTGCACCGGCAGCGGCTGTGGCTGCGGCGGCCCCAGCGAAACGCTACGAGTCACTGACACCACGTCGAATAGTGGCCTACGTCTGCGCGTTACGCCGCTATCACGGGCGTCGCTTGGCGCACGCGTTGGCGCACCATCTGGTGGGTCTGGTCGGTGTGCATTCTCGCCAGCTCGCATCGAAGTCGCTGCCGAGCGCTCCCGGAGCGAGTTCGGGTGGTGCGATAGCTCGGAACGCGCGCGCGGATCGCGCCCGCGGTTTAGACGGGGCGTCCGCGCACGTGAACTAAGTGGGGTCGCTTCCGCTCACATCTGCTTAGCTGCCATGGGAGACGGCTTGACCGCGGGATTTTTCGTGGCAAACGCACCCGACGGATTCGGCACTGTCCAGAACTCAACGTCCCAGAGATCCGGGAACGCAAACGCGAACGTCACGTCCGACACCGACTTCGCTTTGCCGGCCTTGACGATGTCGGCGGGCGTCGGGTTCGTCGGCGATCCGCCCGCGGCGGTCATCTTCTTGATGGTGACGTAGCCGAACTTCGACCCTTTGACCGCATTCACGAGACCGTAGTGCACGTGCGCGCCGAAGTCGAACCACCGCGCCGGCAATAAGCCCCATTTGGACGGCGGCAGCTTAGCGCCGTTTCTGATCACCGAATAATCGACGCCGATCAGCCGGCCCTTGACGTCGTACCACAGCTGACTCGGGTGCATCTCATCGCTGTTCCAATATTTTGGATTCACCCAGCTGATGGCACCGGTGGAATCTTCGTCCGTGTATTGGTAATAACCGGCTGCGGCCGCCAGCGCTGTCGTGCCGTAAAGGCGCTGCAGATCGGCGGTCGCCTTCGCGACGAAAATGGCTTCCGCGGCGGTCGGGTGATCGGAAGGCTGCGCTGCCGCAAGCGCTCGGGTCGTGCCGCCGCATACGAGAATGATGGCTGCGCTCAGAACGAGCGCTGCCGCAAGTTGATTTTTCATGGCCGCCGTTTCGTCGAGCCGCGCCTCGCCTCCGCCTGCAGTTGAGAAATCGAGCCGCGCACGACGTCGCGATAAAAAGGGAGATCGGGGACAGCCGTTAGCTGATGATCCAAGGCCGGGATGGCCGCCGCGACGCCGATGTCACCCAATGCCCCAGCCGCTTCGTACTTGACCGCGAGGTCCCGATCGCCGAGCAAGCCCTCCACGAACGATGCGACCGGGGCAGCCCCGCGTCCGGCACGGGCCAGCGCAGAAATCGCCGCCGGCCTCGAATCGGCCGGAGCCCCGTACCTGGCGTAACGTTCTAAGAGCGAGATAGCCGCTCGGCCTTCAAGGCGCCCTATGGCTCCGAGCGCGGCGCCGGCGATTCGCCCGTTCGCCGACTCGTCTTTGAGCGCGGCGAACAGAAGCGTTCGCGCCGAGCTCGCACGCAAACGGCCCAGCGCTGAAATCGCCGCAGCCATCGTCGCATACGACTGATCGTATTCGGCATGCCGCTCGAGCGCCGCGATCGTCGCGGCGTCCGCGTGCGCTGTTCCCAGCCCGGAAGCCGCGGCCGCTCGCACCGCGGGCGGACCGGACGCGAGATAGCGGAGATAGAGCGCGCGCACGCCGGGCACTGTGAGCTTGAGTTGTCCGAGCGCTTCGGCGCGTTCGTCGGGGTCGCGCTCTGTCTTCAAAAACTCGGTAAGCCATGGAAGAGTAGCAGGCGTCTGCGGCATCTCTTCAAATGCGTCCAAGCGATCCACGAGCGACGATGCATGAGTCATCCGGAATTGGAGTTCTTCGGTCTTCGCGTGGTCATCCACCCACGCGAAGACGCTTCCGCCGGAGTCGAAGATGAGGGTTTGCGGTCTCGCGCGGGCGATGAGTTCGGCGGGAGTCGGCACCGGCTGGCCTTCCGGTACCGAGAACATCTCGTAGTACGGCAGCGAGAAATCTTGCGTTCGCGCGTTGACGGTCACCGTCCGCTGTTGACGGCTCCCGTCTGGATAGAGCAGTTCAATCGGGATAGGCATGGAAAATACGGTCGGCGTATCCCACGCGCCGCTCTGGGTCTGATCGACATGGACGAGCGTGTTTCCGGTCGCCCCATCGAAGTGCCAGCGCACGTCATATTCCGGATAGCCTGCTTGATAGAGCCACTCTTTGGTGAACTGCGAGAGATCGCGCCCCGTGGCGCGCTCAAATGCCGACTCCCATTGCGCTGTGGTCGCGGGCTTTTGCGCATACTCGGTCAGAAACGCAGTCTGACCTTTGCGGTAAAGATCGTCGCCGAGCATGACGTGCAGCATGTGGAGGACGACTGCGCCCTTATCGTACGTCGTGCCGTCGAACATCTCCATCGGCGACGCATACCGCTCGGTCACGATCGGGCGGCGATACTGCGAGTCTTGATCGAGGGCGCTGGCGGCGATTTCGTGTATGTCCATCGCAAACGCGTCGTCGCCGTAGAGATGCTGGCGAAAGAGCGCCTCGTAGTACGTGGCGTAGCCTTCGTTGAGCCAGAGGTGACCCCAATCCGCGCACGTCTCGTCGTCGCCCCACCACTGGTGCGACAGCTCGTGCGCGATGCCGGCGCCAAGGTGGCCGTCGAGTTCCGAGCGCCGGTCGTGCGGCGTGCCGCCGAGCATCGTCGCGCTGACATTCTCGAGGCTGCCGAACGCGTCGCTTTGGATCTGTACCTCGGCGTATTTCTCCCACGGATATCGCACGCCGTTCTCGCGCTCGAAGAACGACATCGCGTCTGGCGTGACGCGGTAATTATCGGCGACGATCGGTCCGAGTCCGCGCGCAGCGTAGTACGAGATCGGCACGTCACCCGCTGATGCCGCGACGCGATCGAAATAACCGGCGTAGATGGCGGTGAGGTACGTCGAATGCGGAATGCCTTCGCGCCAGGTGATTGTCGCCGTATGGTGCGCGCGGTCGTTCACGACGCCGAGCAACCGCCCGTTACTGACGACAGTCTGACCAATGGGAACGGTGGTGATCGTCTCGGTGGTGGCTTTCTCGTCCGGCCAATCGTACGTCGGGAACCAATAGCGGCTCGAATCCGGCTCGCCGGCGGTCCATATCTCAAGCGGACGATGCGGATAGGCCGCATCCGGCGTGAAGAAGTACATGCCGATCTTGGGCGATGCGCTGTATCGCGTCTCGATTCGGAATCGCGCGCCGATGCGGGCAGGGACTGGCAAGAAGACCCG
>Ga0210384_10003708_pt1 | contig 17493 bp, 20 predicted proteins | sample IncBWH2MmetaG_FD_160574 | JGI IMG/M metagenome (GOLD analysis project Ga0210384, IMG submission 160574) | Forest soil microbial communities from Barre Woods Harvard Forest LTER site, Petersham, Massachusetts, United States - Inc-BW-H-2-M | ecosystem: Environmental > Terrestrial > Soil >...
CCGATCGGCATCATGCAGGCCTGCATGGACGTGGTGATGCCCTATGTGCACGAGCGCAAGCAGTTCGGCCAACCGATCGGCACCTTCCAATTGGTGCAGGGCAAGATCGCCGACATGTACACCACGATGAACGCCTCGCGCGCCTATGTCTACGCGGTGGCAAAGGCCTGCGACCGTGGCGAGACCACGCGCGAGGATGCCGCCGGCGCCATCCTCTACGCCGCGGAGAAAGCCACGCAATGCGCGCTGGATGCAATCCAGCTGCTCGGCGGCAACGGCTATATCAACGATTATCCGACCGGCCGCCTGCTGCGCGACGCCAAACTCTACGAGATCGGCGCCGGCACCAGCGAAATCCGCCGCATGCTGATCGGACGCGAATTGTTCGATAAATCGGCATAAAAGCCGATCGAGCCGAATTTCATCTCCGCCGACAAATCTATGTTCACAAATCCATGCTCTATGTGTTTCATAACCGCGCATTTGCAGGCAAGAGTTGATCGATGGATCAGATTAGTCTTGTGCCACGGCATCCTCCGCCCTTGCCGTTGGCCTTTTCCGGTGACCGCAAGGAATTTTTCCACCTGGTGGTGCGTGGTGCGGGGCTGGAGCTGATCACCGTCGGTTTTTACCGGTTCTGGCTTGCCACCGACATCCGCCGGCATCTGTGGTCGAATACCGTGATCGATGGCGATGCGGCCGAATACACCGGCCGGGCCAAGGAACTCTTGATCGGATTCCTGTTCGCGCTCGCGATCATCGTGCCGGTTTACCTCGCTTATTTCGTCGCCAGCCTTCAGGCCGAACGCATCAAGGCTTTTGCGAGTTTTCCGCTGCTGGCGTTTTTCTACCTGTTCGGTCAATTCGCGATTTACCGCGCACGACGCTATCGTTTGACCCGCACGGTGTGGCGCGGCGTACGGTTCTGGATGGACGGCTCGGGCTGGAGCTATGCCGCGCGAGCCGCGCTCTGGGCCGTGCTGGTTGGACTGACGCTGGGCCTGTTGTTGCCGTGGCGCGACGCCGCGCTCGAGCGCTACAAGATGCGGCATTCCTATTACGGCGATCTTCAGGGCAGTTTTGAAGGCAGCGGCTGGGAATTCTTCAAGCGTGGCTGGTGGCTGTGGCTGCTGGCGCCTTTTGCGCTTTATATATTCCCGCTCGCGCCGTTCGTGTACGGTGCGTTCAAGGCGGTGGAATGGCGCTGGTGGATTTCAGGCATACGCTTCGGCGGCGTTAGCCTGGGATCGACCATGCCGCGTGGCGCGTTGATCGGCCTTTACTGGAAAGTCATCGGCTGGATTGTCCTGCTGGCGCTGGCATTCGTCGCCTATCTCGCGCTAAGTGCGGGTCTGGCGGCAAGCATGAGCGGAATGCCGCTCAAACAGTTTTTCGCGCCGCAGGTGGTCTCCAAGAACATCCCGTTTCTGGTGTTCGTGGGTGTGGGCTATCTGGGATTTGCGCTGGCGATCAATGTGGTGCTACGGCTCTATCTGTTGCGCGATGTCTGGGTGAGGGTGCTTGCTTCGACCAGCGTGCACGGCATCGAAGCCGCCGCGAATGTTTCCGCGCGGGGCGATCTGGCAACCGCGCTGGGCGAGGGCATTGCCGACGGGCTGGATGTCGCCGGCTTTTGATGCGTGTGCAGTTTGACGCGATGAATAACGGCCCTGGACAGGATGCCTCGCCCCGGCCGATCGTTTATTTCGACGGCATGTCGAGCCGTCGGCGCGCGGTCGTGCTTGGCTTCGCCGACCAGCTGCAAATCAACGAGGACGAGCAGGCGATTGCGGCGTGGTCCTATGCCGATATCCGCCGCGCCGACAGTCCTTCCGGTACGCTCCGCCTGACCTGCCTGACGGCTCCCGCGCTGGCGCGGCTTGAGATCCGCGACGCCAACGTTGCGGCCGAACTCACCGCCTGCTGCACGCGGCTCGATGAGAATATCCCCGGGCGGGGCGGCATCGCGAAAATCATCGGCTGGTCGCTCGCGGCGACGGTTTCGATCGTCGTCATGGTGTTGTTTGGCGTGCCGCTTGCTGCCGACCGTCTCACGCCGATGGTGCCGCAAGCCCTGGAACGGCGCCTTGGCGAAGCGTCGGACGGCCAGGTCAGCGTGGTGTTCGGGAAACAGGTTTGCAACAACGCCGCGGGGCAACGGGCCTTTGCCAAGCTCGTCAATACCCTTCGCGAGACCGCGGGACTCGATACAGCGGTGCAGACCGCGGTGCTGTCGAGCCCCATTCCCAACGCTTTCGCGCTGCCCGGCGGCAAGGTCTATCTGTTCAGGGGACTATTGGCGAAGGCAGAAAATGCGGACGAGATAGCGGGCATTCTCGCGCACGAGCTTGGTCATTTGAAGCATCGCGACAATATGCGCGAGTTGATCTACAACGGCGGCACCTCGTTTCTGATCGGGCTGTTGTTCGGCGACATTACCGGTTCCGGCGCCCTGATATTTACGTCACGCTCGCTGGTGACGGCGTCCTATTCCCGCGACGCCGAGCAGAACGCCGACAGTTTTGCGATCGATCTGATGCACAAGCTCGGCCGGTCGCCGAAGCCGATGGGCGAATTGATGTTTCGCGTGACTGGAAAGGAAGGCGACCGCAGCATCTCCATTCTGGCAAGCCATCCCCTGACCGAGGATCGGCTGGCGCGCATGAGCAACGAGGATCAGCCGCCGAGCGGCCCGCCGTTGTTGACGGCGGAGGAATGGACGTCGCTCAAGGCGATCTGCAATTCAAAAAGCTAAAGCTGACTATTCCGGCAGATTATTCACCTTCTTCACCCAGGCCCGGACGTCCGCCATCGTTTCGGGCAGCACCGCCGTGACCTCGGCAACGGTCATGCCGGCCTTGATCCGGGGATCGTAGAGCAGATTCAGGATGTACTGGTCGTAGACGTCGAAGAAGCCCATCGAGACATTGTCGTTGAACATGGTCCAGGGCACCGAGCTCGTGTCGTTGATCGGCCCGAGCGACTGGAGCAGCTCTTCGTAGGCGCAGTCGAAAAACACGAAGTCGCCGTTGTCGACGGTCAGGATGACGTCGGAATGCTCGATCTCGTAGTTTTCGTTCTTGCGGAAGCCGGACAGGCATTGCGGATCGAGCGAGGCCTTGATCTCCTTGGCGCGCTCGCTGCCGTAGGATGCGGCGATGGTGCGGTCGAGATCGCGGTCGCGCACCAGCTTGACCACGACATTGGCGGCCTCGCTGGTCTCGGCCATGGCAATATCGAGATGCTGGACGCGCGCGCCGATGTCGGCAACGACTTTTGCAAGCTGCGCCTTGCGATCGCCGCGGTTGCCGTCCGCGAACACCCGCACCGGGATATTGTATTTGCGGATGCGATCGACCCGGCCGGCCAGATGATATTCGGCGCCGAACGCGGTCTTCAGGAAGCCGTCGATGATTTCGCTGTCGGTGAACGTCTTTTTTTCCGCGCGCTGGCGCGAGGCGATCGCGGGGATTTCGGCCGAAGCAGATGGCGGCCAGACAACCGCATCGCATGCGATTGTCACCAAAGCGGCCAGAGCTATCGTGAAAAATCGCTGCATGCGCGCAAGACGTACCAAGTCGTAGCCCGGATGGAGCCAAGCGTAATCCGGGACCAATCGTCGCGCGACCCCGGATTTCGCGGAGCCTGTCATCGGGCGCGCATTCGCGCGACCCGGTGGCTCCATCCGGGCTACGATCTCAACCTTAATTCCTCACCACCACGGTGGTGCCGATGGAGACCCGGTTATAGAGGTCGGTCACATCCTCATTGGTCATGCGGAAGCAGCCGGACGACACCGCCTGTCCGATCGTCTCCGGCTCGTTGGAGCCGTGGATGCGATAGAGCGTCGAGCCCAGATAGAGCGCGCGGGCGCCGAGCGGGTTTTCGATCCCGCCTTCCATGTGGCTCGGCAGATCGCGCCGCCGCGCCCGCATCTCCGCCGGTGGGGTCCAGCCCGGCCATTCCTTTTTCGCGGAAATGCGGTGGACGCCGCTCCAGCGGAAGCCGTCGCGGCCGACGCCGATGCCGTAGCGCAGTGCCTGGCCGTTGGCGAGGATCAGATAGAGCCTGCGCTCGGCGGTATCGATGAGAACAGTGCCGGGCGCGAAGTTGGTGGGATAGTAGACCGTCTGGCGCGGGATCGGGCTTGCGCTTACGCCACGTCCAAAGAAATTCGGACCGCCGCCCATGAGGTCGCGCATGTCGACGCCCTGGGCCCGCGAAGGCCCGCTGCCGGCCAAAAACGCGATCGCCGCAGCCAGCAGAGCCAATGCCCGGGTCATTTTTCTCCCCCCTTAAAAAATTGGATTGGTCAAGACTGGCCATATCGGGTGCGGTTTCGCAAGCCACGCCGGCGTGAGGCCTCAAGGATTTCCAACGCTGCGGTTAAAAATGCTCTGCTTTACCGCGTGGAGCAGCAATGCCGGCGCCCCCTTTGACGAAAGCCGCGAACAATGGTTGATCTCTACAGAGCGTTTTCAAGCGAAGTGGACACCGGTTCGCGTCAAGAAAACGCGTCAAATATGGACGCTATGTCGCAATAGCGACCGCGAACGGGAGTGGAACGATGAACGGTGCGGAAAGTCTGGTGCGGACCCTGGTCGCGGGCGGGGTGGATGTCTGCTTCGCCAATCCCGGCACCTCCGAGATGCATTTTGTCGCTGCGCTCGACCGGGTCGAGGGCATGCGCTGCGTGCTCGCCCTGTTCGAGGGTGTGGTGACCGGGGCTGCCGACGGCTATTTCCGCATGAAGGGCACGCCGGCCTCGACGCTGTTGCATCTCGGCCCGGGGCTCGCCAACGGCCTTGCCAATCTGCACAACGCCAAGAAGGCGCATTCCGGCATCGTCAACATCGTCGGCCAGCATGCCGTCTACCACATCGGCTTCAACGCACCCTTGACCTCCGACATCGAGGGCCTGGCGCGGCCGATGTCGGAATGGGTGCGCACCTCGCCGAACGCCAAATCGGTTGCCGCCGACGGCGCGGCTGCGATCGCCGCCGCCAAGAGCTCGCCGCCGCAGATCGCGACGTTGATCCTGCCCGCCGACACCGCATGGAACGAGGCCGACGGCATCGCCCCGGTGCCGGCGCCGACCCAGCGCCCCGGGTTTTCCCAGGAGGCCGTCGACACCGCCGCGAAAGTGCTGCACAGCGGCGGCAGCCAGAATCTGCTCTTGATCACCGGCAGCGCGCTGACCGAGAAGGGGCTGGCGCTGGCGCAGCAGATCGCCGGCAAGACCGGCTGCAAGGTGATGGGCCAAACCTATCACCCGCGCATGGCGCGCGGCCGCGGGCGTTTCTCGATCGACCGTATCCCCTATGTGATCGAGCAGGCGCTGCCGCTCCTGAAAGACTTCAAGAACATCATCCTGGTCGAAGCCAACGATCCCATCGCGTTCTTTGCCTATCCGAACAAGCCGAGCAAGCTGAAGCCCGAGGGCTGCGAGGTCGAGCGACTGACGGCGTGGGGCGAAAATTCGGTCGCAGCACTCGAGGCCTTGGCGGATGCGCTCGGCGCCAAACCGGCCGACGTCAAGCGGCAGAAGCCCGTCGAACTTGCGAAGCCGACGGGGGCGCTGACCCATGCCTCGATCGCCCAGGCGATTGCGATGGCGATCCCGGAAAATGCCATCGTGGTCGATGAATCGATCACCACCGGCCGCGGCTTTTTTCCGCCGACGGCAGCGGCCAACCCGCACGACTGGCTACAGAACATGGGCGGCTCGATCGGGTTTTCGACGCCGGTCGCAACGGGAGCTGCGATCGCCTGCCCGGACCGCAAGGTGATCTGCATGGTCGGCGACGGCAGCGCGATGTATACGATCCAGTCCTTGTGGACGCAGGCGCGCGAAAGCCTCAACGTCGTGACCATCGTGTTCGCCAACCGCATCTATCAGATCCTGCGCGGCGAGTTCGACGGCGTCGGCGCCGGCGAGCCGGGGCAGCGCGCGCTCGACATGCTCAAGATCGATCGGCCGGCCATCGACTTCGTCGCGCTCGCCAAGGGCATGGGCGTGCAGGGGCGCGCGGTCGCCAATGTCGATGATTTCAACAAGGCGCTAGCCGAGGCGATCGCCGAGCCGGGGCCGCGGCTGATCGAAGTACAGATCTGAGGTGACCGCCGTCGCGCACCGCGGCGGCGTCAACGGTTTGGTCGGAGGCAACATGCAGACCGAGCTGAACAAGGTGGTCGCCGCCCTGCAGGAATTCTATGCGCGCGAGACGTATCTGCTTGAGAAGGATTTCGGCGAGCGGGCGCTGACGCATCGGCTGGCGGTGCATGTCGAAAGGGTTTTTCTGGGCTGGGAGGTCGATTGCGACTATGACCGGCTCGGCGACCGCACGCTGCGCCTTCCGCACGGAACGATCATTTCGACCGACGACCATCTGTCGAAATCCATCTATCCCGACATCGTCGTGCACCAGCGCGCGATCCCCAACAATCTGCTCGCGATCGAAGTCAGGAAGGCAGCCAATCATCAGCCGCCGGAGCATGACCAGCACAAGCTGCGGGCGCTGACCGATCCGCATATCTGGTTCGCGTACTGGATCGGGGTCATGGTGACGCTTTCGAAAAAGGATGTCGCGTCATCGGAAGTTTATGTCGGCGGCAAGCTCGACAAAAACCTTTCCGCCTGGTTCGCAGAGCGGCTGAAGGATGTCGGCCTGGGCGCGGGATAATGGATGCGGAGGCTGCCAATGAAAATCGTGCTCGCACCGTCGATTGTCGTGACCACGCTGCTGCTGATAACGGGGTCATTGGTCGGGCAGGCCTGCGCGCAAACTCCTGCCGCCGCGCCGGCGGCCGATGCCGCGTATCAGGCCATCCTGAGCAATCCCAAGGTGGTCAAGGCGATCGACGACATCAAGGCCGACGACGACAGCGCGCTCGCCGAGCAAAAGCGCATCACCGAAATCCCGGCGCCGCCATACAAGGAAAAAGTTCGCGCCGAATATTTTCTGAAGCGCATGCAGGAGCTGGGTTTCAAGGATGCGTCGATCGACACCGAAGGCAACGTGGTGGCGTTGCGCAAGGGCAGCGGCGGCGGCAGGCCGAAGCTTGTGGTGTCGGCGCATCTGGATACGGTGTTCCCCGAAGGCACCGACGTCACGGTGAAGGAGAAAGACGGCGTCATTCTGGCGCCGGGCATCGGCGATGACTCGCGCGGGCTCGCTGCGCTGCTGTCGCTGATCAAGTCCATCAACGCAAACGAAATCGCCACGGTGGGCGATATCATGTTCGTCGGCACCGTCGGCGAGGAAGAACTCGGTAACCTCAGAGGCGTCAAGGCGCTGTTCGGCGATCACACCGACATCGATGGCTTCATCTCGATCGACGGACTTGGCATTACCCGGGTTGTCAACCAGGGCACAGGGAGCCATCGCTACGAGATGATCTTCAGGGGGCCCGGCGGTCACAGCTTCCAGGAATTCGGCTTGCCGAGCGCGATTCATGCCATGGGTCGGGCGATCGCAAAAATCGCGGACTTGCAGACGCCAAGCGATCCCAAGACCACCTTTACGGTCGGTACCGTGAGCGGTGGCACCTCGGTGAACGCCATCGCCAGCGAGGCCAGGATGGCGGTCGATATGCGCTCGAATTCGACCGACGAACTCCTGAAGCTTGAAGCCACCCTGCTCGATCTCGTCAAACAGGCGGTAGCGGAAGAAAATGCGCGCTGGAAATCCGACAAGCTTTCGGTCGAGATCAAGCTGATCGGCGATCGCCCCGCCGGCATTGTCGAGCTGGATTCGCCGATTGTTCAGGCCACCCGGCGCGCGGTCACAACCATCACCGGCGCGCCACGCGTCACCTTTGCGGGATCGAGCACTGATTCGAATCTGGCGATGTCGATGGGCATTCCCGCCGTCACGATCGGCGGTGGTGGAGAAGGCGGTAACTGGCACTCGCGCAACGAATGGTACCGGCCCGTTGATGCCTGGTACGGCCCGCAAAATGCGTTGTTGACAATTCTGATGCTGACAGGGCTCGACGGCGTGACCAAGCCGGCGCTACCGGTGCGGCAGGGGAAGTAGGGGGCTGGCGATCGGGCAGGTGCCATTTCGGCTTTCGGTCACGAAATGATGATTGCGCCCACCGCTTCATTGGACCGATCGGGAAATCATTGAAACACCACGGTGAATTGCGCGGGCGCAGGTGCCGCAGATGGTGCGTTTCAGAAATCTGTCATGTAGCCGTGACAAACCTTGAGCAGAAAAGGGCCAACGGATTTTTCTTCATTGTATTGCCGGGAATAACATGAAGCGCGGAATTATTGTTCTGTCGATTTGCACTGTGATCAGCTTCGCTTATTTCACCGCCAGCAAATGGGCGATCCATCACAAGACCCTGACATTCGTCGACCCCTTGCGCAGCGATCGCGCGGTCACCGTCGACCTCGCCGTTCGCCGCGACCGGGAGATGGAGTCAATGGCCGAGATGATCGACTTGCCGGTCGCCGTCCTGAGCCACGGCAACACCGTCAAGAACACCGAATACTCGTTTCTCGCCAACCTGTTTGCCGCTCGCGGCTATATGGTCGTCAGCATCCAGCATGACCTCGAAACCGACGATCCGATGGTGACGAAGGCGGGCGAGGAATATGTCGGCCGCCGCATGCAGTACAACCGCGGCATTTTCAACATCAAGTTCGCCGTCGACGAATTGAAAAAGGTCTACCCCAACGCGGACTATCATCACCTGACCCTGATCGGGCACTCCAATGGCGGCGACATCTCGATGTATTTCGCCAAGCTGCATCCCGACATGGTCAAGAAGGTCGTGACGCTTGACAATCTGCGGGTGCCGTTCATTACCGACGGCAACGTCAAGATCCTGTCGTTCCGCTCGAAGGATCCGGTGTTCAAGGCTGACCCCGGCGTCGTTCCCAGCGACGAGATTTGCGCCAAGGCCGGCATCAAGGTGGTCAGGACCGAATTCCAGCACAATGAGTTGAGCGATCGCGGCCCCGACCGCGTCAAGGCCTCGATCCAGGCCACCGTCCAGGCCTTCCTCGATGAAGACGAAGGTGCGCCAGCGATACCGCTATTGACCGCGGCCGCGCCGCCGCCCACGGCCGCGCCGGATCGCGTGGCGACCACGGCGCCCAAGAACTGACGGCAACAGACGAAAAGAAAGGCCGCCCCGAAGGACGGCCTTTTTCGGTTGCGCTGGTGACGCTTATTTCGTCGCGTCTTTCGTCGCGTCGTCGCCTTTCATCTTGCTGGATTTTTTCGCGGTTTTCTTGCTGGACTTCTTGCCCTTCGACATGTTGTCGCCCTTGCTCATGGTGTCGCCCGCCGCGGGTGCGGTGCTTCCGGCCTTGTCCTGGGCGAGAACGGCGGTTGAAGAGAGAAAGGCGAGAGCGGTCGTTGCGATGATCAGTTTGCGCATTAGATGAACCTCCAAGTTTTTTGCACCGGCGCGCCTCAACGGAACCGCGCGGTTCCGGTTCCATCTGTCATGGTCAATTCAGGTATCAGTTATTTGTGACGCCAAAGGCCATTTAACGGCCTTTTTTGCCTGCCCCAGGCCTCTTTCGCGGAACCCGCAGCCTTGGCCTGAATTGCTTCGTTGAACCTCTGTTGAACCTTGGACCGCTGGCGGAGACCTACCTACCAGAGGCAATCGTCAACAGAAGAGATTGCCAGGAGGCGGTTATGACCCATTGGCATGATACGATGGTGGACCGGCCGGAATCCGATGGTAAGGGCTATGCGACAGGCTGGACGATTTCCGGCTTGACCGTGCTTGGCGCCATCGTTGTGGTCTGGATCCTCGGGATTTAGGACGACGCCCCGAGCATAGCGGCGCACCAGGGATCGAACCTCTCTTTGTCGAGTCCGAGCTTTCCAGCCATGCGCTCATTGGACCGGGTTCTGACTGAACCGGGTTATGACTGACGCGTCATGATCGCTGGAGGAGCCCCGGACGCCAAGTAGCTCTCCGTATTTTTCCGGATGAGAATAAAAAGATGCGCTGATGCGGGTTCGTGCTCACAGGCGGGAGCATCTTGAACTTTTGCACGATCCTAACATACTTGAACGAGCCGGGGGGATTTCAGGGGCCTCGGTGACTGACCAACGCCGCCGAGCGATCATACTCCGCTCGGGCGGCGTTGTGCTTTTCGGTGCTGCCCTTTGCTACGCGCGCTTTCTTCGCAAGAAGATTATTACGAGCAATACGGCTGGAATAGCGATTAGCGCACCGGTACGAATCTCTTCTCGCGCAAACCCGCCATAAACATGAACGGCGTGGCGCAGTACGGCTGCGATGATCGCGGCTCCGATCAGGACCGCGGCAATATACTTGAACCACTGATTAAAGCGGTCCATCACGCTCGCATGACCCTGCCGGAAATTCCAATTATTCGATTCCGAAGTGCGGCTTCTTTCAGTGGACACCATCGCGCAATTCGGACACGTCGCGATCGTGGTCACGCCACTGAATCCGAATTTTAGACGGACGATTTCGAAGCGGCTTTGGCAATGCGGACAAAAATCGGCTTGACCTTCGCGGGGATTTGTCGACGGCGGGCAATCGTCAACCGCCTCGCTATTTTGCGTTCCAACCGAAGAACCGATTCCAATCTCGATCGAAGGCATACCGAACCACCGCTGAGGTTTGGGCCGAGCGAAAGCTGACCGAAATCGGCGCGGCCTTCGGTCGGCAAACAACAATGGAACCAAAGAGCGGGTAGGTGATGGGAAACGAGGAAGGACGTCGGTGATTTAAGTAACACTGGAACCTTTGCGCTGTTTTACATTCGGCGGTTCACCCCCTGCGGCAATGTCTTCGGGGCTGATTATTCCGCAACTGGCACGTAAAGCAAGCGCGGGCCCGGCGGCCCGGTCTGGTTGGGTTGGTACAGAACTCAAGACAGCTTCACTTTCTCCAGAAAAGGCTTCCAGGAGAGCGCCTCACTGCTGGCCTTGTCAAAATGTCCATCCTCCAGAAGCGTACCGACACATCTGAAGTATTCACACAGGAATGACGCATCGGGCAGCTGGTACACGTGCTCATTTGGTACCCACAAATCGAATTTCCTGGCTGAGACGAGGACGGACAGGATCGCCGGCTTGAGGTCACGCACATTGTCAGGCCATCCTGACGGCGCGGTCCGAACCTTGATGTGATCCGACAGGCTGCGAAATTTGGTGCCGAGGCTTCGGAGCTCGAAAGCTCTTTTTTCGTCCGACTTCCGGCTCAGCCATTCCAGTGAAGCGCCGATCACGATTCCGGTCAAAAACACCACCGCAAATTTAAACCAGCGCTGTTGGCCAAGTACGAGCAGGTTTGCGAGCAGGTTGTTGAAAACACTCGTGGCCCCGGCGCTGGGAAAAACCGTCGCAGCCATACCGGTGGGATCGGAGAAGACGTTTTCCTCCAGCCATTTTTCGATGACAGGGGTCGTCAGGGGGATCAGCAGAAGACCCCAAATCCCAAACAGAAACAGTTTAAGCCATTTGGACATAAAGGCATATTCGTTAGCACTCGAGCTTGATCCGGAAAAGTGGGTACCGGTTTTCCGAAAAGATCATGCTCAAACAAAAAGATAGAGCGGGGTGACGATTCGAAGAAAAGTCATTCTGCTCTGAGGCAGCCATCCAGCCGAATTAAAGGAAAAACCCGGCGAACGCCGGTTTTATTTCGGTGGGCTACCGTCGTCCGCGCCCGCCGTGGCCCCGCGATCCCCCGCCACCGTGCTTGAAGGGACAAGCTTTTGCCGCGATTGCTTTGCACCGTCCGGCAGCTTTGTTGCCGGGGCGGCGCGAGATTTTATCATGTATCGATGTGCTTGCCTTGGTGTTTTCCTTGCCCTTGCCCTGCTTTCCATCGCCGACGCGGCCAGGGCCGAAAACGGTCTGGCCTCCTACTATGGCGGACGCGGCCACCGGGGCGAGATGACCTGTGCTCATCGCACCCGGCCTTTGGGAAGCATCGTCACGGTGACCCACGCCAGTCATTCAATACAATGCCGCGTCAATGATCGCGGACCATTCGTCAGAGGCCGGGTTATCGATGTGTCGATCAACGCGGCGCGGGCGCTCGGCATGATGGGGGCCGGCGTGGTGCGCGTTTCGCTTCAATAATCGCTGGTTGGCGCATGATAAAACGAGCTTTATTTGCGGCGCTGATCTTTGCCGCTCCGGCCTGCCCGGCCTCGGCGCAGGATGCCAAGGTCTCCGTCGACATGATCGGAATAGGCGGCATGACTTGCGCTCACTGGCGGTCGACGCAACAGCATCGGCTGGAAGGGACCATCTGGATCTACGGTTTCTGGACCGGACTCAATTACGTTGCCGCAGCAAGTGATCAAACACAGGCGAAGATCAACGTGGCGGCGATCGTCACCGAAGTCGAAAAGACCTGCGCTCAGCAAACGTCGCAGACATTAGCCAGCGCCGTATGGACCACTTATCTCGGGTCCAAGAGATGAAAGGGCCGCCGGGAATAGGTTGGCCCTCCCGGCTCAAAATTCGTTGGGACTAAAGACGGAAGCGCAGCCCCGGCGCTTTTCAGCGTAGCCGGAAAATTCCGTATCCGAAACAGGAACGGCGGACTTGTCGCGAGGGCGCTAGAGAAGAGTCAACGAGCCTGTCGTTTTCCGCGCTGAACCATCTTACCCCGCCTGGGCGAGTTTGATGGTCGAGACCGGCCATTTCCCATCGTGGCCCCGGATAGAGATTCGCAAGCCGTGCATTTCGTCCAGCCAAACGCTCTCCACCGTACCGGCTTTTCCGTCGGTGAGAATCACGGCTTTGCCGACAAGCTCGGTCTGGGCGTGTTCGAGCTCGCCGAGGATGGTGGACGCGCGGAACTTTGCAGTTGGCATGTGCGGGTGTTTGCCTGCGAAACGTGCACAAGTCGTGACCGGCGCGCGGCAAAGCGATGTCGGGGAACCCTCGACCGATATCCGATCTGCAAAACCGGAGGCAGCGCTGGGAACTGATTGGCGGGCCCATGCTTTGACTTAAGGTGGAGGCAGAGCCATGGCCCGCCTATGGAAAGTGCCGCTGTTTGTGCTTGCCGCGGCCTATTTCGTGCTCGACGGACTGTTTTCGTATGTCACGCGGCCTATCGCTGCCTGGCTCGGCAGGATGCGGATGTTCGAGCGAATGCAACGCTGGATCGTCTCCTTGCGACCCTATCCTTCACTGGCGCTGTTCGCGGTGCCGGTGGTCATCCTCGAGCCGGTGAAACCCGTGGCCGGATATTTGGTGGCGACCGGTCATCTGGTTGCTGGTGCAACGACGTTCGTGACCGGTGAAGTGTTGAAGCTCACCTGCGTCGAGCGGTTATTTGAGCTCAATCGAAAAAAGCTTCTGTCAATTCCCGCGTTTTCCGCCGGATACAGATATTGGCGGCGCATGATGGACGTCGTCGAATCGCTGGAGGTCTGGAAAGCGGCGCGACGGCTCGCCAACCGTGCGGCTCGGATCGTGCGGGTGCGCTGGCTTCGACTGAAGCGCGCCTAGCAGGCTTTATCGACTGCAACAGGACGTCGCGTTCTGCTTAAGGACGAAAACGCTCGCCCGCGTTTTTCCCAATGCATCTTTTTCGGTGAGCTATCGAGCACCCGCTCAACATGGCGGTTCAGCGCTCGCATGATGCCGATACGCGCAAACATCGTTGGCCTGCCACGCTCCGTCGCGGCCTGCTATTCCGACGCGCCGTGTTCTGAATTCGGAAGCTTCGTGATGCAATTGCTGGGCGCGGTATTCGGGCACGACCGTCCTGCACGGCCTCGGCCGCGTTGGCGGTGCGTTGGTCGCGGCGGCGGGTAAGGGCGAGGGCGCCCCTCGTCCGTTGAAGCGCGGAACCGTCTCGCGTTGGGTCACCTTTGGCGCCATAGGCGTCGACCGTGTGAGCTACAAAGATGCCAGCGCTGAACAGACCCAGAATTGCCGCGATTGCTTCAATCATTTTGACGTACCCTCATTCACTATTGGGAACGTCCGATAGTCGCTGTTTGTTTCACGACTCGTTTCACGACTCGCTTCATCAGCCCGAAATGATGGTTTCGCCACACGTCTTGGGATCTGTTGCTGCCTCGATCGATGTCCTTGCTGCAAAGCTCTATGAGTTTCTCGAATAGCCAGAACAACGAACGTACGAAGACGTTAAGTTTTGGGGCTGCGAGGCGGCTGAATGCGAAGTTCCCTGAAGCTTGACGAACACCACAACGCTGCAATCCGTGCGGAAATGGGAGACCGCCTGCGAATCATCCTGCTTTCCCGCGAACTGCCTAAGTTGCCGGCGCGCGTTCAACGCCTGCTTGATCACCTGCGCAGACTGGATGTCGAGACAGAAGCGGGAAACTCGCCGCCGATAGTGCCCTTCCGCGCGGTTCCTCCGAAAATGAAGGCTTCCGTACGCAGGCGGCGATAAACGAGGACGCTGATTGCTCTGGACCGCCGTCGTTCTCCAAGGCTCCGCACGAGGTGCGCGGTGCCCCACCGCTCGTTGGAGGAGCAGGTTCCAAGAATTCATGTGCGGAGAATTGGTTTCGCTAAAAAGGCCGCAGGTCAGTTGCGGTTTCCCTGCGGCCCCACCGGACTAATGGTTACAGATCGGTGATGAAATGCCCCCGGTGTTCCACCAGTAGAACACCTCTGTCAGATTTTGGGAGTCCGGGAATCTACGGACAGGGGAACGGTTCGCAGGTTCCGGCCAAGGAACGCATCCGACGTTGAGAATCTGAACCCGCCATTGTTCCTGATCGGGGAAGTTTGAAACTACCGCAAACAAGCCGCATCCATCACTTGCGCGACGCCCGGGGTCGCCCGGGGAGACTGACGACGAGAGACCCCAACCCTCTGCCCAATCAGGCGTCCCGCCCATGCGCTGGATCAATTCAATGGACGTTGCGATGCCGCCGGTCTCGTCGTCCCGGCGGCACTGTTTTGCGCCCCGCATAATACGGGTTGATGATGCACTGTGCGGAGCGGCCCGAGGCTGACATGTTGCACTGTGGCAGCGAGGTATAGGCGCATTCAAAGTAATAGTCGTTCCAGCCCTGGTAGATTTGCAGGCAGACCGGATAGGCCGGGTCATAAGTCTGGGCGCGCGCCGACGGCGCGGCCGAAGCCGTCGCAATCGTCAAAATCGCCAAAGCCAGAATGCGCATCAGAATCTCCCTCGAAGATTGACGCCCTCGCGCTCACCGTGATGACGGCCAGCAGTTGGTCATCGAATGATCTTGTAAGCTTTGCTCCCATGGAAATTCGGCCGGACATCAGCGCCCGGGGTGGCCGCATGCCCGCCTGTCTTTCTGTCTTTCCTTTCGATTTTTGCAACTCTTGCCCGCATGTAGCGAGCCGGGGCGCATGGTCTTGCGATGACGACCCTCCCTGACAAGATCACGTTCATGCCGCGCCGTCCCAAAGCCGACACGGAATGGTTCGTCGTGGCGACCTATCCAACGGACCACCCGGAGCATATCACGGGCGAGGCTGAGGTGCTGGATTGGATCAGAAGTGACCGATGGCAAACGTGGTTGAAGACGAGACGCCGCTGAGGCGGCCTTTACCTTTTGTCCTTTACGACACGGTCGATTTCATATTCAGCGATTTTGATTGCGGTCGCTCGGCTTGTCGTGGTCACGCCAGATTTGATTTTGCCATCGCCGAATATCACTTCCCATCGCCAACCTCTGCCATTGGTCAATTGAACAACGGAGTATTCCACTCCCTTGTGTTCCATCGGATCATCTCCTCGGCATGAGGCGTGATGATCCGGGCATAGGCGACAACGTCTGCGTGGTATGTTCACTTGTGGACTTAACGAAGGAACCACGAGCAGCCATGCAATTTGGTACGAAGCATGGACCGAACAAGCTTGCCGAGAGCGAGCGAATGCTAGCGGAAGGATCAAGGGCGATTTTTGAAAAGCTAAAATTCGAGACCGCGCGGGAACAGCGTCCTAAAGATGGCGGAAAGAGGCCGCCAGCTGACGCGGCCTCATTCTAGCTCCCGACAAAAAACATCAGGGATGTGACAACCAAAACAGCAAATCCCATTAGTGCCGATCCAAGGCACACTTTTTCAAATGTCTGCATGATGTTTGCCCCGTGCCAAACATCTAATAGAAAATTAGAAATCTGCGAATCTTCGCCGGGTTACGCGGCAGCCGACTTTTCCACAGAATAATTAGCGAGGATGAAAGGGACAGTGCGGCTGGCCCTTCATATCAAGGCAAACGCGAAGGCCGCTCCCATAACAACAAGCGCGTTCACGCCAGCGATGGCGATGCCGAGATACACTTCGGCCATGACGTTCTCACGCTGGAACTTGGTCCGGTCGTTGGGCATCGCGCTTCCCGTGTTCATCCTGCATTCATCAAGCGCGAGATGCTCATTCGTTCCGAGGAAAAAAGTATACTTGGGTTTGGTTCCGTGGATTCCTCGACGGCCCAGAGCATGATCCGGGAAAGTGGATACCGGTTTTCCGAAAAGATCATGCTCAATCAAGACCCTGGAGCGCGATGATGGTTCAACCCAATCTCATCGCGCGCTAGGCAATTCCAAGCTGCTTTATCGCGAGTTTCGAAATCTCTGCCGCGTCTTCAATGCCGGTTTGGGTGATCTCGAATACCGTTCTGGCAACAATCCGCGTGATAGGATCGTCGCGATCTATGAGCTCGAGAGCACGCAAAGTTCCGTGGTACGCGGTGACCAGGAGTTGGATATCATCCGGCCCCATGGGGGTATTTTGGATGAGCTTGTAAATGGCCATAGCCTATACAAACGCTCGGCGCCCCGGGTTTGTGGCCATGGGAATTTTGTTCGCGGTTGGGAACTCATGAAATGAAAAGGGAAAAATCCAAATGGTTCCTTCAACCTGCCCGGATTCAGGCGGGACCATCCGGAGAGTGACTACCGGCGCGGACCCTCAAGCTCGCTGCCCGGCTGGCGCTGCGCTCCCCCCATCCTACGGGCTGTCATCGTACCACACGCGTCCGAGACCGGCGCTAGCGCCCACTCTAGCCAGGTTCATGCGACGCGCCGTTTGAACGCAGACTGAAACCGGATATCGGAATCTCGCGGTATCGCTGTTCGGGCGTGCCCTCGGTCTTGAACCCGAGCTTCGCCATTCGGAGCTCTTCTTGCATCGTGATCAGGATCGGCGGGTATTCGCCAATGATGAATGCCGCCCTTTCAAGCGTCAGCGTTTCCCTCTCATCCAGAAGCATCTGATACATCTTGCTCAGTGGACGTACATGTTCGAACGTGACGTCTTTTTTCCAGTTCTTGTCGCCCGACTCGCGAACCCGCTTAGCCGCGTCACTTGCACGGTGGTACATTCGCCAGTTTTCCCTGTTGAAGCTCCCGCATTCCAGGTAGAGCGAGATTCCCCAAAGCATCTTGTTGGTGGAGAAGCTCGGTTTGATCGTGCAGCGAAGCTAGCTGCCATTCCAGCGGGTGCAAGTCCCGCCAACATAAGGAGATCCAGCCACTGTTGTAGTTATATCCAGCAACGGAGAGGGAGA
>Ga0210384_10003709_pt1 | contig 17493 bp, 13 predicted proteins | sample IncBWH2MmetaG_FD_160574 | JGI IMG/M metagenome (GOLD analysis project Ga0210384, IMG submission 160574) | Forest soil microbial communities from Barre Woods Harvard Forest LTER site, Petersham, Massachusetts, United States - Inc-BW-H-2-M | ecosystem: Environmental > Terrestrial > Soil >...
GGTAGACGCCCGAATCGCGCAGGTAGACCTCGACGAGGGCCGTCTCCAGCATCTCGCGGTACCCGACGGCGATCCCGTCCCCGGGGAAGTTGAGGTAGGTGTCCAGATGCATGTTGACCATCGGATCGGGGGTCGGGAGCAGCGGGTGGCGGGGCTGGTGGACCACGCCGACCTCCGGGACCCCCAGCCCGGCCTCGAGGACCTCGGCGACGCCGGTGGCGTTCGTACGATCGCCGGTCCCGATGAGGGCGAACTCGCCCGCCGGGAGGTAGTCGCCCCCCTCGAACGTCCCCGATTGCACCCGGGCGACGGGGCGCTCGCCCGACGCGGTCCAGACGAACTCCGTGATCTCCGTCTCCCGTCGGCGCTGAGGTTTGGCGAGCCGTCCGACGACGATCCCCCGGTCGGTCACCGCCTGCTGGTCCCGGAGGAAGAACAGGTTCGTCAGCGGGACGTGAAGGGTCGTATAACTCGAGACCGACCGGGTCCCGCGGCCCGGCACGAACCGGATCGACGGGGCGAGGATCAGGGTCTGGATCAGCTGTTCGCCATCGAGGTGCTCGGCGGTCTCGCGGAACTCCCGTCGGGCGCGCGCCGCGCCGGGCCCCCCGAAGGTCACCGTCTCGACCACCCGGTCGATGAGCTCGGCGGCGACCGACTTGTGACGTCCGGCCGCCTGGAGCAGCAGCTGATCGAGCGGCTGGACGTTGACCCCGAAACCGGTCCGAAGCGTCTCGGTGAGCTCGTCGTGCTCCCGCCGCGCCTTCTGGAGGGAGAAGACCCGCTCGTAGAGGCTCGAGTACGGCTCGAGGAGCCCGAAGAACGCCTCCATGCCGGGCGGTCGGACCACGACGCGGCGCAGCGGATGCCACTCCGCCAACGCTCTCGCGGTCATCGCGGCTCCCCCTCCCCGTAGTCGCCGGGGTCGTGAAGAGGGTTGCGCGACGGAACGAGCGGGCCCCCGCAGGCCCCCGGCCGGATTTCTACTGGTCGGGCTTCCACTCGCGCATCGGGGTGCGCTTGATCCCGGCCGCGCTGGCGAAGGCGTTCTTGGTCCCGTCCTTCGCCTTCTTGCCGGCCGACTCGAGGGCGTCCCGCGTGGCGTTGCCGACCCGGGCGGCGCCGTCCCGGATCCCCTCGCCGACGTCGGAGACGGCCGTGGCGACCCGCTTGGGGAACGCCCGGGCTTCCGTCTCGATGGCACGCGACAGCCGGGCGGCTTCGTCCTGGATATCGTAGAGGAGGTACTTGCCTTCCTTGCCCGTGGCGGACCCGAGCTTTTCGATGTTCCTCTCGAGATGCTTGAGCTCGATGGAGAAATCGCGGCCGAGACCGGCCGCTGCCCGGCGCATCTCGGACATGTGCTGGCGCATCTGGGCCTGTTCCCGCGTCTCGCTCATGGTCTGCCTGTCGAATTACCGACGGGGGTCGGATAAAGGTTGAAGGTCGAATGGCAGCGGGGGGGTCAGCCGCTCGCCACCCCGCCCATCCGACGGTCGGCCTTCCGACGCCGGGCTCGACCCGGGGCGCCCGACGGAGCGGGCGGCGGCCTTGGATCGGCTCCGGTCGTCGACGAGGGGGCGGGTCTCCGGATCGTTTCGGCCCCGCCCGCCCATCGTACGAGGAGCTCGACGCCGAGTCGCTGGGGATCGGTCACGACGAGCTCGCCGGAGAGCGTCCGCGTGAGGCGGCGTGCGGCGACCTCATACTCGGGGTGCTCCGACTTGAGGAGGATCATCGAGAACTTGAGCGGGGTCACCGTCGCGAGCTCTCCCGCTCGGACCAGGGCGTGCTCCATCGCGGCATCGAGGTTCCCGGAGAGGACCCGGCCCGTCGACTCCGTGTACGCCTCGGGCAGCCCGTCGGTCACGAGGTAGACCTCTCGACGCGTCGCCCGCGAGGCGCGCAGCAACAGGTGCGCGGTGTGGAGCGCCTCGGCGGTGTTCGTGAACGATCCGGGATGGCACTCCCACAGTTCGAGCAGGTCGAGGAGCTTGACCTCGTTCTCGAACGCGACGACATCGATCACCGCCTCCGGGTGCCGGCGCCGGATGGCGACGTAGAGGGCGAGGAACGCCTTCTTCGCGGCGGGGAGCTTGTTCCCCTCGGACATGCTCCCGGATTTGTCGAACAGGAGCACCACGTGGACCCGCTCGCTCGTCACTTCCCGGTAGACGTAGCTCGACGACTCGTCGATGTGCTTGGAACCGGTCAGACGGGCCGCCAGGAGCGACGAGGGAAGGTCGAGGTGGGCGACCTCTTCGGGTTGGCGGAGCCGCGCCTTCTCGTAGACCCCCGTCGAGGCGTTGCCTCGGAGGGAGAGCCGGACGTCCCCCGGCAGCCGCCGGGTCTCCTCCTCGAGCACGAGCCTCGCGAACCGCTCGACGAGACCGTAGGTCACGGACAGCTTCCCGTCATGGTCGGCGACGAGCCCGCGTTCCTTCAGCTCCCGCGTGAGCCGCCGCTCCTCCGCCTCCTTGACCCGCTGGTTCGCCTCCGCGCTCGTCCGCCGCGCCGCCTCCGCGCGTTCGGCCTCGAGCTCGCGACGCTGGGCCTCGGCCTGTCGCCGCTTCTCCTCCGCCTCCCGCTGGAGGACGCGCTCCTTCGCCTCGATGGAATGGCTCACGTGGCTCGACAGCTCGCGCTGCTCGCCCGGCGAGAGTCGGGCGAGGGCATCGCCGAGCTCGGAGGTCCCGAGGGTGCGGGCCGATCCGGCCAGGCCCGCGAGGGTGATCGTCCGCTCCTTCCGCGGGCTCGAGGCGGCCTTCTTCGAACGCCCGAAGAGATTACGCAGCCACGCGATGAACCGGGCGAACATCGCCTTCAGCCGTTCCAGGAACGTCGGGCGCGCCTCCTTCGGGATCCAGTCGGTGTCCGGCAACAGCAGCGCGGAGCGGACCTCCTCGAGGAGCCCGGCGTCCCCGAACCGGCTGAGGTCGACCTGGCGGGCCGCCTTCAGGCGGGCTTCCAGCTCGGCCATGTCGGCGTCGATCTTCGCCTGGTCCTTGCGGCTGACCAGCTCGAGCCGCTCGACGCGCTGATCGTACTCCTCCATCCGGCGCTTGAGCTGCCGCTCTGCCTGTCGACGCAGCCGCTCGCGCATCTCGGCGAGGCGCCCCGCGAGGCGGGGATCGTCTTTCGCGGAACGCTGTAACAGGGCCCGAGCCCCCTCGACCCCCTCTTCGGCCAGCGCGCGAATGAGCGCCTGGGTGCTGACGAGGTCGAGGAGGTCGTCGGAGACGACGTCCTCGGTGAACTGGGAGCAGTCGGGGAGCTCGACCGCGTCGCTAGACGGGGGCGTCGTCGTCCGACTCCTCCTCCGAGCAGGAGAACAGCGAGTACTGCTCGAGGAGTCGGAAGGAGTTCACCGCCATGTCGATCGGACGGAGCGGGGGGACGACCGTCTCGCGCTCGGCGACGTAGGCGACGAACGGCTGGAACTTGGGGAACGAGGCCGCGCCGTCCGCGAACTGTCCCTGGAGGCCGGAATCGTCCTTGAGCCGCCGACCCTCCGAGACGAGCGCCTCGGCGTCCGCCTTCTTCTCCTTCAGGACCCCGCGGTAGAACCGGCACCAGTAGACGCCGGCGCTGCGCTTGAGGGCCGGATCGAGGTGCTGGTCGAGGAACTCCTCGACCCGTTTCGCGTTCTGTTGGAACGAGTCGCCGCTGCGGGCGCGGATCCGGCCCCGCATCGCGTGCAGGAGGCCGGCCCGGAGGTCCTCCACGGTAGCGAGAGGGTGTCCGACCAGGGTGGCGACGGCGGCGGTCCGCGCCGCGACGTCGATGAGCGTCCGGTTCGAGCCGACCTCGCCGATGTCGGGGTTCTCGTCGGACATCCGAAGGCGCCACGACTCCACGACCCGGACCCCCGCATCCATCAGGACCTCCGGGACCAGGTGCTCGGACGCCTCGCGACCGAGCTCGGCGATGCGTCGGTTCGCCGCGTGTCGGGGGTTGAACCCGACATGCAAGCTCGTGAGCCGGTCGGATAGCGGGTCGTTGATGTTGTCGAGGTCCGACAGGTTCGACGTGCAGATCGCCACGAACGATCCCGGGAAGCTCTCGCGCGACTTCGAGGGGGTGACCGTCCCCTCCTGGAGCGCCTGGAGGAGCACGTTCTGCGTTCCGAGGGGAAGCTTGCCGATCTCGTCGACGAGGAGGACTCCCCGGTTCGCCTGCAGGAGCTTGCCCGGCTCCAGCACGAGCGGGCTCATCGGGTCGCCGACCTCCTCGAGCTTGCGCAGGTTGATGTTCCCCGTCAGGTGGTCCGGGAACACCTCGCTCGACCCCTGGACCCGGGCGAAACCGAACCCCTCGCGGAGGCGAACGAACTCCGCGGGGACCTTCGTCGCGTCGACGGTCGTTGGATCGAACGAACCGACGTCGCCGCCCGGAGCGAACCGCCGGCGACAGATCGGGCAGGGGGGAAACCGGGCAGCGACCTCGCGGTCGACGACGGAGAGCGGATGGTCGAGGACCGGACAGTCGGAGACGACCCAGGCTCCCTTCGGGAACAGCTCCCACAGGTCCTTCGCGAGGCTCGTCTTGCCGGCACCCGACGGGCCGAAGAATAGGACGTGGGAACCGGCGAGAAGGGCGACCACCAGGTCCTGGTCGGTGGTGAGGGGAAGCACGGTTCGAGGGAACAGGGCGGCGACGGCCTCTTCGCGGGAGAGCCCCCGCTGACGAAGGCCATCCATCTGACGGATTACCTCCTCCCGAAGGTGCTCGGAAGGGGACTGGACGAGGATGCCGCGGTCCTTGAGTTGGGCCGCGGTCGTCCGGGTCCCGATCGGCGGCGTTGAACGGGCTCCGGAGGGAACGGCGGCGGACACGGGCGGCGGAGCAGGGTGCGCCATATGTAGTTTCCCCGCCGCGCAGGCCTCCTCGATCGAGGAGAGGCGCCCGCCGTGGGGTACCGCGGTTCCGGAGCCCCGAATCGGTCGGGAGCATGGCGAGCTTACCGACCCCCGGGTCGCGCTATGCGTCGCCGGGCCGAGAGGTTCGCGGCCGTCGTTCGCGGACCTCCGTAGCGCCCGCCATCGGGGGGAACGGGTCGTCGTCGCCGCGGACGGCGGCCGTCAACTCCGCCATCATTAAGTAGGGGGGTCCGGTGGGCGGCCCCGCGCGATGGCCGAGAAGGAAGCGGGACCCAAGAAGGCGACCTTGGCCCGGACGGTCAAGGACAAGTGGCGGTCCAAACACTGGTACAAGGTTCGGGCGCCGGGCTTCTTCCAGCACGTCGACCTCGGCGAGACGATGGCCAGCGAGCCGGAGCAGGTCATTGGCCGCACGCTCGAGGTGTCGCTCCAGGACCTCTCGGGGGGCGCCGACATCGGCAAAGCGCACATCAAGCTCCGCTTCCAGATCGAACGGGTCACCGGCGAGAACGTCGCCGAGGCCCGATTCATCGGTCACGACCTCACGAGCGACTACGTCCGACGCCTCGCCCGACGCAAGCGCTCCAAGATCGACACCTCGCTGCTCGTGACGACGAAAGACGGGATCGAGATCATCCTCAAGCCGGTCGCGGTCGGGGAGCAGCGGCTGCAGACCCGGCTTCGCGCCGAGCTCAGGCACAAGCTCCGCTCGCTCCTGATCGAGGAGGCTAAGGTGAAGACCTCCCCCGAGTTCGTCCGGGAGATGCTCCAGGGCGACCTGGGGAAGCTCCTCTCCCACGGGCTGAAGACCCTCTACCCGCTCAAGAAGATCGAGATCCGGAGCTCCGTCGTGCTCGGGACGATCGCCGACGAGCTCCCTTCGAGCGAGGCGCCGGCGCCGAAGCCGGTCGAGCCCGAGGGGGAACCGGAGGCGCCGGACGCGCCGAGCGTCACCCCCTCCGGCGTCGCGGAAATCCCCAGCGTCTAGTGTCCCGGGGGACGTCGGACTTGGACGGCTCCCCCCGTTCGTCACGTCGGGGTGGCTCAGCCTGGTAGAGCACGGGACTCATAGACGGACGGCGGGACCCGTCGTCCGTGGAGAGATCCTGGGGCCGGGGGTTCAAATCCCCCCCCCGACACCAAATCATGGATTCTCTGACGAGAAACCATCCCGGATCCGTCACCCGGCGGTTACGGATATGAACCCACAGCCCACCAAGTCGAATGGTGGGTCCGAGGGATGACGGCCAAGGCTGCCGTTCGAATCACCCGCGCGCAAGGCCAGCTTGTCGCCTACGTCTACTGGTACACGAAAGTCCACAGAGTTCCCCCCGCGGAAAATGAAATCGCGGACTTCTTGGGGATCCGGGGCCCCTCAGCCCACCAGTTGATTCTTCGCTTGGAAGCGAAGGCGATCTTGAGCCGTCAGCCGGGCGAGCCGAGGACAATCAAGATACTCCTCGCCCGCGAGGAGGTTCCCGATCTCGAATGACCGGCCCTCGGTCCGTGGCTAACTGGACTCTTCGGACTCAACCTCGAGTAGGATCTTCCTCGACCCGACTTTCGACAGCGCCACGGCCTCAGTTCCTTTCAGCCCCATACTCTGGCGGAGGTCCTCCGGGATCCGGAGGACAATTCCTCGCCCGCTGTGGGAGAGTTTACGCTTGAGCTTCAGGGGAGAGCCCCAGACGCCCAGTCGGCGTGCGACCTTGATGGTCCGATTGCTGTCGCCCTCGTCGACGAACTCCTCTCCGCAGATGGAACATCGCCGGCCCCTCTCGACGAATGCGAGGCCCTCAATTTCCGAGACAATGTCGTCGACCGGGTGGAGCTCACCTTTTCCACAAACTGGGCACTTCATGACTGAATCATCCCTCGGTTCCCGTGATGACTAGCACGAGGCGTTCTCCCCGGTAGTAGCACAAGACCAGCTTCTTGGATCCGCCCTTGCGAACCCAGACCTCCAACTTCAGCCACCTCCGAGCAACGACGCGCACTGGCTTGCGCAGCGCCTCGCGAAGGTCGTGCACGTCCCAATCCCACTTCCGCATCCGGAGGTTCCGGAAGTGCTTGGACGGTTCGATTCGAACCTCGTCGGGATCGAATGGGAGCACTCTTCACCACATCATGTAGTGACTTGGGATTGATAAAGACGACCCCACCGGAGGGATTCGAACTTTTCCGTGATGTCCCCCACCCGACACCTGAACCTTTGTGCGAATCCGTGAATCGGATTCGCAAACAAGTTCGTATCCTTGCCCGAGACCAGCCCCCCGATTCGCGCTATCACGAGCTGCGACCGATCGCATGGACAATCTTCGGAATCGGCATCTCTGCCTGGGGCGGGAGCTATCGACCTTCGATTGAGGCGTGGACGGTGGCCCGGCAGCTTATGTATCTGTTCGGATATGAGTGTCTCACATACGAGACATGAGATTCCACGATGCCCTGACCCCGGTCCTCGGAAGTCCGACGAAACTGGGCCTACTTCGGACGATGTTCGCGTCAGCCCACCGACATTGGACTGGACGGGAGCTCGCGCGAACGGCGGGCGTCTCTGTGGCCCAAGCCGCGCGTGACCTTGCCCAACTAGCCGACACCTCCCTGATCAACCGCAAGGTGATCGGAAGCGCCTATTCCTGGCAGCTGAACTCGTCACACGTCCTGATTCCGGTCCTTGCCGAACTCTTCCGTCGAGAGTCCGGGCTACGATCGGAGATGCTCCAGGCCGTGTCGCGGGGCCTCCGAGTTGCGCGCTTCGACCGGGCACGCGTCTTCGGCTCCATTCTGCGGGGAGAGGAGCGGGACGACAGTGATGTCGATCTGTTCCTCCAGATCCGGACTTCCGGCGAGAGGGAAAGGGCCGAGGAGGCGGTCGCTCGGGTTCGGTCCGAACTCTGGAACCGTTTTGGGAACCCCGTCTCCGCGATCATCTACACTCGGGCGGAGGCCAGGCACCCACGCAATCCCGCCCTTCTGAAGGCGATAGAACAGGAGGGACTCGACGTACCTGGGTGATCCGACGATGGCGAGGACCGAAGTCGTTCCGAAGTCACGGCACGTCGTCTACCTCGGGCGCGCTCGCGAGTTCGAGACGCAGATGAATCGAGCCGCGGCCGAGCGGGCCTGGAACTCCGTCGGCCTGCTCGGGGTGCACTGTGTGATATCCTCCTGCGACGCGCTAACGGTCCGACGCTCCGGTCAACGTTGGAGCGGCCAGGCCCACGCGGGGGTGGTTGGAATGGTCAGCTCGCTGGGACTCCCCGACGCCGACCGGGTACTTCGACAGATTTCTCGGGTCCTCGAGGCGAAGAACCGCGTCGAGTACGAGTCCCGGGAATTTACGGAAACGGAAGCGGAGGAAGTTCGCCAAAACGTCTCGAGGATATTGAATTGGGTCACCCCGCTGTTGTCCCGGTGAAGGGTGCTCTTCTACAGCTACCCCCACCTCGGAATCCGCCGGGATCTACTGGGGAAGCTACCGATGGGCCCCGATCGAGACGCGTACGGACGCGCCACGAGGGCGAGATGGGTCGAACGGCGGCGGCCCTATTCAAGCGTCTTGGAAGGAATTCGAACCTTTCGGCGATGTTCCTCCCCCGACACAGATTGCTGGAATCTCTGACGACAAATCGCGTCGTTCCTTCGCCTGGCGGTTACGGATTGGAAGCTCCGGCCAGGTCCTCTCTCGCCCTTCCGGCCTCCGATGAAAAATTACAAATGCCATGGAAATAGTGGTTACGGCCATGAGCGCGGGAAAGATGACGAGCATCCCAGTACACTCAGGGGTTCTGAAGGAGCTCCAGGCGCGCAAGACCGGTGGAAGGACGTGGGATGAGTTCCTGCTCGAGCTGCTGGAGGATTACGATCCTCCCGAATGGTTGGCAGAGTTGGAAAAACGCCGAAGGGTGGGAGGTTGGCGCTCGGCCGGTGAACTCGAGAGGGTCCATGCGGAGCTCCTGAAGAAAGGGCGTTGATCGGTGCCGTCCTACTACCTCCCCCATGCGAAGGCGAAAGCCGAATTCGCCAAGCTCCCAGCGAAAATCCGAGAAGAGTTTCTCTACGCGATTCGAGGCCTCTTGTTCCAACCGTTTCGACCTGGTCCGGGGTACTGGGTCAAGGAGCTATCGGAGCACCCGGGCCTCTGGCGACTGAGACTCACTTCGTTCCGTCGCGTTCGAATGTACTACTCCGTCGATGGGGAGGTTCTGAGGATCTACGGCTTCGGTCCTCGGGAAGGCTTCTACGCTCGACTGCGGCAAGTGGATCGCCTCTATCGATAGGCGGCGGGTCACGCGGGCAGACCGGCTTTCCGAGAGGCAGGGATTCGAACTTTTCGGGGCTGTCCGCCCCCGACACCATAGAAGTCATTAATGCGCTGGCGGCCATGACTTCCAGCACGATGGCGGCCGATCCGCTGACCACGATCCCCGTCCGCGAATCGACCCGCGCGGAGCTCCAACGGTTGAAGTCCGGGGGACAAAGTTACGATCAAGTGATCCGGGCCATCCTGGAAGAACTGGAGGAACGGGACCCCTGGTTCTCGGAGATGGAGCAGCGGGTCGCGGATTGGAAGGAAGGCAAGATCAAACTGGAACCGATCGAGACCCTCTGGCACAAGGACACGAAGGGCCGGGCTCGGAACTCTCGCTGATGGCGAGGACGGTCCTTCGGGACCCGCGGTTCGACGCCGAGTTCCTCGCGCTTCCCGAGGAGGCTCGCGACAGCGCCTGGCGTGTCATCGCCGCTCTCCGACGTAGACCTTTTTCTTCGGGAGCGGGATTCCGGGTCGAACGGCTTCGGCGGATCGCCCCCATCGAAGCGTGGTCCGCGCACTTCTCGGACGACCGGTATCGGCTCTTGTACGTGGTGAATGGCCAGGAACTGATCCTGTTCGGGGTGGGCCCTCGGCCCGGCTTCTATCGAAGGCTCGACCGCATCCGTGGTCGACGTCAACGCACCGCTCAGGCCCCTCGCTCCTCTTCCGAAGCGGCCGCCGGTCGCACGAAGGGGATTCGAAATCTTCGGTGATGTACCCCGGCAGCCGGTACTTCCTTCGGCCCATGGCATCGCAGGGCCAGGTTACGGCGACGCCGCGGTCGGCCCCGAAGGTCCGTGCCAGGCCGTGAGGCCCCGCTATCCCGGTTTCTCCCGGCTCGCCTCGGGACCGGATCCTTGCAGGGCCTGGAGGAGGGGGAGGAACTCGTACTTCCCGGCATGCATCACCCCGTTGACGAAGAGCGTGGGGACATCGCCCACACCGGCCTCGGCGGCGGTTTCGATGTCGGCGTCGACCCGCCGCGCGGCGGCCCCCGAGGAAAGGTCGCGATCAAAATCCCTCATCTCGACCGGGAGGGTCCGGGCGATCTCGTGGATCGCAGTGGCCGTCAGTTCGTCCTGGTGCGTGAGAAGCCGGTCGTGCATGAGCCAGAACTTCCCCTGAAGGCCGGCGGCTTCCGCCGCCTCGGCTGCGGTGCGCGACACCGGGTTCAGCTCGGGGCGGGGAAAATTGCGGAAGACGAAGCAGAGCTCGTCTCCGAGTTCGCGAGTCAGTTCGCGAACCGTGCCGAGAACATGCCGACAGTGGACCGAGGTGTAGTCGCCGTACTCCACCAGCGAGTGCCGTGCGGCGATCGGGCCGAGGCAGTGGTCACGTTGATCCACGGGCAGGACCAGTCCAGGCATTCCTTCGTCCGCGTCCATCTGACCTCGGGCTCCCGGAGCCACGATTCGACTTGTGTCTTTTGGGTCGACGAAGAGCGATCGGCCGGCCCTCTCTGCCCCGTTCGCTTTGAGCCGAAGAACTCCGTCGGGGGGATCGCGGTCGCCACGAGAGGGGAGCGTTCCGCCGCTTGAGGCGGCCCACCCGCGCGACGGCGCCCCCCGTCTGCGGCTCCGGTCTCGGGCAGAGCCTGCCTCGCCCGATGGTCACGGGGCGGCGCGCTGCCGGCGAAGGAGTAGGTACGTGACGGCTCCCCCGATCACCACGACGACCCCCCCGAGCCCGAGGAGGGCGGTCGGAGTCCACATGCTAGGGGGGGCGGACGACGGCGTGATCGGGGTCGAGCCGTTCGGGGTCAGCGAGATCTGTTCGACCGTCGTGTTCCCGGCCGTGGTGTTCACGGAGATCGTCTGAGTCAGGAATCCCGGGGCGTTCGCGACCAGGACGTACTCCCCGGGGACGACGGTGTCATTGAACGCACCCGCGCTCACCGGTTGGGGGATACCCCCAATCGTCAACCCCGCCGTGGCGGGACTCAGCGTCCCGGAGATGTACGCCTCCCGATACGAGAACTGAACGGAGACCGGAGGGGCTAGCCCGCCGACCACGTGGATCGTTCCCTGGTCCGGGCTCGCGAGGAACTCGTAACCCGCGCCGACGGTGAACGGGGTGGAGCCGTTGACCGCCCGGACGACGAGGCTCGCCCCGTTCCCCCGCAGTACCGCTCCACTCGCATTCACCCACCACGGGGTGCCGGTCGGGAGCCCGGTCTCGCCGAACGTGACCGCGTAGGTGAAGGGAGACCAGCCGACGGCGACCGGCGAAACGACGGGGACCGCGATCGACCCGGGATCCGTCGCATTCCGGAAGTACCCGGGGACCGGGGAGTACTCGACGGGGTAGGAACCGTTGGGGAGGTTGAACGAAAGCACGGGCCCCCGACCGGTCCGGGTGAGATTGTCCAGGGCGACTCCCCAGAGGGTTCCCGCGGCCAGGCCGTTCTCGGCGAACGCCGTCCACCCGGCCCCGGAGAGGTTGACGAAGGCGCTGTTGCCGGCGGCCACCGAGACGCTCCCGGAGGCGTTCGAGTAGTTCTCGAGCGCGTAGTCGTACGTCCCGGCCACCAGGGTGAGGTTCACGCTCCCCCCCTGGAGCGGGACCGGAGTTCCCCCGACGCTCACGGTCGCCGGCCCGACGACCGGCGCGGTGATATTGAGCGTGCCCACCGTGCTGGCGTTGTACAGGATTCCCAGTGTCCCCGCACCGCTGTTCAGCTCAGCGGACGGCGCGCCCCCGGGCTCGGACCCGACCAGGGACTCGGTCACGTTGTACGAGCTCTCTCCGGTGTCTCCTCCGAAGTTCCAGGCGCTCGGAACCGGTTCGTAGCGATGGCCGCTCCAGTAGTCGAGGGACATCGTCAGGTTCGAGCCGTCGTCGCGCCCGGAATGACCGCCCCAGGCCGCGACCCAGTCCCATTCGGCATCGTAGAAAACGCCGAGACCGAGGGGGGCATAGTGCTGGCCGTCGACGACGAATCCGATCTCCGTCGCGCCCGCCAGGTGGAGGAACGAGACCGAGTCGTACGTGACCCAACCGACGCCGATGTTGTACTGGTACACCACGCACGGGTAGGCCCCGCAGGTCGACAGGGCGATCCGGGCCGTGAGGTTGGCCGGCAGGTTCAACGTCGTGCACTGCCCGGCGAAACCCCCGCATCCCGGGATGAAGTAGTAGGTGTCCGTCAGGAGCACCGAGGAGCTGTTCCCCTTCAGTTCCCCGACGGCCAGCCGGGCGGTCGGGGAGGAGAAATTCCAGACGTACGCGCCACCGATGGTGAACTGATCCGAGGAGCTGTCGAGATGCAGGCCGTTCTGGATCCAGTACGAGTAGTTCGCGCCGCCCTGTTGGAACTCGACGATGGCGTTGAGCTCGAAGGCGGCGACCTTGATCGTCGTGCTGCCCGAAGTCGCGGAGATGCTCATGGAGCGGACCGCCGCGTTGGCCTGGAACGCCGTCGTCGAGTAGGTGTACGACGATGACCCGGAACCGGGACCCGTCACGCCGAAGTCGGCGATCCCCATCGGGGCGGGCTCCTTCGAATGGGCCAGGAACGGGTTCACCGGCCCCGCGGCCGGGCGGACGGGTGCCGCGGGAGCGACCTCCGGAGCCGACAAGCCCGGGGGGGCGAGGTGGACGGTCGGCGCGGGGGGCGAGATCGCAGCGGCCCGGCTGTGGATCGGGATAGTCCCCGGGACGGGGAGGGCACGGACTCCCGGCGCCACGGAACCTTTCGGCGCGGCCCGCCCGGGAAGGGGGGTCGAAGAGGCGATCAGAAAGACCACGACGAGGAGGATTGCTAGGGGCAGGAGGCCGCGGCGGGGTCCGCCACCTCGACGCATTCTCGGCCTCAGGCCACGGCCCGACTATGAGCCTTTCCGGATGTCGTCCGTCGTTCGTCCGGCTCCACCCGTCGGCCGCGCCGTTCCCACCTCTCGGCGGTTCCCCCGGGCGCCGTCGAGCGGGCTGCTCCGGATCCGGGAACCCCAGCGGTCGGACCTCTTCCCGAGCCCCTCCTCCCGGAGCGGGAGGAACGTACCGACCAGCCCCCTATCGACGGTTCCCGGCAGCCCGTTCGGTAGCCAAGGTTGAAGAGCGGCAGTACTCTGCGCCGGCAGGATGGTCCGGGGCCGACGGCCCGGGAACCGTCGGTGGACCCGAAGGGTCCGGTACGCGGAGGAGCTAGCTCAGTGTCGGTGTCGGAGCGTCGCCTTTTCGGGACCCGGTGCCTCCCGGTGGGGCTCGTCCTCTTCGTCCTCCTCTCCGGGGCGGCGCTGGGGCAGGGGGCACCCGCCGTTGCGTCGCACGGCGCCCGGCCCGTGAGTGCCCTGGGAGTGCCCGTCGGGTCCATCGATCCCGCGGCGTTCACGCCGATCAACACGACGCTCACCGTCAACGCCTCGTCCGTGAATCTGTCGAACGCTTTCTGGGGCACTACGGTCAACAACGAGGTCCACATGCTCCGCGGCGAGGCGACCGCGGTGAACGCCACTCCGGTGCGCACCCTCGTCTGGCCGGGGGCGATGGCGGGGGAGGATTACGACCCGTTCACCAACACCCACTACGACACGTACAGCGGGGTCGGAAAGACGGCCCTCACGAGCGAGGCCCAGTTCGTCCAGATGTGCAAAGCGATCCATTGCATCGCCATCATGCAGGTCCCCGCCGAGATCGACAACGCGACCTTCGCGGCGAAGATCGTGAACTACACAGAGTCGAACCTCAGCTTCAAACCGGCGTACTGGATGATCGGGAACGAGCCCGAGCTCTGGTACCACTGGCAGGAACCTTGGAAGGACTGGCCGAACCAGTACTCCACCGGTCCGACCCCGACCCAGTTCGGCAACGAAGTGCTGGCCTACGTGAAGGCGATGCGGGCCTTCGACAATACGACCCCGATCCTCGGGCTGCCCGCCTCGGGGTGCACCTGCGGCTCCTGGACGTTCGAGCAGTGGATCTACGGGGTCCTGAAGGTCACCGGCCCGAAGATCCAGGCGGTCGCGTTCCACGAGTACCCGGCGGGTTGGTTGGGGACCGGCGACGGGAGCCTCCACGACTTCTACGGGACGATCCAGAGCGCGGCCGGCATCCCGCAGCGCATGATCGGGGCCCGGGCGGCGGTGCAGTCCGGGTGCCCAGGCTGCAACGTCTCCGTCTTCATCAGCGAGATCGGCTCCGCCCTCTCCTGGTCGGCGTACGGTCAGTACGCCGACGCGTTTTCCGGGGCCCTCAGCCTCGCCTCGCAGATGACCCAGGCGATGGACGACAACCTGACGAACGTCGACCTGTTCGCCACCGAACTGCAGACCTACAACTCCTGGTTCGACCCCCGCGGGGACGTCCGTCCGGACTACCCGCTCTACACGCAGGTCTTGAACCACTTGGGTAACCACTCGTTCTCGGTGAACCTCACGGGGCTCGACCACACCCTCTACGGGATCGACACGATCGCGCCGCAGGACCAGGGGCGACGAGACCTGCTGGTCGTCAACGACAACATCACCCACTCCGTCGCCTTCACCCCCCGATTTGCCGGCGCGCCCGGGAGCGCCCCGGTCGAACTGTGGAGCTGGAACGGGTCCATCCACACGAACCAATCCAACAGCACGACCTGGGTCGAGCCGTACACCCCGAACCCGGTTCCGCACCAGTACCCCGACGGGCTGCCCGGTCGCTACGTCCTGCCCCCCCAGAGCATGGTCCTGTTCGAGATGTACCCTTCCGGGAGCTCGTACGTCCAGGTCGTCGAGCACGGCGTCCCCCTGCCCGCGCCGTGGTACGCGAGCGTCGGGTCGTCGTTCTACGGGACCACGGAGAACAACATCTCGCTCCTCCTTCCGACGGGCGCTTACCCCGTCTCTTCCGTCCCGATCTCGCTCCCGATCGGCGGCCGTGAGCTCAACGCCACCGAACGGCTGGCCCCGTTCGCCGCGTCGCCGGCCCCGGTGAGCGGCCCTTCGTCCACCATCTCGATTGGCTTCGTTCCCCAATGGAGGGTGTTCGTGAACGCGACCCCGTCCACCGCCGGGTCCGCGGCCCCGGACGTCGGCTGGTGGAACGACAGCCAGCCGTTGAACCTGACCGCCGGAGATCCCGCCTCCGGATTCGCCTTCGACCGGTGGAGCGGTTGGGGACCGGGGAGCTACAGCGGGCCGGGTCGGTCGGCCACGATCTATCCGAGCGGGCCCGTCGTGGAAAAGGCGCGGTACATCGTCGGGTTCCCGGTCCACCTTCAGGAGTCCGGCCTCCCGGCCCACACCCCGTGGTCGATTTCTATCCGGGGGTTCACGAGCGAGGCCAGCTCGAACGCCCTCACCGTCTTCGAGCCGGCCGGGACGTGGGGATTCACCGTCAGTACGGTGCCGGGGTACCGGAGCGTTCCGCACAATTCGAGCTTCACCGTCGGCGTTTGGGGACTGTGGACGTCGATCGAGTTCGTCCCGATCACCCCCGCACCGCCGGTCTTCTCCGTGACGTTCGCGATCTCCGGCCTCCCGGCGTCCACCCCCGTTTCGGTCACCGTCCGCAACTCCACCCAATTCGCCTCGGGCGGGATCATCGACCCGCAATTCGCGTTGTCCAACGGCAGCTACGCCTACCAGGTGGGGTACGTCGCCGGGTTCCACCCGGACGTGCCCACGAAGACGTTCGCCGTGGCCGGCGGGCCGATGACCGTCGACCTCCAATTCGTGACGACCACGTACCCGGTGATCTGGGTGGCGATGGGGACCCGGGCGGGGATGAACTGGACGGTGCAGCTGGACGGCCAGTCCCAGCTCGCGAGCTCGGCCTGGCTGTCGACCCCGCTCCCGAACGGGACCTACCCGTACACGATCGGGCTGCCGTCCAACTATTCCTCGACGCCGCGGACCGGTCTGCTCGGGGTGACGGGGGCCGCGACCACCGTCGCCCTGACCTTCACGCCGGTGCTGTTCGCCACCGTCTTCGAGGGCACGGGTCTCGGTGGCTCCTCCCCATGGTCGGTCCGGCTCGGCGACCAGTCGCAGTCGGCCCAGGCCGGCCGCACGTCGTTCCTCGCCGCGAACGGCAGCTACACGTTCGACGTGCACGCGCCGTTCGGGTACTACGCCGACCCCTCCCACGGCGTCGTGGCGGTCGCCGGACCGATCCCTCCGACGCACATCTCCTTCCACCTCTCCTCCCTGCGGCCCTCGGCGGCGCTCGTCGCCTCGCTGACCTCGGGGGCGCTGTCGGTCTCCATCTGGTTCGGGGTCTCGATCGTCGCGGGATACGCCTCATTCAGCCTGTTGCGACGCCGGGGTGGTTGACGCCGCGGATGCCCGCCCGCTCGCCCGCCCCCCGGGGGCCCGGACCCGGCCGACCGTGAGCCCGCGTCATGTTCCTGAACACCCTCGAGGAACTCCTGCGGTCGTCGGGGATCCCGCTCGGAGGAATCCTCGTCGGGGTGGCGTTCGGCGCGACGTTGTTCGCCGTCGTCGAATGGCTCTACCGTAGGCCCTCGAAGTCGGTCGTCGGGACCGTCCGAGTGCAGGTGGTCCGGGGCCCGGCCGTTGCCGGACGCCCCTCCTCCGACACGGATCCCGCCGACGCGCTCCCGATCGCGCCCGTGACCGTCTCCGACGCGCAGGGGAGCCGGACCATCTTCCTTCGCGGAGCGGGCGCCTCGCCGAACACGCCCCTCCCGAGGGCGCGCCGGTTCCTGGCAGTGCTCGCCGGCACGTTCGTCCTGCTCTCGGCCCTCGAGCTCGCGTTCTTCTCGGCGCTGTTCCTCCCGTACGACCATCTGGTCGGCTACGCCGGCACCCTGCTGTTCTGGCCGTCCCCGTGGCCAGGGGTCTACGCCGTCTACTCGGTCTCCCAGCTCGTCCCCGACTACATCTTCCCGATGTACCTCGCGGCGATGGCGGCGTTCGCCGTCGCCAGCGGGATCGTCTATCGGCGGCCGGCGCTCCCGGCGTATCGACGCGGCTGGGCCCTCGGGCTGATCCTGCTCTACCTCGGGCTCGAGGTGGTCCTCGATGCGGTGTTCTTCACGGTGCCCGGCCAGAGCGTCCGCAACCTCGCGATCGTGGTGCGGACCCTGGCCGGCGGGGTCTTCCTCGCGGGGCTGGTCCTCTGCACGCTCTACCTACCGACCCCCCAGCGGGTCCGCTCGAGGTTCCGCCCGGACGTCGGCGCTCGGGTGCAGTTCCTCGCGACGGGGATCGCCTCCATCGGGCTCGCCGCGGCCTCCCTTCGCCTCGTCGACCTGTACCTGGGGAACGCGTCGGTCCTGCTGCCGTTCACCCTGCTGCTCCTGCTCCCCCTGGTGACGCTCGAGACGTTCATCGCGCTCAACCGTCCGCTCTACTT
>Ga0210384_10003710_pt1 | contig 17486 bp, 17 predicted proteins | sample IncBWH2MmetaG_FD_160574 | JGI IMG/M metagenome (GOLD analysis project Ga0210384, IMG submission 160574) | Forest soil microbial communities from Barre Woods Harvard Forest LTER site, Petersham, Massachusetts, United States - Inc-BW-H-2-M | ecosystem: Environmental > Terrestrial > Soil >...
TACCAACGTGCTGATCCTTGGGGAATCCGGCACGGGCAAGGAAATGGTCGCGCGCCACATTCACGAGCTTTCAGGCCGCGCAGCGCATCCATTCGTGCCGGTCAACTGCGGCGCCATTCCCGCGGATCTTTTGGAAAGCGAATTGTTCGGCCATGAGAAGGGCGCATTCACCGGTGCACTGTCCACGCGGCTCGGCCGCTTCGAATTCGCCGAAGGCGGCACGCTGTTCCTGGACGAGATCGGCGACATGTCGCTGCAGATGCAGGTGAAATTGCTGCGCGTGCTGCAGGAGCGTACTTTCGAACGCGTCGGCAGCAACAAAACGATTCATTGCAACGTGCGCATCATTGCCGCCACGCACCGCGACCTGGATGCCGCCATCATCGCCGGCCGTTTCCGCGAAGACCTGTACTATCGGCTGAACGTCTTCCCGCTGCAGATGCCCGCGCTGCGCGAACGGCTGGATGACCTGCCGGTGTTGATCGAGCATCTGGTGCAGCGGCAGAGCCACCCTGCGGGACGCGCCATTCAGTTGGATCAGGGCGCGATGAGTTGTCTCGCCCGCAATCGCTGGCCCGGCAATGTGCGCGAGCTGGCGAACTTGCTGGAAAGGTTGGCGATTCTGTTTCCCGCGCAGACCGTTACCGCCGCCGACCTGCCGGACCGATATCGGCACGCCGCCGCCATTGGGTGGCTGGGCAGCGAGGTGCGCATCGACGCGCGGCCCAAGCCTGAGGAAGCGGCGCAGGCGCAGGAGCAACAGCCGCAGCCGGTTCTGGAGCCGGAGGCGGAAACCGTGCAGGAACGAGAGTCCGACGCCGTGGTGTATGAAATGGTGGATGCAGGGCTGCCGCGAGGCGGCATCGATTTGAAGGACCATATGTCGGCGATTGAAATAGGTCTCATCCGCAAGGCACTCGAGGAAGCCGACGGCACGGTTGCCGGCGCGGCGCGGCTGCTGCGCATTCGGCGTACGACGCTGGTCGAGAAGCTGCGCAAATACCGTCTCACCGCCTGACAAATTATTGACGCCTCCGGTTGGCGTCGAGCCCGGCAGAACGTAACTGGTTGATAGGCAGGGAAAATACTGCCAAGGCACAGAAGTTGCTTTCTCCTTCGGGCATGGCAGCCACAAAACTCGAGCCGATCGAAAACCGTCGCTCCGAACTTCAGGCGGCGTTTCTGGCCTTCGGGACGGTTTCGGATCAATTATCGGACGCGTTCGACTCGCTGCGCGGCGAAGTAGCGCAGCTGCGCACCGATCTTTCGGCAGCCCGTGCCGGCAAGGAGCATATGGCCGCGCGCCTGTCAGCCCTGATCATGGGGCTTCCCGGCGGCGTCCTGGTGCTGGATGGCCGGGGGGAGATCCAGGAATGCAACCCGGCAGCCCGGGACCTGCTCGGTGAACCCCTGCTCGGGCAGTTCTTTTCGGCCGTGCGCGCACGCTCGACGGTGAATCCCGACAGGGTGGGCGAACACACCGAACTGCGCAGCGGCCGATTCGTCAATGTATCGAGGCGCGAGCTCGAGAACGGCGGCGAGGTGGTACTGCTCACCGATGTGACCGAGTCGCACCTCATGCAAACCTTCCTCGCCCGTCAGCAGCGCTTGCTCACCATGGGCGAGTTGGCCGCCGGTCTTGCTCATCAGATCCGCACGCCGCTGGCCGCCGCGTTGCTGTACGCCTCGCAAATGACGCTGTCCGATCGAAATCCCGCGGATCTCAAGCGTTGCGCGGAAAAAACCGCCGGCAGCCTGAAGCAGCTCGACAAGCTGGTGACCGACATGCTCGCGTTTGCGCACGGCGGCGCCGCGCGCGAAGCGGTGAGCGTGAGTGCGCTGTTGGAACAGGTGGCGCAATGGCTGCGCCCGGCATTGCGCGACGGTATCCGCTTGACCATCCGCACTCAGGCACCGGACCTCACGGTGCGCGCCAATGCGCCGTCGCTGGTGTCGGCGGTACTGAATCTTGCCACCAACGCCTTGCAGGCCGCGGCCGCGCCGCTGAATCTGGAATTGCTGGCGCGGCGCACGACGCAAGGGCGGGCGCAAATCGTCGTGAGCGACAACGGTCCCGGTGTGCCCGCGAAAATTCGCGCGCGCATCTTCGAGCCTTTCTTCACCACGCGAGCGCGTGGCAACGGCATTGGGCTGTCGATCGTCAAATCGGTGGTCGAAGCGCACGGCGGGAGCGTTTGCCTGGCTGACTCGACATGCGGCGCCACATTCGTCATCGATCTTCCGGCAGAGGACAATTCATGAGCAAACTGAACGATGCGGTACTGGTCGTCGAGGACGACGCCGCGCTGCGCGAGGCGCTGCTCGACACGCTGCATGCGGCGGGCCTCGCGGCGCTCGCGGCCGCCGATGCGCAGTCGGCACTGCAGTTGCTGGCGAGCGAAGACATCGGCCTCGTCATATCCGACGTACACATGCCGGGGGCCAACGGCTACGAGCTGCTGTCGTCCATCAAGCGCATGCGCCCGTATCTGCCGGTCGTGCTGATGACGGCCTTCGGCACGGTTGTGCAAGCGGTGGCGGCGATGCGCGAAGGCGCGACGGACTACATCGTCAAACCCTTCGACGCGCAGGCCCTGATTCAGATGGCGCAGCGCCAACTGGCCGCTCGCGTGACCCCCAATGAGCTGATTGCCGTCGATCCGGAGTCGAAGCGGCTGGTGGGTCTGGCGCGCAAGATCGCGGAAAACGACGCCACCGTGCTCATTACCGGGGAAAGCGGCACGGGCAAGGAAGTGTACGCGCGCTTCATCCGCGACAATTCGATGCGCGCCGACAAACCCTTCGTCGCCATCAACTGCGCCGCCATCCCGGAGAACATGCTGGAGGCCAGCCTGTTCGGCCATGAGAAGGGGGCGTTTACAGGCGCGCTCGCCGCGCACGCGGGAAAATTCGAACAGGCGCAGGGCGGCACGCTGCTGCTCGACGAAATCTCGGAAATGGATTTGGGATTGCAGGCCAAGATTTTGCGCGTGCTGCAGGAACGCGAGGTGGAGCGTCTCGGCGGCACGCGCACCATCAGTCTCGATGTGCGCGTGATCGCCACTTCGAATCGCGATTTGCCCGAGGAGGCACGCGCCGCGCGCTTCCGCGCCGATCTTTTCTACCGGCTCAATGTGATGTCGCTGCGCTTGCCGGCGCTGCGCGAACGCCGCGGCGACATTCTGCCGTTGGCGCGCCGCGCGATGCAGGCCTGCGCCCGTCCCGGTCAAGCGGCCTTGAGCCTGTCCGCGGATGCCGAACGCAAGCTGCAGAGCTACGACTGGCCCGGAAACGCCCGCGAACTCAACAATATCGTGCAGCGCGCGGCCTGGCTGGCCGCCGGCGGCGTCATCGATGCCGCGGACCTGGATACCGGCGCTTCTCAGGCGCCGTCGTCGCCGGCGCCGGCCGCGGAGCCGGTCGCAGCACAAGAGTCCGGCCTGGACCGCGACCTGAAGGACCGCGAGCGCGAGCTGATCCTGGCGACGCTGCGCGTCACCGGCGGCAACCGCAAGCTCACGGCGGAACGGCTCGGCATCAGCCCGCGCACGCTTCGCCACAAGCTGCAGCAGTTCAAGGCTGCCGGCGTCAACGTGCCGCGCGTCCACGACCAACAATTCATGATGGTGTAACCATGAGCAGCATGCAGATATCGCAGGTGTTGGCGGAAATGAGGGCGTTGCAGGCGCGCGCCTCCGGAATCTCCGAGGCGCCGGCCGCGCAGGCGCAGCCCTCGGAGTTCGCCAATCTGATGAAGAATTCCGTGGACCACGTGGCGAGCATGCAGAACCAGGCGACCGCACTCGCGGATGCCTTCGAAGCCGGCGACAAGAGCGTCGATCTCACCAAGGTCATGTTGGAAGTTCAGAAGGCATCGCTCGCGTTTCGCGCCATGACCGAGGTGCGCAACAAGCTCGTCGATGCCTATCAGCAAGTAATGAATATGCCGGTCTAAAGGACTGCGAGGTTTGATCCATGGCTGACATCGTTCCCACTTCTGTCGCGCCGCGCGGCCTCGCCGATATTCCGGGGCTGAAGCAGATCGGCCTGCTCGCCGGCGTCGCGGCCGCCATCGCGGCGGCAATCTGGCTGGTGCTCTGGTCGCAAGGGCAGAACTACACCGTGCTTTACGGGCAGCTTTCCGAGCGCGAAAGCGGTCAGGTGATGGACGCTTTGACCGCCGCCGGCATCGAATTCAAGCTCAACCCGTCCGGCGCGGTATCCGTGCCTGAATCCAAGGTCCAGGAGGCCCGCATTCGCCTGGCGAGCCAGGGGCTGCCGCAGAGCGACGCGATGGGAATCGAGATGATTCAAAAGGAATCGGCGCTCGGCAACAGCACCATGATGGAGAGCGCGCGCTATCAGTCCGTGCTCGAGACCGAATTGGCGCGCACCATCATCAAGGTGCAGGGAGTGCAGACCGCGCGAGTGCACTTGGCCTTGCCCAAGCCCAGTGTTTTCTTGCGCGACGCGCACAAGGCAACGGCCTCGGTGATGCTGCAGCTGTATCCCGGCAGGCGGCTCGAGCCCGGGCAGGTCGCGGCCATCGTGCATCTGGTTGCCTCGAGCGTCCCCGAATTATCCGCGAACGATGTGACCTTGGTGGATCAAGCCGGATCATTGCTCAATTCTCCGGATGAGAATGCGGAAGTCGCCGCCAGCACCCGGCATTTCGAGCAAACCCGCAAGCTCGAGGAAAGCTACCAGCAACGCATCGTCGAACTGCTCGAGCCGATGCTGGGAGCCGGACGCGTGCGCGCCACGGTCACGGCGGATATGGACTACACCGTCACCGAGGAGACACGCGAGAACTACGATCCGCAGAAGACCGCGGTGCGCAGCGAACAGACCAGCAACGAAATGCGCAAGGGAGGCGACGGCGCCGAGGGCATACCGGGCGCCTTGAGCAATCAGCCGCCGGGCACCTCGGGGGCACCCGCGATTCCGGGCGCCGCGACTCCCGGAAATCCGGTGACGCCGCCGAGTGCCGCGGGCGCCGGGCAGGCCGCCGCCGCGAGCGCAGGTCCCAGCTCGAGCGCACAGCGCAGCACTCGAAATTTCGAAGTGGATCGCACGCTCTCCTATGTGAAGCAACCGGTGGGCACGCTGAAGCGTCTCAACGTCGGCGTGGTGCTCGACGATTGGCAGAAGCTCGATGCCGACGGCAAGGTAGTCACCTCGCCAATGAACGAAACCGACATCAAACGCTTCACGCAGCTCATCAAGGAATCGATCGGCCTGAAGGACGATCGCGGCGATCAGATCAACGTGTTGAATCAGGCGTTCAAGGCGAACGCGGCGCTGCCGCCGGTCGATGGCCTGCCGCTGTGGCAACAACCTTGGCTGACCCAGCTCGCCAAACAGATCGTCGGCGCGGCGTTGGTATTGGTCGTGGCCTTCCTGGTATTGCGGCCGTTGATGAAGTCGCTGACCAAGCCGCCGGGCCGCTCTGCCGCGAGGGGCGAGGATATAGACGGCGACACCTTGAGCCTGTCCGGCCAGGGCAAGGCGATCAAACTTTCGCCCAGTTTCGAGCAGCAGATCGCCGCGGCGCGAACCTTGGTGGGCCAGGATCCCCGGCGCGCAGCACAGGTCGTGAAGGACTGGGTCTCCGCGGATGGCTAGCGACGAACTTGCCGGAACGCAGCGCGCCGCCATACTGCTCATGAGCCTGGGCGAGCAGGACGCCGCCAATTTGCTCAAGCAGCTGAGCGCCCGCGAGGTGCAGAAATTGGGCATCGCGATGGCCGAGCTCAAGGAAGTGTCCCGCGAGCAGATGAGCTCGGTGCTGGATAAGTTCATCGGCATCGCCGACGCCAAGGCGAACATCGCCGGCGGATCGCAAGACTATGTGCGCCGCGTGCTGACCCAGGCCGTGGGCAAGCAGAAAACCGACCTGCTGCTCGACCGGGTATCCAACGGCCAGACCGGCCAGGGCATCGAGGCCCTGAAATGGATGGAAGCCAAGGCGGTCGCGCAAATCATCAGCGGCGAGCATCCGCAGATCGCCGCCATCGTACTGGCGCACCTGGAGCCCGAGCAATCGGCCGCAATCCTGCCGCTGCTCAACGAGGATTTGCGCACCGAAGTGCTGATGCGCATCGCATCTTTGAATGAAGTGCCGCAATCGGCGTTGACGGAACTCGATCAGCTGGTCGAGAAGCAGGCGAACGTGGCGGCGCCGGCACCTCTGCGGCGCATCGGCGGTGCGCGCAGCGCAGCCAACATCTTGAACGCCATGGAGCGCGACAAACTCAGCGAAGAGCTCGGCAAGATCGAAAAAGCGGACGGCGAGATGCATCAGCAGATCAAGGATTTGCTGTTCGTGTTCGACAACCTGCTGGACGTCGACGACCGCGGCATTCAAGCGCTGCTGCGCGAAGTGGGTTCCGATACCTTGGCGGTGGCTCTGCGCGGCGCCGAGCCCGAGGTGCAGGAGAAGATTTTGAAGAACATGTCGAAACGGGCCGCGGAGATCTTGAAGGACGACATGGAAGCACGCGGCCCGGTGAAGCTGACCGACGTCGAAGCGGCGCAAAAGGAAATCATCGTGATCGCGCAGCGCATGGCCGAGGAAGGCACGATCAGTCTCGGCGGCAAGGGTGGGGGCGAATTTGTCTGACGCCAACGCCAAGCCCGCGACTGTCGCGCTGTGGACGGTACCCGACATGGAGAGCCCGGCTGCCCAGCATAAAATGCCGACCGTCGGCGGCCTTGCCGACCTGCAGGCGGAAGCGCACAAGGAGGCCTTCGAGCAGGGATTGACCGAGGGGCGGCAAGCGGGACGCGCCGAAGTGCAGGCGCAGGTGGATCGGCTCGCCGGCATGTTCTACGACCTGGCGAAGCCCTTTGATGCGCTCGATACGGAGGTGGAGCGCGAATTGCTGAGCCTGGCCATGGCCTTGGCGCGGCAAATCGTGCGGCGCGAGTTGAAAACCGATCCGACGCAAATCATCGGCATCATCCGCGAGGCGATCGCCGCGCTGCCCGTGGCGACGCGCGATGTGCGCGTGCATTTGCATCCGGAAGACGCATCCGTGGTCAAACAGCATCTGGCGCCGACCGAAAACGAGCGCGCCTGGACCATCATCGAAGATCCCGTCATGGCCCGAGGCGGATGCCAGGTCACGACCAATACTTCACGGATCGACGCGCGTTTGGAGACGCGCCTGGGCAGCATCTTGAGCGAGCTGTTGGGGACCGAGCGCCATACCGCGACGCCGCGGGGCTCGACTTGAGCATCGATGCGCCGCAGCTGCGCGCCAAGCGATGGGCCGAGGCCCTGATTCAGGCACGCGAGCGCATGACCAGCGCCGCCGAATTCGTGGTCGAAGGTACGCTCAATCGCATGGTCGGCATGACGCTCGAGGCCGTCGGCTGCGAGGCCGCGGTCGGCGGACGCTGCCTGGTCGACACGGCGGAGGGCAAGCAGATCGAAGCGGAAGTCGTCGGCTTTTCCGGCGATAAGCTGTTCCTCATGCCGACCGGAGACATCCGCGGGTTGATGCCCGGCGCACGGGTCATTCCCACGCGCAGCGAGTCCTCGGTTCCCGTGGGCGACGAATTGTTGGGAAGGGTGCTGGACGGCGCCGGCCGGCCGCTGGACGGCTTCGGCGAGCTGCGCTGCACGGATCGCATCTCCTTGACCGGAGAGCCTCTCAATCCGCTGATGCGCCGTGCGATACGCGATCCCCTCGATGTGGGCGTGCGCTCCATCAATGCGCTGCTCTCCGTGGGCGGAGGACAGCGAATCGGCCTGTTTGCCGGTTCGGGCGTGGGCAAATCGGTGCTGCTCGGCATGATGACCCGGTACACCAAGGCCGATGTCACCGTGGTCGGGCTGATCGGCGAACGCGGCCGCGAAGTCCAGGATTTCGTGAGCAATACATTGGGACCCGACGGCATGCGCCGCGCCGTGGTCGTGGCCACGCCGGCCGACAATCCGCCGCTCATGCGTTTGCATGGCGCCTGGCTCGCGACGGCCATCGCCGAATACTTTCGAGATCGGGGCCTGAAGGTTTTGCTGCTGCTCGATTCGCTGACCCGCTTCGCGCAGGCGCAGCGCGAGATTGCGCTGGCGATCGGCGAGCCGCCGGCGACCAAGGGCTATCCGCCCTCCGTGTTCGCCCGGTTGCCGCAGCTCGTCGAGCGCGCCGGCAACAGCGATCGCGGCGTCGGATCGATCACGGCGTTCTACACCGTGCTGGTGGAAGGCGACGATCAGAACGATCCCATCGCCGATGCGGCACGCGCCATTTTGGACGGGCACATCGTGCTCTCGCGACGCCTGGCCGAGGCTGGGTTGTACCCGGCGGTGGATGTGGAGGCATCCATCAGCCGTGCAATGCACCAAATCGCGACGCGCGAGCAGCTCGACCTGACGAATCGCTTCCGGCAGGTCTATTCGGCCTATCAGCAGAATCGCGACCTGATCACGGTCGGGGCCTATCGGCGCGGCTCCGATGCGCGCGTGGACCTGGCCGTGGAGCAATGGCCCAAAATGCTCGAATTCCTGCGCCAGGACATGTATGAACCGGTTGGCATCGAGCGAAGTTATGCGGATCTCAAGCAACTCGTGACGCAGTTCTCGGCACCGGCCGCGCCAACGGGCCGATAGTGGCCTGCCCATGATGAAGTCCAAACGCTTTGAGCCCATCCACGAGGTCGCGTCGACCTCGGCGAAGGACTTGAGCCGCGCCATGGGCGATGCCGCGCGCAAGGTGGCGGAGTTGGAGCGGCAGCGCGAGCAGCTTCAGGCCTATCGCGACGAGTACGTGCGCAACTCCACTCAATCCAGCGGCGCCATGGATGCCGTCAAGCTGCAGAACTACCGCTCCTTCCTCGACCGGCTGGGCGAGGCTTTGAATCAGCAGCAGAAATCACTCGACGGCGCCCGCCAGGAATTCGAGAAGCGCCGCATGCAATGGAGTGAAAAGCGCATTGAAGCCGAGTCGTTGAACCGGGTGGTCGATCGCTTTCGCAAGGAAGAGCAGAGCGCCGCGGACGCGCGAGAACAGCGCGAAGGGGATGATGCGGCAATGCGGCTGATGCTCGCGCGGTCGGACACCGGAACGTTTAAAAGGCCGTGATACGCTGGGCCGATGCCCAGTCAAGAAACGCCTGACCACATCGAAGTGCCTTACGGCGAATTGTCGGCGGAGCTGTTGAACGCCGTGATTGAATCCTTCGTCCTGCGCGAGGGCACGGACTACGGCGAAAGAGAAATCTCGCTCGAGGACAAGGTGGCGCGCGTCATCGGCCAGCTGCAAAGAGGCGAGGCGAGAATTCTGTTCGATCCTGAGTCCGAGAGCGTGACCGTCGCGGTCAGGCAAGGCGGCAAATAGCGGCAGTAGGCAGATTGGGTTAACTTGGGCGGACCATGTCCACCAAGCCCGCGCGGCGCACAGTCAGCCGTGCCCGCCGTATCAAGAAACTCGCCCGCCGCACCGTCAAGGTGTGGCGCCGAGTCAAACGCTGGTGGCGTCCCGCGCCGCGGCCCGCCAAATTCATGATGGCGGCGCTGGTGGTGCTGATTCTGTGGCTCGGCATCAATTGGATCTACCAAGTCGTGCGCAAGCCATCCGAGCTGTTCTTCCCCGTGAGCGGGACCCTGTACAAGACGTCTGCCGAAACGTGGGCCGAGTACGCACCGATCTTCAAGAAATTCTCAACCGCGGTCGTGACGCCCGACTTCCTTGCGGCAATCGCCCAAGTGGAGGGCTCCGGAAATCCCGTGGCGCGCACCTACTGGAAATGGTCGTGGTCGTCGCAGCCTTTCGAGGTCTATAGGCCGGCCTCGAGCGCTGTCGGCATGTATCAGATCACCGACGGAAATTTTGCGGAAGCCCGCCGCTTCTGCATTCACGATCACGTGGTCGTCGCCGACGGCCCGTGGAACGATTGGCATTCATGCTGGTTCAACAGTTTGTACGCGCGGGTCATCCCGAGCGACGCGGTCGAGCTCACCTCGGCCTATCTTGACCACAGCGTCGCGTCCATTCTGGAGCGCCACCGAATCAGCGCCGCGTCGCTGCCGCAAAAGCAGATGCTCGCCGCATTGATCCACCTGTGCGGCGCCGGAGCAGGCGATGAGTTTGCGCGGCGCAGATTCAGATTGGCCGAAGGCCAGCGCTGCGGCGATTCCCCCGCGCGTACTTATATCGAGCGCGTGGCCGCCATGCAGAGCGTGTTCAACCGCCTCGACAACGCAGCGGGGCCGCGCCGATAGCGGTCAGCGCGCCGCGATCCACGCGAGCTGCGCCTCGTGTGCTTAAGGAATATAGCCGACCTCCTTTTGATGCCGGATCGCGAGAATGCGGACTGCATCGCTGGAAATCACAAACCGGTACAAGGCGACGTACCCGGAATGGCCGTAGGAAATGATTAGCTCACGCAATTCGCCTTCGAGGCGCCGGCCCACGAGCGGGTGCGCGGCCAGGTTATCAACTGCGGATTGGATCGCATTGACGGCGACCAAGGCGGCGCCTGCATTTTTGTCACGCAAAAATTGGAATGCACGCTCAATGTGATCGAGAGCTCGCGCTGAGTAGACTACCGTTGCCACGCCTTCGGCCGTTGCGCCTGCCCGTCGACGGCAAGCCGCTGCATCCAGGCGTGCACGTCCTCGGCGCGATAGACCTCACCGGTGTCCTCGACTTCGGCGTCCGCGGCCAGGGCCTCTTTTACGAGGCTTCGAATCTGTTCTTCGTAAGCGGCGTGCCGTTCGACCGCCTCGACGATCAAACTATGCGCGGAACGCCCGGTTTGCTTCGCGAGTGCGCCAAGCCGCGCGCGTAACTTGGGGGGAAGGCGGATCGTCGTGGTGGCGGCCATGGTGGATCTCTGCGCATATTGCGGAGGCTACAAATGTAACACACACAGTCAATCAATGCGACCGCGTTTTCGATCCCGAAGAGCAGCGGGCTACTGTGGAATTAGCTCGATCGTTGCGCGATGGCCGTGCGCACCCGCCAATTTCGCATCGCAGGTCAGCAACGGAGCGCCGAGCGCTTCAGCAAGCGCTACATAGGCACCGTCGTACGCGCTCAAGGAGTCACGAAGCTGCCAGATTCTATGGATCAGCGTCTGGTGCTCGTGACGCTCAATCAGCAAGTCGGCCAGGTCGTGCAGCGCTTGCTCGGCGCGTGGGGCGGTGATTTCCTTTTGCCGTACCAGGCGGCGCAAGACCCGTGTTATTTCAATGTCCAGCAGCTGCGGGGCATGCATTTGTTCGGATCCCTCGAAAGCGCGCTCCATCAATCGATCCGCCCGGTTCGTGCGCAGCAGGATTTCGAGTAGCGCCGAGGCGTCGATCACGATCAACGGCTGTCTCGCTCCGCGCGCAGGAATTCAGTTGGCGTCCTTTTGCCTCGATACGGTTCCCGCTCCTGCAAACGCTCACGCATCTCGTCAAGGGTGGGTTGCTCCGCGATCTTGCGAACCTCGCGAATGAGATAGTCGGACAACGGAAGTCCTGACATCGCGGCGCGGGCTTTGAGCTGCCGGTGAAGCGCATCGGGGACATGTCGAAGCTGAATCATTTTAGACATGTACATAGCATAATTGCATGTGCAGCACATGTCAATGGAAGTGGCCTCTTCGGCTGCAGTGCGCCAGCGCATCGGCGACGGCAATTCGCTCGACCGTGCCCGCGTGATAATCGGTGAGCCAAATCGCCTCGTGTCCGATTCCGAGAGAATCGCCGCCGGGCCCCGCCCACTGACAGAGCAGTCGATCGGTCCTTGAATCAATGAGCGAGAGTGGAACCTCCGGCATGGTGGTCCATACCCTGCCTTCGCTGAAGGCTATGTCGCCGCCATGACCCGGTGTGCCGAGCGAAATAGTGCGAGCGCGCTTGGTGCGCGCATCGACGCGAGTCAAGGTGCCGTCGCCTTGATTGAGGGTCCAAATGGCGCCGGCACCCGCGGTGAGGAAACGCGGATTCAGTCCGGTCGCTGTCATTGCGATGATTCTCCCGGTGGCGGCATCTACGGCCGTCACGTCCGCACCCTTCGCGTGGGTCACCCACACCGTATTGCCGGAGAATGTCGGGTTGTAAGAGCCGGGCGGAAGACGGATGGTGCGGAGAATCGCTCCGTTCGCCGGATTGATTCGAGCCAGATCCGCCGATTCGTTGATGATCAACCACACGCCGCCGGCGCCAAAGGCAATGCCACCCTCGGCAGCAGCCGGCCCCACCGCAAAGATCGCTTCCAACCGATTGGTGGTCAGATTGACCTTCGCCAGAGAAGTGGGAGTGGTGCACAGCGGTACCCAGAGGCTGTCGGAACCGATGGCCAGCCCCGCGCAAGCCTCGCCGGGAAGATCAACGCTTGCAATCCGAGTGTTGGTCTTTGGATCGATGCGGTGCACGGCAAAGGGGCCCGTGCTGGCCACCCACACGGCGTCGGCGGTGATCGCTACCCAATCGGCGGTCTTGCCCAAGCTGATGGTTGCCAGCGGTGCCAGTTCGGTTATGGATCTGGGGGCCGCGCCGATAGCCGGCGGAGCGATACACAACAGCAGGGCCAGATGAGAAAATTTGGATTTGAGGCGATGCATCGAAGAAGTATGCGCCTCGGATACAACGAAGTAGAACGAGTCGCGCGCTACCGCAAGCGGCTTGCGGCAGGTTGATTCGCCACACGGCGGTCGCTCCACTCGCTGGTGTATGCTCCGGCATCGTAATCCAAGGACCCGGGCACAATGGGAGGGCGCCGTGCGATTGACCACGTTGATCATGGTTTTTTTCGGACTGCAATTTGCGCAGGCGCGCGCGGCTGCTCCCGACGCCGAGCCGGTCCAACACGAATTCGTCATCCATAATTTCAAGACGGAAAGCGGCACGGTGCTCCCGGAAGCGCGCCTCGTCTATGGCACCTACGGCAAGTTGAATGCGAAAGGCGACAACGCCATTCTTTTGCCCTCGCACTACATGGCGGAGATGCACGGCTATGGTTGGCTGATCGGGCCGGGCAAAGCGCTGGATCCGAACCAATTGTTTCTGGTTAGCAGCGAGCTATTCGGCAACGGGCGGTCTTCCTCGCCGAGCAATACGCCGGAGCCATTTCATGGACCGCGATTCCCCGTCACCACCATCCGCGACAACGTCGAAGCGGTGCACAGAATGCTGACCGAACAGCTGCACGTGCGGCACCTGCGCGCGGTCATCGGATTCTCGATGGGCGCGCAACAGGCGTTTCAATGGGCGGTGAGCTATCCCGACTACATGGACGGCATCGTGGCGACCTCCGGAACGGCCAAAACCTACGGCCATGGCATCGTCAGGCTCGAGGGACAAATTGCGGCCCTGACAGCGGATCCGGTCTTCGAGGGCGGCGACTACAAAAGCCAGCCGACGAAGGGCATCCAGGCATTCTCCATGGTGTGGACGGGGTGGCTGTTTTCGCAGGAATGGTGGCGCCAAGAGCTGTGGCGCACGGATGAATCGTTCGGCAAGACCTTCGATGAGGTCGTGAATCGCTTTCGCATCAACTTCATCCCGGGGGCGGACGCCAACAATCTGATCCTGCATATGCGCACCTGGGAATATCACGATGTCGGCAAAACGCCGCCGTTCAAGGATGTTGAGGCGGCACTGCGTTCGATCAAAGTTCCCGTGCTCTACATGCCGTCTGAAACGGATCTATACTTTCCGGTCACCGATGCACGCTATGAAGCCGCATTCATCCCGCACTGCACGTTGGCGATCATTCCTTCTCTCTGGGGACATCCGGCCGGCGCCGGGGCGTCGCCGGCGGACGGAAGATTCCTCAACGAGCATGTCGCCGCCTTCCTCGCGACCCTCGTCAATTAGATTCATTCTCGATGACCCTTAAGACCTGGCTGCTGTTCCTAGTCATGGAAACCGCGCTGTCGCTGTCGCCGGGCCCTGCCGTGTTCTATACGGTATCGCAAGGGGTGCGCGGCGCACTGCGGCGCACGCTGCCGGCGGCGGCCGGAATTCTCACTGCGAACGGCATTTACTTCGCGCTGTCGGCCACGAGCTTGGGCGCCCTCATCGCCGCCAGCGCGCGGTTCTTCACCATCGCCAAGTGGATCGGCGCGGCTTACCTGGTCTTTTTAGGGATAAAAGCATTGCGCTCCGCCAACTCGATGCACTCGGTCGCGTTGGCTGGGGATCCTAAGGAGCAGGAGCGAGACCGGCGCGGTGTGTACTTGGGGGCGCTGACGCTGCAGTTGGCCAACCCGAAGGCGCTGCTGTTCTTTCTGGCGCTGCTGCCGCAGTTCATCGACCCGGCGATTTCAGTCGTGCCGCAAATGTTGATTCTCGCGGCGACGTCGATGGTGCCGGAGTTTTGCATATTGACCGGATATGGTTGGCTCGCGCACCGGGCGGTGCATGCGACGGCAAGATTCGGCGTTACCGGCAACATGAACCGGCTGCTCGCTCGTATCGAGGGCATCGGTCTGTTGGGCTGTGCAACGCTGGTACTGAAATTCAATCGCGGCGCGTAGCCGCATCCTTGGACAAAGGGGAAGTGCATGAGGCTGGTAGTTGCAATGGCGGTGCTGTGGATCGGTCTCGGACAGGCGTGCGAAGCGGCACAAGCCGCGGCGGCGCGCCTGGTGCATCGCTTCCTCGACGTTGAGATTTCCCCGAATGGAGAACTCGTCGCCTCGGTCGAGGGCGATTCCTCCGCGAGCGGCGGGGCGCCCACGGTCCGCGATCTGGTGATCAGGCAGGCGAGCCGCGGCACGGCGATCACGGTTCCCATGCCCTGCGGCCGCGTGCCGCAGTGCTGGCCGGACTCGCCGACCTGGAGTCCTGACGGCAAGCGCTTGAGCTTTGCGCTGCGCGCGCCGGGCAGTCACGCCCGCTCCCTCTACGCGGTAGGCGCGGACGGCCATGGATTGACCAGGCTGCTGGATTTCAGCGGCACCATCGTGCACCTGCGCTATTTGCCGGATGGCCGTCTCGCGATGCTCGCGATTCAAAACGCCACCAAAGAGGTCGGCGCAACTCAAGCCGGTGCGCCCGTCGCCGGCGACTTGGACGCGCCGCCGCCGGAGCAACGAATAGCGGTTCTGGAAAAGGGCGCCTTACGATGGGTTTCGCCGCCCGACCTGTTCGTCTACGAATATGACTGGCGCGCCGGCGGCAAGGGCTTCATCGGCACCGCCGCACCCGGCGACGGCGACAACAACTGGTGGACCGCCAAGTTGTACGCCTTTCCGGAGAGCGGGACGGATGCCCGTGTTGTCTACACCCCGGCCGATGCCCGCCAACAGCTTGCCATGCCGAAGGTATCGCGCGACGGATCCAGGGTTGCCTTCATAGCCGGCATCATGAGCGACTTCGGCTCGACCGGCGGCGATGTTTATACGCTGAGTTTGGACGGCGGCAAGGCGATCGATCTGACGCCCGACATGCATGCTTCGGCCACGGCAATCGCGTGGCGCTGCGACGGCCATTTGCAGGCTGAACTGCTCGCCGGCGACAAGACTCAATTTGCGGATTTGGGGCCGGGTACTCAGGGCGCGCCTGCGCGGATTCTATGGAGCGGCGAGGAGTCATTGGGCGATCGCGCCGGCGGAATTTCAACCGCATGCCCATCGGCGATCACGGCCGACGCGCATGAGTCGTTCACACAGGCACCGGAGATCGAGATCGGCACCATCGGCCACTGGCGCGACTTGACCGCGGTCAACGCCGGCTTGAGCTTGCCGGCGCGCGTGCAAAGCGTTTGGTGGAAGAACGACGGATTCGATGTTCAGGGCTGGTTGCTGCTGCCTCTGCATGCCGACGGCAAGATTCCCATGATCACGCAGGTTCACGGCGGGCCCGCGGCGGCGACGACCCCGGCCTTCCCCGGTCCGGGGATTGCCACAGCGCTGCTCGAGCATGGGTATGCCCTGTTTCGGCCCAACCCGCGCGGCAGCTATGGGCAAGGAGAGCGCTTTACTCAAGCGAACGTGCGCGATTTCGGCCACGGCGACTTGCGCGACATCCTGGCCGGCATTGACGCCGCGGCAAAGGCCGCGCCCATCGACACGGCGCGGCTGGGATTGACCGGCGGCAGCTACGGCGGCTTCATGAGCATGTGGGCCGTGACTCAAACCGATCGATTCAAGGCGGCGGTCGCCGCCGCCGGCATCAGCGATTGGCTGTCGTACTACGGCGAGAACGGCATCGATGCCTGGATGATTCCGTACTTCGGCAAATCCGCGTACGACGATCCGGCGGTCTACGGCGCCTCATCGGCCATCAACTACATGCACAATGTGAAGACGCCGACATTCGCCTACGTCGGAGAACACGATATCGAATGCCCGGCGCCGCAAACCCAGGAATTCTGGCATGCGATGAAAGCGATGAATGTGCCGACTTCCATCATGATCTACCCCGGCGAAGGCCACGGGCTCCGCGATCCAGAGCATCTTGCCGATGCTGAGCAGCGCACTCTGGCTTGGTTCGACAAGTACCTGAAATAAAAAATATGGAACGGCCGGGAGCCGAAAAAGCTCTCGGCCGGTCGACGAACACCACCGTAAATCCGCCTCTGATAGGTATGCCGCTCACTACCGGTTTGGATCACGCTTCGCCGCCTGCTCGAGCACAAGCCGACAAAACTCGATCTCTGATTCCCGAAAGCCGGATTCCGTACTGATCCGATCGGAGTAGTTCAAGTAGCGATAGTCTGGTTCGTCGTATCGTGGCCACTCTGGAAGGTTGGGCCCGTTTGGGTTGCCGGACTTCGCAAACCGCACCCAGGCTCCCACCATGGCGTCAGACACCATCTTGTCCGGCGGATCAAAATCCTCCGACGGAATCTGAACGTGGTCGAACACGTAAGGTATATCCGCGGTATGCGCCGCGCCGTTCCACAATCTTCGGCTCCGCGGTCCCACGCGGGAGAACTGATAGAGGTACACATTGCCCCGCCTCGCCATCGCGCGAGCCGTCAACACAGTCGAAGTAAGGAGTTCATAGTCGCCAAAGAATTGAGCTAGTGCCACCGGAGCCTCGGCGTCCGTTCCAGCAGGATACATGGCCAGGATGGATTCAAATGAAGTCTGAGGGAATTTGTGAGCGACGAACGCTTGAAATCCTGAAACCGTTTTGGGCGCATTCGCCAAAAAGAAATTCCCCTCGTCCGCGCCATAGCCCATTAAGACAGGCACTAGTGCCTGCCGCTGAGTATGTATCAATACGGCGGGATTTTCGGGCAGCAGCCAAGCGTCTACGACCGGATAGAAGTGGGCGCCCGTACTGAGCGTCGGCGCCGGGGCGATCTGGTTCACAATTTCTTCTGCGCTCAAGCGACGAGCCACGCTAATATCGGCCACTCGTAAGGCCCCGTCAGCTTGAGCCGACGCGAGTCCCGCGTAAGTTTCGCGGAGTCGGCGCGCATGCTGAAACATCAAAGGCAAGCTCTGCAAAATGGCGCGATGAAATAGGCCTTTCGCAAGCGGAGATACCATGAGGATGCAGATACTATAGGCGCCCCCCGACTCCCCAAACA